>Ga0116219_10001356_pt1 | contig 22973 bp, 20 predicted proteins | sample Sb_taG_4_FD_91019 | JGI IMG/M metagenome (GOLD analysis project Ga0116219, IMG submission 91019) | Peat soil microbial communities from Weissenstadt, Germany - Sb_50d_6_BS metaG | ecosystem: Environmental > Terrestrial > Soil > Wetlands > Peat | place: Germany: Weissenstadt | collected 2010-09-21
CTGGCCAAGCTGTCGGGTGGTGTGGCCGTCATCAAGGTCGGCGCCGCCACCGAGGTCGAGCTCAAAGAGAAGAAGCACCGCATCGAGGACGCCGTGTCGACGACCAAGGCAGCCATCGAGGAGGGCGTGGTGCCCGGCGGTGGGGTAGCCCTGCTCCGGTCCCAGGCTCAGATCCTCGACCGCGCCGAGAAGCTCGAGGGCGACGAGGCCACGGGGTGCCGCATGGTGTCCCGGGCCGTCGAGGAGCCCCTGAAGCAGATCGCCGTGAACGCGGGTCTCGAGGGTGGCGTCGTGGTGGAGAAGGTGCGAAACCTGAAGAAGCCCGCCGAGGGCCTCAACGCGGCGACCGGTGAGTATCAGGACCTGTTCGCCGCTGGTGTCATCGACGCCGTCAAGGTGACCCGCTCGGCGCTGCAGAATGCGGCCTCGATCGCGGCCCTGTTCCTCACCACCGAGGCCGTCATCGTGGACAAGCCGGAAAAAGAAGGTGCTTCGGCCATGCCGGGCGGCGGGATGGACGACTTCTAGTCCCGCCCGCACCCGACAGCGTCGTTTCCGGCGCTGTCGGGGAAGCATTGTCGAGCCAAGGGGCGCCCACTGGGCGCCCCTTGGTGGTTTCCTACACTGGGTGTCGTGGTATCGACTCCGGACCGGCCCGCCCCGCACGCGCTCGCCCCATCGGTCGGGTGGGGAGTGCTGCACCTGTTCTTCGCCGTGGGACCGGCGGCGGACCGGGAATTGGTGATCGAAGCGATCAAGACCGCCCGTGCCGAGGGCGAGCAGGTGGTGACCGTCGCCATGCTCGGCCACAAGGCGGATGTCGGTGTGATGGTGCTGGGCCCTGATCTGTGGCGCCTGCGGGCCCTGCAGTCCGCGCTGTGCAGGGCGGGGCTCGTGCTCAAAGGCTCCTATGTGTCGCTCACCGAGGTATCGGAGTACGCCCAGGGCGTCCCCGACGAGATGAAGCAGGCCCGCCTGTACCCGCAGCTGCCCCCGCACGGCAAGGTGGCGTTCTGCTTCTATCCGATGTCCAAACGGCGCGGCGACGGGCACAACTGGTATGCGTTGGAATATGAGGCGCGCAAGGCGCTGATGCTCGGTCACGGGGCGGTGGGCCGGACCTTTCGCGACCGCATCGTGCAGCTCATCACCGGGTCCACGGGACTCGACGACTGGGAGTGGGGCGTGACCTTGTTCGGCGTGCACCCCGACGACCTCAAGGCCTGTGTGTACGAGATGCGCTTCGACGAGGCATCCGCGCACTACGCCGAGTTCGGCCCGTTCTGGACGGGCATGGTCGGTGCGATCGAGGACGTGCTCGACAGTGTCCTCTGAGACGACGGTGTCCTCTGAGACGACAGTGTTTTCCGGGACGACGGTGTCCTCGGGGGGACCGGCGGAGAGCTCGCTCGTTGTCGAGAAGCTCGATCGACTCCGCTCGCACCTCGCGCTCGTGGGGCGGGCCGTGGTGGCGTTCAGCGGCGGCGCCGACTCGGCGCTGGTGGCCCGGGTGGCGACCGACGTGCTCGGGACCGAGCACGTGTTGTGTGTCACGGCGGACTCCGCGTCGCTGGCACCCGAGGAGCTCGCCGATTGCCGGGCGCTGGCGCAGGAGTGGGGTCTGCGCTGGCGCACTGTGTCGACCGACGAGCTCGAGGACCCGCGCTACGCGGCCAACGACACCGACCGCTGCTACCACTGCAAGGCGAGCCTGCTCGACGCGCTCATCCCGTTGGCGGTGGCGGAGTCCGCGGTGGTGCTGCTGGGGGTGAACCTCGACGACCTCGGCGACCATCGTCCCGGCCAGCGCGCCGCCTCGGAGCGAGGCGCCCGCTTCCCCCTGGTTGCCGCCGGGCTCACCAAAGACGAAGTGCGCGCCATGTCGCGCCACCTCGGCCTGCGCACCTGGGACAAGCCCGCCGCCGCCTGCCTGGCGTCGCGGGTCCCCTACGGCACGCCGGTGACGCTCGGGACGCTTTCGACCGTGTCTGTCGCCGAGTCGGCGCTCCGGGCGCTCGGCTTCCGGCAACTGCGGGTCCGGCACTACGGCGACCTGGCGCGCATCGAGCTCGAAGGGGCCGACCTGCTCGACGCGGTGCGACGACGCGACGAGGTGGTCACGGCGGTACGCGGCGCCGGGTACCGCTACGTGACCCTCGACCTCGAAGGCTTCCGTTCCGGCAATCTCAATTTCGCGCTCTCGGGCGCCTCCCACGACGCGCCGGCCGCGTCCGGCGATGCGACAGGAGCGTCATGATCGACGTCCGGGTGAAGCTCACGTTCCCCGAGGACCTGGTGCGACAGCCCTTCATCGCGACGTTGGCGCGCGATCACGATGTCGTGCCCAACATCCGGAGGGCCAACGTGGCCGAGCACGAGGGGTGGATCGTGTGCGAGCTCGAAGGAGAGCCGTCCAAGGTCGAGGGTGCCATCGCGTGGCTACGCGACCAAGGGGTGCGGGTCGACCTCCTCGGAGACCTGGTCGAGAGCTGACGGGCGTCGTGGTTGACGAGCGCCATCCCGACGACACGTTGGCGGAACTGGGTGAGGCGCTGGCCCAGCAGGTCAGCGCGGCGGTTCCCGCATGGGTGGTGTGCGCTGTCGAGACTCGGCTGCCTCGGTCGGCTCCGGGACGCGACTCGGTCTTGGCCGAGGCCGTGGAGGCGGCCGAACGCGCCCGCCAAGAGGTGGCCGGAAAGCTCAGCGCGCTCCTGGCCGCCGACGTCGATGCCCAGCGCACCACCCCGCTGGCGGTGATCCGGGCTGCGGTCTCCTACCCCACCGAGGTACTGCGGCGGGCGCAGGTGCCTCCCGTTCCCCGTGACCCCTTCGTGTCCGAGCGGTTCCCCGACGACCCGTACGGGCTCACCCCGCCGTCGCTGCCGGCGCTGGACCCCGCCCTGGGCGAGCTGGCCATCGCCTGGGGGGCGGCCAAGGCCATGGCGCACCGCCAGCGCCACGCGCCCCAGTAGTTCACTCAACGATCACTGTCGGAAAACTCTTTGTTCGCGGATTGTTCACCTTCCACCGCTACCTTCAGCCTTGATGACGGCCCTAGCCGGCTCGGTAGGCCCGGACCAGGGCCAGGAGCAGTGCCAAGACAGGCGCGGAGGCGCTTACCGGCGTCAAAGATCCCCAACGTGAGTGGTCTCCGGGATGGGTCGCAGATGGGTCGTTTCCCAAATGGACCGGACTTGGACCAGTCGCCATCAACCAAAATATGGAGGTCAATCCCCTTGAGTGCCGTCCCGTCACCGTGGAAGCTACACCGCAATTTTACCTCGCGCTCGTTTGCCTTGACGGCCGTCGTCTTTGCTATTGCCCTGGCCGCATGCAGCTCGACGCCCTCGACGACGAGCACCACGAAAGCCTCGACAGCCACGACGGCACCGGCGGATCCATACGCCCAGGCTGATCTGAAGGCACCAGCGGGGACACTGACCGGAGCGGGCTCGACATTCGATCAACCCTTCTTCACGAAGGCGTTCTACACGTACAACCAGCAGAATTCCGGAGTCACGGTCAACTACGCGTCGATCGGAAGTGGTGGAGGGATCCAGCAGTTCCAGGCCAACACGGTCAACTTCGGCGCCTCGGACGTCCCGATGTCGCCGCTCGACATCTCGGCGGCCAAGGGGGGCCAGGTCCTGCAGGTGCCCGTCGCCCTCGGCGGTGTGACGATCTCTTACAACGTGCCTGGCGTGGCATCGGGCCTCAAGCTGACCCCCAAGGTTCTGTCGGACATCTTCCTGGGCACGATCAAAAATTGGAACGACTCTGCGATCAAGAGCCTGAACCCCGGAGTGAAGCTTCCCAGCAACCCGATTCAGACCGTCTACCGCTCGGACGGCAGTGGAACCACCTACATCTTCACGAATTACCTCAGCGAAGTGTCCCCGGCCTGGGCATCGGGGCCAGGTAACGCAAAGTCGGTCAGCTGGCCCGTTGGCGTGGGCCAGAAGGGTAACGAGGGCGTGGCCGGCTTCATCAAGACCACGCCGTACACGATCGGTTACGTGGAGCTTGCCTACGCTCTGCAGAACAATTTCACGTACGCGAAGATCGAGAATGCTGCCGGCACATTCGTCTCCCCGTCGCTTTCCTCGGTGGCCGCAGACGCCGCCCAGAAGCCGGATATCACGGCCGTGGACTTCTCGATCGTGAACCAGGCCGGGGCCTCTAGCTACCCGATCTCGGGTTACAGCTGGGCGCTGATTTACGAGCTGCAAAAGAATGCAACCGTGGGGTCAACCTTGGTGCACGTCTTCGACTGGCTGACCCATGCCGGTCAGTCGCAGGCGGCCACGCTTGACTATGTGCCGCTTCCTGCCAACATCCAGCAGCTGGCCCGCACGACTCTGCTCCAGGTAACCGGACCTGACGGCAAGACGCAGCTCCTCACGACGTCGTAGGTGACCAGCCTGGCCACACTGCCGCCTCGTCCGGGCACCGCGGGACGGATGCGACGCCTCCTCTCTGTGCCCGATGGTGCGTATCGGGGCGCGCTCGGCGTTGTGGCCGCACTGTTCGTGATCCTCTTGGTGGCCTTCGTCACCTCGTTGGCCATCCAGGCACGACCGGCATTCGCTCACTTTGGCTTTTCTTTCCTGACGAGCACGAAATGGGACCCAGTCCACGTCCACTACGGCGCGCTCGTCTTTCTCGTGGGCACCATGGAGACGACGGTGATCGCCTTGATGATCGCTTTCCCCATCGGACTCGGCTGCGCCTTGGCGCTCGCCTTCGGGATCCCCCAGCGCCTCCGGGTGGCGCTGGGAACGGCGGTCGAGCTTCTCGCTGCCGTGCCGAGCGTGGTCTACGGCCTGTGGGGACTGTTGGTCGTCGCTCCGTGGGTGCGGACCATTATCGAGCCCGCCCTGGCTCACATCACCGGCGGCCACGGACCGTTCGGTGGTTCTCAACTTGGAGTTGGCTTGCTCCTTGCCGGAGTGATCCTGGCCATCATGGTCATGCCCACCATGGTTGCCATCTCCCGTGACGTTCTGGCAGCTGTGCCCGAGGTTGAGATCGAAGGCGCTTTTGCGCTGGGAGCGACGCGCTGGCAGGTAATGAGGCGCGTGGTGGTGCCAAGTGCGCGGGCGGGAATCTTGGGGGCGACCACGCTGGCGACCGGCCGAGCTTTGGGCGAGACCATCGCGGTGACGATGGTTATCGGGAACACCGATCGTTTCACCCACTCCCTATTCGGACAAACCCAAACCATGGCGTCGCTTATTGCCAACGAGTTCACCGAAGCAACGGAACCCTTTCACCTGTCGGCGTTGGTGGCGGTGGGCGTGTTACTGCTCGTGGTGGCGATTGTCGTCAATCTCGCGGCTCGATTGCTCGTGCGGTCCGTCGGTCGCCAGCGTGCCCTCGGGATCGGGGTGCTATGACCATCATGGCTGTCGACCCTGTGCTCGCCCGTCGGGCCGAGATCCAACGGATCGCCCAGGCAACCGATCACAGGCGTGAGCTATTGTCGAGGTTGGCGCTTCTGGCTTGTAGGGCGTGCCTGGTCATCACTTTGATTCCGCTAGGAGCCCTCCTCGTCTATGTCGTGATCAGGGGGGCCTCGGCGTGGAACTGGGCGTTCTTCTCTCATCTGCCCACGCCTGCCGGGATCCCCGGTGGCGGCATTTGGAATGCGATTGTGGGATCGCTCGTCATCGACGGCATGGCCGCGGCGGCTGCGATCCCCTTCGGGATCGCAGCGGGACTCTTCCTGGCCGAATCTGATGGACGCATCGCCGGGACCCTGCGCCTCGCCGCTGATGTGCTGTCGGGTGTGCCCTCGATTGTGGTTGCGATTTTCGCCTACGCACTGCTCGTCGCCCACGGAATCGGCCACTTCTCCGCCGTGGCCGCAAGCTTCGCAATCGGGATCCTCATGCTGCCGGTGATCACGCGGGCCAGCGAGACTGCCATCAGAGGAGTGCCATCGGTGCTGGCGGAGGCCGGACTCGCCCTGGGCGCCCGCAAGGCGACGATCGCCCGCAGAGTGATCTTGCCAGCGGCATTGCCCGGCCTCATTACTGGTGTGCTGTTGGCGGTGGCTCGAGGGGCAGGAGAAACTGCGCCGTTACTGTTCACCGCCGTCGGCAGCCAGTATTTCTCGGTTTCGCCGACAAAGCCGATTGCAGCGATCCCGCTGGTCATTTATCAAAATGGCATACAGGCATACCCGGATCTGGTGAAGATCGCCTGGGGATCGGCCTTGTTCTTGGTGGTGATGATCCTTGTGCTCAGTGTGGGCAGCAGGCTCGTCGCCGCTCGACTGAGGAGAGTACGTAGTGAATGACCCGACAGTTGTCTCGTTGCCTGCCACCATGGCCACAACTACCCCGAATTCGACCCCGATCCCCCACGGTCCGGTGATGACGTTGCGCGACGTATCGGTGGCGTTTTCGGGGAAGGTGGCTGTCCGTGGTGCCTCGTTTGACGTGCCGATGAACCAAGTTACCGCGCTCATCGGACCGTCGGGCTCCGGGAAGACCACGCTACTGCGGTCTCTCAACCGAATGCACGACATGGTCCGTGGTGCGGTTGTATCGGGAGAGATCAAGCTCGGCAACATCGATATCTACGGGCCGACGATGCGTCCAACGTTGCTGCGCTCGCGAGTTGGAATGGTATTCCAGCGTCCCAATCCGTTCCCGACGATGAGCATCTACGACAACGCTGTGTCTGGGCTCCGATTCAACGGGGTACGCAAGAAGGCCCTGCTTGACGAAGCTGCCGAATCCGCCCTCATCGCCGCGGCTCTTTGGGACAGCGTCCGCGACCGACTTCGAGCCCACGCCGGCACGTTGTCAGGCGGGGAGCAGCAGCGCTTGTGTATTGCACGGGCACTCGCGGTCGAACCCGAAGTGCTCCTCATGGACGAACCCACCTCGTCGCTTGACCCCATCGCCACAAAACGTATCGAGGAGTTGATCGGCGAGCTCAAGGACCGGGTGACGATCGTAATTGTCACTCACAATATGCAACAGGCATTGCGCGTCTCCGACGCCTGCGCTTTTCTCCTCATGGGTGAGGATAAGGCGGGTGCATTGATCGAAGTGGGACCGACGCAGAAGGTGTTCGAGAGCCCGGACGACTCCCGTACAAAGGATTACGTCGAGGGAAGATTCGGCTGACTGGGTGGCACACGGCACTGAACGGACAGCGATGGCGCCCGACCTGTGCATGCAAGAGGTGACTGCATCCTCACGCGTCAGGAATCGACCTCTGGAGGGATATAGGCGCATAGCTCCGGTGTTGCTGATCGAGAACGTAGTGGGTGGTGCAATTCGGGAGTTCGCGCCCAACCCATCACGGTTCGCGACTCGGGCCACTGGTCTCAGTGACATCGAGTTGAAAGCGCAGTGGCATTCTCGTCGTCGCGCAGCCTGGGCCAAGGCCCCCAAATGAGCGAGGTCGCCACGACACGCACCGATCCCCACGAAGCTGGCGACCGCGTCCGGATCCTCATCGTCGAGGACGACGAGTCCTACCGCGAGGCCCTGCACGCGGGGCTGTCCATGGAGGGCTACGACATCGAGCTCTCCGCCGACGGCACCGACGGGCTCCGGCGCTTCGTCGCCCGTCCCCCTGACCTCGTCCTCTTGGACGTGATGCTTCCCGGGATGATGGGCACCGAGGTGTGCCGGCGCATGCGCGACATCGCCCCGGTGCCGGTGATCATGGTGACTGCCCTCAACTCCGAGGTCGACGTCGTCATGGGCCTCGAACTGGGTGCTGCCGACTACGTGACCAAGCCGTACCGCATGCGCGAGCTGGTGGCTCGCATCCAGGCCGTGTTGCGCCGCGTGTCTCCGCCTTCCTTCGCGGCTCCGAGCGCCACCCCCGTCGAGGCCTCGGCGCGCTCCGACGTGGTGAGCGCCGGACCGGTGCGTGTCGACTTTGCCCGCCGCGTCGTGACGACGAGCGATCGACCCGTGCACCTGTCGCGCCGGGAGTTCGACCTGCTCGCCCTGTTGCTGTCGCCTCCCGGGCAGGTTCGGACCCGCGACGAGCTCATCGACCGCCTGTGGTCGGGACGGGACCTGGCCGACACCCGGACTCTCGACACCCACGTGCGGCGGTTGCGGGTGAAGCTCGAGCGCAATCCGGCTCGGCCGCAGTACCTCGTCACGGTGCGCGGCGTGGGATTCCGTTTCGACGCCGAGGGCAGGGGAGAGCTCGACCAGGACGGGCGCTGACCCCCGAGCCCAGGGGCCCCAGCGTCAGCCCGTGGGCGCTTCTCCGCGCCACATGGGACGTCGAGGCCGGTCGAACAGGACGTCGAGGTGCTCTCCGCGCAGGGCCGCGAACACGTGACGTCCCCATCGCTCGGCCCCGGCCAGAGGCTGGGGCAGCTTGTCAGCCGCGAACCACCCCACGTCGGCACACTCGAGGGGGTGGGCCCGGAGCGTGCCACCCACGGCCTGGCAGTGGAAGACGAGGGAGTACAGGGGCACCCGCGTGAACCCCAGTCGCAGCCCGTCGAGCACGGCGATGAGGCGGATGGGCTCGGCCTCGATGCCGGTCTCCTCGAGCACTTCTTTGACGACGACCTCCGCCGCGGAGTAGCCGACGTCGGCCCAACCGGTGGGATACAACCACACACCCGAGTCGGCCCGTTTAACGAGGAGCAGTTCTCCTTTGTCGTTGCCGACGGCCGCCCCGACGGCGACTTTGGGGGTGACGTAGCCCGGTACCCCTTCTCCGACGGCGCGCAGCCACTCTTCGACGAGCTCCTCGGCGTCCTCGACGCCGGTGGCGCCCTCGGTGGCCGCCACGCCGATGTCGGCTGCGACGCGCAGGACCTCTTCGAAGCGCTCTCGCTCGTAGAGGCTCTCGGTGAACCCGAGCCCGGTGCGGGCGATGGCGGCCAGGCTCTCGCTCCATCGGAGCAATTGCCGCGTGGAGACGGGTGAGCCCACGTGCCTGACGCTAGCCGAGCGTTCCCGAGGCCTGGGCCCCGCTCCGCACCGTGGTACGCCACAATGGACCATGGCCGTGAACAGCGATTGTCGGCATTACATCATGCAGACGACCGCGCGCGGCGACAAGGTCGAGCGTTGCCGGGTGGAGGCCAACCAGGCCCTGCCCTTCGCCTGCCCGGACGGATGCGTGTTCTACGAACCCCGCAAGGTGTCGTCGGCCGGTTGGCACGTGCCCCCTCCGAAGACCGAGGAACCGCCACCGCGCTGAGAGCGGCCGGCCGGCGCCGAGGCGATCTCAAACCGCTTCGCCCCGAGGGGTGGTCACGTCGGACAGCTCGGGTGAGGCCGGTTCGTCGACGCCGGGCGCGGGCCTGAAGGTGTCGCCGATTCCTCCGCTCTCCCAGAAGTCGAGGACGATGTTGGCGTTGGCGCGGCCCGCCGAGATCAGGGCGTCGGTGGCCGAGAAGTCGTCGTAGCGGGACACGGGCTCGGTGTCGACGGTGAGCACGATGACTTCGACGCCGTCGGGAAGGTGTTCGAGCTCGCGGGCGAACTTGGCGTGGACGGCGATGAAGAACGCCGTCAGGACGCCCTCGATCGGGCGTCGGTACCGGTGTGGCGTGTAGCGGAGGGGACCGCACAGCAGGACGAAGATGCGCTCGGCACCCTGAGCGATGGCGCGGCCGATGGGCACGTTGTCCACCACACCGCCGTCGATGAACGTCTCACCGTCGATGGTGACCGGTGGGAGGAGCGCGGGGAGCGCCGCCGAGGCCTGGATGCGCTCGGCCGCCGGTCCCTCCGAGAACCACTGCATGCGACCGTCGGTGAGCGATGTGGCCACGACCTCGAGGGGGATCGGGCTGTCTTCGAGGCGCTCGAAGAGCAGCCCCGACTCGATGACCTTGCGGATGCCATCGTTGGGATGCACCGCCTCACGTTGCTGGAAGAAACGCCACGGCGTGGGGAACCGTCCCTGGGGGAACACGTCTTCGCGCGTGATGGCCCGCCACCGCTCGGCCAGGGTGTCGACCCCGTGGGTGGTGGGCTGGCCGCAGTAGCCGGCCGCGTTGATGGCGCCCACCGAGGCTCCGTACACGGCGTCGGCGGTGATGCCCCGGGCCACCAGCGCCTGGAGCATGCCGATCTGGGCCGAGCCCCGGGCGCCGCCGCCGGCGAAGACGAAGGCGGTGCGGACGTGGCGCCGCAGCACCCGGACCCGGCGGTAGCGGGCGAGCCAGCGCGAGGAGTTCCCGGACCCCGCCGGCCGTCGGGCGGGACCGGGCCCCATGAACACCCCACCGGGGAGCACCGGGTCCGGCGCCGTCACGAGGTTGTCCCGTCGGCGCTGGAGGTCGGTGCCACGGGGGATTCGCCGGGCGGATCGTCGGCGGACCGTTGCGACTGCAGGGCCCGGGCGACGCGGTCACGCCGCACCCCCCATCGGATGGCGACGACGGCGAGGGCCACGATGGCGGCCACGAAGACGCCGAAGACCACGTCGAAGGCGATGCTCATGCCGGGAGCCCCGACCTGTCCCTGGCTGTGACCGGGGACACCCTCGTGCCGGTGACGTCCATGACCTCTCCAGGATACCGGCGGTCCCCGCCCGACCTCTTCCCTGGGGGCCGTTTTCGTGCGGAGCCCGGTCCTGGGGACGGTCCGGTCCCTCGTCACACCCGTGGGGCATTGTGGGTCGGTGCCTACAGCAGCGACGAGACCGGGGATGGCGAGCGTCCTGGCCCGAGACGGCCTCCTGCGCCGACTGCGGGGTGACGGCGTTTCCCGGCCGGTGATCGACCCGGGACTGGCCGGAGGCCTGCGCGACTGGCTCGAGGACGGCCTCGTCGAGTCGGTGGCGGCCCTGCCCACGGGGGCCGACGTGGTGCGGGTGAACAAGGATTCGCTCAACCGGGTGCTGCTGTGTGAGGCGCATCTGGTCGCCGGCCGCCGCGCCCCGCGGGTGGTCACCGCGGAGCTGGCGCGGGGGAGCCTGGTGGACGCGCTGTTTCGCCAGTGGGTCACGACCGGTGTCATCGACGACCCTTGGGCCGACGCCGTCGCCTCGTTCGACGTGGACGGCGACCGTGACGGTGTCGTGGCGTTCGTCTCCGGACTTCCCGAAGCCCACCGGTGCCGGTTGGCGGCCGAGGTCGCCGAGCACGCCGCCAACCTCGTCGAACGGTGGCCGTCGCCCAGCCCGGCGTGGTTGCCGCGCACCCAGGAGCGCGTCGAGGTCCCGCTGTGCGGGGGTCGGGTGGTGCTCGCCGGCGTGGTCGACCTCGTGCTCGGCAGCCCCGCCCACGATCGGGCGTCGGTGTGCCTGGTCGAGCTCAAGTCGGGGACCCGACGTCTCGAGCACCGCCCCGATCTCCACTTCTACGCGTTGCTCGAGGCACTGCGCAGTGGCGCCGCACCGTTCCGGATCGCCACGTACTACAGCGGCACGGGTGAGCTCGATGCGGAGCCCGTCGACGAGGACACGCTCGTGCGCGCGCTGGCGCGGGTCCTCGACGGTGCCATTCGACTGTGCCGTCTGACCGCCGGCGTCGAGCCCGAACGTCGCCCGAACAATCTGTGCGCCTGGTGTGTCGGCCTCCCCGGCTGTGCCCCGGGCCAAAAACGGGCCGGCACCGATGTGGCGCTGGTCTCCTCCGGACACGGCGGCAGGGAAGGTGCCCTCTCGTGACGGAGGTCCCGGCCCGGGTGGCGTGGTTGACCGACGCGCTCATGGCGCCTGTCGCCGATGAGGTCGCGCCGGCCGCGTGGGCCCAGCTGCGCGACGAGCTCGTGCGTGACCTCCGAGCCCTGGGGGCCGAGCTTCCTGACGGCGAGCGTCTCCAGGTCGACGCCTTCAAGGTCCGCCTGGCGCAACGTCACCCCGATCGCTGCATCTCGATCGACGACACGTTCACACCGTCGCCGCGCACGTGTCGTCGCGCCGTCGGTGTCGCCGCCGTCAACCGGTGCGTGCGGGGACACTCCCCGAACCCCGCCGTGGCGGTGGCGGCCGTGCTGGCCGAGGGTCTCGAGGACGCCGCCGTCGCCGACCGCAGCGGTGCGGTGCGAGCGCCCTGGTGGGCCCGGTGGTACGCAGGATTACCCGATGGGGGTCGGGCCGTGGTGCGGGCCGAGGCGGTCACGTGGGCGACGCAACTCCTCACGTCCGTGGACTGGCAGCAGGTGCCCCGGCCCGTCATCGGCGGACGGGACGACTGGTGGCAGTGCCCGGCAGGGACGCCCATCGTCTTCAAGGGTCGTGCCGACGTGCGGGCGCTGGTCGACCGGCGTCCCGCGTTGCTGGTGGTCGGGACGGGGTGCTGCCCGGCGGACTGGCGCGTCGAGCTCGGTTACCCCGGCTTGGTGGCGGCGCTGTGTCGCGAGGCCCGAGTCTCCCCGTGCCGGGTCGTGGGTGTCTGGCCCCAGAGCGGTCAGATCCGCATCCTTCCCATCGACGCCGCTGCCTTGCGCGCTACCGCCACCGCCGTCGTCGCCGGCGTCGCCACGTGGGTCGACAGCCGGATCGAGAAGGAGCGGGCCACCCGAGACAGCGTGTCCGGCGCGCTGTCGGTGTCGGTCGACGGCGCCCTCGCCTGAGGGCTACTCGCTGTGACAGTTGGCGGCGGGCGGCGGCGGCACGTCGAGGGCCGGATTGCGGTCGAAGAACCCGTGCGGGCTCAGCAGGAAGCCGGCGTACTCGACCGGCATCACCGGCCAGTCCTCGGGCCGGGGTATGTGGGTGACCCCGAAGGTGTACCAGAGGACGATGTCCCGATCGACGATGGACCGGTCCGCCGCCGTCCACTTCGGTAGGCCGTCCCCACCGGCGTGCTGGTTGGGATAGTCGCCCGCGGCCCGTCGCTCGTCGGGGGCAAAGGGAGTGACCCACAGGTTGCGTGTCGCGAAGGCGGCGCGCTGGGCGACACTCGAGTCCGGGTTGGCGAGCAGCGTGGGCGTCGGGCCCGGCACGAGTTTGTACGCGACGGGGATCCCCAGTCGGTTCTCCGAGTGAGGGTTGACGATCTTCCAGCAGCGGCTGGTGGACGGGTCAACGACCCGTTGTGCTCGCGCCTCGCTTTCGAGCAGCGTGGCCACGGGGGCGAAGGCATTGGACCAGGGGTTGTCCGGTCCCGGCGGCACAGGGTGGCTGTCCACCTCGTACACGGAGTTGGAGGGGCCGTCCACTTCGGCGTCGAGCCGGACGTTGAACAGGTGCTGGTGAAACGGCGCCGCCAGTTGGGGAGCGATCATCGACGCGAAACGAGGGTCCTCTCCGGGCGCGACCGCCATCGTCGACAGGATCCCGGTGAGCTTCACCTCGAACTGGATGGAACCGTCCTGATAGAAGTACCAGAAGAACCCGTAGTCGTAGTTGCCGACCGTGGCGATCGTGCTCACCACCAGCCGGCGCGACCGGCGCACGTCGTTGCGCGCCCCACGCGGGTCGTTGTGCTTCCACAGGATCCCGTAGTCCTCCTCGTGCATGCAGATGGCGTTCTGCACCACGTAGGGCTGGCCACGCTCGGAGCTGAACACGGCGTCGAAGTAGTGGATGGCCCCCAGGCAGTCACATCCCAGAGCAAGGGAATTGGCCATCCTTCCCAGTCCCCACTCCCCGGCGTCGAAGGCGTTCTTCCAGCCGTGCATCGGTCCGGGATCTCCGTAGGGGACCACCATCTCCGAGACCGAAGCCCGGAAGAGGATGGGCCGGATGCGCCCGTTGTCCTCGTACCCGACCTCGTGGAGGATGAGCCCTTCGACCGAGTCCATCGACACCCGCAGCGACCACTTCTGCCAGCGGACGTAGTTGCCCTCCACCTCGAAGCTCGGACCCTCGGGCTGGTTGATCTCGAGCGGCTTCAGGTCCTCACGAAGCGCCGTGGACTCGGGGAAGTAGTTTCCGCACTCCACCGGTATTGGCACGAGCCCCGTGTCGACCATTTCGAGCACTTCGCCTCGGGCCATGTCGACGAAAACGACGATGCCCTCGACGGGATGGGCGTATCCGTTGTCGTCGGGAGTGTGGCGCACGTAGCACAGACATCGACAGATGCGTCGGCCTTCTTCGTGGGCCACGCCGAAGGACCCTGCCGGCCAGGGGTCGATCTGCACCGTCTCGAGATCCTCGATGCCACGTCGCCGCATGGCCTCTTGCCACTGGACGTTCTCCTGCACCGCCACGATCGCCGCGAACGACTCCTCGAAGAGCAGGCCCGGCCGGACACCGGTGACGGTTCTCATTGAGAGCTCGCCGGTGCGCAGCGACGCCACCGCCTCGACGACGTGGGCCTCGGGGCCTGCCACGAGCATGAGCCGGACGCGCCGGTCCACGGGCTGGCCCGGTGACCACGCCCGAACCTGCTCCCTCGTCGGTTCGAGCAATCCGATGTAGGCGAAGCGGGTCGACTCGGTGTACGTCGGGTCGGCCTGGACGAGGGCCACGGCGGCGGCGACCTCGCCCGCGGTCAGGGCGGCAAGGGGATGGTCCACCTCCGTCAGGGACACGGCCTGTGCCATGAGCTCTCTCTTGTCCGCTCGGTTCCGGTGTCCGTGCCGGCGCCACGTGTGTTCGCCGTGGTCACGGTAGGTGCAGTCTCCTCGGAGCGCCAAATGGTCAGGCGGCCCCGAGTGTCCGTCGGTAGACGAAGAACACCCGGCTCACCTGGGCCCCCACTCGTGCGTAGGGGCGGATCGGTCCCACCCAGGCCACTTCTGCGAGGCGGTGTCCCTTCGCCCGCATGTGGTGCAGGGCGCCGATGATGAGGGGACGTCCCACCCCGTGACCCCAAAGGTCACCTCGGACCGCGGTGGGCCCGAGGAGCCCGGTTCGGTTCACGTCGAAGGCGCAGAAACCCGCCATCCCGCCATCGTCGTGGCTCACGACGAGCGTGGAACGCTCGAGGGCGCGTACCGCCTCCGCCTCCCAGTTCGGCCAGTGTCGCTGCATCCACGGCACCACCTCGGCGCGCCGGTCGGGTCCGGCCAACTGGTGTCCTCCGGGATCGGGAGGAAGCGCGTCGAGATCCACGGACATGTTGAAGGTGGTCTCACTGCGTCCGTACCCGTGGCGTTCCAAGAGGCACAGCATGGCCAGATGTGACGATTCGACTCCGGGATACAGATAGAACGGCGGGTCGGCCCCCACTTGCACGCTCGTCGTCCCGAGCGCCGACAGATCCGCCTCGGCCGCCCGCAGCAGGGCGGTCCCGTGACCCCGACGGCGCACGGCGGGGTCAACCCCGAGGAGGCGGATGTAGCCCTGAGCGCCCTCGCCCACCGTGGCGACGATCCCCACCCCGGGCGCTCCCCGCACGGTGACCCGCTGCTCGGGGCTGTAGAGGCTGGCCGCCAGCTCGTCTCGGGACGGGGGTTCGGGGAGGCAGCGCCGGCACAGCTCGACCACGTCATCGAGGCGACGAGCGTCGAGCGGGTCCAAGTCGGTCACGGCCATCTCCGGGTCGAGGCACGGCCGCGCCGCACCATGCTGCCGTCGTCGCCCAGGCTACGCGGGGTGCGCACCCCGCGTGAGCGGCCTGTGAGGCGGGTGCCAGTGTGACACCGACACTGCATGGTGCGGGGCGGTCTCGGTACGAGGGCTGCGGAGGGAGTTCCGTGGAGGCATTCGACGTGGTGGTCGTGGGTTCTGGGTTCGGCGGAGCCGTGACCTCGTCGCGGCTCGCCGAGGCCGGGATGGACGTGCTCGTCCTCAAGCGTGGTGCGGCGTATCCACCCGGTTCGTTCCCGAGGACGCCACACGGCTTCGCTGGCAACTTCTGGGACCCGGCACGCCGGAACTTCGGCCTCTTCGATGTCCGCGCTTTCTCCCACATCGACACCGTCGTCTCGGCGGGTCTCGGCGGCGGGTCGTTGATCTACGCCGATGTCCTCATCCGCAAGGACGAGCACTGGTTCGACACCGACGCCGCCGGGCGCCCGCGTCGCTGGCCGGTCACGCGGGCTGACCTCGAGCCCCACTACGACGCCGTCGAGAGGACCCTCGAAGCACAGGTCTTCCCCGTTGACGTCGCCCCCTACTCCACGGTGAGAAAGACCGCGGCGTTCCGGTCCGCCGCCTCCGCCCTCGGGTACGAGGCGACGACCTGGGACCGGATCGACCCCAAGCGCAAACAGTGGTTCCTGCCCCAGTTGGCGGTGACGTTCGCGAACGAGGGCCGGCGTCCGGTCCCGGGCGAGAGGATCGAGGAAGCGATACGCAACTTGCACGACCGTGATCGCCAGACATGTCGTCTGTGTGGAGAGTGCGACATCGGGTGCAACGTCGGGGCGAAGAACTCGCTCGACTACAACTACCTCACCCGGGCTGTCCGGGCCGGTGCCGAGATACGGACCCTGGCGGAAGTGAAAGGCCTCGAGCCCGCGCCGGACGACAAGGGGTACGTGGTGCGGTATGTCCAACACCCCGATCGGACCCAGACTATCGTGAAGTCGCGTCACCTCGTCCTGGCCGCCGGGACCCTGGGCTCGTCGCATCTGCTGTTGCGCAGCCGGCATGTGCTCAAGGGGCTCAGCCCCATGCTCGGTCGAGGATTCTCGGGAAACGGCGATCTGTTGACCGCGGCCCTCTGTGCCCGGACCAACACCGATGATCACGGGGAACGGCGCCCACTCGACCTCGACGCCTCCCACGGACCGGTGATCACGAGCACCATCCGCTCACCTGACGAGCGCGACGGCGCCGAGCGGGGCGTGACGGGCTTCTACCTCCAAGACGCCGGGTATCCCGCCACCTTGTCCTGGCTCTTGCAGGTCGGGTCGTTCCCGGGCACGTTGCGCCACGTCGCCACCTTCGTCCTGCAGCGCCTCCGGGCTCAGTTGACCCGACGCGGGCCGAGCCTGGCGTCGAGTCTCGAGGCGCTGCTGTCCGACGACACGCTGTCCGAGGGCTCGCTGCCGTTGCTCGGCATGGGTCTCGACACCCCTGACGGGGTGCTCGGCCTCGACCGCCGCGGTGAGCTCACTCTCGATTGGTCGAAGAAGCCTTCCGATGGCCTGTATCGCGAGGTGCTCGGCACGAGCCGGGCCGTGGCCGAGAACATCGGGGCCCGATTTCTCGAGGACCCCCTCACGTCCATGCTGCGGCGCTTCGTCACGGTCCATCCGCTCGGGGGTTGCGCCATGGGTGTCACCCCGGACGAGGGAGTCGTCGACGAGTGGGGCCGCGTGCACGGTCATCCCCACCTGCACGTCGCCGACGGGTCGGTGATGCCCGGACCCGTGGGACCCAATCCCAGTCTCACCATCGCTGCCCTAGCGAATCGCTTCGCGGACAGGATGATCGACGACATGGAGGAGCGATGCCACCGGTGAGCACCCCGACGCTTCGATTCAACGAGCGGATGTCCGGATACCTGTCGGCGGCCGACCGGATGGAAGGCGACTTCGGGGCCGCCTACGAGGCGGGGCGCGCCCAGGGGACGTCCATTCAGTTCGAGACGGTCATCACCCACAACGACCTTCCGGCCCTGTTGGAAGACGCCAGCTCCCCCGCCACGCTCACCGGGACGGTGCTGGCGCCCATGCTGTGCCCGAGTCCCCTGGACGTCGTCGAGGGGACGTTCATCCTGCTCGAGCGCCACCCCGAGGCGGTCGACACCGACTGGATGCGGTACCGCATGACGCTGCGCTCGCGCACCGAGCCTTCACAGACGTTCTTCCTCGAGGGCCACAAAGTGATCAATGTCGGATCGATCCTGGCGGCATGGAAGCACACCACCACCCTGTACGTCACGATCTACGAAGGCGACACCCCCGACGAGTCCGCACTGCGGGCGCTGGGCATCATGCACATCGGTCTCACCGACGTGCACCACCTCCTCGCCCACGCCGAGGTCCTGCACGTGAACCGAGCCACGCGCGAGCGCTACCTGGTCCGGTTCGTCGCCATGTTCGCACGCTCGATCTGGCCCTTCTACGGAGGGGCGCTCAACGAGTTGGGGCGTTTCCCCGTCTCGGCCGCGTCGACGTCCATGCGTCCCCGGCCCAGACGGCGCTCGGCAGACGACGAAGCGGTCCTGCTCTGTGACCCCACCGGACAGTGGCACGCCTCGCAGGACATCCCCGACGCGTGCTCCCGCCTGATCCGCTACCGGGGCGGGGCCAAGGGCCCAGTGATGCTGGCGTCGGGCTTCGCCATGTCGGCCACATCGATGCTCACGCCCACCATCCACCCCAATCTGGTCGAGCTCCTCCTCGACGAGGGCTACGACGTGTGGTTGTTCGACTACCGGGCCGGCATCGACCTGCCGTCGGCCGACACCCAATTCACCGTCGACGACATCGCCTATCTGGATTGGCCCCGGGCTGTCGACGAAGTGCTCGCCGTCACCGGGGCGTCCTCAGTACAGGTGTTCGGCCACTGTGTCGGATCGGTATCACTGCTCATGGCCCTTCTCGACGGGGAGGACGGCATGCAGGGCAAGGTGGGGTCGGCGGTGTGCGCACAATTCTCCCTTCACCCCATGACGTCGAAGCTGAAGATCCTCGAGTCCGACCTCCATGTGGGCAACCTGCTCGAGGCGGTGAACCAGCAGCTGCTGCATCCCGACACCCAACGCACCGCCGGCAACGTCGTTCTCGACCTGGCCCTGCATGCAGTGCCGGTACCACCCAACGAAGCATGTGAGCTCCCGGTGTGTCGGTGGATCAACGCCATCTTCGGCATGACCCATCGCCACGCCCAGCTCGATGACCCCACCCACAAGGCGCTCCCCGACATGTTCGGGGTCGCCAACATCCGTTGTCTCGAGCACCTCGGTCTCATGATGCAGAAGGGACGGGCCGTGGACTCCCACGGCCGAGACCGCTATCTCCAGCGCCCGGACCTGCTCCGGGACGTGCCCATCCATTTCCTGGCGGGAGAGCGCAACTACATCTTCCACCCCGACGGCACCGAGAAGACCGTGGCATGGCTGCGACGGCACAACGGCCCCCAGAACTACACACTGCAGGTCCTGCCCGACTATGCGCACCTCGACGCGCTCATCGGCCGAGACGTGGCCCACGACGTCTTCCCCGCCATCATCGAGCACCTCGATCGCTATCAGTAGCCCACCCGTACGACACGGCCCCTCGTGCGAGAGGCACGGGGGTCGAAGCCTCACAGGGTCGGGGTCGTGACGGCGCGCGGTACCCCCAGGGCCGCCGCCACCGCCGTCGCTTCGTCGTCGAGCGTCTCGGCTCGCGACTCGTCGCGAAGGGGGCTCGACGCGCCGAGAGCGCTGGCGAGCAGGTGCTTGGTCATCGCCGCCAGCGGCCTGGCCCCCATCTCCTCGTGGCGGATCAGCGCGGCCTCGAGATGCCCCACCGCGACCTCGACACGGCCGAGGAGGAGGGCGAGCGCCCCGAGCTGCATGGAAGCCGCTCCCAAGAACGTGGCCTGCCCGGCGCGGCAGTTGTGCTCCGCGTAGGGTTCGATGAGGTCGTAGAGGGTCGCCGCCCATGCTTTGTCGCCGAGATTCAGCGCCGTCTGGGCGAGGCCGACCATGACAAACCACCAGTGGAAGTTCCGGTCACCGTCGGCCACACCTTCCCGGGTGAGGCCGGCCAACAGCTTCTCGGCGTGGCCACGCTCGCCGATCTCGCTCGCGACCCACGCCGTGAGCGCCGTCTCGCCCGGTGACGCCCGGCCGGTGGTGCCGATCTCGAGCAGGATCCGCAGGTCCTCCATCCGCCCCTGGAGCCATCGCCACGGCAAGGACAGCCCGAAGTAGAGGGCGTAGAGCTGGGGATGCTCGGTGCGTTCCAGGATGGCAGCGGCCTCTGCCGCGTTCGCCTCGGCGTCGGCGTAGCGACCTTCGACCCCGGCGACCAGGCTGTCCCACATGAACCCGAGGCGCAGGTACTCGGGCTGCTGGATCTGGGTGGCGAGGGCGTTGAGCTCGGCGGCCACCCGCTGCGACGCTTCGAAGTCGCCCAGCTCGAACCGAGCATGGAGTTCGCACTTGAGCCCCTGGAGCAGCGTCTCTCTGTCTCGGGTCCTCTGACCCAGGCTCCGGATCTCGACGGCGGTGGCGATCTGGCGGTCGATGTCGTCGGGGCCGTCCATGGCCCAGTAGCGGTACTGCAGGACCGCGGCCAGGGTCTCGGGGTCACCGAGTCGACGCGCCATGGCGACGGCGTCGCGGGTGAGCTCGCGCCGCTGCCGGCGAGCGACGTTGAAGTGCCCCCACTGCGCCAGCCGGCCCAGCACCAGGGCGCGGGCGTTGCTGTCCTCGGGTCCCAGTTGGGCGAGGGCCGTCTCGAGCAGCGTGCGCGCCTTGGCATTGGGCTCCGAGCCGGCCGGTATCACCCCCCCGAATCCGAGCGCGGCCTCGGCGAGGAGGTCGGGGCGGCCGCAGCGCAGGGCGAGCTCGAAAGCGTCGAGGAATCGGTCGTTGGCCTCGCTGGAGCGGCCCGCCTGCACGCACGCCCTGCCGATGGCGAGAAGCAGTTGGCACCGCTCGACCTCCTCGGTGGAGCGGTACTCCGAGACGAGCTCGAGGGCCCGGATCAGATGGTCGGCGGCGGCCTCGTAGGCCACCTGTCGGAGGGCGTCTTCGGCGGCGAGCCGAAGGTAGCGCACCGCATCGTTGACGCCACCGGCGCTGGCGCCCAGATAGAAGTGGTGAGCCAGTACCGCGGCATGCCGGGGAGCGTCCGCGCCGTAGCGGCTCTCGAGGGCCTTGCCGAGCTGCCGGTGGAGTCGGGTGCGGCGACCGAGTCCGAGCTCGTGATAGAGGGCCTGGCGGACCACGGCGTGGGTGAAGCAATGGGTGTCGAACCGGCGCGAGCTCTCGGTCACGACACCGGCGAGTCGCGCCTCGTCGAGCGCGAGGAGGAGCGTCTCCTCGTCACAGTCGATGGCGTCGCCCACCGTTCCGATGTCGAACTCGTCGCCGAGCGCCGATGCGGCCGACAGCACCCGCATGCACAACGCGGACAGCTGGCGAAGGCGCCACCGCACGACATCGCGCATGCCTTCGGGTAGCAGGAGCTCCTCGGCGTTCGCGGCCGACCACGATTGGAGGGAACGCCCGGCCTCTCGAAGGTCCCGCACGACTTCCTGCAAGAAGAATGGGTTCCCGCCCGTGTGGCGCTGAAGGTTCACCGCACCGGCGGCCTCGCCGACGTCCAACGTGCGACCGATGGCTGCTTCCAAGAGCTCTTGGGTCTCGGTCGGTGACAGACCGGTCAGGGCGATGTTCTCGACCGACGTGGTGCGCCGGATCCCGGCCAACGACTCGGAGAACCAACCGGTCACGTTGCTGTCGGTCTGGCGGTATGTGGCGATGATCAACACCGGTGCCGGCGTCGAGGAACGGAGGAGGTACTCGAGAAGCAGGAGTGACGGTCGGTCCGCCCAGTGCATGTCGTCGAGGACGAGGACGAGATGGCGTCGCTCGGCGATGGCGCGGATCCACCGGTCCACCGCATCGAAGACCTGGTAACGGTCGCCCTCGACATCGGCTCGCTCGGCCTGGGAGATGCCGCTCGCCTCGAGCACCTCGGGGACGATGCGTCCGAGGACAGGGGCAAGGGGGCCCACATCAGCACGAAGCAGCTCTCGGGGGGCGCGCCGCGAATAGCGACTGAGCGCCTCGCGAAACGCCTGGGAAGGACACAGCGGCTCCTCGTCCCACCGGCCGTGGAGTACGAGATCACCGGCGGCATCACACTCGCGTGCGATCTCGGCGGTCAGCCTCGTCTTCCCGATACCGGGCTCGCCGGCGATGAGCATCAAGAGCTGCTCGCCCGACGCGGCTCGTTGCCGTGCTGTCCGGGCGAGATCGAGCTCCGAGCGCCGCCCCACGAACGTCGCCGCGCCGACTGGAGACAACCACGACAGGTCCGAGGTCTCGACCAGACCGTGCAGCAGCGGGTCGGGGTTGTCGTCGATGGGCCGCAATGCCCGGTGCTCCCGGTAGACCGTTGTGGTCAGCCCCGGGGGAGGCGGCGGAGCCGGTCCACGAGGCCGGGGACGAGAGGGTGGGGCAGACGATGCGGGACGTGGCGCTGGCGTCCACGCCATGGATGGATCTTGGTTGAGGATCGCCCGTTCGAGATCGGCCACCTCGGGGCCCGGTGTGATGCCGAGCTCCTCGTTGAGCATGATCCGTAGTTGCGAGTAGCACCGCAACGCCTCGGCCTGTGAGCCCGATCGGTACAGGGCCAGCATCAACTGCGCCCAGAACCGCTCCTCGAAAGGATGTTCCGACACCAACGCCTTCAGCTCGGCGACGACGTCGCGGTGCTTGCCGGCGGCGAGATCGGCGTCGATTCTGTCGCCGAGCGCAGCCAGGCGCGCCGCGTTCAGCCGGGTGACCTGGGTGGTGACGAACGGCAGTGATTCGAGCCCGGCGAGCGGAGGGCCTCTCCACAGATCCAGTGCGGCCCGAAGGAGCGCCGGGGCCTCCTCGGCGCGTTCGGGTCCTTGGGAGGCCCGGGCCCGGGCCACGAGCTGATCGAAGACGGCGACGTCGACCCCAACCCCCGCGTCGAGGGCGTAACCGTTGTCGGTCCGCATGATGCAGTGCCGCTCGGAGCCGAGGGTCCGGCGCAGGCGGTACACGAGCCCTTGCAGACTGGCCGCCCCGTCCCGGGGGGTCTGCTCGCCCCACAGGTCGTCGATCAGCCTCTCGCTGGCCACCGGCTGTCCGGGATGGAGGGCCAAACGAGCCAACAATGCCCGCTCGAGGGTTCGTGAGAGCGCGAGGCCGTCGCCGTCGGCGTCGACCTCAACAGGACCGAGCAATCGGATGGAGATCAGGGTCGTGCCCCCAAAGCCAGCGGACGACCGAGTGTATGCGCCTCTCGGTCCAGGTGACGGCACTGTACGCACTCTTCGCACGGGCTTGATCACATCCCGTGAGCTTTCATGAACTCCAGACCGGTCTGTGAGTCGCGTGTCGGCGCCATGTGAGCGGCCCGTCCCATGGTGACCCACGAGGCGGCGGGGCGGCGGCACATGCCCCCCACGTGCTGGACCCGCTAACTCGGACAGGGCGTGCCGGTGGGGCGAGCCGATGATGCCCCACCGGCGTTCGC
>Ga0116219_10001362_pt1 | contig 22900 bp, 18 predicted proteins | sample Sb_taG_4_FD_91019 | JGI IMG/M metagenome (GOLD analysis project Ga0116219, IMG submission 91019) | Peat soil microbial communities from Weissenstadt, Germany - Sb_50d_6_BS metaG | ecosystem: Environmental > Terrestrial > Soil > Wetlands > Peat | place: Germany: Weissenstadt | collected 2010-09-21
GGCGGCCGAGGCGATGTGGCGGTCCCTCTCGCCCGAGCAGCGCGAGCAGCTCCAGTCGCTGGCCAACTCGCTGCTCGAGGACATGGACCTGCGCTGGCAGATGGAGCGGCTGGCGTCCAACCTGCGCGAGGCGATGCCCGGCGCGGGCTGGGGCCAGTCCTACCGCTTCCGGGGCCAGAACCCGATGGGCTTCGGCGAGGCCACCGACGTGGCCAGCCAGCTGGGCGAACTCGACCGGATGGAGGACGTGTTCTCCTCGGCCTCCTCGCCGAACGCCCTGGACGAGATCGACATGGAGCAGCTGCGCCGCCAGCTGGGCGACGACGCCGCCCGCTCGCTCGAGCGGCTGGCCCGCCTGACCAAGACACTCCAGGAGCAGGGCCTCATCGAGCAGAAGGGGGGCCGGACCGAGCTCACCCCGAAGGGGGTGCGCCGCCTCGGCCAGAAGGCGCTGAGCGACCTGTTCTCCCAGATGCGCCGGGAGCGCATCGGTGACCACCAGGCCGCCACCTCGGGGATGGGGCACGACCGCGAGGAGACCACAAAGCAGTACGAGTTCGGCGACCCGCTCAACCTGCATCTCTCCGCCACCGTGCACAACGCGGTCCGCCGCGGCGGCACCGGGCTGCCGGTCCACTTGAAGGCCGAGGACTTCGAGGTGGTCGAGACCGAGGCGCTGACCCGCTCGGCCACCGTCCTCCTCGTCGACCTCTCGATGTCGATGCCGATGCGGGACAACTTCGTGCCGGCCAAGAAGATGGCGATGGCGCTGCAGACCCTCATCTCCACCCGCTTCCCGCGCGACTACCTCGGCATCGTCGGGTTCTCCGAGGTGGCCCGGGAGATCAAGCCCGAGGACCTGCCCACCGCCATGTGGGACTACGTCTACGGCACCAACCTGCAGCACGCGCTGGCGCTCGCCCGCCGCATGCTCGCCCACCAGCACGGGACGAAGCAGATCATCGTGGTGACCGACGGCGAGCCGACCGCCCACATCGACGACGCCGGCGAGGTCTGGTTCAACTACCCGCCGGTGCAGGAGACGCTGCGCCGCACGATGGCCGAGGTGATCCGGACCACGAAGGCCGGCATCACGATCAACGTGTTCGCACTCGACCTCGAGCGCACCCACTACCCGTTCGTCGAGCAGATCGCCCGGGTGAACGGGGGCCGGACCTTCTACACGACCCACGACGCCCTCGGGGGCTACGTGCTGGTCGACTTCCTGCGCCACCGGCGCTACCTCCGCCCGGCCGGCTGACCGCGCCCGCGGCGGCCGCCGCGACGCGCCGGGTGGCAGCGGTCCCCGATGACCTCGCCCAGGGTCACGAAGGCGCGGCTCATGGCGGGGGTGAGCCCTTCGACGGTGGCGGCGCAGAAGTGTGGGCGGGGGCGGCGTGGGAGACCCCGGCCCGCGTGGCGATCTCCCGCATGGACATGCGGCCAGTCGCCGCCGCCGCCCCGCCCGGCCACCCGGTGGTCCGGCTCGGGAAGGCTCGATCTCGGGTCTAGGTCGAGCCCGAGCCCCGTTCGGCGGCGCGTTCCTGATCCCGGACTCGAGGGTTTTCGCGACCTGTAACGCGGCGCCGGACCCCTCCACGACCGGGAAATCGGGCCAATTGCGACCGAATTGCCACTCTAGGTGGTGAAATTACCTTCGGCCCTGGCGTAGGTGACCACGAGGTGTGACAATTCGCGCTCTTGCGTTCGTGTGTCGGATAGGGGAAGATGACATGGTTGTAGTTACATCGGTGCCACTTACAGTGAGGGGAGGCCGACCGGTGGACTTGGCCGCAGTGCTGTATGGACGTCTGGATCGCAGCTGGCAGGCACAGGCCAACTGCATGGGCGTCGACCCCGACCTCTTCTTCCCCGAGCGCGGTGCATCGACCCGGGAGGCGAAGGAGGTCTGCCGGGGGTGCGTGGTCCGGGAGGACTGTCTCGAGTACGCCTTGGCGAACGGCGAGAAGTTCGGGATCTGGGGGGGCATGAGCGAGCGGGAGCGCCGCCGGCTACGCCGGGCGCGGGCCCTGCAGCGCCGGGCCGCCGCTATCCACGACGCTTCCTGAGCGAGGCGTCCGCCAACCTCGCCTCGAGGCCGTCGTCGGCCGAGAGAACCAGCTCCGTCCACCTGGTCGTGGGCACGCGGGCCAGCACCGCCTCGGGGACCAGCCCGACCAGCTCGGCCCGCGCGATGCGCCCGGCCCGGGGGAGCGACGCCGTCACGAGGTCGTAGGCCTCCGCGGGCCCGAGCCTCCCGGGGTCGATGAGGTTGCACGACACCTGCAGTCCCGCCCCGAGCTCGAGCCCGAGCGCCCGCAGCGCCGGCCCACGGATCCGGGCCGCCACCGCCCGGGCGTCGGCGAGGGAGACCCCCTCCACCCACAGGTTGTAGGCGACCAGGGGGCCACGGGCCCCGACGGCGATCGCCCCGGCCCTCGGATGGGGCCGGTCGGGCCCGGTGTCGGGGATCAGCCCGGCGAAGGCGCCCCGACGGACCTCGGGGAGCGAGCGCGACCCGCCGTCGGGCATCGGGCCGTAGAGGAAGCAGGGGATCTTGAGGGTGGCGCCGGCCCAGATGGCCAGGCGGTCGCGGGCCTCGATGGCCGGGGCGAGGTCGGACGAGCCGACCGGGGTGAACGGCACCACGTCCACGACGCCGAAGCGGGGGTGGGCGCCGGTGTGCCCGGCGAGGTCGAGCGCCTCGACCGCCTGGGCGACCAGCCGCTCGGCGCCCCGCAGCACCGCGGTGGCCGGCCCCCCGAGGGTGAGCACGCTGCGGTGGTGGTCGGCGTCCCGGTGGACATCGAGGAGCACGTCGCCGCACGCCGCGGCGAGACGGTCCAGCACGGCGTGGTCGCGGCCCTCGCTGAGGTTGACCGCCGACGCGAGGACGCGGGCGGTCACCGGGTGAGGATCGGCGGTGCCCCGGGGGGGACGGTGCTAGCGGGTCGCCGCGACGCGACCGGAGCGGCGTGAGCGCAGGAGCCGGCGTCGCTCACGCTCCGAGCGGCCCCCCCACACACCGTGATCAATCCGGTTGGCCAGGGCATACTCTAAGCATGCATCGGCGACCGGGCAGTCGGCGCAGATCCGCTGCGCTGCCTGCACGCCGAGGCCGTCACTCGGGAAGAACACCGACGGCGGCAGCTCCCGGCACTTGCCCTCGGCCATCCATTGGGTATCCATCGGGCTTTCCATGCCTCTCGGGAGCGAGCATAGCGGGGCCACCCCACCGCTCTGAATGGTGATACGGAGCAGACCCCCGGTTCAGATTGGGTTTCCGGCGCGATGAGCACACCACCGCCCGGACCACCGAGGGGGGCCGCACCGGGGGTGCCACCGCCCCCACCCGGCTGGTCGCACGTGCCCGCCGGCGGGCCACCGGCGCCGGCCCGGCCGAACGGCGCGGCGACCCCGCCCCCTCCGACACCCCGACCCGTCGCCCCGAGCCAGTGGTCCCAGCCGACTCCGGCCTGGCCGCCGGCGGCAGAGGGAGCCGCGTGGCCGCCGCGGCGACCCGACTACTTCTATCCGTCCCAGCCGGTCGTGATGAACGTGGCCAGGGTCCGTCACACCCTCACGGCGCGCAACTGGCTGCTCGTCGTCATCGTGACCGCGGTGCTGGCCGGGCTGATCGGCGGAGGGATCGGCTATCTCGCCGCCCGCAACTCCCAGCAGACCATCGTCGAGCAGTTCTCTCCGAACTCCGCCGGCTTTGCCAAGCCACCCGACGTCCAGGCGATCCTGGCCGGGGTGGAGCCGGCGGTCGTGTCCATCGAGACCCAGGGGCTCCGGGGCGGGAGCGCGATCGAGGGCGCGGGCACCGGCATGATCCTGACCGCCGACGGGGAGGTGCTGACCAACAACCACGTCGTGGCCGGGGCCGAGACGGTGACAGTCAGCCTGTTCGGCCAGTCCGATGCGTTGCCGGCGCGGGTCATCGGGACCGACCCGTCCCAGGACCTGGCGCTCGTGCAGATCGAGGGCCAGCACGGCCTGCCGACGGTGCGGCTCGGTGACTCGAACGCGTCCCAGGTCGGCGACGACGTGCTGGCCATCGGGAACGCGCTCGCGCTGTCGGGCGGCCTCACGGTGACCGAGGGCATCGTGTCGTCGAAGGACCGCTCGCTCTCCGCCACCAGCGATCTCACCGGTCGGAGCGAGACGCTGACCGGGCTCCTGCAGACCGACGCCGCCATCAACTCGGGCAACTCGGGCGGCCCGCTGGTCAACACCTCGGGGCAGGTGATCGGGATGAACACCGCGGTGGCCGAGAGCTCGCGGGGCAACGCGCCGGCCCAGGGCATCGGCTTCGCCATCGCGATCGACACGATCAAGCCGCTGCTGGCACTCCTGCGTTCGGGCGGCACCGGCGGCTGAGCCCGCCCGCCGGAGCGTCGGGGCACGCCGGGTACGCTGGCCCAACGACCCCGACAGGAGGTTCTGTGTCGTCCCAGCCCGAAGAACTCGCCGCCACCGACGAGCACGGTGAGCCGATCCCGCCGGTCGGCCACGTGCGGGTCGTCTACCTCGGCCCGGTGGCTCCGCACTGGGAGGTGCAGTCCGACTTCGGCGACCCGGAGGCGATCGAGGCGTTCCGCGAGCGGGCCCTGGCGCGGCTGGTGCTGCTGCCCCCGCACGACCCGCAGTTCCGCCGCAACCGGGAGCGGGTGGTGCGGGACGCGGAGCGGGAGAACTTCACCCTCGATTGGGACCTCGGGTTCCCCGAGGAGACGGCGTAACGCCGCTCAGGCAACTCCGTCGTCGGTCGCGCCGTCGTCGGGCAGGTCGATCCGCTCGAGCCACAGCCCCGGCGCGTCCACCTCGGCCGGGGTCGGCAACGTCCGGCCGCCCTCGAGCAAGCGGGCGAGCCCGTCCTCGCCGGACCGCTCCAGCACCCCGCGGACGAACGCGGCGCCGCGGTCGACCTCGGCCCGGCTGACGTCGAAACCGAACAGCGCGGCGGCGGCCTGCCGGCCGCGGTGGTCGGCGACCCGGTAGCGGTACCAGGCCTCCGACAGCGGCCCCGCCGACCCGGTGATCGCCTCGGCGATCCGGCTGGTGGCGTGGTCGACGTAGCCGGTCAGCGCGGCCACGAGCGCGGTCAGCCGGTCCGACGTCGCCCGGGAGCCGGGGGCGAGGAGGTCGGCGAGCAGGGCCTCGGGGTCCGACATGAGCTGCTGGAGCGACTCGGGCCCGCCGGCGCCGCTCAGCCGTTCGGCGATGCCCTGTTGGGTGGCCATGGACTCGGCCACCGCGCCCTGGAGCAGCTCGGTCAGCCGCTCGGCCACGTGCGGGCGGTCGAGCACCAGCTGCACGGTGAGCTCGTGCGCGCAGACCCAGAGGAGTGTCGCGTCCTCGGGGAGGCTCCAGTCCGTCGCGAAAGCGGCCACGTTCTCGGGTACCACCAGCAACTCGGTCGAGGGCGGCCAGGGGACGAGGAGGGCGTACTGGCCGAGCGCCTGGCGGGCCAGGTGTCCGGCGGCCGACCCGAACTGCAGCCCGAGGATGATCGGTCCCATGGTCGAGGCGAACTGGCCGAGGAGGGCCTGGAGCCCGTCGGCGACCTCGTCGTCGCCGAACCCGCCGACGATCGGCGGCGCCGGGGCGTCGGCCATCCCCTCGACCATGGTGTCGAGCAGCGGCCGCCATCCCTCGAGGGCGCGGTTGGCCCATGCCCCCCGACCGATCGGCACGAACGAGTAGGACCGGCCCGACAGCAAGAGGCCGGTGGCCCCCTCGACGTGGAGCTCGACCACCCGGGCCAGCTCCTCGAGCTTGATCCGCTGCAGGGGGTCGACGTTGGTCTCGGCCTCGCCGTCGGTGGCGACGCCCTGGGCGAGCGCCCTCGCCGCGTCGAGCCACGGAGCGGCCGAGCCCCGCGCCCCGCCCCCGATCACCTTCAGCAGGTCGCCGAGCAACCCCTGGATGGGATTGTCGGCGTCGTCGGGGTTCATGGCCATGCCCGCATGCTACGGGGCGTCGACAGCCGGGCCTCCGGCGGACACGGGGTGTCGGGGGTCGCGCCCCTACGGCGTCATCGCCAGCGTGAGCCCGATCGTCCGGATCGCGCCGCCCCGTTTGACCTGGAGCTCCACCCAGGAACCCGGGGCGAGGAGGTAGAGGCGCGACTTCAGGTCGGCCATGGTCCGGACCCGTCGTCCGTTGATCGACTCGATCACGTCGCCGGCCTCGAGGTACCCCTTGGACGGCCCCGCCGGATCGACGGCGGTGATGACCGCGCCCTTCCGACGCGCCGAACCGCTGTCGGCGCCCTTGATGCCGAGCCACCCGTGCAGGACCTGGCCGCCGTCGACCATCAGCTCCTGGGCGACCTGGAAGACGAACTCGCCCGGGAGGAACACCGCGCCGGTGCCGGACGACACGCCGGACTTGTCGAGCAGGCCGACCACCGCCCCGTTGGATTCCATGAGCACCGCGCCGTCCGGGTGCTTGCCCTTGGGCGTGCTCGCCTCCACGCTCACCATGCCGGCGGCCGGTCCCGACACCACCGGCTCGCCGATCGAGGCGATGGTCTCGTCCCACCAGCTCGACCGGGCCGAGCCCGACGGCATGGCGGCGACCGCCATCTCGAACGCGCCGGTCCCCGGCTGGACCGCGCTCCAGTCGACGAAGCGGGCGACCGGCAGCGTGCCGCCGATCCGGACCAGCCCGACGTCGGAGTCCGGGTCGACGGCGACCACGGTGGCCGTCTCCCGCTTCCCGCTCGAGGTGGTCGCGAGGATCGTGGTCGCGCCGACGAGGAGGGTGGCGTCGGTGGCGATCAGCCCGTCCGGCGCCACGACGATGCCGCACCCGTAGGTGTTGGTGCTGGAGGTGGAGGCCTCGAGGCGCACGATCGAGGTGGTCGGAGGAGGCGCGGCATCCGTCACCCGGGCCGGCGTGGCCAGCTCCGGACCCCGGCCGTTGGAGGCGAGCATCAGGCCGCCGCTCACGAGGGCGGCGACCGCGCCGACCCCGACGATTCCCGTCGCCCAGGCGGCGCGCCGGCCGGTCGGCCCGGTCCGGAGCACCGGGGTCGCGTACGGGGGCGCGGCCGACCAGGACCCGGTCTCCGAGGGGTGCCTCCAAGCGCGCTGATCGGGCGGGACCCAGCCTCCGGGGCCCCTCAGCTCCTCGCTCGGGTCTCTCTCACCCTCTTCGGGTTCACCGGACCCCTGGTCAAAGGAGTCGCCATCCGATGAAGCCACAACGATCCAGGTTACCGACGCCCTTCCCTTCGATGGCATCGGCCGCCCACCCGTACCATGGGCCGAATGCCCCGGGACCTGGCGATCGACCTGGGCACGGCCAACACGCTCGTCTACGCGAAGGGCCGGGGCATCGTGCTCAACGAGCCGACCGTCATCGCCTACAACACCCGCAGCCGCGAGGTGCTCGCCATTGGGGCGGAGGCCTGGCAGATGATCGGGCGGACCCCCGGCTACATCGTGGCCGTGCGCCCCCTCCGGCAGGGGGCGATCACCGACTTCGACATCACCGAGCGCATGCTGAGGGTGCTCCTGCACCGCTGCGGGGTGTCCCGGATCAGCCGGCCCCGGGTCCTCATCTGCGTGCCCTCGGCCATCACCCGGGTCGAGCGCCGGGCCGTGCGGGAGGCGGCCCGCCATGCCGGCGCGTCGGCCACCTACCTCATCGAGCAGCCGATGGCCGCCGCCATCGGGGCCGGCCTCGCCATCCACGAGCCGATGGGCTCGATGGTGGTCGACGTGGGCGGCGGCACCGCCGAGACTGCCGTCATCTCGCTCGGCGGGGTGGTGTCCCAGCGGGCCATCCGCTGCGGGGGGTTCGACTTCGACGCTGCCATCCAGTCCTACGTCCGCCAGCGCCACGGGGTGGCGATCGGGGAGCGCACCGCCGAGCAGGTGAAGTTCGCCATCGGCTCCGCCTACCCCTATGAGGACGAGCAGGACGCGATGGTGCGGGGCCGCGAGGTCTCGACGGGGATGCCGAAGACCGTCCAGCTGGCGCCGGCCGAGGTCCGACACGCCCTGGAGGACCACGTCGAGCAGGTGATCGGGGCGGCCGCCGACTGCCTGGCCGAGGCGCCGCCGGAGCTGGCCCAGGACATCATGTTCGAGGGGGTGCACCTGCTCGGCGGGGGCGCGCTGCTCCGGGGGATGGCCCAGCGGCTCGCCAACGGCACGGCCGTCCCGGTGCACCTGGTCGACCTGCCGCTCGAGTGCGTGGTGCTCGGCGCCGGCCGCTGCCTCGAGGCGCTCGACGAGCTCCGCCCGGTGTTCGCCGACGCCGGGGAGTGAACGCCGCTCAACGCTCGAGCAGGATCTCGGCCGCCTGGCGGACCTGCCAGTCCGGATCGGCGAGGCAGCCCTCGAGCGCCGCCTCCACCGCCGGGCCGTCGAACCCGGCCAGCGCCACGACCGCCCGGCGCCGCACGGGCGGACGGTCGGCCAGCCCGGCCAGCACCGCCTCGAGCCCGCCCGGGTCCCCGATCGCGCCGAGGGCGGCGACGGCCGCCTCCCGGCACCGCGGGTCGGCGTGGCCGGTGGCCATGGCCGAGAGCGCGGGCACCGCGGCGCGATGGGTCCGCTCCCCGAGCGCCCAGGCACACGCCTCGGCCACCAGCGGGTCGGGGTCGTCGAGCCGATCGACGAGGAGGGCCGGCAACGTCGAGCGGCTCCCGGTGCCGCCGACCCTCGTCGCGAGGGTCGCGGCCCGCCGCCGGACCACCGGTTCGGGATCGCGCAATGCGGCCGTCAGCTCGGCCACGGTCAGCGCGCCGCTCTTCTTGAGGGCACCGAGCCGGGCCGCCCGCACCGACGCGTCGGGGTCGAGTCGCGCCGCCTCGATCGGACCGGGGTCCCCGCGGTGTCCGGCGGCCACCACCCGCCGGCGCCGGTCGGCGGGCGATCCCCCGCGGTCGCCGCGACCCTCGGCCATGGGAGGATCGTCGGCCACCGCGACGAGTATGACCCCGGCCCGCCCGCTCCCCTCCGTGCGCCGATGAGGCGGCCGCTGCGGGTGGTGGCGATCATCCTGGCGGTGCTGGCGGCGGCCGCGTTGATCGCCAGCCGGATCACCTTGAACTACTACGCGCTCCAGCCGGGGGACGCGCAGCCGGTCAACCCGCTCATCACGGTGCCGATGGACAAGGCCCACCACGTCCACGGCTCGATCTTCCTCACCGACGTCTTCGTCACGCCGGTCAACGCGCTCGACTATCTCTTCTTCCTCGGCGACGCCCACACCGCGCTGGTGCCGACCGACGAGCTGGTGTCACCGGGGGTCCCGCCCTCCGAACTGACCGCGCAGGGCTACCTCGAGATGGTCCAGGCCAAGCAGGCTGCCAAGACCGCGGCCCTCCGCAGGCTCGGCTACTCGGTCCCCGAGACCGACGGCGGGGTGGTGATCGAGGCGGTCGTTTCGGGGACCCCCGCCTCCGGCGTCCTGCACGTCGGCCAGGTGGTGACGGCCGTGGACGGCACGGCGACGCCCAACCACTGCGCCTTCGTGACCCAGCTCGCCGCGGTCCGCCCCGGCGACACCGTCCGGCTCACCGTGCAGCAGAACCGGTTCAGCGGGTCGGGGGGCCTCGTGACCGGCAAGCTCGCCACCGAGTCGATCCGCGTGGCCGCCCGCCCGGCGGGGCTGGCGCCCGACACCGAGTGCGCCGGCTTCAAGAAGGGCGCGGGCTACCTCGGGGTGAGCATCGCGACCCAGGAGAACTTCACCTTCCCGTTCCCGATCACGATCGACACCGCCAACATCGGCGGGCCCTCGGCGGGGCTCCCCATGACGCTCGGGCTCCTCGACACGCTCTCGGGCGGGCACCTGACCGGCGGGCGGAAGGTTGCGGCGACCGGCACGATGTCCCCGACCGGCCAGATCGGCGACGTCGGCGGGGTGGCCCAGAAGACCGTGGCGGTCGAGAAGGCCGGGGCCAGCGTGTTCTTCGTGCCGCTGCCCGAGCTGTCGGCGGCCCGCTCGGAAGCCACTCCCGGCCTGCACATCTATGCGGTCGGCACCCTGGCCCAGGTGCTCACGATCCTCGGGCGGCTCGGGGGACGGGTCCCGCCGCGCTGACCGGCCGGGCAGTTTGTAGGGCGGATCCTGGGAAAAGGGTCTCTCCATTGGGGGGTGGCGAGGCCGTAGGCTTTCGGAAATGGCGACCTCCCCGAGCGGCTCGTCGTCCCGCATGCGCCCCGACGAGGTCACCCGCCGGAGCTTCTCCAGGAACCGAAAGGGAGTCGACGCCGACGAGGTCGCCGCCTTCCTGTCGGCGCTCGCGGCCGAGCTGACCGCGTGGGAGGAGCGTGAGGAAGAGCTCCTGCGGGAGCTCGAGGACGCCGAAGAGCGCGCCGCCAACCCGCACATCGACGACGAACGCCTGACCTCCGCGCTCGGGCAGAAGAGCGCCGAGGTCCTCCGCAACGCCCACCACGAGGCGACCCGGCTCGTCACCGCGGCCGAAGAGACCGCCAACGCGGTCGTCCGGGACGCCCAGCAGCAGGCCACCGACATCCAGGTCAGCGCCGAGGCGACCGCTGCCGAGCGGATCGCCCAGGCCGAGCTCGACGCCGGCCAGATCCACGAGGGCTCGCAGTCCGACGTGGCCGCGATCCTCGAGCGGGCCCGCCTCGACGGCAACGCCCTGCTCGACCGGGCCCGGGAGCGGGGCCGGCTGATGATCGAGCAGGCCCAGGAGACCCGCCGCCGGATGCTCACCGAGACCGCGCAACGCCGGCGGGTGCTCCTCATCCAGATCGAGCAGCTGCGCGCCGCGCGTGACCAGCTCGCTCGCACGGTGATCGGGGTGCGCGGGACGGTCGACGACATCGTCTCGGGCCTCGCCCGCGCCGACGACGACGCCCGCGCCGCCGCCGCGGCGGTGGCCGAGCGGGTGGCCGAGGTCGAGGCCCAGGAGATCGAGGGGCTCGAGCCGGGCGAGGCGGGGGAGATCACCGTCGTGAGCACCGAGGTCACGGTCGAGACCGACGACCTCGCGCCGGTCGAGACCGAGAACGAGCCGAGTGCGACCGACACCGAGCCACTGGCGGGGAACGCGATCATCGGAGCGGCGGTCCCGCCGTCGGCGCCCGAGGACTCCAAGGTGGAGGAGCTGTTCGCCCGGATCCGTGAGGGCCGGACCACCACCCCCGGACGGCGCTCCGAGGAGACGGGCGCAGAGGAGACCGGCGCCGAGGGGTCCGTGGCCGGCGGTTCGGTCACGACCACCGCTCTCGACCCCGAGACCGAGCGGCTGGTCACCGAGCGCGACGACCTGCTCGACCCGATCATGGCCAAGATGGCCCGCCGGCTGAAGCGGGCCATGCAGGACGACCAGAACACGCTGCTGCACCGGTTGCGCTCGGACTCCGGCGAGTACCGCCAGGAGCTGCTCAGCTCGGAGGAGGAGCAGCGCCGCAGCCTCGTCGAGGGGGCCGTCGACTTCCTCGGCGACGCCTTCGACGCCGGTGAGCAGTTCGCCCGCCAGCACCTCGGGTCCGAGGTGGACGCCGCCCCGGACGCGAGCGAGATCAACCGCTCGGCGGTGGGGATCGGCGCCCAGGAGCTGGCCGACACCGTGGTCACCCTGCTCCGTCGGCGCCTCCTCGAGGAGGAGGTTGAAGGTCCGGGCCCGTCGGAGGAGGAGGCCGCCGAGCTGATCAGCGCCGCCTACCGGGAGTGGCGGGGCGAACGCATCGAGCGGTTGGTGGGCGACCACGTGGTCGGGGCCTTCTCGAGCGGGGTCCGGGCCGCCTCCGGCAAGGCCCCGCTGCGCTGGGTGGCCTCGGGCTCCGAGGACGCCTGCGCCGACTGCGACGACAACGCCCTGGCCGAGGCGGTCACCGAGGGGGAGCGGTTCCCCACCGGCCATCTCTACCCGCCCGCCCACGCCGGGTGCCGGTGCATCGTGGTCCCGACCACGACCTGAATCACCCCCGGACCTAGGCTCACCACCCGTGCGCAGTCCGCAAGATGTGGCGCCCCGCGTCCCGAGGACCCGTCAGCACCGGGGCCGGTGGTGGCTTCTCGGGGTCGCGATCGTCCTGATCGTCCTCCTGGCGTCGCTGCGCTCGCTCGCCACCCTGTACACCGACCGGCTCTGGTTCTCCTCGGTCAAGCTGACCTCGGTCTGGGACACCTTGCTCGGGGTGAAGCTGGGCCTCTTCGCCTCCTTCGGGGGGCTCTTCTTCGTCCTGCTCTGGGTCAACCTGATCGTCTGCGACCGGGTCAGCTCCTCGGCCGACACCACCGACCCGGAGGACGAGCTGGTCCGGCGCTACCAGCGGATCGTCCGCCCCTACGCCAACCGGATCTACGCCGGCCTGTCGGTGATCGTGGCCCTGATCGCGGCGGCCGGGACGATCGGGGAGTGGCAGAACTGGCTGCTCTTCACCCACGGCCAGAGCTTCGGGATCAAGGACCCCCAGTTCGGGATGGACGCCGGCTTCTACGTCTTCAAGCTGCCGTTCCTCGAGTTCCTCGTGAACTGGCTGATCGTGTCGCTGATCGTGATCCTGGTGTTCACCGCGGTCTTCCACTATCTGAACGGCGGGATCCGGACCCAGCGGGCCCGGCCGCGGGTCCGCCCGGTGGTGAAGGCCCACCTCTCGGTGCTGCTCGCGCTCATCGCCCTGGCCAAGGCGGCCGGGTACGTGCTGGCCAAGTACCAGCTGGTCACCTCGACCAACGGGTTCACCGAGGGGGCGGGCTACACCGACGTCCACGCCCGGCTCCCGGCCTTAGAGCTCCTCTTCTGGATCTCGCTCGCAGCGGCCGCCGTGCTCGTGTGGAACATCCGCCGCCAGGGCTGGACCCTGCCGATCCTGGCCGTCGGCCTGTGGGCCTTCGTGGCCCTCGTGATCGGGGTCATCTACCCGGCGATCGCCCAGGCGATCGTGAACCCCTCCCAGAACTCGAGGGAGGCGCCCTACATCGCCCGCAACATCAAGGCGACCCGCTACGCCTACAACCTCACGTCGAGCAACGTGACCACCTCGTCGTACCCGGCCAACACCACCCTCACCCCGGCCCAGGTCATCGAGAACAGCCCGACCTTCGACAACATCCGGCTCTGGGACCCGAACCCCCAGATCTCGCTCCCGACCATCAACAAGCTCCAGTACGCGCACGGCTACTACACGTTTAACGGGCTGGCGGTGGACCGCTACAAGATCGCCGGACAGCTCCAGCCGGTCCTCGTCGGCGTGCGCCAGGTCAACCAGTCGGGCATCGCCTCACCGACCTGGGTGAACACCCACCTCCAGTACACCCACGGCGAGGGCATGGTGATCGCCCAGGCCAACAAGGCCACCGCCAAGGGCGACCCCACCTTCGCCGTGCAGAACGTGCCACCCTCCTCGGTCAAGGGCGCCCCCAAGGTCACCCAGCCCGACGTCTACTTCGGCATCGCCTATCCGGGCTACGTGGTGGCGAACACCAAGGAGGACGAGATCGGGACCGGCAATCCCCACTACACCGGGAACGGCGGCGTCCAGCTCTCCTCGTTCCTCCGCCGGGCCGCCTTCGCCATCCGGCTCGGGGATTTCAACCTGCTCATCTCGGGACAGGTCACCCAGCAGTCCCGGATCATGTTCGTGCGCGACATCCAGCAGATGGCCCAGAAGGCGGCCCCGTTCCTCAGCTGGGACGCCGACCCCTACCCGGTGCTGGTCGGCGGCCAGATCGAGTGGGTGCTCGACGGCTACACGACCACCGCGAACTACCCCTATTCGGAGAACGCGAGCTCGGTGCTCGTGCCCCAGGGGAGCGGGCTGCCCGGCAGCTACAACTTCGTCCGCAACTCGGTGAAGCTGGTCGTCAACGCCTACTCGGGCTCCATGACCTTCTACGCGATGGACAACGACCCGGTGCTGCGCACCTACGAGGCGGCCTTCCCGGGTATGTTCACCCCGGCCTCGGGCATGCCCCACGACCTGCGGGCGCACCTGCGCTATCCCGAGGACATGTTCAGCGTCCAGGCCGCCCTCTTCGGCCGCTACCACCTGTCCTCGCCGAACAACTTCTACAACGCCAACGGCGCCTGGACCCTCTCGCCGAGCGCCGGGGCCGGCTCCTCCACCCAGGCCCTCCAGGTCACGCTCACCACCAACCCGCAGGGCCAGACCATCAGCGGCTCGATCGCCCCGATGTCCCCCCTCTACCAGGTGCTCCAGGAGCCCGGCACCAAGGGGCAGAGCTTCACCATCTCTGACGCGTACGTCCCCTTCACCACCGGGACGACCAGCCAGAACCTCTCGGCGTTCGTCATGGGCACCTACAGCGTCGGCACCGGCGGGAAGCTGCACGTGTATGTGACCCCGGGCGGCCAGACGGTCGGGCCGGCCCTGGCCGAGTCCGAGATCCAGCAGAACGCGACCGTCTCCCAGGCCATCACCCTCCTCGACCAGCACGGCTCGAGCGTGCTGCTCGGCAACATCCTGATGCTGCCGGTGGGCAACGCGGTGCTCTATGTGCGCCCGCTCTACGTCGAGTCGAGCGGCAACCCCCAGCCCGAGCTCACCGACGTGATCTCGGTGCTCGGCCAGAACGTCCAGATCCAGCCGACGGTGCAGCAGTCGCTGCAGCAGCTCCTCCAGGTCCCCATCGTCGGGCAGGGCGGGAACTCGGGCTCCTCCAGCCTGGCCTCGGCGACCGCCCAGGCGCTGAACCAGTACCTCCAGCAGGCCCAGACCGACTACAACGCGGCGCAGGCGGCCCTCCAGTCGGGCAGCCCGACCGCGCTCTCCCAGTATCAGACCGAGATCAATGCGATGGACCAGGCGCTCCAGCAGGCCGAGACGCTACTGAACCCCACCGGAACCTCTACGTCGACCACCACGACCACCACGACGGTGCCCAAGAAGAAGGGCAAGACCAAGTCGACGGCCACGGCCCTCTCGGGGACCCCGGTCCCACCGAACGGCTGACCCGGCCGGACGCCGACCCGGGCGCCCGTGCGAAGATGGGGAAACAGATCGCCCGCCCTCCCTGGGCGGGCCCGGCTCAAGAGGTGCTCCGATGGGCTTTCTCGACAAGGTGAAGGAAGGCGCGGCCCAGGCCACCGCGGTGGCCAAGGATGCCGCCCAGAAGGGTCAGGCCAAGCTCGACGCGATGCAGTCCAAGAAGGCGGCCGACGGCCTGCTGCACGACCTCGGGGCGGCCGCCTACGCCGAGAAGACCGGCCGGGGTGCCGCCAACAACTCGGCCGAGATCGACCGGATCCTGGCCGCCCTCGAGAAGCACGAGCAGGAGAACGGCCCAGTCGACCTCACCATCGGTTCGACCACGTAAGGGGCGGCCCCTCGGTGGGTCGGCCGGAGCCGAGCTCCCGGGAGCGGGCGCGGTCGGCTCGCCGGGGACAAGGCCGCGCATGGGCGGCCCACCTCGACAACGGGGCCGTTCGCGACGCCGCGTTGGACTGGCTGAAGCGGCTCAGCCCGGAGCCGTGTCGGCGACGCCGCGCCCCGGGCCGAGAATGCCGTTCGGATCGAAGGCGTACTTGATCCGGCGCATGAGCGTCAGTCGCACCGGGTCCTCGAACTCGAAGAAGTGGGCTCGTTTCTCAGTTCCCAGTCCGTGTTCGCCCGAAACCGCACCGCCGAGCGCGACGGCCGCGCCGAGCACCGCTCGCACGAAGGCGTGCAGTCTTGGAGGGTCGGGCTGAAAGACCGCGAGATGCACGTTGCCGTCGCCGACGTGACCGCAGGCCGACAGAAGGGACCCGTGCTCGACCGCGAGCTCGGCCACCTCGCGCATGAAGGCCGGGATGGCCGCGCGTGGGACGACCGTATCGATGATGTCGTTGGCGCCAGCCGCCTTGGAGACGAAGAAGGCGCGTTCGCGGGCGGTGATGAGCTCGCTCCCCGCCCCCGGCGGCAAGACGTAGACGTCGTGGGCGCCGCCCTTCGTGAGCAGCTGCGCGGTCGTCCCGACGTCCTCGTCGAGCCGGTCGTCGTGCGCGCTTTCCAGCATCACCACCAGGTAGGCCACGGATACCGCCTGGACGTCGGCGGGGATGCCCAGGTCCAGCCCCGCGGCGCGGGTGATTCCGGCCATCGCCAGTGCGTCGATGTACTCGAGGATGAGCGGCGAGAGTCCGCTGGAGAGCAGAACCGGCACCGAGGCGGTCACCTCGTCCAGGGTGCCGAAGGGAGCGAGCAGGGTCGCGACGTGGGGGAGTCGGGGCACCAGCTTCAGTGTCGCCTCGGTCACCAGCGCCAGCGTCCCCTCAGACCCAATGATCAGCTGCGTGAGGTCGTATCCCGACGACGACTTCACGAACCGTCCGCCGGTGCGGATGACCTCGCCGCCCGGGAGCACCGCCTTCAGGCCGAGCACGTGGTGGCGGGTGACGCCGTAGCGCACCGCCCGCATGCCACCAGCATTGGTCGCGACGTTGCCACCGATCGAGGCCCCCATCTCGCCCGGATACACGGGGTACATAAGCCCCTGAGGTCGCAGAGCATCGTCGAGCTCAGCCAGGGTCACCCCTGGCTGGACGACAGCGACCTGATTGACGGCGTCGATCTCGAGTATCTCGTTCATTCGGTCGAACGCCACCACAACCCCTTCGGCGAGGGGCAAGGCCGCCCCCGACAACCCCGTGCCGCTCCCGCGCGCGATCACGGCCACACCTCGCGCATCGGCGAGGGCGAGGATCCGGCTCACCTCCTCAGTCGAGCCCGGTCTCACGACCGCAGCCGGGGCGACGGGCTCCGCCGTCAGCGCCTCATCGTGGGTGTCATCGGGGTGGATCCTTGACCCCGTCCAGACGAACCGCGCACCGACGATTTGCTCGAGTTGCTCGACGAGGTCCGGCATGCGGTCTCCAGGCGTCACGGTCACGGTGCCCGGGCAGGCTCCCACGCCCGGGGCCAGCCGTCGAGGGACTCGACGGGCAAATGCTAAACTGGGATCTTCACCGCGGGGTGGAGCAGTCTGGTAGCTCGTCGGGCTCATAACCCGAAGGTCGAGGGTTCAAATCCCTCCCCCGCCACCAACAGCCGTTCTCGTAAGATCGGCTGAAGCGTTATCGGAAGGCCCGAATCTGGTCGAGATTCGGGTCTTTTCGCGCTGATCAGCGCCTCTGGGGTAATGGGAGTCGTCGACCGACGCTCATCCGGCGCTGAAATGGCGTTCCGAACCGTTGATCAGGCGCCTCGCGTCCAAACACGGACGCGCTGCATTCCCCAGCGGTGGCTGGGGAATGCAGCGCGTCGTTCGGTCGACTATGGACCGGCTCGGGGAGTGCCTAAGAACTCGAGGCCCTTCGGGCCCCGGCGCTTGGATGTCGCGCCATTGGTCGCCGGAGGCTCGGGCCGCAGTTCCTCGCCCACCTTCGTTCTCGTTGGGCGCGGCCGAAATGGCGTCAGAGCCATCCGGGCCCGCCAGGTCCGTTGCACGTGGAAGTTGTGGGCGACGACCGCGAAGATCGCGACCAGGGTCTCGCGGACCAACCCCACGAAGTGGTGGTAGTCGTGGCCCCAGTTGACGGCGGCGAGGTTCTTGAAGATCCCGAAAGTGCCCTCGACGCGGTCCCGAGCGTTCCAGTGCGTGAACCAGTCAGGCTCGCCGAAGGCGTCATCTTGATAGAGGGCGAGCTCGTCGCGTGAGAACACCTTGGTGGCATGGGTGCAGCAGCGCGGCTTGGGCTGTCCGGTGACCTTGTCGATGACCGGGGTGCCATCGGCCTGCACGCAGTGGACGCATCCGCCGTCCTTGTGTTCGGGGTCCCAGTGGGGGGATTTGAACTGGCGGCTGCCGTCTTCTCGGAACCCGGTGTTGGGCTTCATCTCGAAGCGGCGGCGCTTGGTCACCTCAGCAGCGAACGCGTCGTATTGGGCCTTTCGGGCCGGGAACCTCGGAAAGGGAAGCTCGGCCAACTCGTTGGGGATGCACGGGCAATAGGGCCGTCCGTCGACGAAGGTCACCCCCTGGTGGAGCTGTCGGCCGGCCTGGTTGGTCCGGTGCAGCCGGAAGACGGGAGAGCCGCCGAGGTCGCGGATCGGGAGCTGCCAGTCTCTCGGGTTGGCGCTGTAGGCGGGGTCGGCCACCACCCGGCCGAGGGGCCGATGACAGCCCCGGTCCTCGCGACTCATCTGGATCTCTTGGAGGAGGGGAAACGCGGCGGTGGCCGGCAGCCCGGGAGCTGGGGTCACGGCGATGGCCTCGATGACCGGCGGGGCAGTGGGGGCGGTGGCGGTCACCGCGTGCAGGGCGATGCCATAGACGCTCTTTCTGGCGTTGGGTCGTCCCACCCACGCCGACCCCGGTCCCCATGTCGAGGCGCCTTTGGGGTGCTTGGGGCTGCGGGCCCGCAGCTCGGCCAGGGGGTCGCGGACGAAGACGACCCCCGAGTCGTCGATGATCTCGGTGAGGGTGGGCGGCGATCCGGCGTCGCCGTCACGGCCGTGGCGCTGGAGCTTCGCGTGCAGGCCACCCGGACGGTCCCACCCCCACTTGAGCGTGGCATCGACGGCCAGGTCCCCGTGGCGGAAGCGATCGGTGATCGAGGCCTGGATGAGCCGGAACGAGAACTGCTGGAGGTCCTCAGCGCGCGCCTTGGCCTCTTCCCAGCTGATCGCCGGATCGAGTGGGTCGAACGCCCTCGCCATGGCGTGGAAAGCGCGGAGCAGCTGCTGGTAGGAGACCTGCTTGGGTCGGCCCCGCCGGTCCTTGTAGTCGACCCCGATCTGGCGCCGGGCCCGCCAGCTCAACGAGGCCATCAGCTCGGGCAGATTGAGCACATGGAAGTTCGACCCGCAGATCCCGAGCAGGACGAAGCAGATGAGCGCGGTCCGGACCGGGAGCTCGACCGGACGTCCTTCACCTCGCTGCGCGGCCCGGATGCGGGTCCCCACGAATCCGACCAGATCCCGGTCCCGGTCGACCACTGCGACGGCCCGGCGCAGCAACGTCGTCGAGATCCGACGAAGCATGAGGGCCGGGTCCCGCTCGGTCGGGAGGGCCCGGCCGAGCGAGCGGGCCTGGTTGGCCCGGGCGGCGGTCCCGGCCTGGGCTGCGGCCAGCCCGTCGGTGCGGGTGAGCGGAGAATCCACGATGCACTCGGGTCGCCGGATTACGCCGGCCGTCCGGTCCCGGCTCGCAGGTAGGGACGGAGGTCATCGAAGACTTCGAAGCTGACCACGCCGGCCCGCTCCAGAAGGTCGAGCGCGGTGTTGGGCTCCAAGGCAATCGTGCACAGGTAGGTGGCCCGTAGCCGGGCGGCGTCGAGGAGGACCGGCCAGGTGCCGGCTCGGGAGTGGTCGCAGAGGTCATAGACCCGGGAGTGCCGACTCTGGCCGCCACCCAAGAGATAGGTGTCGGCCGACCCGGCGAGCGACAGGAGCCGGGCACCGTAGTCGGGGAGCACATCGACGCTCCGCTCCCGCCAGCACCCATCGGTCTGGAGGCGCCGGAGTACCACCGAGATGGTGTTGTCGCGCTCGGACACGTCGGCGGGCACGGCCCGGGCCGCCTCCTGGCCGCTCGCGCCAGCCCCGAGGCCGAGGACCAACAGCGCGGCGAGGTCGTGGCGGCGTTTGGCCGACCGGGACCGCTCGGCCAGGTCGAACAGTTCGTCGACCTCATTGGGCGGGTAGGGGGGCTTGGGCTCCCGGGCCGGGTGCGGGCGGCGCTCGGCGGTGCCACCGGGCCCGACCACCTTGGCCATCGAGCGGAGGGTCGCGGCCACGGTGGCGGCCGAGCGGGACGGGACCACCTTGTCCAGCTGCCCCACGAACTCCTCGATCGTCTTTGGATGGAAGAGGACGTCGAGACGGAGCGGCAGGTACTCGCTGTCGCACCAGCCGGCGAGATAGGTCGCGTAGCGGAGGAGGTCCCGGGCCCGGGCCGGCGTGTCGGGCGCACAGCGCGCTACCGCGTCGCGCACCAGGCTCTCCACGCGACCGAACCGCTCGATCGAGACGAGCTCGGGGATGAACTCAGCGACCACAGCGTCGAGATCTGATCCATGTTGGGCCATGGAGGACTCCTACCGTCGAGCTGTGACACGCAAAGTCCCTGTTAGGAGCCCTGCAAGGTCATGGTGATGGCCGCGGGACACAACGTCTGGGTGTGCCGTCGGGTCGCTAAGGTCCCCGCGCATGGCGACTGAGAATCGAGACGGGTTGCGGCGGGCGATCGCAGCGATCCTTGAAGAATCGCCGCTTGCACTGGCCGAACTGATCGAGCGACTCGATGCGGGGCATCTCCTCGAGGCCCTCCTAGACCGGATCGGGCGTGACGCGCTGACTGCGGTCGTCAGCCAAGAGGTGTTCTCGATCGACCAGTGCTGGGTGACCGGGAGTGGGGTGGCGGGGCGGACCGATGCGCTCCTCGATGGATTGGTCCTCACCCACCGGCTGAGCGAGGAAGAAGTCACCACTGAACGAGTCCGGTGTTGGCCGGACCTGGTGGTGCTCGACTGGGACGCCGACGATGGACTCGAACTCCGAACCGGCGGGCAGTTGGCCGTCGAACTGGAGTACAGAGGTACCCACCGGGATGGCTCGGTGCTCTGCGGTCCGCCCGGCTGGCTCCACGACGCCGGGGCCGGGGACCTCCTCGCTTTCGTCCGATCGGAGGACGCGGTGGGTGTCGAGGTGGTCGGGACGGCACCTTCCCCAGACCAACGCGAGGTCGCGGCGCTGCGGGCGGGGGTGGAGAGCTGGCTGGCTGCGGGGGAGGGCGATGAGCTTGCCCCGATGATGATCGACGCGCTGGTGCTTGATCCGGGGAGCTTCCGGCGTGCCGTCCGGCCCTTGGGTGAGCTGGCCGTCGACGCCGGACTGGAGTGTCGCGGGTTCTCCTTCGGCCGTCGCGGCGAACACTGGTCAACCAGGGCCGAGCGCTATGAGGCTGAGGAGCGCCGGGAGGCCGCCGAGGGTCTGGCGTCGTGTTGTCGGGAACGCTTCGAGGTCCTCTGCGACACCTTCGTCGCCTACCGTGATGGTGAGGATTTCGATCCCGGAGCGTTTCGGTCGGACCTCGCCCACGGTGACGTGCTCGCCGCGTTCGCGAACTATGCGCCGTCGTGGGACGCGCTTTTGGGATTCGCACAGACGCTGGCGGAAACCGCTCCGGGTGACGCTCGGGTCCAGTTCCTCCTCGGCCTGGCCGCCGAAGATGATGACGCCGTGCACGCCGAAGCGCGATTCCGCGCCGCACTGGAAGTGGATCCTGAGGTGGCGCCGGCAGCCGAGGCCCTCGCCCGTTGTGAGATTGACCGGGGACACTTTGACGCCGCGTTGGCGTTGCTGGCGCGTCCCGGGATGGATCCAGAGCACCCGACACGCAGTTTTCTCGAGGACCTCCTGGCGGAACCGGCGCCCTTCGCCGGTACCGGCCGCAACGAACCGTGTCCGTGTGGATCAGGGAAGAAGTACAAGCTGTGCCATCTGGGGTCTCGACGGCCGTGGCTTGACGACCCCTTGGCGCTGGTCTCGTTGAAACTGTCCCTCGACGCCGAACGCCGCCAGAGCTTCATCAACCTCGTCTACGAGCTCGCCGAGGTGGCCGGCCCCGGGGTCTCTTCGGACCCCGACGGATTCCCCGACGACCGGGTCATCTGGGACCTTGCGACGATCGAGGCGGGGCTGGCCGAGGAGTACCTGACCAGCCGGGGAGCCCTGCTGCCGGCCGAAGAGCGGGATCTTCTCCGCCAGATCACCGACGAGCCGCGGCGGCTGTTCGAGGTGATCGACGTCGGTCACGAGGACCTCCGCCTGCGCGAAGACGGCCAGAGCAACCAGACCCTGGCGCTGCACGGGCTCCGGGTGGCCGATGTCTCGAAGGGCGATGGCCTTCTTGCCCGGATGCTGAGGGTCAATGGCGTGCCCTCGCTGGTGGGCGCCGCCGTGCGGGTCCCCGCGTCCCAGATGGAACCGACCCGGGTGCTCCTTCGACAAGGCCCCGGAGACGAGGAGCTGGCTCGGTGGTACGGGGAGCTCCGCCGGATCGCGCCGTCGGTGGCCGGAGCCGGCCATTTGTCGTAATACACTTATTGCGTGTGGAGATTCACCCCACTGCCCGACGGCACGGCGTCTCGGACGCGGACGCGCAGCACGCGGTCACACGGGCGACGGCCTGGGTGGAGCTGGATGACGATCCGCCGCGCTACCTCGTCGTCGGCCCGGCCAGGAGCGGGAACCTGCTCGAAGTGGTGGTGATACAGCTTGGCCGCCGCGAACTGGTCATCCACGCGATGGCGCTCCGGCGGAGCACCGAACGAGAAGTCTTTGGAGCGACCGATGACTGAGCGCATCTTTGGCCATACAAAGTCCGGGGTGCCCGTCACCGAGTCCACCATTGAACGATTGGCCGATGAAGCCGATCGTGGCTACGAGCCCGGTCAACTGCAGGGCCGCAAACGTGGTCGCGGACGACCGCCACTGGGTGACCGGGCCAAGTCGGTAGGTTCGGTTCGCTTGGAGCCTGACCTCCGAGAGGAGGTCCTCGCAGCGGCCAAGGCGGAGGGTGTCACCGTGTCAGAACTTGTCAGGCGGGCTCTCCGCAAATACCTGCGAAGCGCGTAGCTCCATTTGTGTTCGTATTGCGAGTGTGATCTTTTGCCGCCGTCCGTGTGATCGAGCAAGGTCGAGACCCGAAGACCTCCCTACTTAGGGGCTTCCGACAACACCCCACTACCAGCCGTTCTCGTAAGTTCGGCTGAAGCGTTATCGAAAGGCCCGAATCTGGTCCAGATTCGGGCCTCTTCGCGCTGGGCCGGAGCATTGCGCCTGCTGAGAGTCGCTGGTCAACGCTCATTCGGCGCCAAATCGGGGTTCGAGACGTTGGACCAGGCGTCTCGTGCCCGAATCGGGACGCGCCGGAGCCCCAGCTCGTTCGCTGGGGTGTGGAGCGGTGCGGTCGGTCGGCCTATGGACCGGCTCGGGGAGAGCCCAAGAAC
>Ga0116219_10001368_pt1 | contig 22848 bp, 16 predicted proteins | sample Sb_taG_4_FD_91019 | JGI IMG/M metagenome (GOLD analysis project Ga0116219, IMG submission 91019) | Peat soil microbial communities from Weissenstadt, Germany - Sb_50d_6_BS metaG | ecosystem: Environmental > Terrestrial > Soil > Wetlands > Peat | place: Germany: Weissenstadt | collected 2010-09-21
AATTTCCGGGTTACGGGAAACTTTCAAAGATTGACGTCGCGGGGATGCAGACCGGCGCGCGCGTGGATGTGGATCGCTATGACAAGGACAATGCGCGCGACTTTGCGTTGTGGAAAGCGCCCAAGCCCGGCGAGCACTTTTGGGAGACGCCGATCGGACCCGGGCGTCCCGGCTGGCACATCGAGTGCGCCGCCATGGCCTTGAAGTATCTGGGTGACACGCTGGACATTCACAGCGGCGGCGTGGACTTGACCTTTCCTCATCACGAAAATGAGATTGCTGAATCCGAAGCGGCCACCGGGAAGACGTTCGTGCGTTACTGGCTCCATGCCGAACACCTGCTGGTGGATCACGAAAAAATGTCCAAGTCGTTAGGGAACTTCGCGACGTTGCGCGAACTGTTTTCCCACGGGCACAAGCCGTCTTCGATTCGATTTTTGCTGGCATCCGTGCCCTATCGCCGACAGTTGAATTTCACGCCGGAGAGTTTGCAGGGGGCGGCGAGTTCGGTGGACCGCCTGAGGAATTTTGTTTCGCGCCTTCGCGCCGGGAAATTTCCGAAAGGATCTTCTACAGCGCTCGCGGAGCGCGCCGCAAAAGCGAAGGACGAGTTCGATCGCGGCCTTGCGGACGATCTCAATACCGCGCAGGCGCTCGCGGCGATCTTTGATCTGGTGCGCGACGTTAACACGGCGATGGACCGCGGCGAGTTCCTCCAGGGTGATGCCGCGCCAGTGCTCGACGTGATGGAAACTTTCGACGCGATCTTTGCCGTGCTGCGCGATGACGATGCCGAGAAACTCCGCTCGCTTGGAATCGGCCAGGGTTCCGCGGCGCCCAGCGACGCCGAAGTGGAAGCCCTCGTCGCCGAACGCCAAGCCGCGAGGAAGCGCCGGGATTTTGCGGCGTCGGACCGCCTTCGTGACCAGCTTGCCGAGCGCGGAATCATTCTCGAAGACTCCCGCGACGGCGGCGTCCGCTGGAAGCGCAAGTAGAGCAGGCTTCAGTGGCTGCGGAAAAATTGATTTATTTTGTCATTCCGAGCGAAGCGAGGAATCTCTCTTCGATGTACGCGCATGAAAAGAAAGAGAGATTCCTCGCTTCGCTCGGAATGACAAAAAATGGGGGCCTTTTTCCGCAGTCTGTGAAGCCTGTCCCACTGAAACGCAAGTAAATCCGAGCGATTCCGAAGCGTAAACATTTCCTGATTACCTCTTCTCGACGGCCTGCCTCCTTCGGCGTAAATTAGTATCAGGTCCCTCTCCTTCGATCTTGTGATTCACGGTCCTGGAGAGGGATGCACGCGTTCCGCGCAGTCCGGGTCATGGGACTCAAACCACACCCGCTGGAGGACGTTCGTGGAAAAATCAGTGGGCGCGATTACGAGCGAAGCCAAATTGCCCATGTTGTTGACGCCGCTTCCCGGTCCGAGGGCAAGGGAAGTCATCGCTCGCGACGCGCAATTCGTTTCGCCTTCCTACACGCGCGGCTATCCATTGGTGGCGAAGTCGGGCCGTGGCGCGATGGTCGAGGACGTGGACGGCAACATGTTCTTGGATTTTGCCGCGGGAATCGCCGTCGTTTCGACAGGACATTGCCACCCGCGCGTTGTGGACGCGATTCAGAAGCAGGCCGCTGAACTGATCCACATTTCCTGCACGGATTTTTATTACCAGGGACTCGTGGAACTGGCGGAGCGGCTCTCCGCCGTGGCTCCCGGCAAAGAGGCGAAGAAAGTTTATTTCGGCAACTCGGGCACGGAAGCGATCGAAGCGGCCATCAAACTCGCGCGATACCATACGCGCCGCGACAAGATCATCGCGTTTCATGGCTGCTTTCACGGGCGCACGCTCGGTGCGCTTTCGCTCACCGCGTCCAAGGCCGTCCAGCGCAAGGGATTCGGCGCATTGCTGGCCGGCGTGTTTCATATACCCTATCCGAATTCTTATCGTTGCCCGTACGGCAATCCCTCGCCTTGCACTTGCGTCGAATCGGCCACGTTTCTGGAGCGCGAAATCTTCAAGCGCCTGGTCGATCCTGAAGAGGTGGCGGCGATTTTCATCGAGCCGATTCAAGGCGAGGGCGGATACGTTCCCGCGCCGAAAGAATTTCTGCTCGAGTTGCAACGCATTTGCCGCATGCATGGAATCCTTCTCGTGTGCGACGAGGTGCAAAGCGGCATGGGACGGACCGGCAAATGGTGGGCCTGTGAACACGCCGGAATCGAGCCGGACATTCTCTGCGTGGCCAAGGGCATCGCGTCGGGCATGCCGCTTTCCGCGACGATTGCACGCGCGAGCTTGATGGACTGGAAGCCGGGCGCGCATGCCTCGACCTTCGGCGGCAATCCCGTGAGCGTCGCCGCGGCGCTTGCGACGATGGATCTGCTGGAGACGCAATACATTGAGAACGCGCGGCGCGTCGGCGGATTTCTCCTGGGCCGCATCGCGGACTGGCCCGCGCAGCACCGCATCGTGGGCGATGTGCGAGGCAAAGGCTTGATGATCGGCGTCGAGATCGTGCGCGATCAGAAAACCAAGGAGCGCGCCGGCGATCTCCGCGACGCGATCGTGGACCTCGCCTTCGAGAAAGGCCTGCTCCTGCTCGGCGCCGGCGAGAACACAATCCGCATTGCTCCCCCGTTGGTGATCGATGAAGAACAGGCTGCTTTCGCCGCGCAAACGCTGGAAGCATGCATCAGCGAAGTGGAGAAGTCGGCGTAGGATCGGAAATTCTCAGGGTTTGGTCTTCTCGGTGTTCTCTGTGCCCTCTGTGTTAAAAGTTTTTTCGGTGTTGGGCAAGGCTTTCAACACAGAGGTCACAGAGAAAAACGGGAGCAAGCTGTGCCGATTTTAGCGCGCGCCATGTTCGGCTTGGTGAATTGGGCCGCTCGCAAGGGCCTCGCCGAATCGTCTGCTGCGCCGACGCGAGCGGCGGCGGGCAGCAAGGCGCGGCGAACCGGCGTGCGCGGCGAGACGTATGCCTACTGGTATCTGCGCCGCAACGGGTACATCATGATTGCGCGAAACTTCACTTATCGCGGCGTCAAAGGCGAAATCGACCTCGTCGGATACGACGGCGAAACCCTCGCCTTCGTCGAAGTGAAAACGCGAACGTCCACTAGCGACGAGTTTGGCTCGCCCGAGGATGCGGTCACGGCCGGAAAGCAGCGTCACCTTTCGCAAATGGCACGGCTATTTGTCCGCGAGTACCGCGCCAGCGGCGCACCCTATCGATTTGACATTCTTGCGATTGAAGCCCCGCCCGGCCAGCGACCCGTCGTGCGCCTCCACAAGGGCGCTTTTGCCGCCCAATAAGGATTGTAATTGTTCCGCAAGACTTGCCCGGCCGGTCAGGCATAAAATAAGCCTTTTTCAGCGGCGTCCGATGTTAAAGTGTGTGGTCTTACCGGCCAGGAGGAAGCGTTGCCCGAGTTAAGAAAGGATCCCATCACTGGACGATGGGTCATTATTTCGACGGATCGAGCCAAGAGGCCGTCGGATTTTCTTCGCGAGAGCGTCGAGATCAAGGGAATCGGCATCTGCCCGTTTTGTTACGGCCATGAATCGAAGACGCCGCCCGAGGTCCTCCAGTATGGACGCAACGGCAGCGGGCCGAATACGCCGGGCTGGCAAGTGCGCGTCGTCCCGAACAAATTCCCCGCGCTTGGAATCGAGGGAGATCTGGACAGGGAAGGCGAAGGGCTCTTCGACCGGATGAACGGCGTCGGCGCGCACGAAGTCATCATCGAAACGCCCGACCATCGCAGCACGCTCGCGACGATGACTGAAAAGCAAATCGAAGACGTGCTTTGGGCGTTCCGCGACCGCATGCTGGACCTGAAAAACGACCGGCGCTTTCGCTACATTTTGATTTTCAAAAATCATGGAGAGGCGGCCGGCGCATCGCTCGAGCATCCTCATTCGCAATTGATCGCCCTGCCGATCGTTCCCAAGCGCGTGCGCGAGGAAGTGGACAGTTCGCGCCACTATTACTTCGAAAAAGAGCGCTGCATTTTCTGCGACATGATCCGGCAGGAACAGGATTCGGGCGTGCGCATCATCGGCGAGACGGATTTGTTCGTGACGCTAGCCCCTTACGCGCCGCGCTTCCCGTTTGAAATGTGGATTTTGCCGAAGCAGCACGCTTCGGCATTCGAGAATCATCAGAGCCTGATCTATGCGGGGCTGGCCAAGGTGCTCAAGGACAATCTTTCCCGCCTCGACGTGGTGCTGGACCGGCCCGCTTACAACCTGATGATTCACACCTCGCCCATCGGCGAGGAAACCAGCGAACACTACCACTGGCACATCGAGATCATCCCCAAGCTGACCAAAGTGGCCGGCTTCGAGTGGGGCACGGGATTCTATATCTGCCCCACGCCGCCCGAAGAATCCGCGCGCTTCATCCGCGAAGCGCAAGTCATGCCCATGGCATCGCGTTAGATCGGCGGCGACCGCGCAACCCCTGACAAGTGAAGGCCAGTTTCGCTATACTTCATAGTTTCGGCGCGGTACCCAAGAGGCCTAAGGGAGAGGTCTGCAAAACCTCCATTCGTGGGTTCAACTCCCACCCGCGCCTCCAAAATTGTCAGCCTTGTTTCCGATCCCCTGACGGATTCATTCTCCCATCTAGGGCCTGCGTGGCGTTCGCTTCGAGAAACACTGGAGCGGCTCCCGGCGGGGCTTGAACAGGTAATCGTTCGCCGTTTTCTAAATTAAAAATTAAAAGGGACATTTCCTCTAAAGTTGTTTCGCCATTCGCCGATGCAGTCCTGCGAGGTGAAGCGACGATCCATGAACAATACCGTCCAATCTCACCAAGCAACAAAGGCACACGCAAAGACAGAACAGATAGTTCAGTCTCTCCGAACGGCAAGTGTACGCACCCAGACAGTACAAACGGTCCACCCACCCAAGCAAACACAAACAACGGCCCAGAACCCAGTCCTGAGGTCCACAATCGCGATCAGTGAATCCGCCCTGGAGCTTTCGGCAGGGTATGGCTTTCACGAAATCAGGTCCCTTTTCAGGTAAATCTTCAGCTTCCGATAAATTGGATTAAAACGAAAAACCGAATGGCCGAGTGAAATCCATCGGGGGCTTTGTCCGATGTAACGAAGATGCCCCTGCCGGCAATTAACCCAAGGGAAGAAAATTATTCCCAAGGGATGCTGGCGGTGCAGTTGATCTCCGGGAACGCCAATTTCCACAATGCGGCGGCAACGCCATTCAGAGGAATGGCGTTCACGGGGGACATTGCCGGGTGATTGTGCGCCCATACGGGTCGCTTAGGATCACGGTAATAGCGCCTGGTCCTTTCGCTTTCTGCCCGCCGTCGAATCTCGTAAGAAATATGAACTAGGGATAGCGAAGCTTCAGAATCAATATGGTCAGCGCGAATACAAGTGTCACGCTGTTGGCATACAGGACGGGCCGGTTATTCAAGAGCAGGCCGTAGGTCGCCCAGAGCGCGGTTCCGAGAGTAAACACGCTCTGTGTGAGGAGCGAAATGCCGTCAGTTCTCTTCTCACGAATAATTTTCACCGATTGCGGCAGCCAGCAAAGCGTCGTGCATGCCGCTGCCACACTTCCTACAATCTCGAACCAAGCGGCCATGGCCTCACTCCAATCCCACTTCGTTTTGAAGCGCACGTCCCGCCGGAGCCGGAGTTCCGCAGGCGCGCATAGATACTAACGCAAAGGTCCTTGCAGCGGTCAGCCGACCGCTGCTGGAAGTTCTGTAGCGTAAGAAAGCTCATCCTTCCTGGCGCGGGCGCGCAAACAAATGTCGCGCGAAATCTTTACAGGAGGTCTGCATTTGGCGCCTGGGCCCTGAAAGCGTCTTGTGTTTTCGACCAGTTCGAAACTCGCAAGGACCAATATGGGCGGGGACTTGCCAGAGTTCCATCATTGGTTCTTTCTAATCCTCTACTCGATTGAAAACAAACGGGTCCCTTGCTGAGCCTCGCTCTCATTTGGAAACCGATGTGCATACCTGACCGAGGGGAGATGCGTTCAGCTACCTGCGTCGTGTCCTTTATCCAGTATTCAGGAGAGATGGGTTCGCTTGTATAGACGAAGACAAACAATGAAATGGCTCGCTTGCCTACTGGCAATGTCTGCACTTTCGACGGTTGTGGCCGCACAAGAGTCCTCGCAAGGTTCGGCAAAGCCAGTGGACCTGACTTCGATCAGCATCGAGGATCTAATGAACATCCAGGTGACCTCGGCTTCGAAGAAAGCGGAGAGCCTGTCCGCGGCCCCAGCGGCAATCTTCGTGATCACCGGGGAAGATATCCGGCGCGGTGGATTCTCCTCGGTTCCGGATGCGCTGCGCACGGTGCCGGGGCTGTATGGTGTCCAGCAAAGCTCCCACGTATGGCTGGTGACGGCGCGCGGATTCAGCAACGAGTACAACGACAAGATGCTGGTGCTGATCGACGGGAGGCTCGTCTATTCGCCAACTTTTGGCGGCGTCTTCTGGGACGTCCAGGACCCTCCCTTGGAAGACATTGACCGGATCGAAGTGATCCGGGGGCCGGCCGGAACGTTGTGGGGCGCGGATGCGATGAATGGAGTGATCAATATCATCACCAAGGACGCGGCGAAGACACGGGGCCTGCAGGTGACGGCATCCGCCGGAATTAATGAAGGCTATGCCGGCCGTTTGCGCTACGGCGGAAAAATTGGAGACAACTTCGCCTACCGAATTTTCGGGACGAGTAACGATTGGCTGCCAACCGTTGACGCATCCGGCGCGGAGAACTACGACACGTGGAGCATCACGCAAGGAGGAACGCGTTTCGATTGGTCTCCCTCGCAGAAAGACACCGTGACATTCGACGGCGAAGGTTACTCAGGGAGAATTCGCGATGTCATCCCCGTTTTCATTCCGACTTCGGCCGTGGCCACAGTGGAAGACAACAGTGGAGTGGTGAAGGGCGGGCACGTCCTTGGCGACTGGAAGCACTCCTTCAACGATCGGTCCAATACGGACGTACTGGGCTACTGCGACTGGACGGATCGGATTAGCGTCATAGATACCGAGTATCGCAATGCCTGCGATGTCGAATTCCAGCACCGCTATTCTCTCTCGCCCCGTCATACACTGACTTGGGGCGGATCGATTCTGACAACCGGAGACACATGGTACGAAACGTTTACTATCAGTATCGAGCCGCCCTACCGCCGCGACACAACCTACAGTGCATTTCTGCAATATGACGTCATGTTGGCGCCGGATAGGCTCCGGCTGATCGCCGGCTCGAAGTTCGAGCACAATCCCTACACCGGGTTCGAATACCAGCCCCAGGTTCGCGCGGTATGGACGCCGAACAAGCAGAACACTCTCTGGGCAGCGGCATCCCGCGCGGTGCGCACGCCCAATCGCATTGACGAGGGCCTCCTCGACCGGATCACGCAGATCAATCCTTCGCCTCCGCCACCGGAATTCCTGCTCTACGCCGGCGATCCGAGCGTGAAATCCGAAATCCTCCACGCCTACGAGGTGGGATACCGGTATGAGTGGAGCCAGAAATTGTCGTTTGATGCGACGGCCTACTACAACGACTACAATGGCCTCGCCGGCCTCAGTGCGCCTGGGGTGCCAGTCGTCAATCCATCGCCATTTTTTATCGACGTTCCTGTAAACGTGATTAATGAACAAGCAGGAGCGCAAACTCACGGCCTGGAACTGTTCGCGAAATATACGCCGGTTCGCCGGTGGACCGTATCCGCGGGGATTACGGAGTTGCGCGGAGCCTCCCCTCCGGGAACGGGGTACCCTGCCGTCGCGGACAATCCGTTGCACGAGGTCAATGCTCAGTCCAAGGTGGATCTAAATCAATTCGTGAATTTCGATGCTTCGTACTACTACAACGACGCGATTTCCCATCAGTTGCCGACGCTGAATCGCGTGGACGTGGGCTTATCCACGAAGCCCATTCATGGATTCACGTTCTCAGTGTGGGGCAGAAACCTGCAACAGGACCGTCACCAGGAGGCAATACCACTGTCCTTCCTGGGCGGAGATATTCGCCGGTCGGTGGTTTTCAAAGTAATTTGGGAGCCGGACGAGGGCGCAAGAAAACCGGCGCAATAGCTGCGGGAAATGATTCTTCGTTTCGCGTTTCGAACTGGCGGTCCGATTCCTCTTTTGGCAATTACCAGATGGAATCAAACCGGTGCGGCCAGAACCGATTCGGAACTGCCCGGGGAAAGACGCGCTCTCATTAACTGCTCCTAATCTTGCAATTCATTGAGAAACAGTAGTTTAGCGCTTGCCCAGCACTTGTCGTTTGGCCAAAGCAATGCAAATGCTTCGTTTGAATGGTCGCAGGAGATTTCCGCACGCTCGCAGCAACGAAATCACGGAGGAGCCCGCCGCCACTGTCCAAATTCGGCACCGGACTTCCGCGGTGGGGATTTTCGAACCGACGTATGAGTCGACTGTCAAAGATGGCGAGATGTTCGCTGACTGTTCTGCTGTTTTGCGGCCCAGCCTTGGCGCAAAAGTCTGAGCGGGGGACGGGTGCGGGCGTGGACCTAACCACACTGAATATCGAAGACCTGATGAACGTCAAGGTGACTTCTGCCTCGAAGAAGGAACAGAAGCTTTCGCGGACAGCCGCGGCGATTTTCGTGATCACAGAGGAAGACATTCGCCGCTCCGGCGCCACCAACATCCCCGATGTGCTGCGGATGGTGCAGGGGATGAACGTCGCGCAAATCAACGGAAGCACCTGGGCCATCAGCGCGCGCGGATTCAACCAGCAGTTTAGCAATAAGCTCCTGGTGATGATCGACGGGCGGGTCGTGTATACCTCCAACTTCGCAGGCGTCTTTTGGGACACCATCCTGGATTTTCCCCTTGAGGACATTGCAAGGATTGAAGTGATTCGAGGTCCTGGCGGAACGGTTTGGGGAGCGAACGCGGTGGACGGCGTCATAAATATCTTAACCAAGAAGGCTTCCGAAACGCGCGGAGGGATGGTGGTAGCCGAGGGGGGGAACATCGATCAAGAGGGTGGAGTGGTCCAATACGGCGGAGAGGTGAAACAGGGGACAGACTACCGTGTCTACGCAAAATATTTCAACCGCGCGAACCTGCTGGACCTCAACGGCCAGAATGGCGCGGACGGCTGGCATCAATTGCGCGGCGGATTCCGGATGGACAGCGCCTTGTCGTCGAAAGACTCCCTGATGGTGGAAGGCGACATCGTGACCGGGCGGGAAGGCGAACTCGGCTTTGTATTGCCTTCGGTTACGTCGCCCGGGTTCTTGGCTGAGAGCGAACAGATCAACCTGGGAAACGGTTCCCTCGAATCCGTCTGGAACCATGTGTTTTCGGAGCGGTCCGACACCAGCTTGCAGTTTTCCTTTGACCGTCACAAGCGGGACGATCCGCAGAATCCAGAGACGCGGGACACCTTGGACATCGGTTTCCAGCACCACATCGCGCTGGGGGCACGTCAAGACGTTGTCTGGGGAATGGGCTATCGCTACACAACGGACCTCATCCTAGGGAGTCTAACGGTCGCCGAGAACCCCGCTAGTAGTACTCACCAGGTATTCGACGGGTTCTTCCAGGATGAAATCGCGCTGGTTCCTGACCGGCTATATCTGACGGGAGGCATGAAGCTGGAACATAACGATTACACGGGATTCGAATTCATGCCGAGCATTCGCTTGGCTTGGGCGCCCAACGCCCGCCACATGCTCTGGCTTGCCGTTTCCCGCGCTTTGCGGGCTCCCTCCCGCAACGATACCGACCTGGTCCTAAATATCGGGGATATCGGGACCGGTCCCGGCGGCGTGCCCGAACTGCTCCGGCTGTACGGCAATCCGAAATATCAGGACGAGCGCCTGATTGCTTATGAGCTGGGCTATCGAACTGCTCTCGGCAACCGCATTTCCATTGACCTTGCCGCGTACTACGACGACTACGACAATCTTCAAACCACGGAGCCGGGCACGCCCTTTGCCGAGTCCACGCCGGCCCCAGCTCATGTGGTCATTCCGCTGATGTACGAGAACTTGATGCATGGAGAGACGCACGGACTTGAGATCACGGCGAACTGGAAAGTAACGGATCGCTGGACGCTCAGTCCCGGATACACATTCGAGCAGCTTCATATGCACACCGATCCTTCGAGCGCCGACACCGTGACAGGCCCATTTGTGGAAGGCGCCGTACCGGATCACACTGCGCAAATTCGCTCGCACTTCGACCTGCGGAAAAGTTTGGCCTTGGATGCCGCAGCCTATAAGGTCAGCCAACTCAACAACCAGGGGCCGCTCTCGAATGTGACGATCCCCGCCTACACCCGGCTGAACGTTGGACTCACTTGGAAACCCTGGGAGCAAACCACCCTTAGCCTGGTGGGTCAGAATTTGTTGCAAGACCATCATTTGGAATACGAAGACGTGAACGGAGCGCTGCAATCCAGTCAGATCCGGCGCAGCGGATACGTGAAAGTGACCTGGAGATTTTAGGCGTCATGGAAAACAAACGGGCTTGCGAAATCACGCGCAGCGGAATGCGGCCGTCGCTGCATTGTTTGCGCTGCATTGTGACTCTGCTAAGCCTGCTGGTCTTCATCGACCTTGTAAACCCATTGCAGGCACATGCGCAGGATGCTCTCTCGGAATATCAGGTCAAAGCCGCTTACCTGTTTAACTTTCTCAAGTTCGTGGAGTGGCCCGATGAATCGTTTGCGGATCCGCTCGCGCCCCTCGTCATTGGGGTGGTGGGCGAAGACCCGTTCGGGAACGCGCTGCCGCAGGTGGTCATCGGCAAGACCGTGCAGGGCCGCGATCTCGTCATTCGCATCTATCACGCCGGCGAAGATTTGCGCGGCGCTCACATCCTGTTCATCAGCGCATCGGAAAGAAAAAGACTCCCCATGATTCTGTCCAGCTTGCGTGGATCGAGCGTCCTCACCGTGGCGGACACCGCGGGGTTCCTCGATGCGGGAGGGATGATTCAGTTTCTGAACGAAAACGGCCGTGTCCGGTTTGCGATCGATGTGGATGCAACCAGCCGGGCCAAACTGAAAATGAGTTCCAAGTTATTAAGTCTGGCGAAGGTGGTAGGAGGAAACGGTAAGGAAGGCAGCAATTGAACGAAGCCCTGCAGGGCGCAGGTAACAATTCTGCGGTGCGCGGGGTTCCATGCGTTCGAACCGTGTTTCTGAACGCTTGCATAGTTTCAGCCTTCCCAGCGAGGACGGAATACACGTGTCCGTACCGGGTAGGCCCGGTCAGTCTTAGATGGGGATCCCTCACGGGATAAAAGTGCGGTCCATAAGGAGCACAACACGAACGGCTTATTGTCTGGCGCTGCCATACAATTCGAATCCTCGCTCGCGTGCGCCTGTATGGCGGATGGCATGCCTCGCCGCGCTGCTGCTGGCCGTACATTTTCCGATTGCGGATCGCGCCGCTTACGCAGACCAATCCCCGACCGAATATCAAGTCAAGGCGGCCTATTTATTCAACTTCTTGAAATTTGTGGAATGGCCCGACGATCCAGCCGCGGATACGCATGCGAAGTGGGTGATCGGATTTGTCGGAGACAGCCCCATCGCCGACGAATTGGCGCGGCTCGCCGACGGGAAAAATGTGCTGGGCCGCGATTTGCTGGTCAAGAAATTTCAGGACGCGGACAATCCGCGCGGCTGCAATATTTTATTCATCAGCGAATCGGAAAAGAAACGCCTCCCGTCCATCCTCGCGGCTTTGCAAGGATCCAGCGTCCTGACGGTAGCGGACATGGACAATTTTATCGGCGCGGGCGGAATGATTCAGTTCGTGGTGGAGGACGCCCGAGTGCGAGTGGCCATCGACGTGGGCGCCACCAGCCGCGCGCATTTGAAGGTCAGCTCAAAGCTGTTGTCGCTCGCCCGCGTGGTGACGGGAACGGAAGGAGGTCCGAAGAATTAAAATGCAATGGACGCGCAAACTTTCGCTGCGACACAAGCTCACGCTGGTCATCATGATCAACACGTTTGTGGCGCTGTGCGCGGCGGGCACCGGGTTCGCGGAATATGGCGTGTATCGATTCAAGGAATTGCGCCTGGAGGACTTGAACGCACTGGCGAATATTCTGGGAACGAACAGCACGGCGCCGCTCGCATTCAAGGATCCCAATTCCGCGCAGGACATCCTGCGGGCCCTCGCGGCCAAACCGCACATTCTTTCAGCTGTCATTTACGATCGCGACGGCAAGCCCTTTGCCGTTTATCACCGCGGCGCATCGGCGAACAAATATTCCGCGCCGCCCGTGGAAATCGAATCCAGCCGGTTTACCTCCAATCGCGTCTTGATCTTCCAGGCGATTATTTTCCAGGATGAAAAAGTGGGAACCGTGTTTCTGGAAGGGGACACGGTCGAATACAAACAACTCCTGGTTGGGTATTTGTTCTTTTTCGCTCTGATCGTCGCTGTCGTCTCCCTGGGAGCGTATGTAATGGCCGGGCGCCTGCAACGCCCCATCTCGAATCCCATCCTGGAGCTGGCCTGGACCACGAAAATGGTTACCAGCACCCGGGACTATTCCATTCGGGCAGGGAAGCGTTCGGAGGACGAAGTCGGTGTCCTGATCGACGGCTTCAACGAGATGCTTGGCCAGATTCAGATTCGCGACGCCGAGTTGCGCCGCGCCCGCGAAGATCTGGAGCGGCGCGTGGACGAACGCACGGCCGAGCTGGAACAGGAAGTGGCGGACCGCCAGCGCGCCCAGGAAGCGTTGCATGAGAGCGAGGAGCGAATCCGTCTACTCCTGGATTCCACGGCCGAGGCGATCTATGGGATCGATCGCGAAGGAAGATGCACATTTTGCAATCCCGCTACGCTTCGATTGCTGGGTCATGAAAAGGGAGACGCCCTGCTAGGCAAGGATATGCACTCAGCGATGCACCATACACATGCGGATGGGACTCCCTACCCAGCAGCGGAATGCCAGATTTACAATTCTCTACGGCGCGGCGAAGGGGTTCATTCGGACGAAGACGTTTTCTGGCGCGCCGATGGCACGAGTTTTCCGGTGGAATACTGGGCGTACCCCATCCGCAAGGAGGGCGAGGCCGTCGGGGCAGTCGTCACGTTCCTGGACATCACCGGGCGTAAGCGTGCGCAAGCGGCTCTGCTCGAGGCCAAGGAGGCCGCCGAGGCGGCCAGCCGCGCCAAGAGCGAATTCCTGGCCAACATGAGCCACGAAATCCGCACGCCGATGAACGGCATCATCGGCATGACGGAGCTGGCGCTCGATACTTCTCTCACGGCCGAGCAGCAGAACTATCTCAATCTGGTCAGATCTTCCGCCGATAGTCTCTTGCACGTCATCAACGACATTTTGGATTTTTCCAAGATTGAAGCGGGCAAGCTCGAGCTTGAGAAAACCGAATTTGATATTCGAGATTTGCTCAGGGATACCTTGAAAACGCTGGCTCAGCGGACTGACCAGAAGCTCTTGGAGATATGCGCGCGCGTGTCGCCCAGCGTGCCAAAGTTCCTGATCGGAGACCCAACGAGGTTGCGGCAGCTCATCGTGAACCTGGTCGGCAACGCCATCAAGTTCACCGAAGAGGGAAACGTCATCCTGGATGCGGAACTCGAAAAAAGCACCGGCGACGAAGTGCGGCTGCACATTTCCGTTTCGGATACCGGCGTTGGAATCCCGCTCGAAAAGCAGCACATCATCTTTGAATCCTTTGCCCAGGCCGACGGGTCCACGACGCGCCGTTTTGGAGGGACAGGCCTGGGCCTCACGATTTCGCGCCAGCTTGTGGAACTCATGGGCGGGCGTATCTGGTTGGAAAGCGAAGTAGGAAAGGGCAGCACATTTCATTTCACGTGCATTTTCCAACAAGGAGCCGCGGTCGCGTCGGACCAGGAACGAATTGCCGGACAATCCCTGCCGGGCCTGAATGTTCTCGTCGCGGACAATAATCCCGTAAACCGCAAAATATTTTCGGAGATGTTGACGAACTGGCGCATGAACCCAACTCTGGCGGACAGCGGCGCCAGCGCCCTGGATCTATTGGAAACCGCGCAAAAAGCCGGCCGCTCATTTCCGGTCGTTTTACTGGACGCGCTCATGCCGAACGTCGACGGCTTTCAGGTCTTGCAACGAATTCAAGCGAATCCGGGACTCGCCGGCGCGGTCATCATGTTGCTTTCCGGGAACCGCCATCTGGCGGACACGGCGCGATGCCGCGAACTCGGCGTGAAGCAGTGCCTCACCAAGCCCGTCGGCCAGTCCGAACTGCTCGATGCAATCCTGACGGCGCTGGGACTGGGCGCCGTCGAGGAACGCTTGATCGAATCATCGGGACGCGTTCCGGAAAAACCCAAGGGGCGGCCACTCAACATTCTGCTCTCCGAAGATAATCCCGTGAACCAGATGCTCGCGATCCGGCTGCTCGAAAAAGCAGGTCATCGCGTCATTCTCGCGAGCACCGGCCGCGAAGCGCTCACGGCTTGGGAAAATGCCGGAATCCCTGGATTCGACGTCGTGCTCATGGACATCCAGATGCCGGAGATGGACGGGATGGAAGCCACCGCGGCGATTCGGGACCGTGAAAAAGGTTCCGGCAAGCACATCCCCATCCTGGCGATGACCGCGCATGCCATGCGAGGAGACAAGGAAAGGTATCTCGCGAGTGGAATGGACGGATACGTTTCCAAGCCAATTCACCCTGCCGGCCTGTTCGCCGAAATTGAACGATGCCTGAAAGCATCGGGAGGGAGCAACGTCATGACGGAAATTTCTCAAGAACCGAGTGAACTGATCGACCGTGTTTCACTGCTGGAGCGCGTGGAGGGAGATCGAGAACTGCTTACTGAAATGATCCATCTCTTCCAGGAAGACGCGCCCAAACTGCTCACCGCGATGCGTGACGCCTTGCAACTCGGCGACATGGCCGTGCTGGAGCGATCCGCGCACTCCCTCAAGGGAGCGGTGAGCAATCTATCGGCGAAGGCTACGGCCGCCGCCGCCTTGCAGCTTGAAAATGACGCAAAAAACAAAGACGTGGAATCCGCGAAGAAAAGTCTTGTGGAGGTCGAACGCGCGGTGAAGCATCTGCTCCCCGCGCTCGCCGAACTCTGCCAGGGAGTTCCGAAATGAGAATACTAATCGCTGATGACGAGTCGGTCTCACGGCGCATGCTTCAGGCCATGCTCGCGAAGTGGGGATACGACGTTATTTCGGCCGAGGATGGCGACGCCGCCTGGGAAATGTTGAAATCTCCCGATGCCCCGCGCATGGCCTTGCTCGATTGGATGATGCCCGGCCAGAACGGCGTCGACGTCTGCCGAGCCCTGCGGAAGCTGCGGCCCGACCCTTACACCTACATTCTCTTGTTGACGGCAAAGGATGCCAAGGAAAGCGTGGTGGAAGGCCTCGAATCCGGCGCCGATGACTATTTGACCAAGCCGTTCAACCCGCAGGAACTCAAGGCCCGCATTCGAGTCGGGCTGCGCCTGCTCGAACTGGAAGACAACCTCGTCCAAGCCCGTGAAGCCATGCGCTTCAAGGCGACGCACGATACCCTCACGGGAGTTTGGAACCGTGGAGCAATCCTGGAAACGCTGGACAAGGAAGTTTGGCGCTCGCGGCGGGAGGGTCTTTCCCTCGGAGTCCTGATCGCGGACCTGGACCACTTCAAGTCCGTCAATGACACCTATGGACATCTCGCGGGAGACACCGTTCTTCGGGAAGTCACAAAAAGAATGCAGATGGACGTCCGGCCCTACGATGCCGTGGGCCGCTATGGAGGCGAAGAGTTTTTGGTCCTGCTGCCGGGGTGCAATGGTTTAGAAACGCGGGATAAGGCCGAACGGCTCCGCGAAGCGATTTTCAGGGCGCCCGTTGACACACCCTCGGGCATTCTGAAAGTGACGATGAGCATCGGCGGGGTTGCTACCGCGGATTGGCCGGAGGACACTGCCAATCAAATCCTGCAGATGGCCGACCTGGCTCTTTACCGCGCGAAGGAAGAAGGGCGCAATCGCACCGTACTGGCAGGAGCGGCAGAGCATGGGGAAGCGCATCACGCTTCTCTGGAGCTTTCCTCTCGCGGCCCTCAAAAGAAATAACGAAATTTCGGTTGCGATCCACTCAGGAATTGGAACGCGCGGTGAAACTCTGGAGCGCCTCGTTCCCGACAATTTCCACTCGCTGCACTGCGCCCCATCGAATGTGTTCCTGCTCGAAGCGGTTTTGAATCCGGCGGCGCAATTCCCGCGCGGCGTCATCCTGCCGCCCCGGGACGGTGCGAAGCTGCAGCCGCAGCGTCACTCCGGCCGGCCCGAAGGAATCCACCCCCAGCGCCCGCGGCCCATCCACCAGGACGGGCGACCAGGAAACATCGGCCCTGAGTTCGGCGCACACGCGTTCGAGCGCCGCCAGCGCCGCATCGGCCGATGCTTCCTGCGGAATGGAAATGTCCACGAACACCTGGCCCCAGTCGCGGCTGAGATTTGCGACCTGCGCGACCTCTCCGTTGGGAATGCTGACCACGGCGCCTTGAATATCCCGCACCACCGTGCGGCGTAGCGTCAGATGCTCGACGCGCCCGATCACGGTCCCGATCCGCACGGATTCCCCCACCACGAATTGATCTTCGATGATGATGAAAAAGCCGTTGATCAGATCGCGAACCAGATGCTGCGCGCCGAAACCGAATGCCAGGCTCGCCAGGCCCGCAGCCGCCGCAATGGGCGTGACATTGAAACCGAACACAGGCAACGCCGTAAGGATCGCGCCAACCGCGATGACGGCAGTGCCCGCGCTATACATCAGCCCGGCGAGGGTTTTCACGTGCTGCTCGTGCAACCGCGCGACCCGGCCCAGGCCCTCGGCTCCGGCCGCCGGAATGAGCCGGCGAGTCAGCACGCGCAAGATCCGGTTCAGTACAAGAGCGATCACCAATATCGTGGCGAGACGCAGACCGTCCGCAAGCGCGAAATCTGTCCATTTGAATACGATTGGCGTCATAATGTCGGGACGACATTATAGCATCCCGGGATTCCCCTCAAGGTGAGGGATGGCGGCCGGAATTGCGGCCGCAGGAGAATCCAATGAAAACCGGACGCCGTTTCTTCCTTTCTGGCGTTGCCGCGACGCTGGCTGGAACGCGGGCCCTGCTGGCTGGGAACCAGGGCCAGCGGCATGACAACCCTACCCGCCTTCCCCAAATTCCGGATGCCGCCAATTCAAACGGGGCGGACGACGTTCCCCTCCCTGCGCGTGCGAATCCAAAAGTGCAGCTCAAGGAAGACCAAAAAGAGTTGAGGCGTGACGTCGACCACTTGCTGCAATTGGCCAAGGACTTGAAGGACGAATCGGACAAGACGCCGGAGACCGATGTCTTGTCCCTTTCCCTGGTCAAAAAGGCGGAAGATATCGAGAAGCTGGCGCGCCAGATCAGGGACCGGATTCGAGCAAGTTGAATGGACGCCAACTTACAGCGGCATGACGGGACGCCAGATTTCCGAGCAAAGCATTCTGGACAGGATGAAATCGAAATTTCAGCGAGGGTTTATATGCGTTGGATGCGTGGATCGGCGCTCTTCGTGGCGGGAACGCTAGTCGGGTGTCTTATAATGGCGGCGGCTGCGTCGCCCCAAAAAAAGTTGAATGGCCTCACGCTGAATCATTTCGGACTCTATGTGAAGGACATGGACGAGTCCACGAAGTTCTACACGGAAAACATGGGCTTCCGCAAAGCGTTCTCGTTCACGGATGGCGCGGGCCACCCGGTCGTATATCTCCAAATCGATCGAAACACGTTTCTCGAAATGACGCCGGCCGACAAGGATCACCCGGCCGGATTTTCTCACGCCGGTATCCTGGCGGATGACGTGAAATCAACTGTCGCTGCGTTGCAGAAAAAAGGGGTGAAGGTGGAAGATGTGCACCTCGGCGGGACCAAATCCCTCATTGCGAATACGCTGGATCCCAACGGCGTGCGGCTGGAATTGCTCTCCTATCCTCCGGAGTCGCTGCAGAGGAAGGCGATGGACGCCTGGAAGTGAACGGACGGCGCGGGCGGCGAATGAAGCGGGCGGATTCAAAAGTTCGTGTTCAAGTGCATCTCTAAAACTCAATCGGGCGGACAATATGGACTGGCGGACTTCTCTTTCGCCGGCGATTCAGGAGAACGAAATGAAGAAATTCCTCAGCGTGGCCTTTATTTCATTATTTGTGTCCATCGGGTGTGCGGCCGCGGGCGGAAACATCGCCGGGACAATCCAGGGGCCGGATGGCGCTCCTTTCAAGGCTGCATTTGTTCGCGCCCAGAATGTGCAAACCAAGATGGTCACGATCGTTCTCTCAAACGCTCAAGGAAAATATTTGGTCAACAATTTGGCTCCGGGTACGTATGAGGTTTGGGCCAATGCCGCCGAGTACAAGAGCGACCCGGCCAAACGCAGCGATATCAAAGTAGAGGACGGCCAAACGCTAAGCCTGAATTTCAAAATGCAGAAGAGCGCGGTCCAATGGAGCCAGCTCACCAGGTATCAGGCCGGGATGCTGCTGCCCATACCGGCGTCCCAGCCGGAGGCGAGGGATCGTGACGTACTCCTGCAGCAATGTTTTGGCTGCCACGGCATGAGCAAGTGGGGCATGCGCGCCGATCACGATGGCTGGGCAAACGCGATTGGCGTGATGCGGCAAGTGGGAGTCGCGGACATTAAGCCGGAAATCGCCGAGCAGGCCGCGACGTATCTGGCCAGCGTCTTCGGCCCGGACTCCGACACTCCTGCTGTTCCGACTCAACTGCCGGGATATCAAGCCGTCAAGCAGGATCACGAGAGCTGGAGCGAGGATGCCCTGAACATCGTGTATGTGGATTATCAGTTGACGGGAGAACCGAAGGATCGTCCCGGAACAGGCCGGCCTGACAAGAATGGATTCATCTGGCTGGAAATGGGCGGTGGTCTGGCGAAGCTCAATCCGGAAACTGGTGAAGTAAAGATTTTCCGATTGGACGATCCGACGCGGCCGACCATCCATGAAGTCTTCCCCACCGCGGATGGCTCGTCGGTATGGCTCACGATACAGGATGAAAACGCCCTGGTGCGATTCGATACGCGCACGGAAAAGTTTGACCCCGTCTACAAGGATCAGTGGGACGGGCCGAGGCCCAGGCAAACCAACACGATTGCCCCATGGCCCCAGTTCCGGAATAACGACACAGAGACGATTGGCAGCGGCCCCAGGACCCATACGGCGGTGGCCGATCCGGCTGGAAATATCTGGGCGTCTGGCCGTCCGCTTAAAAAATTCGATATCGAGACGAAAAAATATACTAACTTCCCTGACGTTCCCGACACTTATGGAATTGCCATCGACAAGGAAGGAAACATTTGGGCCGGAGAATTTACCGCCAGGGATTACCGGAAGCTGGTCAAGGTAGACTCGAAAACAAATAAAGTGACCAAGTACCTGCCGCCCAATACCGATGACAAATTGAATGGAGCCCCTCGCCGCGTAAAAGTCGATTCGCAGGGATACGTATGGTGCGCGGATTATTTCGGCGGCAACCTGACGCGATTTGATCCCAAGACCGAAACCTTCAAAATATTCCAGATTCCGGGGCCGACCCCGACGCCTTACGGAATGGGCGTCGATCACAACGACAATGTCTGGTACACCTCGTTCTACACGGATATCACCGGAAAGCTCGACCCCAAGACGGGGAAATTCACCGAATATCCTTCCCCCTACGGAGAAAGAAGTACAAGGGACCTGAACGAGGATTCCAAGGGAAGAATCTGGTATGGAGCGGAAAACATATTCCGGGTGGGTTACTTCCGGCTGCGAACTGCTTCCGAGATGGCTGCGGTGCAGGACACGAAATAGCAGGCCCGTATCAGGCTGCGGAAAAAGCAGTTTATTTTGTCATTCCTCGCATCGCTCGGAATGACAAAATTTTTGAGGCTCTTTCCGCTTCTTGGTAAATCTTTCGAAGTGTGACATTCGTAGGTCAAAGACCCCGCGCCCTTCGAAAAGGGAAGGATGCGCCACCCCAAAATTCTTGAAGCTATCACTTCGGTACCATCCAAGGGCGGCCCTCTCGCTGTATTGATTTCTCTCACAAGGCGATTAATTTCTATAGCATCCGGATGTGACCTTCATCACCTGAAGAGGTGACGAAGATCATGGCTGAACCCCGCGCATTCCTTTAACTACTGAGGTGGAAGCAGAGAGGTGCATTAGCTATGGGTGCCAAGGCTAGTCCCGCAGGACGCAGGAGTGTACCAATTTGTTGGCGCACACGGCTAACTGGGGGGTGACTTCATGCTTCGTCAAAATATTCTGTTCGTTGGAGAAGAGGAATCTAAAGCAAAGTCAAGTCCACATATCATCTTGCCGTCGGCCAAAGTGGAACCCCTGCACGAAGTGTTGGTGAATGCCTTGCTGGAAAGCGCTTCCAAGGACCACCGGCAGGGCAGTGCGTACCCTGCGGCGAAGGCAAGTGCACATCTCATCTTGCCTCCGCCCAAAGTGGAGCCCCTGCATGATTTGTTTGCCGAAGTCATGCTGGAAAACACTTCCGGGCGCCGCCGGACTGGCCTCACCGAACCGGTGGCGAAGGCAAGTGCACATCTCATCTTGCCGCCACCGAAAGTGGAGCCGTTACATGATACGTTTGCAGAAGCCATGCTGGAGGATACTTCGTCACACCAGCGGCGCAGCGCTTTCGATTGGGTAGTTTCCATCGCCGTCCACATCGCGATCCTGGCTGTGCTTTTGATTTTGCCGCTCTATTTCACGGCAGGACTCGATCCCCATAGGCTCCAATTGACCTCCCTCGCAACCCCCGCAGCACCCCTTGCGGCGCCTCCTCCGGCGCCGATGACTTCCTCGTCCTCGGCCGCGCCACGCCCGGTTCGCATGACGCCTTCGCGGGTCTTCTCGCCCGGACAATTGATCGCGCCTTCCTTCATCCCGAAAGCCGTTGCGACCGCCCCAAGTAGCGCAGCCGCGCCTCCGGAGATGGCATTCGTGGGAGTCCCCGGCGGAATTCCAGGAGGCCAAGCGGGAGGCGTTCTAGGAGGCGTGCTGGGAGGAACATTGAAGAGTATACCGCCGCCTGCCCCTGCGCCTGCGGCCCCGGTAGCGGAAGGGCCGAAGACGCCCGTCCGCGTGGGCGGCGCTGTGAAGCCTCCGCGCCTGCTGTTTGGGCCCGATCCGGAGTATCCATCTCTTGCCAAGATGTCCCACCTCTCCGGAGTGGTCGTCATCGAAGCGGTCATCGACGAGCATGGCAAAGTGACGGGCATGCGCGTGGTCAGCGGGCATCCCTTGCTGATTCCCTCGGCGTTGAGCGCCGTTTCGAAAAGATTGTATGAACCCACGGTCCTCGATGGCGAGCCGACACCGATCGATTTGAGGGTGGAGGTCAACTTTAGTTTCTCGTAGCGCGCAGCCACACGGCAGGGAAGCTGGGGCCGATGATTTGCAACCTGGATTAGACGCAAGAGATGAAGTGGTGCATCCAACAAGGACGATTTTAGAGCCCTTATGCGCGATTTCGTTTCAAATTCGCCTGAAATGGAATTGCCTGCCGACTGAGCTTCTTGTGAGGTGCGGAAAGTCGATTCTCAAGGATACGCATGGTGCGCGGACTATTTCGGTGGCAACCTGACGCGATTCGATCCCAGGACCGAAACCTTCACGATCTTCAAGATTCCGGGGCCGACCCCGACGCCTTACGGAATGGGCGTCGATCACAACGATAATGTGTGGGACACCTCCTTCTATACGGATGTCACCGGAAAGCTCGACCCCAGGACAGGTAAATTCACCGAATATCCTTCCCCCTACAGAGAAAGAAGTACAAGGGACCTGAACGAGGATTCCAAGGGCAGAATTTGGTATGGGGCGGAGAACATATTCAGAGTGAGTTACTTTCGGCTGCGAACCGCGTCCGAGATGGCAGCCGTGCAGGACATGAAATAGCAGGCTAGAGAAATTCGGAAGTTCAAAACCCCGCACGCTTCGAAAAGCGAAGGGTGCGCCACCCGAAAATTATTAAGGCGGTCACTCCGGTATCGTGGAAGGGTGTGCCACCCGCCTGAGTCTGTCATAGCGGATACTTTAGAATGACGTTGTATACCAGGTCCTCAATCGCAGAGAGGACTTTAGAATCGGGGATCACAATGTCGTTCGGGTGGGCGCATGTATTCCTGAAACCGAGTTTCTCATCCAGAATCTTTTTAACATCATTGGTGATGATGGTGGCGGATCGAAGGATCTCAATGAAGGTTCTTTCATCCCGAATTTCTAAAAAATCGTCTTGCCCAGCAATCGTGCGTCCTCTGCAGTCGGCTCGCCTGGCCCAGGCGGAATTGAATTCAGGTAGTTTATGGCTGAGAATAAACCGCTCAAGATGGTCAACCGTCATCGCCCAAACCATAACGACGGCGGCCCTACGCGCCTTAACGTCAACGCAAGCAATCGCTTCTGCCAAGAACCGCTGCTCGGCGTCTCCCGCAATTTTACCGACGAGAGCCGTTAGCGCAGACTGGCCAGCTGGAGTACCCTGCGTTACGCCCAAATAGTCTTGTAGTTCCTTCTGCCCAAAAACAGAAAGCGCATATGCGCCAGGCCCATATTTCACAATTGGAGCAGTCTTGCCACGGCTCAATCTAGATAGCTGAACTCCCAAACGGCCGGGCGGCGGGACGCCACTGCCTGAAAAAGCTTGAGCAAGCTCCCGCGCTGTGAAGTTCGTACTACCGGTTTGGAGAAGATGGTGAGCAACCAGCAGTATACGAGATCGAACAGACAACTCCCGAAGGTTAGGCAGAGAAAGCCAGAAAGCCGACA
>Ga0116219_10001369_pt1 | contig 22840 bp, 17 predicted proteins | sample Sb_taG_4_FD_91019 | JGI IMG/M metagenome (GOLD analysis project Ga0116219, IMG submission 91019) | Peat soil microbial communities from Weissenstadt, Germany - Sb_50d_6_BS metaG | ecosystem: Environmental > Terrestrial > Soil > Wetlands > Peat | place: Germany: Weissenstadt | collected 2010-09-21
CCGCGCCGGCGTAAGGGAGGGCCGGCGCGGCGTAAGCCCAAGCCCAGTCCCCGCCGCCCCCGCAATGGCCCTGCGCGCCAGGCCAGCAGATCGAACTTACCAAGAACTATTGAGCCGTTACGATGTCCCGAGTGTTACCTTCGGCCCCGAGTGTTACCCTGATTTGAACCATGCCTGGCACAGAACTCGGGCCCGCTGGCACACAACGGCCCGGCACCGACCCCGAGACCCTTACCGCCGACCCCCGGCCGTGTTACCCCATCACCCCCGGAATTGAACCAGGCCCCGTCGTGCCCACCCTGTGGGAGGTAGCCCGCACCGAGTCCAATGAGGAGCGGCGCCGCGCGGCGTGAGGCGAACCCTCAGCCGCAAGCGGCTTACCGCAGCAGCGCCGCTTCCGCGGCCAACCCGGGGCCGAACCCGAGCGCCACGCAGGGGCGCGGCGCCTCCCGCGACCGCAGGCGCTCCAGGATGAACAGCACCGTCGGGGAAGACATGTTGCCGTGGTCCGCGAACACCTGGCGCGACGCCGCCGCTTCCTCAGGTCCGAGGCCCAGCGCCTCCTCGACCGCGCTGAGGATGCGCGGCCCGCCCGGGTGGATCGCCCACGACTTCACCTCATTCAGGGCGACGCCGTTGTCCGCCAACCACCCTTGCAACCAGGCGCGCAGCCCTTCGCCGATCAGTCCCGGCACGCGCTTCGACAGCGTCATCTCGAAGTTGTGGTCGCCGACGGTCCAGGTCATCGCGTCCTCGCAGTCGGGGAAGAGACAGGCCCCGTTGGCGGCGACGCGCCAGGCGCCGGGAGGCGCAGCGTCGCCCGGCACGCCGACGACCGCGGCGGCACCGTCGGCAAAGAGGGCGTTGGCGATCATGCGCTGCGGGTCCCAGTCGTAGTGGTAGTGCAGGCCGCACAATTCGACGGCGCAGAGCAGCACCCGGGCCGCCGGGTCGGCCTCGACGAAGGCGCGGGCCACGCGCAGGCCATTCAGCGCCCCATGACAACCCATGAAGCCGACGTTGGTCCGCTGCACCGTCGGCGCCAACCCCACGCGCTTGATCACTTCCACGTCCACGCCCGGGGCGCGGAAACCGGTGCAGGAGACGGTCACGAGGTGACTGATCCGCGCCGCCTCCAGGCCGGAGCGGGCCAGCGCCTGCCGCGCCGCCCGGACCGTCAACGGGCCGGCGTGCTCGACGTAGTGGCGCATGCGCTGGCCGACACTCGGGCCGCGGTCGTCGGGCTGCCCCGTGGGGAGGAATGGCGATCCGGAATGGCGGGTGCCGTCGAGGAGGTCGCAGATCAGGGCGGGATCGAAGGCGAGGTGGCGCGTGTCGATGCCGCTGTTGGAGTAAAGGCCGGGGAGCCAGGTGGCCTGCTCGGCGGTGGGGCGGCAGACGGCGCGGGCGACGGCCATCGCTTCCACCTGATCGATGCGCGTGGCGGGAACGGCGGTGCCCAGTCCGGCGAGTGCCAGGCTCATGACGGCAGACCTCTCGGAAAGGGGGGCACAGTGTTGACTCGCTTGAGTACCGGGGCGGCCAGCGCCGGGAGCCGTCCCAGCACCGCGATCACGGCACGGGCGAGGCGAGGGTGGCGCAACACTTCGGCGACGAGGCGACAGGTCCCCTGCCGGCCGGCCACCACGCGGCGGTGCAGTGCCGCCCAGGCTCGCTCGGTCGATGGCTCCCACCGCCCGGCGGCGCGGTCGGCCAGCGGGGCCACGGCGACGGCCGACGCCAGGGCCCAGGCGATCCCCTCGCCGGTGAACGGCTCGACGTAGCCAGCCGCGTCGCCCAGGACCAGCACGCGTTCGGCGGCGAGCCGGCCGGCCCGGCGGGTCAGGGCCGGCGTGCCGCGCCAGGACAACTCGGCCAGGCCCGAGACGATCGGCCACCCGACTTCTCCCAGAATACGGACGGCCGCCTCTCCCGGCCCGCCGGCGCGGCGTACCGCCTCCCGGTCGAAGGCGGCGGCCACGTCGAGGCGCCCATCCTCCAGGCGCGCCAGGCCGACGTAGCCGCCCGACCCGCAGGCGAGGTAGACGCACCCCGGGACGAAGCAGTCCGGGGCGCCGCCGGCAATCGCCCCGGCGCCGATGCGCGAGGCCCGCGCCGGAGGCGCCGCCACGCCGCCGAGGAGCCGCCCGCCGAGGCCGTCGGCCGCCAGGACCAGCGACGCGCTCACTACCGCCGTTGTGCCGTGCTCGCTGAGCGTCACTTCCCGTCCCCAGGCCGTGAGCGAGCCGAGCGCCGCCTGGGTCCGCGGCAGGAAGGCGGCGCCGGCCGCGACGGCCTCGGCCACGAGCGCGGCGTCGAAAGCGCCGCGCGACAGGATGGCGCCGCCCGGCAACGGCAGCCGCGCACGACAACCGCCCGCCGCCACCAGCGCGCTCCGCAGGGGGACCGCCCCGTGCCGTGCCGCCAGGTCCGCGAGCCCGACGCCGCCGAGCGTCGCCAGGGCACGGGCGTTCAGGCAGCAGCCGCAAACTTTCCAGCGCGGGAACGCCGCACGGTCCACCAGTAATACTGCCCGGCCGCGGCGGGCCAGTTCGCGCGCGGCCAACGATCCCGCCGGGCCGGCGCCGACGACGACGATCTGCCAGGGCTCCCGCGCCGTCTGCGCCAGCGTCAACGTCGCTTCGATCGTCATGGCCGGACCCAGGTCAGCAGGTAGCGGCAAGGCCAGCGGCGCTCGACGGTCGCGCCGCCCAGGCCGGCGCGCTCCGCCAGCACACGCGCCTCCTCGACCGTAAACGCCCCTTCGACGGAGCGCGGCCCATCAACGTGGACCACGGGGGACCGGGAAAGCAAGCGGGTGCCGACTCGCGCAAGGAGAAGCCCGGGCCGGCTTCGCACCAGGTCGTTGACCAGCACCAACCGACCCGCCGCCGCGCCCATTCGCCGCAGCAACTCGACGGCCTGGTCCTCCGTCAAGTGGTGGAGGAAGAGGGAGCAGACGACCACGTCGTAATCCCCCGGAAGGTCGTCGGCCAGGGCATCGGCTCGGAAGAATCGCACCGGCGTCCCCTGCCGTTCGGCCTCCCGCACGGCGTGCTCCACGGCGACGGCACTGACGTCACAACCCTCGACGACGAGGGGCAGGCCGGCACGGTGGGCCCTGCGCTGGAGGCGGATGGCCACGTCGCCGCCCCCGCTGGCCAGGTCGAGGACGCGCACCGGCCGCGGGGAGGCGCGGGCGAGGGCGGCGAGGGGCGGCCACAAGATCCCGGCACTGCCGCTCCAGAAGTTGATGCGCCGCAGACCGTGCAGCGCTTGCCGATGCCGGCCAGGCTCGAGTCCGGGCTGATCCATGACCTCCGGCTGGAGGCGACGCGACAGGGCCGGCAGCAGAGGCATCGGCGTGACCTTTCCGCAACGATTCCGGACGCGCGACCCGGCGCCCGGGAAAAACGGCGGAACACGCGCCTCTCTCTTGGCCCATCCTATAAGACGGGGGTAGAATGGAGCGGCAAGCGCGAGCCGGCGGTCCCCGACCGTAGCGGTTCGAGTCGCGCTTTCGCGCCGGGGAGCACAGGTATGGCCGATCTTGTCATCCGCGTGGGCAGCCGCAGCGACCAGGGCGTGCGCCCGAACAATGAGGACCGCCTGGTCGCGGACCCCAAGCACAACCTGTACCTGGTGGCGGACGGCATGGGCGGCCAGGAGGCCGGTGAGATGGCCAGCGGCCTGGCGGCGGAGATCATTCCCCGTGTCGTCCAGGACCGGTTGGCCCAGCAGGAGGATCCGCGCGATGCGGTGCAGCACGCCCTCGCCGAGGCCAACGCGGCCATCGTCCACGCCGGCCGCAACCAGCCGGCCGGCCGCCGCATGGGCACCACCGCCGTCGTCGCCGTGCGCCAGGCCGATAAGTTCTACGTGGCCGGCCTGGGTGACAGCCGGGCTTACCTCATCCGCCGCGGGCGCGTCGATCAGCTCACGGTCGATCATTCCGTGGCGATGGCCCTGGAGCTGAACGGAACGCTGACGCCGGAACAGGCGCGCAACAGCCCCTGGCAGCACGTCCTGTACCGTTTCCTGGGCTGCGCCGAGATGAACGAGGGCGCCGAGGTGCGGCCGTTCATTCCGGAGGACGGCGACCGCCTGCTCCTCGCCAGCGACGGCCTGACGAACCACATCACGCCCGACGACCTGCGCGAGGAGGCCAAGACGTTCTCCGACCCCCAGGCGTGGGCCAATCACCTGGTGCAGATGGCCCTGTCCCGGGGATCGCGGGATAACGTCACGTGCATCGTCGTCGCTTTCGACAAGGAGTGAGTGTTTAGCGGCGGGTCGCAGACCCGCGCGGGTCTGCGACCCGCCGCTAAACGGAATGGCCCGCAATTCCGTTCTCATCACTTCAAGAGGATCCGCACCAGGTACAGCCGCTGCCTGTCGCCGCGGTCGTAGAAATCTTCTAGCAGCGTCCCCAGGCTCGGCTTCACGGGGACGTTGTTCAATTTGAGATCGGTGTTGACCCGCACCGTGATCGGCTTATCGAAGTCGATCATGCCGCGCCCGAGCCACAGACTCACCTGCTTCACGCCCGCCGTGTACACGCCGATCTGGTTGCCGTTGACGATCTTCGCGGACACCCTCGCGACCCCCCCCTTGGCCAGGCGAGCTGCCGCAAACTCCTCCACCCTCACCCAGTAGAAGCAGTTGTCCTCCGCGCGCACTGTGCGCTGGTCCTCCTGATATTCCGTCACGTCCCCGTCCTTGTTGACGACCTCCTTCCAGCCGACCTTGAGTGGGTTGTGGCGGCGCTTCTGGGCCATCCACTCGAAGACGTCCGGCACCTCCGCGCTGAACCACTCCAGGCCGCGCCCCTTGCACTGCACCCCGAGCGCCGGGAAGCCGCGCGGGATCCAGTGGTCCTTGAACAGGTTGATAATGACCAGGTTGGCGTTCTCCTTCTTGTCCAGGGTTGGCCCGCCCATCCGTTCCCCCCAGACGACGTAGAACGGCAGTTCCAGGGCGTTCGTCCAGTAGGTCAACGCCTGCTTGCGCGGCTGGCCGGCGATGGGCACCACGCCGGCGAACAGGTCCGGGTGCGACAGGCCCACGTCCCAGGCCATGTCGCCCCCCTCGCCGTAGCCCGTCAGGAAAACGCGGTCCGAATCGATATTGAAGCGCTGCCGCAGGTCGCGCACCGTGTCGAGCACGGTGGCGTGCTCCTCGGGGGAGTAGCCGTACACGCCGCCCTTCTGGTCCCAGTCGGGGCAGGCCAGGACGTAACCGTAGCGGGCCGCCTCCTCGCCCCAGCGCTTGACCATGTCCTTGCCGGTCTCGCCGCCGTGGTGCAGGGCGATCAGCACGGGGTAGGGCCGACCCACGTGATACTCGGGCGGCAGCTTGAGATGGTACGTCGTCCCCTTGCCGGCCCCGGCGCCGGTCTTCATCTCGACCTCGGCGCCGCTCACCTTCTCCGGCGGATCGACCGGCGGCAGGTTGGCGATCAGCTGGGCCACCTCGGCGATGCCGAGCTTGGTCTTGCCTTCGTAATCTTTCAAGAGCGCCGCCCGCGTCCCGGCGTCGGCCGTCTTGCGATACTCCTGCACGAAGCGGCGCGCCTCCCAGAGGCGCCGCGCCGTTTCGGGCTTTGTCTCGGCGGAGGCGTTGCCCAGCAACCAGCCGGTGACGGCCAGCGACAGCAATTCGTCCGGCCGCAGGTGCGGCAGGTCCTGCTTGGCGAACCGCTCCGCCTGCCCCGCCTGGTTCAGGAAACGCTCCAACCGTCCCTCTTCATTGTCCGCCTTCCGGAAAAAGTGATCGAGGTTCAGCTCGGCGCCGATGACCGCGGCCGCCTCCGTGAACAGTTTTTTGTCGTCGGCCGCCGTCACGTCCATCGCCAGCGCGGCGAGCAGTTCCTTCGCCCGCTTCAGGGAGGTGCCGGCGCTGTCGTAGCGGTTCTTGAGGGCGCGCACCTCGGTCTGCGTCTGGTCGTCGGCGTTGTCCGTCGGGAAGGTGGCGAGCATGTTCTGGGCCGCCTGGTGCCGGCCGGCGCCCTGGGCCAGTTTGATCTCGTCCCAGCGGTCCGTGGCGACCAGCTTCTTGATCCCCTCGGCGGCCGTCTCGACCTGCTCCTTTTGCCTGGGGAAATCGCGCTTGATGCGGGCCAGCTCCTGCTCGGCCGCGTCCATCCAACCGGCCTTAACGAGAAAGTTAAAGATCACGAAGCGCCGCTCGGCGCGTTTCTCCTCGGTCAGACCCGGGCTGTCCGCCAGGTCCTTGTGCAGCGACAGCAGGGTGACGAACATGTCGGGGCCGAGTTCGCGAGTGCGGTAATACCAGGTCGCCGGGTAGGGGTTGTCCCGCTTGGTGACGGGGTCGATGCAGTTGGCATCGACGCGGGCGAAATACGGCGTGAGTTCGGAGAGGTGCTGCGACAAATGTTCTTCCTGGACCGGCGAGCGAAAGTTGTAGCTTCGGTCCCATTTGTCATTCCACTCACCCACCTTGAGCACCTCGCGGATGGGCGGCAGCGACTTCGCGCCGGGGAAGCTTTTCTCGCGCTTGTTAATGAAGTACTGGGGTCGGACATAGGGGCGGGTCTCGGCCTTCTCGACGTAGGCGTGGCTGAAAAAAAAGCGGCGGCAGACGTCGTCCACCAGGAAGATCCCCTGGTGCAGCGTGACCGGCTGCTGGCTGAAGGGGTCGATGATGGTCTCGGTCGGTTGTTGCACGTCTCCCTTGAAGACGTAGCCGTCCTTGAGGGTGATGATGCCGGATGGGGCGTCCTTGCCAGCGAGGGCCATCGGGGCGGCCAGAAGAACGGCGACGCAGGCGAGGCGGCCGGCGGCGGTGAGACGTGGCATCGGAAAGGCTCCTGTCGGTAGGGGCGACGCGCGCCCATCTTCCCCAGGTCCATTGTCCCCAAGCGGGCCTCTCAGTCAAGGAATAGTTGAACCTGGCGTGCGAGCGCGAGACAATAGCAGGACGCCCCGGTCATCCCGCCGACCCGTCCGGGGCGGCGGAGGCAGTTTCCTCCGGCCCATTCGCCGGAGGCGGATTGAAACGATTGAAACGGTTGAAACGAACCTAGCCATGCCAATCCGCTTTCGTTGTGCGTACTGTAATCAGCTCCTGGGCATCGCGCGCCGCAAGGCCGGCACGGTGGTGCGCTGCCCGACGTGCGCCGGGCAGGTAGTGGTGCCGAACGCGGATTCGGCCGAAGAGGAGCCGAAGGACCAGGCCAACCAGCCGGTCTTCGAGCGCAGCGATTTCGACGAACTGTTCCACAAGCCGGCCCCAATCGCCGAGGAGGGCGAGCCGCACACCGCCGGGGCGGCGGCGCCCCGGGGGACCGGCGGCACCGCCGCGGGGACGGCCGCCCCGCCGGCGGCGGCGCCCGAGGAGGCCTGGGGGACACACGCTGACCCCGACGTGGAGGTCGAGCCGCTCGGGGTGCCGTCGCGCCGCAGCGGCGTCGCCTTCGAGCCGGCGCCGCGGCCGCCGGGCATCGTCCTGTCCCCGGCCAAGGCGACGGTCCTGACCGTGGTGGTCGTCGTCGGCCTGGCCGTGGCCTTCGCCGCGGGACTGCTCGTCGGCCGATTTCTGCTGACCGCTTCCTGAGCCGCTTGCGGCTTCGCAGTCACGAAGCCACAAGCGGCTGAACGGAGGGCACGCCGCCATCGACACGTTTGTCTTGCTCCTCCCCGTCTCGCTCTTGGTGGCCGTCGCCTGGGTGTACTGGCTTCTCAGGCCGACGCACTCCCGGGTCTTGCCGCCGCAGCGGCGTCGGGCGGTCCCCTGGCTTGGGACGCAGGTGCTCGCCCTGGCCATCGCCGTGCTGTTCCTCTGCCCGGCCCTGGCGGAGGGTCTGCTGCGCGGCACGCCGTTCCTGAACTGGCTTTACGGACCCGGCTTCCTGGACGCCCTCGAGCGCAGGGAGGAGTTTGCCAGCGCCCGCTACCTCGTGTGGGTGGCGGTCCTGGCCTTCCCGCTGCGCCTGGTGGCGATCATCGCGCTGGTGAAGCTGAGCCAGGCTCATTGGTACCAGGTCGGATTGAGCGGCCAGCACGTCGGGCGGGACGTGCTGCACGGGGTGCTGGGCTTCTGTGTGATGACGCCCGTCGTCCGCGGCGTCCAACAGATCGCCGCCGACCTCTGGCGCACGTGGGTGGTGGCGCCGGGAGAGCACCCTCTGATAAAGGTGAGCGAGACGCAGCCCCATCTCATCGACTGGCTGCTGATCTTCACGGCGGCGGTCGTGACGGCGGCGGTGGTCGAAGAGTTGCTCTTTCGCGGCATCCTGCAGCCGTGGTTTGCCACCCGGCCGTACGGGGGCGACATCGCGGTGATCGCGTCGCTGGGCCTCGCGGCCTTCGCGGTCAGTCCCTCGATGTACGCGGCGGGCGCGGTGCGAGACAAGGCGATCGCGTCGGCCCCGTTCCTCTTTGCCCTGGCGATGGTGCCGGCCTACCTGCTGGTGCGCCGGCTCTCCCGCTCCCTGACCCTCACGGCCATTTTTGGGACGGCGCTGCTGTTCGGGGTCGCTCACTCGGGCGTCTGGCCGACGCCGATTTCGCTGTTCGTGCTAGCCCTCGGGCTGGGTGTGCTCTGCTACCGCATGCAGAGCGTGCTGCCGGCGATGGTGACGCACGCCCTGTTCAACGCACTCTCCTTCGTGGAGCTAGTGGTCCACTCGGTCACGCACGCGAAAGGGGAGTGACGTGACCTGCGCCGCCCCTCGCGCGGCGCCCGCCTCGACTTCCAGGGCCGTCCCGGGGTCGGTGCTGCCGCGGCGGACGTACGCCAGCGCGATCGCCGTCCCCAGCGCCGGCGAGTAGACCGACGACGTGACGTGCCCCGCCTCCTTGCCGTCGCGCCACAACTTCGCCCCGGCCGGCACCGGCTCGCTCCCCTCGAGGCGCAGTCCGGTCAGGACGCGGTTGACGTGGCCAAGGTCGCGGAGGCGGACGATCGGCTCCTGCCCGAGATAGCACCCTTTCGCGTAGCTGATAGCCTGCGGCGTACGGCCGACTTCCGGGGCGAGGTTGGCCTCGGTCACGTCCTTGCCGTAGACCGGCGTACACGCCTCGACGCGCAGCGTTTCCTCGGCCCGCAGCCCCGCCGGCGTCGCCCCGCGCTCGCGCCAGTGGGTCCAGTGTGACTCCGCCTGGGCCGCTGGGCAAACAATGTCGTAACCCGGCACGCCGAGGCGGTCGTTGCGGCGAAACTGCACGGTCTCGGCCCCCCAGCCGTTCTGCATCAGCTCGTGCGCGGCCAGGCCGGTGATCCCATCCTGCGCCACCAATTCGGGAGCCTGCGGCCCGGCCAGGTGGAGGTGGGCGAAGGACGGCGTGCAGTCGGCGATCTCGGCCCGTTCGCTGATGAGGTGCCGGTCGAGGTGGCAGGCGACCTTGTCGCCCAACCCGGGATCGACGTCGAGCCAGAAGGCGTCGTGGTTGCTCAGGAAGGCGGGGTCATCGAAGACCTTGAGGCGGTAGACCAGGGCGCTGGCGAGCACGCGCCCCTGGACGTTGCACAGGAACGTCTCGCGGCCGTGGCTGTAGGGGAGGGTCTTGACGTCGTTGGTCAGCAGGTTGTGGAGGAAGACCTCCGCCTCGGGGCCGGTCAGCTCGACCTTGCCGCGGTGCGACAGGTCGAACAGGGCGGCGCCTTCGCGCGCCCGACGGTACTCGACGGCGGGATCGCCGTAGTGGAGCGGCATCGTCCAGCCGGCCTCCTCGGCGAAGGCGGCGCCGGCCCGGGCGGTCGTCTCGTGAAGCGGGGAGCGCTCACTCATCGGCAGGATCCTCAACGATCCCCCTCTCCCCGGAGTACCGGGGCGAGGGGAGAAGGTTATTCCTCGGTCAGGGGCACGACCGGCATCGCCTTGTCGGCGTCTTCCAGCAACAGGTACGAGCCGGCGCCGCGCAGCAAGCGCTGCAGCTGGCTCGCCTGCTCCACCGGCGTGACGAACAGTTCTTCGGCGGTCGCCTCGGGTAGGCCGCTGAGCAGGTAAACCTGCGCCCGCCGGGCGGCCGTCGCCCACTGGACCGCGGCGGCACGGTCCGGCGCCTGGGCGCGGCGCAGGAGCTGCAGCGCCCGGCCGGGGTCGTCGGCCTGGCGCAGCAATTCGGCGGCCGGCCCCAGCCGTGGCAGCGCTTCGGACAGGAGAACGATGCGCCCTTCCGGCTGCACGACCTGCGCGGCGTGGGCCAGGGCGCGGGCCAGGTCGGCAAACTCATGCCGTCGCGGGTCGCCGGTCAGCGTCGCCACGACGGTGTCGGCCAGCTCGGCCACGGTCTGCCCCCAGCGGGCCTCGTACAGCCGCAGCCCTTCCTCGCTGGTGTCCACCGGCCCGGCGACGACAGCGATGACGTCGTCCCCCGCCCCTTCCACGACCTGCACCAGGAACGGCGCCCCGAGCAGCCAGGCGATTTCCGCCGCCTCGTCCCGGAGCGCTCGCGGGCCGGCCTCGACGTCGGCCAACTCCTCGCGCGTCGCCTCGTCGGTCAGGGCGGGGTAGAGCATGCCGGCGCCGCCGCGGCGGAGCAGCGGGTCGGCGTCGGGGCGGCACAGGACGACGATCTGGTCGGCATCGACGACGCTGCGATTGAGGTAGAGGCGCCGGCCGGCTCGCGTCATCGCCAGGTAGGCGAGCTTCTTGCGATCTTTCGGGTCGTGGACCTCCACGCGCACCTCCTCGAACGCCTCGGGCAGGTCGTCGAGCCAACTCTGATCGACCGCCGGCGAGGAGGTGAGCAAGGTGATGGCTTCCGGCGCGACGCCGGCCGAGGCGACGTGCTCCAACAGGGGCGTGAGGAGCCGCCCGAAGTGCGGGAGGTGCTCGTCGATGACGACGGTGACGCGGTCGTCCGGCGTCAGGGCGCGGCGCAAGGGCGGGAAGCCGAGTGGCGCTTCGACCGCGTCGCGCACGGCGGCGACGGGGTCGAGAACGGGCGGCGCCGGCGGACGGCGGCGGACGGCGACCAGTTGCTCGGGCGCGAGGGTCACCTCGATGCGCTCGCGGCCGAAATGAAGGGTTGGCATAGTCTCTTGACCGGGCTCGACCGGAGATCCTGCGGCAGCCGCCCCACGGGCGACGCCGTTCCTCTTTCCTGCTGGGCGTCTCCCCAGGGTCATTCTCCACATCCGGGCAACGGCTGACAACTACCCCTCGACAGCCCAGCGCGCGAACAGCCGCGCCTTCTCGTCCCATTGTTCGCCGGCCAGCCGCGCTCGCGCCCCGCGCTGCGCCTCCGGCAATCCCTCCGGGAGGCGCCGGCGCACCGTCATCGAGAATTCTTCGGGCGTGTCGGCCAGGTCCAGACAATCGCCCCACGGCTCCGTCGCAGGCAGGCGCCGCACCACCACCGGCCGACCCGTGGCCAGGTACTCCTTCAACTTGAGCGGCTGGATGGCTCGCGTCACCGGCAGGTCGGCGTAAGGCATCACCAGCACCGCGGCCTCGCGCGCCAACGCCGGCAACTGGGCGAACGGCAGCGGCGACCGGCGCACCACGCGCGGCAGGGCGAGCAGGGCCGGGTCGGGGTCGTCCGCGGGGCCGACGAGCAGGATGGTCCCCTGCGCCAGATCGGTAGCCAGGCGACGGACGAAGGCCGTATCCATGCGCCGATCGGTGACGCCCCAGAAGACGACGAGCGGCCGCTTCAGTCCGGCCAGCGTCGCCGTCTCCAGGGGAATCCCTGGCCCGGACCAGAACTCGGCGTCGATGCCGTGCGTCAGCAGATGGGATTCGCGCCCCATCACCGCCAGCCGGGCTTGCAGCGTCTGGCTGACGGCGATGAGGACGTCGGCCCGCCGGACGACGACTTCCTCCAGGGCGCCGAGCGTCTTCTGGTCGAGGCCGGGCCAGACGCTGAAATCGTCCACGCAGTAGTACACCCAGCGCCGCACCGGCAGCGCGCCCATGAGGTCCGCGACGATGGGCAGCGTCGTCACGGCGACCGGCGGCTCGGGGAGGGCTTGCACGACCGGGAGGAGGGCGCGCCGCAGCAGCCGGCAGTTGAGGCGCCGGTCGAGGCCGCGCGTGAACCACGGCCACATGCGCGGGTTGTGGACGCTGAGGTTGGCCGGCAATGCCTCGGTGGCGCGGGGCGCTCGCGGCCTCAGCCACTGGTGGGCCTTTTCCAGGCCGCGCCGGAGAGTGGCGAGATCGAGGCGCGGCGTGCGCATGCCGATGGTGTTGACCCAGGCGACGCGGTGCCGTGGCAGCAGGTGACCGACGAGATGCTGGCAGCTCGACGGATGGCGGCCCCAGTCGTCGGCGAACACCAGCAGCGGGGCCGCGGGCGGGTTAGCGTCCGCCGAGGGTGGCACGGATCGTCTCCTCGTGGACCGGCGCGATGAGGCCCTTCTCGGTGACGATGCCGGCGATGAGTCGCGCCGGCGTCACGTCGAAGGCGGGGTTGTAGACGCCGACGCCCTCGGGCGCCGTCTGGCGACCGAAGCCGTGCGTCACCTCCTTCGGGTCGCGCTGCTCGATGGGGATACCGTCGCCGTTGGGCAAGCTGAGGTCGAAGGTGCTCGACGGGGCGGCGACGTAGAACGGAATGCCGTGCGCCGCCGCCAGCAGGGCCACGCCGTAGGTGCCGATCTTGTTGGCCGTGTCGCCGTTGGCCGCGATGCGATCGGCGCCGACGACGACGAGGTGGACGCGCCCTTCCTTCATGACCTGTGCCGCCATGTTGTCGCAGATGAGCGTCACGTCGATGCCGCGCTGCTTCAACTCCCAGGCGGTGAGCCGCGCCCCCTGGAGCAGCGGTCGCGTCTCGTCGGCGTAGACGTGGAAGCGCCGCCCCTGTTCGGCGGCGGCGAACATGACGGCCAGCGCCGTGCCGTAGTCGGCGGTGGCCAGGCCGCCGGCATTGCAGTGGGTCAGCACGCCCTGCCCCTCGCCGACCAGCGCCGCCCCAGCCGCGCCGATGGCCCGGCACATGGCGCGGTCTTCCGCCTCGATTTTCTGAGCTTCGCGCAAGAGCCACTCGCGCATCGTCTGGGCTTCGGGATGCTCGAATTTCACCCGCTCCCAACTCGAATACATCCGCTCCAGCGCCCAGAACAGATTGACGGCGGTGGGCCGGCTCGTGGCGAGGTAGTCGCACACCTCGCGCAGGCGGCGTGCGAAGAGGCGGTAGTTGTCCTCGCGGATTGTCTGCATTCCGACCACGACGCCGTAGGCCGCGGCGACGCCGATGGCCGGGGCGCCGCGGACGCGCAGCGTCTTGATCGCCTCCCAGACCTCCTCGACGGTGCGGCAGTCGCGGTACTCCAGCCGCAGCGGCAGCAGCGTCTGGTCGATCAGGCGGACGAAGCCGTCGCTACCGCCGACCCATTCGATGGTGCGTGGGATGTGCATGGGGTCAGGTCCATGTTTAGCGGCCGCCCTCGGGGCGGTGCTCAACGAGCGCCGCCCCGAGGGCGGCCGCTAAACGGCGTTGAGGATCCGCAAAGTCTCGTCGTGCAGCCGGCCGTTGCTGGCGACCACGTCGGTGCGGTGGATGGTCGCCCGGCCGTCCCAGTCGGTGAAGCGACCGCCGGCCTCCTCGATGATCGGGGCCACCGCCGCCACGTCCCAGACGTGCAGGCCGTGCTCGACCATCACGTCGATGGCGCCGTCGGCGACCAGCACGAAGCCGTAGAAGTGGCCGAAGGCGCGCTGCCGTTGCGTCCGCCGTGCCAGCTCCAGGAACTGCGCCTCGCGGCCCGCCTTGAAGAATCCCGACAGGCTGGAGCAGGCGAGCACCGCGTCGTCCAGTGACGCCGTGTCCGACACGCGCAGCCGCCGGCCGTCGCGGAAGGCCCCGTCGCCGCGCAGCGCCCGCCAGGTGTGGCCCAGCGACGGCATCACGGCGGCGCCCGCGATCGCCTCGCCCCGGTGCTCGACGCCGACGAGCGTGCCCCACAGCGCCATCCCGCGCATGAAGTTGCGGGTGCCGTCGATGGGATCGACGACCCAGCGGAAGCCGGAGTCGCCGGGCTTTTCGCCGTACTCCTCGCCGAGGAAGCCGTCGCGCGGGAAGGCGTTGATGATGCGGTTGCGCAGGAACGCCTCGGCGGCACGGTCGCCGGCGGTGACGGGGCTGCGGTCGAGCTTCCACTCGACGCGCGCGGCGAAGTCGGCCGGGTCGCCTTCGGGGAAGTAGCCCTGGGCGATCTGCGCGGCCTTCTCGGCCGCCTCCACCGCCAAGTCGTAACGCGCTCGCCAATCGGGATTCATGATCGGAGGATGCTCTCTGCCGCTTGCGGCTTAGCGCTCGTCTCACCCTTGTCACGCGAACGCTAAGCCGCAAGCGGCCTCACTCCTTCTTCGCCGGCGCCACCCGATACTTCTCCGTGTTCGGCGTCTCGCTCGGCGGCGTCTCATACGGGAGCGACTTCAGGAACGCCACCAAGTCATCCAACTCCGCCGGCTTCAGGTGACTCGTCTTGCCGTGTTTGTCTTCCTTGTTACAGGTCGTTAACACGTCGCGCAGCGTCTTCGCCTTGCCGTGGTGCAGGTACGGCGCCGTCCGATACACCCCGAGCAGCGTCGGCGTGTCGTATTTCGGACCCATCTTCTCCGTCGGGTCGTCGTTGCCAGTGCCGACGTCGTGCAGCTTGAACGGCTTCTGCAAACTGCTGTCGGTGTAGTACGGCCCGCTGTGGCAGGTCGCGCAGCCGACCGCCTGGTCGAAGAACAACTTCTTGCCGCGCTCCGCCTCGGCCGACAGCTTGCCCGGGGCCAGGACGTGAGGCGACAGCGTGAAGTCAAACGAGTTGGTGTACACGGCGAGGGCGTCGAGGTCCTTGGAGCGGCCGGCGCACTTCTCCTCCAATTCCACCGGCTCGAAGCCCCGCTTCGGTTTCGTCTGGCCGCCCAGGAAGCCGGAGCCCTGCATCAGCCGGCCGCGGATGGTGTACTCGAAGTCCTGCACCTCGTCGCGGTCGGCCGACCAGTGCAGCGGGTGCGTGTGGGCCACGCCGAGCAGCGCCGGCGTCTTGCGCAGCCCCTCCGGGTTCTGCCACACCCGCCCGTCGCCGTGGCCATCCGGGTGGCACGACGAGCAGGCGATCCACTTCCGCGACGTCATCGGCGGCCGCGCCGTGTTGAACAGCACCTTGCCGCGCACCCACTCCGCCGTCTTCGGCGGCTCGCACACCGAGACCGTTCCCAGCTTTTTCATGTCCGCATCGTGGATGCTGACGCTGAAGTCCAGCGCGTTGTAGACGTACACCGTTTTGTCGTCGGGGCTGACGCGGATGGCCCGCGGGTTGCGGCCGACGCTCGTCAGCTTGACGCGCTGCACCATCTCGTAATCGTCGTCCAGGGGAGTCAGGACGTTCATGTCGTCGGTGCCGGCGTAGATCGTGTACAGGCGGCGGCCGTCGGCGGAGATGACGGCCTCCCACGGGTTGCAGATGACGTTGCCGTACACGCTGCCGTTGAACTCGTCGAGCAGCACGCCGCCGCGCCGCTTCGTCCCGTCCGGCGGCACCAGGTGAGCCACCGACAGCACCGGGAAGATCGAGCCGTTGCCGTGGATGACGTCGATGCGCGAGCGGACGTGCGTCAGATACGCCTGCGGCCATTTCGGATGGACGACCACCTGCCGCGCCAGGTTGTCGGTCGAGTGGCCCTTCCAGCTATCGACCACCTTGCCGCTCTTCAGATCGACTGCGTGCAGCACGCCCGTGTAGAACTCGGTGACGTACAGCCGCGTTTCGTCCGGCGACAGACACAGCCCGCGCACGAAGGAGCCGACCGCAAACTCGCGCACCACCTTCTGCGCCTTCAGGTCGATCTCGCTGACGGTGCCGGGGTACTCGTGCGTCACCCAGGCCCGGCTGCCGTCGCGGGCGGCGACGATGCCATAAGGCTCGTCGGCCACGTCCAGTTTCTTGACGACGCGCCCCTCGCGGGCGTCGAGGAAGACGACGCGATCCTCGTGGTAGACGGTGACGGCGGCGAGGGGACCGGCGCCGACCCAGGTGACGCCCTCCGGCTTGTCGCCGACCGCGACCTCGTGCAGCTTCTTGCGGGCCGCGGTATCGACGACGCTGACGGTGCCGTTGTCCGGGTTGGCGACGATGAGCAGCGAGCCGTCGGGCGATACGTCCATGAGGCTGTTGGAGGAGTTGGCCGGGACGGCAGGGCCGGCACTGAGGAGAACGAGGAGGGTGAGGGCGGCGGGTCGCAGACGCATGCGATGGTCCCCTTGGCGTGGGTAAGGCGAACGGGACCATTATGAGACGGCGGGCGCCGAAAGGCAATCAGATGCCGCCGCGCTCCCCGTGACGGTCGGCGGAAGTGTCCCGTTATTTTGTTGACCGTGCTGCGGCGCCGGGTTACAGGAAGGAGATCGTTTCACACGTTCCGCGACTCGACAGGGCGTCAGGAGGAGTGGTCATGGGGGGCGAAGCCCTGACGGCGCTGCCGCGCGACCTTCACCGACTCTCGGTCAAGCCGCCCGTCGTGTGTTCGTTCGATGCCCTGGCACTCCTCCTTTCGCGATTGCTTCAGCGCCCGCTGACCGCGGCGGCCGTTCAGGACCGCGCCGTCGGCCTGGGCCTGCTGCGCCTGAGCGGCGCCGGCGCCCCGGGACGGCTGTCCCCCGAGAGGGCGTCGCGCCTGTTCCTCGCCGGCTACCAACTCCCCGCGCTGGCGGAACGGGCCACGTTGACCGCGGCCCGCGAGCACCTCGCCGCTCGGCGGCACGTCTTCCTCATCCTGGGCGAGGCCGAGCCGCCGGTCGTGCAGTTGCAGGCCCTTCTGCCGGACGACGGCCCGGCCTGGGCGCTGGTCGGCGCGTGTGCGGCCGAGGGACACGCCATCGAGGAAGTGGCGGCGGAGTGGCTGCTCGGCGCCTGGGAGGCCGCCGGACGGGTGATCGTGGCGGCGGCGCGGCGCTGGGAGGACCTGCCGGCCGCGGCAGGCCGCTTCTTCGGCGGCACGCGCGAGAACGACGGCAGCTATCATTGGGACGGCGCCGACTGCGACACCGACGCCTCGGGCCACATCCTGCGCTGCTGGTAGGTTTGACCCCAGGCACACGAATGGTGTCCCTCACCGACCTTCACGCCGTGGTCCGGTCCACCCTGGCGAGCGGCCGCATCGGTCAACCCGTTTTCGTGCGCTATCACCTCAACGGCCCCCTCGCCACTGCCGCGGCCGCCGTCGGCGAATGGTTCGGCCAGCCGCCCCAGCGCTCCTCGGAAACACTCAGCAGCGGCGCTGACGGCGTCGAGCAAGCTGCCGTCGCCCTCCAGTTCGGCAATGGCGCCAGCGCCCTCCTCAGCATGGTGTCGGGCCAACCGCACGGCGCCGGCATCGACCTCACGATCCTCGGCACCCGCGGCGCCCTCTACCATTGCGGCGCCGGCGCCGATCCGTGCTGGGAAGATGCGGCGCCGGCTCCCGCGGCGAGCGCGAAACGGCAAGCCACATACGGCGTCCTCCTTATCAGCGGTGCCCAGACTCATCAGGAACTGTACGCCCCGGCCTTCGCCGCCGACCCGCGCTGCCGCCTCGTCGCCGTCACCGACGAGGCCGACGTGGATCCCCGACGCCGCGCGTTGAACGAGCGCTTCGCCGGCTCGCTCGGCCTCCCGTACGTCCCCGACCTGGGCGAGGCCCTGACCTGGCCTGACATTCACATCGCGAGCGTTTGTGCCCCTCCGGAGCGGCGTGGCCGCATCGCCGTCCGCTGTGCCGCTGCGGGCAAGCACCTCTACCTGGACAAGTCGCTCGCCCCGACTCTCGCCGAGGCCGAGGCCGTCGTGGACGCGGTCCGCCGCGCCGGCGTCCGCAGTCAGATGTTCACCTTCGTGACGGCGCCGTGGGCGCGGCGGGCGCAGCGGCTCCTCCAGGCGCGGCGCTGCGGGCAACTCCTCGCCGTCCACGCCGATACGTTCTTCGCCAAGGGACACGGCGGCACCGCCCGGCTGGAGCCGCGCCGCGAGGAGTATCCGCCGGCGCGCCACCAATTGACCGAGGCGAAGCGCGAGTTGGACAATGTCGGCGTCTACCCGGTGACGCTGGTGCGCTGGCTGACCGGGCAGGCGTTCCACAGCGTTTTCGGCGTCACGGGCAACTACTTCTTCGCCGAGCACCAACGGAACAACGTCGAGGACTTCGGCCTGCTGGCGGGGCGGCTGGAGGACGGCACGGTGGTGACGATCGCGTGCGGCCGCTGCGGTTGGACGAGCCACCCGGCCGGCGGCGTCAACCGCGTCGTCCTCGTCGGCAGCGAACACACCCTGATCGTCAGCGCCAACCAACCGCGCCTGGAGGTCAGCGCCGCCGAGGAGCCGTGGGCGCCGCCGCCGGCCCACCCCGAGGATCCGATGGCCTTCTGGGCGTGTACGCAGGACGAGGTCGGCGCCCGGCCGAAACGCGCCTGGCTGCCGGTCGAACCGGCCGGCCCCGGCGACGTGAGCTGCTTCCTCGACGCCCTCGACGCCGGCCGGGACGGCGAGGTGAATGCCGCCGAGGCCGCGCGGGCCACGGCGGTGCTGCTGGCCGGCTACCGCTCGGCCGCGACCGGGCTCGTCATCAGTCCGTAAGGGGCCGCCTGCAGCTTCGCGGGGATTGTTCGCCTTGTGTATTTTCGTTCACTGTCGCGCGCGGAAAAATCCGAAAATCCTGTTGACATCGTTTCCGACCTCGGCGACGATACTGGGCGCATTGGCCTCTTCTCTGTTCCGGCCCCGCCGATTCAAAGCCTTCGGGCCGCGGTCGGCGGGGTTTTTTCGTTCCCCTTGCAAAGACCGGCCGGGTTGCCTACAATTCGCCCCGCTTCGCGCCCCCCAGCGGCGCTCGTAGTGACCGCATGAATGCGGTCCGGTCTCTGAGCGACCGCATAAATGCGGTCACTACGAGCGCCCCTCAAGGGGGGGCGATTCTCGGGACGGATTCCGAAGAGGCCAACGGCCGATGAGCACGGACGACCAACAGGCCCCCCTCGTTCACCGCCTTCTCGCCGGCTTCGTCGGCGGCGTCTGCCGCTGCCCGCGGCTGGTTCTCGCCGCCGCCCTCGCCCTTGGTGCCTTCTCCGTGTACCTGGCCGCGACCCGCCTGGAATACCAGACGCACCGCGACGACCTCCTCGACCCCGGCAAGGAGTGCCAGAAGCGCTGGCACCAGTACCTGGCCGAGTTCGGGGCCGACGACGACATGGTAGTGGTGGTCCACGGCACCGACCCCGAGCGGATGAAGCTGGCCCTCGACGACGTCGCCGGCCGCCTGGCCGCCCGGCCCGACCTGTTCGACCGCCTCTTCTACAAGGTGGACCTGCGGCCGCTGCGCAACCGTGCCCTGCTGTTCCTCCCCGCCGAGGACATCCAGTCGATCCGCGACCGCCTGGTGCCGATGGGGCCGCTGCTGTTCACCGGCCGCTTCGGTTGGCAGCACTTCACCCTGCAGTCGCTGCTATCCGTCGAGGCGACCCGTCGAGTGAAGCTCCTCAAGCCGGAACAGCCCCTCGCCTCCGAGGACGAACAATCGTTTCGCCAGGTGGCGGCCATCCTGCGGTCCGCCGACGCCGCGGTCGCCGACCCCCGCGCCTACCGCAACCCGTGGAGCGGCGTCACGCCGGCGGGCGCCGCCCAGGAGGATCTGCTCGCCCAGCCGCAGTATTTCTTCAGCGGCGACGGCCGACTCGCCTTCCTCCTGGCCCGGCCCAAGCAGCAGCAGGGGTCGTTCACCGCGGACCGGGCCAGCGTCGAGGGGCTGCGCGGCCTCCTCGCCGAGGTTCGGACGGCGTACCCCGACGTGGAGTTCGGCCTGACCGGCCTGCCGGTGCTGGAGAACGACGAGATGGTCGCCTCACGCCACGACACCGAGTTGGCGTCGTGGCTCGCGCTGACTGCGGTCGTCGTCCTTTACCTGGTCGTCTTCCGCGGCCTGCACTACCCGATGCTTACGGTGGGAACGCTACTCATCGGCATCTCCTGGGCGCTGGGCTGGTTGACGCTAACCGTCGGCCACCTGAACATCCTGTCGGCGACCTTCGCCGTCATGCTGATCGCGATGGGCGATTACGGCGTGCTGTGGGTGACGCGCTACGAACAGGCGCGGCGCGGCGGGATGGACGTGCGCTCGGCGCTGCTCCACACGGCGACGCACGTCGCGGTCGGCAACCTGACGGCGGCGACGGCGCTGGCGCTGGCCTTCTTCGCGGCAATGCTGGCCGACTTCCGGGCGGTGGCCGAATTGGGCTGGATCGCCGGCTGCGGCGTGCTCCTGTGCGCCCTGGCCTGCTTCACCGTTCTGCCGGCCGTGCTGATGCTCGCCGACCGGCGCGGCAGATTGCAGATTGCAGATTGCAGATTGCAGATTGTAAGACAGAACGGGACGACCGTTGCGACTTCCAATCTGCAATCTGCAATCTGCAATCTGCAATTCCCCGAGGGCTGGCTGCCGCGCTTGTCGGCTCGGCCGTGGCTGGTCATCGGCACAGCCCTGGCCCTCGCCGCCGGGCTCGGCATCTTCGCCACCCGGGTTCACTACGACCACAATCTGCTGCACCTCCAGGCGCGCGACCTCGACGCCGTGAAGTGGGAGATGACGCTCATCGAGCACACCGACGGCGCCAGCTGGCACGCCCTGAGCACCACGAACACCCCCGAGGAGGCGCTGGCCCTCAAGGCCCGTTACGAGAAACTTCCCGAGGTGAGCCGCGTGGTCGAGATCGCCTCGCTGGTGCCGCGCGAACAGGACCGCAAGGTCGTCCTGCTGCGCGAGATCTCGACCATGCTCCAACGGTTGCCTGAGCGCGGCGCCCCCGTGCCGCACAACCCGCCGGAGTTCGACAACCCCGCCAACACGGTCGCGGAGCAAATGAGGTTGCTGCGCGGCGCGCTCGCCGCCCTCGTCAAGAACGTGGAGGAAGCCACCGGGACGGGCAGCTCGCCGCTGCTGGCCGAGTTGGCGGACGCCGCCCGGCGGCTGGACGAGCGCCTCGCCGGCATGGACACGGCCGTGGCCCTGTCGCGCCTCTCGGACTTCGAGCGGCGGCTCAAGGGCGACCTGGCCGAGGACCTGCATCGGCTGCGCGACGTGGCGACGCCGGCGCCGATCACCCTGGACGACCTGCCGCCGGCGCTGCGCGAGCGCTACGTCGGCCGCAGCGGCAAGTGGCTGCTGGCCGTCTTCGCCAAGGATTGTTTGTGGGAGTACGGCCCGCTGGAGCATTTCACGCGGCAGGTGCAGACCGTCGATGCCGACGCCACCGGCAAGCCGTTTGGCACCGTGGAAGGTCTGAAATCGCTCAGGAGCGGCTTCCAGTGGGCCGGCCTTTACGCCCTGGGGGTGATCGTGCTGGTGCTGCTGGCCGACTTCCGCAACCTGCGCCACGCCCTGATCGCCGTGGCCCCGCTGGCGATGGGGATGATCCTGTCACTGGGCGTGATGGGTCTGTGCGGCCTGCCCTTGAACCCGGCGAACATGATCGCCTTGCCGTTGATTCTCGGCGTCGGCATCGACAACGGCGTCCACGTGCTGCACGACTACCTGCTGCGGCGGCGCGAGGGACACGCCACGATCAGCCGGGCGATCGGCCGCGGCGTCCTGGTCAAGGCGCTGACGACAATGATCGGCTTCGGCACGCTGATGGTGTCCAGCCACCGCGGGCTCTTTGGTCTGGGCTTCGTCCTGACGCTGGGCGTCGGCTGCTGCATGCTGACGGCGCTGGTGTTCCTGCCCGCCGTACTGCGCCTGCTCCCCGCGGCGAAGAGGCCGGCCGACGACAACGGGCGGCACGACGAACGGCCGCTGGCGGCTTAACACTTCCTGCGAAGCCATAAGTGGCTGGTTTTTCCACGGCGATTTGCTTTGCCGGAAAGTGTGACCTACTTTTCTGGTGTCCTCTACTTTGGGGAGAAGGAAGAGGACATCGGGGCCGTCGGCAGAGAGGGGATTGCCGGCGGCCCTTTTTCTTTTCCTAGCCGAATTCAAGCCTCAATCTTCGTGCCCAGCACCTTCAGGAAGGCGGCCAGCCACTTCGGATGCGCGGGCCACGCCGGCGCCGTCACCAGGTTGCCGTCGAAGTGCGCCTCGTCCATCGGCACGTCGATCCAACGCCCGCCACAGGCGTTCACCTCGGGGCCGACCGCTGGGTACGCCGAGCAGACCTTCCCTTCCAGCACGCCCGCCGCGGTCAGGAGCTGCGCCCCGTGACAGATCGACGCGATCGGCTTGCGCGCCTGCGCGAAGCTACGAACGATGTCCACGACCGCCTTGTTCAGGCGCAGGTATTCCGGGGCGCGGCCGCCGGGGATGACCAGGGCGTCGTAGTTCTCGGCCTTCACCTCCGCAAAGGTGGCGTTGAGCGCGAAATTGTGACCGGGCTTCTCGCTGTACGTCTGGTCGCCCTCGAAGTCGTGGATGGCGGTGCGCACCTTCTCGCCGGCCTTCTTCCCAGGGCAGACAGCGTGAACGACGTGCCCCACCATCAGCAGCGCCTGAAACGGCACCATCACCTCGTAGTCCTCGACGTAGTCCCCCACAAGCATTAGAATCTTCTTCGCAGCCATGGTCCGAGACCTTTCGTGTCACGACGGGCTGCGGTTATGATAAGACCGCGGCCGCCAACGGCGAGCCGCGGCGAGACTGTCGGCGACGTCCGGGGTTTCCTCTGGGTGACCCCCATCGAGACGATCGAGTTTCCCAGCAACTCCCGCAGTTCGCGACGGGCAGGAACAGTCGCTCTTCACCGGAATAGGAGGTTGCCGCATGCTCTTCACTCGGTGGTTCCGCCGCAGTCGCCCGGTAACGGCTCAATAGTTCTTGGTAAGTTCGATCTGCTGGCCTGGCGCGCAGGGCCATTGCGGGGGCGGCGGGGACTGGGCTTGGGCTTACGCCGCGCCGGCCCTCCCTTACGCCGGCGCG
>Ga0116219_10001375_pt1 | contig 22721 bp, 27 predicted proteins | sample Sb_taG_4_FD_91019 | JGI IMG/M metagenome (GOLD analysis project Ga0116219, IMG submission 91019) | Peat soil microbial communities from Weissenstadt, Germany - Sb_50d_6_BS metaG | ecosystem: Environmental > Terrestrial > Soil > Wetlands > Peat | place: Germany: Weissenstadt | collected 2010-09-21
GTCACCTGGTGAAGGATCGGATGGAGCGTGCGGGCATGCATTGGACGGTGGAGGGGGCGCAGGCGATGCTGGACCTGCGGAGCGTGTGGATCGGCGGGCAGTGGGCGGCGTTCCAGGAGCAGCGCATCGAGCGGGAAGTGGAGCGCCTCTATCCTCACCGTGACCTCGTCGCCGGTGAGGCCTTCTTCGCCTTGGCACCGTAGCGGACGGGCGGTTACGCCCAAGAAGAAGCCGCGCTGCCCGAAGGGCGTGGACAGGCAGACGAGGCGGCCGCGGCTGACGGCGAGCATGGGGCGGACGGAGCGGTACAGGTCGTCGTGGACCTTGGCGGCCTCGTCGATCAGCAGCAGGGCGGCGCGCGAGAAGCCGCGGATGGTCCCCTCCTTGCCCGGCAGGCCGACGACGCGCGAGCCGTTGGCCAGCTCCAGGCGCGACTGACTGCGGGCGTCGGCCACCGCCGGCACCGGCCGGCCCAGGGCGTCGTAGGCGTCGCGCACCTTGCGGAACAGCTCGGCCGACTGGCGCTGCGTCGGGCTGAGCAGCAGCACCAGCGAGCGCGGGGCGAACAGGGCGGCGTGCAGCGCCCGGGCGGCGGTGGCCGTGGACTTGCCCGACTGACGGCAGCAGTTGAGCAGCACCTGACGGTCGGCGCCGAGGAGGAACTGCCGCTGCCAGGGGTCGGGGTTCAGCCCCTGGGCTTGCAGGATCAGGGCCGGGTCGAGAGCCAGGGCGAGGGAACGCGCGGGGTCCATGCGGGCCATTGTCGGCGAAGGAGGGGCGGGAAGGGGAGAGATGTTGTCAACCGACCCTTCGCGGGCTTTTCATTTGCATCCCGCCGGCTCCGGCGCGATACTCTGCGGTGGTACGCCCTTCGCAGCGCAACTCATCGCGGTCGGGGCGGGGGCCGCCACGTCGGCGCGCCCCGCCCCGGCCGACTCATCGGAGGCTGCACACCATGACCCGTCACAAGTACCTGGCCCTGCTCGGCTTGGCCGCCGGCCTGCTCCTGGCGCTGGGCGCCGGCGCCGCGGACGAGAAGAAGGCCGCCGAGAAGGCGGCACCCGACCACCACGGCGGCGCCTTCCTGGACTGCGCCAAGGCCTGCAACGAGTGCCAGCGCGAGTGCGACTCCTGCGCCCGCCATTGTGCCCTGATGGTCGCCGACGGCAAGAAGGAGCACATGAAGACGCTCGGCACCTGCATCGACTGCGCCGACGTGTGTTCGACGGCGGCGCGCATCACCTCGCGCCAGGGGCCGATGTCCGTCACCGTCTGCGAGGCCTGTGCCAAGGTCTGCGACACCTGCGGCGAGGCCTGCGGGACGTTCAAGGAGGACGACCACATGAAGCGCTGCGCCGAGACGTGTCTCAAGTGCGCCAAGGCGTGCCGCGAGATGATCAAGCACGCGGCCCACGCGGCGGATAAGTAACGGAGGCGTCGGACCCGCAGCCGGTCGCGGGAGCATCTCCGCGACCGGCCGTCGCACCACTTTCTCGAGGTATTCCGTGGGACAATCGTTCGCCTCACTGCACTACCACATCGTTTTCAGCACGAAGAACCGCGAGCCGTTTATCGATTCCACCTTGCAATCGCGGTTGTACGAATACAGGGGTGGCATCCTGCGCAACCACAACGGTGTCCTTCTCGCGGCCGGCGGCATCCCCGATCACGTCCACCTGCTCGTCGGCCTGCACCGGGAGATGGCCGTCGCCGAGGGGGTGAAACTCGTCAAGGCGCACTCGTCGAAGTGGATTCACGACACATTTCCCGACCGGAAGGCGTTCGCCTGGCAGACCGGGTATGGTGCCTTCACGGTCAGCTACTCGAACATGGACCAGGTGAAACGGTACATCGCCGGCCAAGAAGAGCACCATCGCAAGCGGACGTTCAAGGAAGAATTCATCGCCTTCCTCGACCGGCACGAGATCCCGTACGACGAGCGCTATGTATGGGATTGAGCAGGGTTGGTGGTAGCCCCGGAGGGGCGGCCGTCGGTAGCCTTCCTCGACCGGCACGAGATCCCGTACGACGAGCGCTATGTATGGGATTGAGCAGGGTTGGCGGTAGCCCCGGAGGGGCGGCCGTCGGTAGCCAGGGGTTTCAACCCCTGGGCGGGAGTCGGCAGCGCGCGAGATGGGTAGCCCCGGAGGGGCGGCCGTCGGTAGCCAGGGGTTTCAACCCCTGGGATCGGGCGGGGGCCTCGTGGGGTTGTTGTAGCCCCGGAGGGGCGGCCGTGGTTAGCCAGGGGTTTCAACCCCTGGGCGGGAGTCGGCAGCGCGCGAGATGGGTAGCCCCAGAGGGGCGGCCGTGACGACCCAACCGCTCCGTCACGGTCACCCCTCCGGGGCTGCGCACGATGCGCGCCGCCCGCTCTCCCTCCCCCAGGGGTTGAAACCCCTGGCTAACCACGGCCGCCCCTCCGGGGCTACAACAATCCCACGACGCCCACGCCCGATCCCAGGGGTTGAAACCCCTGGCTACCAACGGTCGCCCCTCCGGGGCTACACTCAACGCACTCCGGGAGAGGATGAAACCGGCCGCGGCCAGCGGTGTTCGGCGTTAACGGTGGTTAGCGCGCCTGACATGTCTGTTAACCCGCGGATACACCGCGGCCCCACCGTGGCCCCGTTTTTCCGCGTTTTCGCCGCTCCGGGCGGCCGGCACGGCGTTTGCACAAGTTTACCCACCCCCCGAGTCTACCCAGGACTGCGGACTTCACACCGGCTCTTGACGAGGAAGGTAATCGATGCGCGCACGACGCCGATTCGCGGTGGGATTCTTGGCGCTGTTGCTGCTGGCCCTCACGGCGCAGCACGCCCGCGCCGATTTGTTCGTCAGCAGCCTCGGCAGCAGCCAGGTGCTGGAGTACAACGGCACGACCGGCGCCTTCGTCACCGCCTTCGTCCCCACCAACAGCGGCGGCTTGAGCGCCCCCACCTTCCTGACCTTCAGCCCGCCACCGGCCGTCCCCGAGCCCACCTCGCTGGCCCTGCTCGGCCTCGGCACCGTCGCCCTGGCCCTCTGGCGCCGCCGCCGGCGTACCGCCTGAGCGGCTGCCTGGGGGCTCTGATCATCCGATCAATGATCCGAGCCCCTTGATCAGCCACAAGTCCTTGTAGCGAAAGGCTCTTCCGGGGCTCTGATCATCTGATCAAGCACAGGCACACATCAGGAGCAGCTGCTTGACGGGTGGCCCGGAAGCGCCCACTCATGCTTGCGGCTCGCCGTCTGGTGGGGGTAATAGGTTGTCCCCTGGATGCTTCGCAGGGCTCTTCGGACCGTTACCCAGACCAGCCCCAGCACCTTCGCTTCCGCCTTGAGTTCCTCCACCACACGCGGTCCGTTGGCGAGCGCGGCATTGAGGAACTCCACAGCGGCCGCCAGCTTGCAGCCGGTTTCTTCACGCTCCTCCCTCTCCTTGCGGGAGAGGGAATCGCACAGGTCGTCCGCCGTCAGCTCGCTCGGCCCGCCCCAGACGATGCGGCAGCAAGCGAATTCGTCCACCTTCTCCAGCCGGTAGGTGAGGCTTGGCTGACGCGGCGCCAGGTTGCTCTTGGCGTGGGCCAGCACGCGCAGCGCCGGGTCGGACGGGTCGGGGCCAACCAGCAGGCCGGACCGCGCCGCCCCGATGATCGAGACGTGACCCGACCCCCGATAGATCGCCTTGGCGCCGCCGCGCTTGCTCAGGTGCCGCAGCCACAGCACCGTGCAGCGCAGCTCCTCCGCCAGCTGCTTCAGCGGGTGCAGGCACTTACGCACCTCCTGGTCGCTGCGCGCCTGGGCGAGGAAGGCGACCAGCGGGTCAATCAGCAGCAGCCGCGCGTCGTAGTCGCGCAGGCGCACCTCGATGCGGTCGAGATGGTCCGGGATCACCAGCGGCTTGCGGTTGTAGCCCTCGAAAAAGCCGACGCGCGCCAGGTCGGCGCCGGCCGCCCGCAGGCGCGGCTGGATGGTGTCCTCCAACCCGTCCTCGGCCGACATCATGCACACGCCGCCGCTGATCCCCTGCGAGCCGTCCGGCATGACGCCGTTGGTGCTGATGCGGGCGGCCAGGTCGAGCAGCAGCGTGGACTTGGCCAGCCCCGGATCGCCGCACAGGTCGCACAACTTGCCCAGGGGTAGCCACCCGGGCCACAGCCACTCCACCGGCTGGGCGCGGACGCTGCTCAGGCGCACCGACGTGACCGCGGGGGGCGGCGGTTTCCTCGGGCGGGCGCCGGCGCGCACTTTTTCCGCCGGCGCGACGTCCTCCGTGGGGTCGGCCAGTGGCTTCAGCCAGCCGGCGAACCAGTCGGGCAGGGCGGTGGGCTCGAGGAGTTCCATGAATAAATCGCTCCGTTGAGGTGGACGCTGGGCGGCAGGGCGGCGTAGGTCCCCTCGCCCAGGACGACGACGTGACAGCCGGGACCGTCGAAGCGGCCGCGCGGCACGACCAGGGTCGGCGGAATGGCGAAGAAGAGTCGGCGCTCGCCGGCGGGCGTCCGCAGGGTCAAGGTCGGCGGCAGCGGCCCGGGCAAGAGCTGCGCCAGCAGGTCGTCGGCCTCGGGGCCTTCCAGGTCCACGGCCACGAGCTTCGAGACGCGGCCGAGGACGACGCCGACGTTGCACTGCGGATAGCGCGTCCAGAACAGCTGCAATTCCATCGGCCGCGGCAGGCGCTCGCGGTACGTCTGCCACGGGATGACGGGCTCGGCGCCGGCGTTGGGGCAGTGGGCGACGTGCTCCTCGGAACAGCCGGCGTGGTCCGGCGGGCACAGGGGGATGGCGCACCAGCCGCGGGCGAGATACTCCAGGGCGGCATCGAGACAGGACGAACGGGACACGGACGGAGCCTCCTCGCTGGGCGAGACCCGAGTGTACAGCGCGGGTTGGGAATCGGCAGAGGTCAAGAGGCGACTTCGCCGAGGCCGTCGAGGAACTTCTGGATGTCGCTCTCGCGCCACAGGCGCTTCTGCGGGGAGAGGCGGATCGGCTCGGGCAACAGGCCCTGTTCCACGTAGCGATCGACGGTGCGGACGGAACAGCGCAGGCGCGCGGCGACTTCACCGGCAGTCAGCAGCGGGTCGCGGGATGGGGGCGGCGACTGGTAGCGTGTGCGGGGAGGCATGGGACCGATCTCCGACGATCGATGGCGACAGGAGGCGCCGTCGCTGGGAGACGGCGGGCTGGGACACTCTCTCGACTTTACTGAACGCAAATTCAGTATACAAGCGGAGTCGGCAGGTTGGCGGAGGATTTCGTGGGATGACGGGAGTTGTCGCGGGATGGGGGGGCGCCGCTGTGCGGCCGCCGCTGACAGACGGGTTGAGTTGTGTTATGCTTCGACCGGGGATCGCCGTTCTCAATGTGATCCAGGAGGAAGTCATGATCCGCGGCGTTCACACGATGTTCTACTCCTCGGAGCCCGAGGCGCTGCGCGCCTTCCTCCGGGATAAGCTCGGCTTCCCGTGTACCGACGTGGGCGGCGGGTGGCTGATCTTCGACTTGCCCGAGGCAGACATGGGCTGCCACCCAGCCGACAAGGACGATGGGGCGCCGTCCGGCACGCACGACATCTCCTTCTACTGCGATGACATCGAGAAGACCGTGGCCCAGCTGAAGGCGCGCGGCGTCGAGTTCACTGAGCCGGTGACCGATCGGGGTTACGGGCTGGTGACGCACTTCAAGGTGCCCGGCAATTTTCAGGTACAGCTCTACCAGCCGCGCTACAGCAAGAAGGCTGCGGGAGGCTGACTGCGCTTCCTCACGGCCGGTTCACGCGGCAGGGCCGTTTGAGGATGGCAAGGTGACTGGAGAAAGGTCAGGGAGGGATCTTCCGGATGGGCAGGCGAACGGTGAGCTTGTCGCGCATCGGCCCGAGATGCTGTTCGTGACGACGTTCCTCTGGCATGTCCAGCAGCCACACCGGTTTGCTCGACTCGTAACCCGGGGCCGATATTTGCACGCACCACGAGGGCCAAGCAACGTGGTAGGTGTGCGTGAACCCAAGGCGGCTTTGCTTCCCGCTGCAGAGGTCGTCGTGGCAAACACGCCGAGCGGTGCCGTCCTGGCCCGTCACTAAGGTGAACGGCTCCCCCTTCGCCTCCCGGTACAAGCCGATCTCCTCGAACACGAGGACCTCGGCCGCTTCGACGTGTTCACCGCTATCGACGTCGGTGATGACGAATTCGATCTCCAGGTCCGTCCCGCCGACCCAGTCGCTTAACAGGGAACGGTCGAACGCCCACGCGGCGAGGGGGATCGCGATCAGACCCAACAGCCACCACCAACGGCGCTTTTGCATGACCGGTTCAGGCGGCGAAGGCGCTTGTCGATTCGCGCTCGCGAGCGCGAATCGATGAATCTACCGCGCGAAACGACAGGGGGCTACACGGGCAGTTCCAGCCGGAAGCACGCCCCGGCGCCCTCCGGCCCGGCGCGCAAGGTCAGCTGTCCACCCAGCAGCCGTGCCCAGCGCTCGGCCAGCGCCAGGCCGAGGCCGACGCCGCCGGCGGTCACGTCGGCCCCTTTGCCACGGCGAAATGGGCGGAAAATCGAGCGCCGCTCGCCGGCCGCCACCCCCGGCCCGCGGTCCTCCACCTGCAGCGCCAGCTGCCCGCCCTCGGCCGACGCCCGCAGCCAGACGCGCGGGTCGGCCGCCCCCCGGCTGTACTTGCAAGCGTTGTCCAGCAGGTTGCCGAGCACCTGCTGCGCCAGGGCCACGTCGGTGTCCAGCAGCGTCTCGGCCGGCGCCGTCGTCTCCACGATCAGCTCCTTGCCCGCCCCCTGACAGCGCCCCTGCCAGGTGTCGCGCACCCCTTCGAGCAGCGCCGCCACGGTCACCGGCGCCTTGTTCAGCCGCGGCGTCTGGTTCTCCAACCGCGAGAAGTCGAGCACGTTGCCGACCAGCCGATTCAAGCGATCCGTCTCGGCGTTGAGCGTGTGCAGGTACTCCTCCTTCTGCTTCTCGTCCTTGACCAGGCCGCCGGTGAGCATGTCGAGGTAGAGGCGCAGCGTCGTCAGCGGCGTGCGCAGCTCGTGCGTCACCGCCGACACGAAGCGGATGCGCCGCTCCGACAGGTCCAGCAGCGACCAGCAGCCGAGCGCCCCAGCCAGCAGCGCCACCAGCGCCGCCGTCCACGACAGCGCCAGGCCGATGCGCAACGGCGTCCAGCCCGGGTCGGCCGGCGCCCCGGCGCTCGGGTCGGTGACGAGCTGCACCGGCAGCGCCGACATGGTGCGCTCGGCGTCGGCCGGCGTGCCCGGCAGCACCGGTTGCAGGTCCGCTTCGGGGAAGATGTCGGCCACCTGCTCGCGCAAGAGCGCCTTGAGCTTCGGCCAGTCCGGCACGACCCCCTGGCAGACTTCCTTGCTGAACTCCTGGTCCTCCAGGCGAACGAGGCGGGCCAGGAGCAGGCGCGGCTCGCCGCCGTCGGCGGGGAGCCACAGCGGCATCAGCGGGCTGACGTGGACGTTGACCTCCTCGCTCTTGGCCGGGTCCTGCGGGCTGCTCAGGAACCAGCCGGCGCCGCTGCGGCGCAGCGTGTTCCAGGCCACCTCGCGGTCGTCCTTGCGGCTCGACGTGTTGCGCTCGCTCTGGACCTGCGAGCGCATGCCGAAGCGGGCCGAGGACTCGGCCTTGCCGTTGGGCTGGGCGTTCTGCCCGGCGTAGGGAGCATTCGCCTGGCCGCCGGCCTGCTTCACCTGGGGCTCGGGCTGCTGCGTGTCGTTATTGAACACGCCATTGTTGTCCCAGGGGTTGGCGATGGGGACGAGGGTGACGTCGTGGACGGCCGGCGGGGCGCTGCGCTCCTTGATGGTGGCGAGCAGCGCCTTCGCCGGGACGGCCTTCTCCAACTCCTCGAGGAGGCGGCGGCGGTCTTCGGTGTCGAGGTTGCACTGGGGCACGTGCGCCTGGGGGTTGAGCAAGCGGCGGCGGAGCATCCCGTAGGGCACCTGCGGCGACTCCCAGCCCGATTCCTCGTCGGCCTGGAAGTGGACGCGCATCCAGTCGGGCAGGTCGGCGTGCAGCAGCGGCGACGGTTCGATGACGGCCCCGTGCGGCCAGGCCGTGCCGTCGTGGCGTAGGGCGGTGGTCGGGACGAAGACGGCGCTGTAGTGGTTGTACGGCCGATTGTCCTCCAGCGCCAGGGCCGGGGCCACGCGACCGTCGAGGCGCCAGAGGGCGAGGTGCAGTTTCTGGGTGAGTTCGGCGTCGGCGCGGGCCTGCAGCTGCTCACGCTCCAGGCGCAGGGCGGCGGCCGTCACCCAGCCGAGGCCGCCGGCCACCAGGCCGGCCACCAGAAGGAAGACGGCCAGGGCGCCGGCCTTGCCGCGGAAGAGGCGTCTCATCGTGATGTCCAATCCCACGGGCTTGCCCCGTGGATCGTTAGGCTCGCCGCTACAGGCGGGGAAGAAGAAAAACTTCTTTTCCTCCCCCGCCTGTAGCAGCCAACGTGAGGCACCACGGGACAAGCCCGTGGCATCCCAATCCCACGGGCTTGCCCCGTGGATCGTTAGGCTTGCCGCTACAGCCGGGGAAGAAGAAAAACCTTCTTTTCCTCCCCCGCCTGTAGCAGCCAACGTGAGGGACCACGGGACAAGCCCGTGGCATCCCAATCCCACGGGCTTGCCCCGTGGATCGTTAGGCTTGCCGCTACACGAGGGTGAGAGAGAAAACTTCTTCTTTCCTCCCGCCTGTAGCAGCGAACATGAGGGACCACGGGACAAGCCCGTGGCATCAAGCCGGACTCCCCGCGACGGCCGGCTCGGACATCGGCGTCAGGTCCGGCCCCGCCATGTAACCGTGCGCCCGCACCGTCAGCACCGCCTCGGGCGCCGTGCGGCCCGACGGGTCGCGCAATTTCACCCGCAGCCGGGCGATGTGCATGTCCACCGTGCGCGTCTCCAAACCCGTCGTGTCGATGCCCCAGACGTGCTGCAGCAATTCCTCGCGCGACACGGCCCGCTTGCGGTTGGCCACCAGGTAACTGAGGATTGCCGACTCCGTCTCCGACAACTCGCCGCGCTCGCGCTCCGACCAGCGCACCTCGCGGCGGGCGAAGTCGATGACCGCCCGCCCCAGGCGGGCGCGGGCCGCGTCGGGCGGCCGGCCCGGCACGCGCCGCAGCACCGCCTCGACCCGGGCCAGCAGCTCGCGGGCGGAGAACGGCTTGACCACGTAATCGTCGGCCCCCATTTTGAGGCCGCGCACCCGGTCGTCCTCGGTGCCGCGAGCGGTGAGGATGATGACCGGCAGCGCCGGCCGGCTCCGGCGCAGCTGGCGCAGCACCTCCAGCCCGTCCAGGCGCGGCAGCAGCAGGTCGAGCAGCACCAGACCGACGCCGGCCCGGCTCGCCTCCTCCAGTCCGCGGGCGCCGTCGGCCGCCTCCGCCACCTCGTAGCCGGAGGCGCGCAGCACATCGACCACCCCCCGGCGGATGGGGGCCTCGTCCTCGATGACCGTGATGCACGTCGTGGCCGTCATGAATCGTCCTCCGCGCGGCGGCGGGCGGCCGCCCTGTAATCATGTGTCGCCTGACGGTTCTCCCTGCGAGGGAAAACCGCTCACGACATTCCGTCTCTATTGACGAACGAGACGGCGTTTCGTTTGGCCGCGCGCAGCGCCATTCTACCCGGACGAGGTCGCAAGCGCTGTAACGGGTTGGTAACGAAGGGTCATCGGAGTCGCTTCGCCGCTTGCGGCTTCGCAGAACGTGCGAAGCCGCGAGCAGCCCTTCTGAGTATACCGACCCTGGGCACCGATGAGACCCACCGTAACGACCCACGAGTACCCCTCCATGTCCCTGAGCAAGGCGGAACCCGGCCAGACGCGCGTCGGCTGGATCGGCACCGGCGTCATGGGCCTTTCGATGTGCGGCCACGTGATGGCCAAGGGCTACCAGACCAACGTCTACAATCGCACTCGCGAAAAGGTCCGTCCGCTGCTCGACAAGGGCGCCGCCTGGGCCGACTCGCCGCGGGCCGTCGCCGAGAAGTCCGACGTGGTCTTCGCCATCGTCGGCTTCCCGAAGGACGTGCGTGAGGTCTTCCTCGGCGCCGACGGGGCGCTGGCCGGCAGCAAGGCGGGCAACGTCCTGGTGGACATGACCACCAGCGAGCCGTCGCTGGCCCGCGCGATCTGCGCCGAGGCGAAGAAGAAGGGCGTCGCGGCCGTCGATGCGCCGGTGTCCGGCGGCGACGTGGGGGCAAAGAACGCGGCCCTGTCGATCATGGTCGGCGGCGACGCCGACGCCTTCGAGGCGGTCCGGCCGCTGTTCGAGTGCCTGGGCAAGACGATCGTGTACCAGGGGCCGGCCGGCGCCGGCCAGCACACGAAGATGGTGAATCAGATCTTGATTGCCGGCACGATGATCGGCGTCTGCGAGGCGCTCTTGTACGGCTTCAAGGCCGGCCTGGACATGAACACGGTGCTGAAGTCGGTCAGCACCGGGGCGGCCGGCAGCAAAGCGCTGGAAGTGCTGGCGCCGCGCATGCTCAAGGGCGACTTCGAGCCGGGCTTCTTCGTGGAGCACTTCATCAAGGACATGGGCATCGCCCTGGCCGAGGGCGAGCGCATGAACCTGGCGCTGCCGGGGCTGGCGCTGGTCAAGCAGCTGTACGAGGCGGTGCGAGCGCAGGGCTACGGCCGTAAGGGGACGCAGGCGCTGCTGCTGGCGCTGGAGCACCTGTCGAACGTGAAGCGCTGATGGTTACGCCGCGGCGCCCGCTCCGATTGGGCTTGACTTTCGGGGGCCATCTCCTCCTCCTTCCCGTTCCGGGCGCATTCGGCGCTTGGATCGGGCGAAGTCATCGTTTATAACTAGGAAAGCGGCGGGGGCGCCCCGCCGCAAGGTCTTCGTCCACGTCCTGTTGGTGTTGGCGGTATTACCATGCGCGCCCAACTCGTGCCGCTCGAAGGGGGTTTGGCGATCAACATCGTCAAGGACCTCACCATCGTCGGGCGCAAGGAGGACTGCGACCTGCGGCTGGAGCACAAGAGTGTCTCCAAGATGCACTGCATCATCGTCAAGACCGACGGCCTGCTGCTGTTGCGCGACCTCGGCAGCACCAACGGCACGCGCGTCAACGGCACGCGCGTGCGGCGGGCGGCCCTGCTGCCCAACGATCAGTTGAGTATCGCCAATTACAAGTTCCGCGTCTACCTCGGCCCCGACCTGCCCGAGCCGCCGCCCGTGGCCGCCGCGGACCACACGCAGCAGCTCGACGCCGGCGAGGTGGCCGACCTGCTGCGCAAGGCCCACGGCCGCCACACCGAGAGGGCCGACGAGCCGGTCCACCCCAACCCGCTGCCCGACGTCTATCCCGACGATCGCCCAAGTACCTAGCCGCTTGCGGCTTAGCGTTCGCGCTAAGCCGCAAGCGGCTAATGGTCGCGCTGCACCACCCGTTCCGAGAGCGCTTCGAGGACGGTCCGGCACGGCGACGGCGGCAGGCCCTCCAGTTCGCCGCGCGCCCGCCCCGCGAACTCGCGCGCCCGCCGCGTGGCGTAGCCCAGCGCGTCGCTGTCGTCGAGGAAGGGCCGCAGCAGATCGCGCTTGTGGTTGCCGGGCGCCGCCAGCAGATGCCGCAGCCGGCCGGTCGCCGCCGCAGGCGCGGCGCTCAGCAGGCGGATCAGCGGCAGCGTCATCTTCTGCTGCTCCAGGTCGGTGCCCAGCGACTTGCCCGTCGCTCGCTCCTCGCCAACCAGGTCGAGCAGGTCGTCGGCGATCTGAAACGCCAGGCCGAGCCAGCGCCCGTAGCGCGCCAATCGGTCCACCGTCTCCGCAGGTGCGCCGCTGAACAGCGCTCCCAGGCGGCAACAGCAGGCGATCAGGTCGGCCGTCTTGCCGTCGATCACGTCGAGGTACTCGTCCTCACTCAGCTCCAGGTTGCCGCGCTGCAGCCCCTGGCATAGTTCCCCCTCGCAGGTGCGGTTGGTGGCGTCGCCGATGAGGCGACAGGCGTCGGCGCTGCCGGTCGTGGCCGCCAGGTGGAAGGCGTGCGTGAACAGGTAGTCGCCCAAAAGGATGCTCGCCGGCACTCCCCACTCGGCGTTGACCGTGGCGACGTGACGGCGCACGCTGGCGCCGTCGCGCACGTCGTCGTGGACCAGCGTCGCGGCGTGGATCATCTCGACGACGGCGCCGAGGACGTGGTGCGCCGGCACGACCCGGCCGGAGGCGCGGGCCGCCAGCAGCAGCAGGGCGGGGCGAAGGCGCTTGCCGCGGTAGTGGCGGACGTGATCGACCAGGGTGGCGATGCGCTGGTAACGGCTCTTGAGGGTGCGGGCGAGGAGCGCTTCGACTTCGAGCAGGTCGGCCTTGATGGGGGCGTACAGGTCGGGTGCGGCGGGCGTAATCAGCAGCTGGCTCATGGCGCGGAACCCTCCCGCCGCAGAAAACTTCTGAACTTTCAATTTGCCTTGAATCCTACGTGGAGGCGGGGGAGGCGTCAACCGGCGGCGGCTAGCCGCTTGCGGCTTCGCAGGTCGTGCGAAGTCGCAAGCGGCTAGTCGTCGCGCCGGAAGGTGCCGCTGCGGCCCCCGCTCTTCTCCTCCAACCGCACGCGCTCGACGGTCATAACACGATCGACCGCCTTGCACATGTCGTAGACGGTCAGGGCGGCGACGCTGACGGCGGTCAGCGCCTCCATCTCGACGCCGGTGCGGCCGAAGACGCGCACCGTCGCCTCGATACGCAGCAGCTCGTCGCCCTCGAAGGTGAAATCGACCGTGGCGGAGGTGATAGGTAGGGGGTGGCACAGGGGGATGAGTTCGCCGGTGCGCTTGGCGGCCATGATGCCGGCGAGGCGCGCGACCTCGAGGACGTCGCCCTTGGCGAGGGCGCGGTCGCGGATGAGGGCGGCGGTGGCGGGGGCCATGCGGACCAGCGCGCTGGCGCGGGCCAGACGGTGCGTCTCGGGCTTGTCGCTGGTGTCCACCATGCGGCTGGCGCCGCGCTCGTCGAAGTGGGTGAGTTCGGTCATCGCTCGGGGCCTCGCGGGTTGAAGATCGGGTTATTGTACGTGCGGCCAGAGGGGCCGGAAGGGCGCGGCGGATTACCGACCCCGGATCGAAGCCCTGGAAGAGCGCTGCGTCCCTGGGCACCCGGAGCCTGATGATCGGCGGCACCCCCACCGGCTACACCGTCATCACCGTTCCGGCGGCCGCCTACGCCTCACTGGCGCCCGGCAAGTCGCTCAGGATCGAGTTGGTGTTCGACGTGACGGTAAGGCTCGGCTACCAGGTGCAGACGTTCGAGGATGTGGGCTTTTGACGGGCGGCTTCGAGGGAGGTGTTCGTTTAGCGGCGGCTCGCAGAGCCGCGCGGCTCTGCGAGCCGCCGCTAAACTCAGTAGCGCGGCACGGACGGGTCGATCTCGCACGACCAGGCGTCGATGCCGCCGGCCAGCGACGCCACGTTCGCGACGCCGGTCTGCTCCAGGAAGGCCGCCGCGCGCAGGCTGCGCATGCCGTGGTGGCAGTAGACGACCACCAGCGCCCCGGCCGGCGGCGCCACCTCGGCCGTCCGCGCCGGCAGTTCGTTCAGCGGGATCAGGACGCTGTTGGGCAGCGCCGCCACCTGGTACTCCGACGGCTGACGCACGTCGAGCAGGTAGACCGCTTCGCCCGCGCGCAACTTCGCCGCCAGGTCCGGCGGCGCGATTTGCGTAACCATTGGGCCTCCATCGCTAAGCCGCAAGCGGCTATTCTTGGAGCAGCAAGTCCACGTCTTCCAGCACCCACGCCGCCTTGAAGAAACTCAGGTTATAGATCTCGCGAATGCGCCCCTTCTTGTCCACCAGGAAGACGCGCGACGGGTGGTCGAGCTGTCCGTTGGCCGCCGGCTTCGCCCACATGCCCCAGTCGGCCATCACCTTGCCGACTCGCTCCCGGTCGCCGGTCAGGAAGGTCCAGTTGGCCGACTCGGCGTCGTACAGGTCCATGTACTTGCGCAGCACCTCCGGCGTGTCGCGGCCCGGGTCGAGCGTGATCGATAGCAGCCGCACGCGGTCGTCTTTGGGCAGTTTGCGCCCCTTGAGCGCCGTCTGCACCTGTCCCATGCGGTGCGTCGTCGCCGGGCAGCTGCCGTTGCAGGTGGTGAAGACGAAGCTGACCAGGCACACCTGGCCCTTCAGGTTGGACAGCTTCAGCGTGCCGCCGTCCTGCGTGGTCAGGGTGAAGTCGGGCGCTTGCTGGATGACGGCCAGGCGCGAGGCCGCCGCGGGGTCGGCGCCCGGCAGCGCGGCCAGCGCGAGAATCGCGGCGGTGAACATGGGTGCCTCCTCCGGGCGGTCAGACGGTGTCCGGATCGACGCCGAGGGCGCGGAGGCGTTCCGCCATCGCGGCAACCCGTTCGTCGCTGGTCGGCAGCAGGTTGCCCTTCGCGTCCCACCAGCGGAGCCACGGCAGCTCCATGTTGCGATAGCGCCCCTGCCAGATGCCCAACTCCACGCCGAGCCGCTCGATGGGAAAGTGCCCGCGCTCGTTGGGCTGCATCCGACGGTAGCGCCCTTCCTTCAACTCGTAAACCTCGACGCGGGCGTGCTCGACCTCGTAGATGGCATAATAGGGCGCGCGCACGCCACGCTCGTAGACCCAGAACTTGCCGGTGAGGCGTGTCCGGTCGCGCTCCTCTGAGCCGTCGCCGGACACGAACTCGATCAAGATCAGCGGAGTTTCGATTTCTTGCCACAGGACGTACGAGCGCCGCACCTCGCCGTCGAGCAATGGCGGAACGTCCGGCACCAGGAACCAGTCCGGCGCCTTGCAGCCTTCCAGCGGCGGTGTCGTTACGCGCCAGTAGATGCCACAATCCTGGCCGATGGCGTATTGCCCATCGGGGAACGCGCCTGCCAGGACCGGAGTGATGGAATCGGTAAGCAGAATGCTCTGCGGATGTTCCTGGAAGTTCTGCACGATGGATCCATCCGTTTCCGGGAGTTGCTTGTGGTCCGGCAGCGGTGTACTGAGGGGCGGCAGCGGCGTGGTCAGGGTCGTCATACGCACCTCTCTTCCCGGGCGAACGCGAAGCCGCAAGCGGCTTCAGTATAGCAGCATATCGTGCCCGCGCGCCGGCCCGGTCTTGAACTTCGTCAGATCGACGTTGAAGAACGGGTCCATCTTGATGCCGTCCGGACCGACGTGCGCCAGCCGCACCCAGAAGTTCTCCGAGCGGTCCAGCGTACTCAACAGCGAATTGGTGATGTACATCCGCTTGCCGTCGCCGGTGACGTGCATCATGTTCGGCTGCACGCCAGGGTGGACGGTGCTGGTCAGCTTCGGCTTTTTCAGGTCGCTCACGTCCCACTGCTGGATCTCGTTGCCGCCGAAGCAGCTGACGTACAGGAAGCGGTCGTCCGGCGACTGGCGCAGGTCGGCCGGCAGCTTGCCCGTCTCGCACAGCTTGCGCGCCTCGTACTTGCCGTCCGCCGTCCCCTCCCACAGCCAGATCGAATCGTCGAGGGCGCAGTTGGTAAAGCCGTGGTTGCCCTTCTCCTTGAGCGACCAGCGGCACTCCAGCGGGGCGCCGCCGGTCGTCAGCTTCTGCAACACCTTGCGCTCGCGGAAGTCCCAGACGAGCAGTTCCTTGCCGAAGTCCTTCAGGTCCATCTTGGCGAACGGCTTCTTGTAGTTGCGCAGCGGCGTGAAGCTCGACGTGACCATGCGATTCCGGTCCGGCTTGATGGCCACGTCGTAGCCGTAAGGGGCGTCGTCCGGCATCGGCAGGGTGCGGACGTACTTGCCCTCGTTGGTGAACTCGGCCAGGCCGGCCGGCAGCCCGCCGTCCTTGCCGGCGAGGAACGAGACCAGCATCCGCCCCGGGATGGCGTACGGCGAGTGCGGTCCGCTCAGGCCGGCCTTCTCCGGCACGTCGTCCAGCACCTTCACCAATTTCGGCTTCGCCGGGTCGTCGGCCACGTTGATGATGAAGATCTTGCTGGAGAACAGGCTGCAGCCCCAGACGTGCGTGCGGTCGTCGGTGAAGCCGAAGTGGTGCGTCTCGTTGCCCGACGAGCCGAGGTCGAGCCGGTGGATCAGGGTGCCGTAGGTCTTCGACTCCGGCTGCACGTCGATGACGGCCAGGAAGTCGTCGTCCTTGGCGTCGGCATCGACGCAGAAGACGTACAGGATCTTCTCGGGGCGGTCGAGGCGCTTGACGTACGGCGACAGGCAGGTTTCGGCCGAGGCGGGGACGAAGGCGAGCAGGGCGCCGAGCAGGCCGAGGGCCGCAGCGAATCGCAGCATCGTGACCTCCGGGGGAGCGAGCGGTTGCGGGGGGGGGGGCGGATCCTCCGAGTCAGATTACCCGGGCGACGCGGCGAGAGCAACCGCCGCCTGCCGCTTGCGGCTTCGCAGGGCGGCCTGTACCGTGGCGTGAAGGAGGATCCCGTGGGAGAGATGCCAGGCGGTTTGCGACGGCACTTCGGCCTGCTTCAGGCGACGGCCCTGAACGTCACCATGGTCGTCGGCGCCGGGGTGTTCGTCATCATCCCGCCGATGCTCGGCGTGCTGCCGGGGCCGTACGCCCTGCTCGGCTGGCTCGGGGCCGGTGCGCTGATCCTGGTGGACGGCCTCGTCTGGGGCGAGTTGGGCGCGGCGCTGCCGGGCTCCGGCGGGTCGTACCTCTACCTGCTGGAGTGCTACGGCCGCGAGCGCTGGGGCCGGCTGATGGCCTTTCTGTTCATCTGGCAGTTCCTCCTCAGCGGGCCACTGGAGATCGGCTCCGGACTGATCGCCATGTCCACCCTGATCTCGCTCAGCGGATGCCGAGTTCCTTGCGGATCTCCGCCTTCAGGTACTCGATTTCCGGGGCCGTGGGCATCCCGTCTTTCCGCCAAATGATCTGCCCCTTGTCGTTGATGAGGACGAGGGTCGGGAAGGCGTTGACGGCGAAGTCGCGCCGCACCGGACAGTTATTGCCATAGCCCATCAAGATACGGTACTTGATGCCCAGGTCGTGGACAGAGGTTTCCACCGTCCGCACCTGCGCCGCGTAGGTGGGTTCTTGCTCGTAGGCGATGCCGACGACCTCCAGCCCCAGTCGGCCGTACACCTCATTCAGATCATTCAGATGCTGCTTGATCGTCAGGCGGCAGGGGACGCACCACGACCCCCAGAAGTCAAGGAGCATCAGCCTGGTACCGGGGAGGCGGCTGCGCTTGTATTCCCACGGCTGCCCGTCGAGGCCGGCCAGGGTGAAGTTGGAGAGCTGCTTGCCGCGCAGGTCGCAGGACACCATCGGCGCCACGCCCACCGGAGAACGCGGCGGGCCCGACAGGGGCACCAGACCACCCGAAGGAGAAGCCGGCGGCGGGGGCGGCGGCGGGGCCGGCGGCGGCGGCACGACCCGCGGCCCAAACGGGTTGGGAAGGTTGGCCGCCGGAGACTCCCGCGAGCCACCCCGGTTGGGCCCCGCGAAGTGCTCCGGCTGGATGGGCGTCGTCGATCCGGAGGCGGGTCCGGTGGGGGGGATCGGCACCGGTTGCCCGATGACCGCGGAGGGCCCCTGGTCCGGATAAGGGATGCCCGCCGGCGGGATCGGCACCGGTTGGCCGATCGTCGGCCGCGATCCCGTGTCGGCGCCGCCGGGGATGGCCGGCAGACGATTCTGGCTGACCTGGATGATGACGCCCCGTGTAGCCGGCGCGCGTACCGTCATCTCGCCGCCCTGTTTGACGTCGCCCTCCTTTGTCACGGCCACGAGGCGGTACGTCTGGCCCGGCCGCAGGTGATCGAAAGTAAAGTACCCATCCTGGGGGGTTTCGACGTGCTGGGCGATGGGGGCGCCGTTACCGTCGGCCGGGGGGACGATCCAGACGTCGGCCGGCGGAGTGCGGTCGAAGTAATCGAGGACTCGGCCGGTGACGACACCGCTCACTTCCCCGGCGGGGGCGGCGGGCGGTGCCGCGGGCGGCGGGTTGTCGCGCCGGCCAGCCGGGGCCGAGCGCTCGTCCGGCCCCGCTTTCGGCGCAGCGGTTTTCTTGCCGAGACTGCTACAGCCGCTCAGTGCCAGGCAAAGCGCCAGCAAACCCATGCAGGCCACGACGCGCACGGCTTGGCCCTCGCTCGATCGTGTCCAGACAGGCCGGGTGACTGATGGGCGTCGTGCCGCACGGCCCCCACGGGCCGCCAGAGCCTCCGCAATCACGGACACGGAATACCGCCGGATGCTATGCGAGTCTTACCGCCGTTCCCCGGCAGGTCAAGGCGGACTGGCGGCCGGCGCCCCGTCCGTCGGGGGACTGGGGCAAGGTGCGCCGGCATAACCGGCAGAGTTTGACGCCCCTGGCCTTGCCGCTTGCGGCTTCGCAGGCCGTGCGAAGCCGCAAGCGGCCAGTGCGAAACCTCGCTTGTCCCACGGCGGCGAACCCGCTATAGGCGCCGTTCTTGACGGGCCTCATGCGGTGGGCTATCGTGAGAAGCGCGGCGGTGGACCGTGAAGAGGCACCCTGACGCGAGCAACCCGATGACCCATGCCGAACTCGAAGGTTTCCGTCAACAACTGCTAGACTTGCGCAGCCGCCTGCGGGGCGACGTGTCGCACCTGACCAGTGAGGCGCTGCACAAGACGGGTGGGGAGGCGAGCGGCAACCTGTCGAACACGCCGATCCACATGGCCGACCTCGGCACCGACAACTTCGAGCAGGAGTTCACGCTCGGCCTGATCCAGAACGAGGAGCAGGCGCTGGACGAGATCGCCGGGGCGTTGGACCGGCTGGACCAGCAGGCGTTCGGCCGCTGCGAGGAATGCCAGAAGGAGATCCCCCGGGCGCGCTTGCAGGCGCTGCCGTACACCCGTCACTGCGTCGAATGTGCGAGGAAGCTCCAACAAAGCGCGTGAGGAGCCGATGGCGGAACGATCCTATCGAAAGCTGTTCTGGGGCCTGGCGGTGGTCGGGCTGGTGCTGGACCAGGTGTCGAAGTACGGCGTCTTCCGCTGGCTGTACAACGGCGGCCAGGGGGACCAGCGCGAGGTGGTGCCCAGCGCCTTTGAGCTGCTGGCCCGCTTCACGCGCGAGTCGGGCAGTGGCCCGCTGCGCACCTGGGGCGGCGACCTGATGCCGGAGGTGAACCACGGGGCGCTGTTCGGCTTTTTGGGCCAGCACGTCGCCCTGGCCAACGCCCTGTTCGCGGTCATCAGTTTGGCGGCGGCCGGGGCCATCGCCTGGTGGTCGTCGCGGCCGTCGGCCCGCCACGAGCGCGGCCTGTCGGCGGCGCTGGGCCTGATCCTGGCCGGCACGCTCGGCAACCTGTTCGACCGCCTGGTCTTCGGCGGCGTGCGCGACTTCATGCACCTGCACTACCAGTCGTTCGACTGGCCGGTGTTCAACCTCGCCGACTGCTGCCTGGTGTGCGGGGCGTTCCTGCTGTTGGCGCAGGCGTTCTTCGGCAAGTCGGCCGCCGAGTCGCCCGCCACCCCCACCCGAAAAGAGATGGCGGAAGTGCGTTGACCTGAGGAGACAATCGCGACGGGCCGCTTGCAGCTTCGCAGGGTGTGCGAAGCCGCAAGCGGCCCGTGTGCGTATTTGTAGAGGCATCTTCGATCCCACGGACCAACCATCGAGACGAGCAGCAATGGCATCATTTCGCATCGCAGTGATCGGCGGCGACGGCATCGGGCCGGAAGTCATCGACCAGGCCATCCGCGTGGCCGACGCCGCCGCCCAGCACGACGGCGCCTCGCTCGCCTGGAACCGCCTCCCCTGGAACACGCAGTATTACAAGCAGCACGGCCGCATGATGCCCGAGGACGGCTGGGACACGCTGCGCCAGCACGACGCCATCTTCCTCGGCGCCATCGGCAGCCCCGAGGTGCCCGACCACATCACCATCCACGGCGTCTTGCTGCCGATGCGGCGCCGCTTCGACCAGTACGTCAACCTGCGGCCGGCCTACCTGTTCGAGGGGGTGCCGACGCCGCTGCGCGACAAGGCGCCCGGCTCGATCGACATGCTCGTCTTCCGCGAGAACACCGAGGGCGAGTACGCCCCCATCGGCGGCCGCCTCTACGAGGGGACGCCGCACGAGGTCGCCATCCAGACCAACACCTTCACGCGCCGCGGCTGCGAGCGCATCATGCGCGCCGCCTTCGAGGCGGCCCACAAGCGACCGCGCAGGAAGCTCACGTCGATCACCAAGTCCAACGCCATGCAGTTCGGCATGGTCCTGTGGGACGAGGTGTTCCGGGACGTGAAGAAGGACTACCCCGACGTGCAAACCAACTCGCTCCTGGTCGATGCCGCGGCGATGGACTTCGTGCGCAAGCCGGAGGTGTTCGACGTGGTGGTGGCGAGCAACCTGTTCGGCGACATCCTGACCGACCTGAGCGCCATCGTGACGGGAAGCATGGGTCTGGCGGCCAGTGCCAACATCAATCCGGAGCGGGCATACCCGAGCATGTTCGAGCCGGTCCACGGGTCGGCGCCGGACATCGCCGGCAAGGGGATCGCCAACCCGCTGGCGGCCATCCTGTCGGCGGGGATGCTGCTCGACTTCCTGGGGCTGGCGAAGAGCGCGGCGGCAGTGAAGGGCGGGGTGGCGGCGTACCTGAAGGGGAATCGGCCCAAGCCGCCGGACCTGGGCGGGCATGCGAAGACGGTCGAGGTGACCGACGGCGTGCTGGCGGCGATGGGATAACTCTGTCCTTTGCATCCCCCGGGACGGCTGGTATTCTGGAGGAAGCCGCGTGCCGCAACGAGACTCACCACTCTTGCTGGAAACACGGGGCAGGTGGCGAATCCCGAACGAACTGCGCCCCGAACGGCCGATGATTGCCCTGGCCGAGTCGATTCGCATTCTCGGCGATGCCTTCCCCGATGCCCGGCTGCGGTCGATCACGGCGACCTACAACTGCATGGGTCTGGTGGTCGCGAGTCGCAGGACATGGGTGGACCCCGAACACCTGATCCGCATTCTTCGGGAGGACGGCTTTCGGCGGTTGGGCAGTGCAGCGGAAGCCGAGCCAGGCGACGTCGTTGCTTACCACGACCCGGATGGAGAAATTTGCCATGTCGGGATCGTCGTGCAAAAGAACCTCGCTCTTCCCAGCACTCCGACGGATCCCCTGAAGGTACTCAGCAAGTGGGGCGCCGACGGCGAGTACCTACACGACATGTCGCGGGTGCCTTATCTACTCGGCGTGGCGGCCGAGTTCTGGACTGATCGGAGGGGCGTATGACATCCCTGGACGAGCTATTCAACGGCATCGAGAGTCACCGCTTCTCGGCGCTGGTGAACGTGGCGAGCAACCTCAAGACGTTCTTGCGGGCGCTTGATGCGCAGCCGGAGATTCGACAGCTGGCCGTGGCGATGTCGTCTCCAGAAGTACGAGCGTCCGTCCTTGTGCGGGTCACCGAGTTGGCGGGGAAAGACTTCGACCCGGACTATGAGAATCCCTGGGATTCCGCCCTGGCTGCCTACCTCTGGCTCCTGAGCCGGACCGACGCCGAGGGGGCCGCCCTTGCCGCGGCCCGGATCGGGACGTGTTCCCGGTGCTGGTGGGCGAATAAAGTGGCGGAAAGGATACCGTCCGTCATGGCAGCGCCGACGAACGGACCCGCGGCCGGACCGAGCGCAGGCGCGACCACGTCGGCGAAGATGGGGTGAGAGTCAAATCGAGTGCGCCTGACCGGCACGGTCGGACGCGGTCACAGTTCTTCTTCGACAGGGGCTCCGCATGAGAGAGTCCACCGCACGTCGAGCGATCGTCGCCGAAGGAGCGCGGCGCATGCTCCTGACCGTCGGGCGCGAGTACCTGGGTCCGCCGGACGCCGCCGCACAAGCCACGCTCGACGCCATCACCGATGCCGAGCAACTGAACACGTTGGGCAAACGGCTGCTGGACGTCGCGAGTTGGGAAGAGTTGCTGTCGGGTCGTGCGCCGCGGCGGGGCACCGGACGTGGCGGTGCCGCCCCCGGGCGCGCCGCCGCGACGGCAAACGCGAGCCCGGAGTGGTGGATCAAGGAGTCGCTGATCTATCGCCACCTCGTCGCCGAAGGGTACGAGGTGGGCCGACTCCAGGAAGCACGGCGACTTATCCTCCTCCTGGGACACGAGTTCTTCGGCACTCCGGACGCTGCAACGCCAGCGGTCATAAACGCCATCGCCGACATCGAGCCCCTAGAGCGGATGGGCCGACACTTGCTGAAGGCCGGCGACTGGCGCGACCTGCCGGGAATGACCCTCTTGCGCCTCCGCCACAGGCGGCGACACGAAACCGACGGCTCGCGATCCGGGCTTATCGACCACCAACCCAACTCTCTGTGGGAAGACTCGTCTACCTACCGACAAATGCGCGAACAGGGAGGCGGCGAGGGCGCCGAGCGAGGACGACTCGACGAGGCGCGACGTTTCGTCCTCCTGCTGGGCCGCCAGTGTTTCGGCGCCCCGGACGTGGACGTGCGCACGCAGCTCGACATCATCGATCACCTAGAGGATTTGGAGCAGAAGGCGCTGCGCCTTCCGGAACTGAGTAGCTGGCGAGAGGTGCTGAGGATGACCGCCCCCGCTGGTAGTAGTCGCTCGACTGAGGAGCCACGAGATTTAACGAGGTAATCAGGCCGTTACGAAGTCCTCGCCCTCAGGCGACAGACGACGCGAAAGCCGATTGTGTCAGCGACACTCCGCGCCCATCCCCACCGCTTTACAGGGCCTTGAACGGACCTGTACGGGTGTTGAACACGCAGCAGAGGCCGGTTTTCCTCGGGGTATTCTGCTGACGGTTGCCCGCCCGCGTACA
>Ga0116219_10001376_pt1 | contig 22717 bp, 16 predicted proteins | sample Sb_taG_4_FD_91019 | JGI IMG/M metagenome (GOLD analysis project Ga0116219, IMG submission 91019) | Peat soil microbial communities from Weissenstadt, Germany - Sb_50d_6_BS metaG | ecosystem: Environmental > Terrestrial > Soil > Wetlands > Peat | place: Germany: Weissenstadt | collected 2010-09-21
CGGATGTTGTGTATAGGCTTGAAGCCGCGGGTCTCTGGTTCCTCCCCGCAGGCGTAGCGACAGGAAATCCGGTCGAGCTAATGCAGTCGGCGCGGTTGCCCCAGCTCCTCGATCAACTCGAGACTTTTTTCGACTGGATAATTATCGACACTCCCCCCCATCTTCCCCTTAGCAGATACACCGCTCTGGATGAAGTTGGCGGACGGCGGGTTAATGGTGACACGCATCGGCGTGAGTGACAAGAAACTCCTCAGACAAGCAGTGGAAGCACTCGACCGTTCGACTTATTAGGTATGGTTGTCAACAGCTGCGGTGGGAACGGACGACAATACTTTGAGAGGTACGGTTCGCCTGTACGCGAGAAGAGAGGGAAGGTCGAATTTATGGCGAACCATCGTCCGACGCAACGTCTAGCCTAACGCGGGCCAATCGAAAATCCAGTCGAGATGAATGACAAAGCTTTCGCCAAACCATTCTTTTGAGAATCAATTAAACTTTCGTTCTCCATAAGCTCAATCGATCAGTCATTCATGGGATCACCCAACGTGCCGATATAGAAACGTTCCTGCCGTCGGAAGCATGGCGGTGGGTACAAGGTCAAAAACTCTCTTCGCAGCTTCAACTCTCCACCGGTTCGGATTCACCGGCGCGAGGATCGGATATCTGCAATAGGTCAAGGTGCGACGCTGTCCGCCCCACCGCTCCTTGAAAGTGATTAGGCCGGAGTTATCGCAGTCGGAGCGACCCATATCTACTTCGGTCAACCCACAACTCTTGGCCTCCTCAATCGTTTTCCAGAGGAGAGCGGCCATTCCACCCAAATTCATATAGTTTGCATCGGATGCTCCGTATTTGTAGACCATTGACTTCTTGTAGGACAGCGTAATGATGGCTGCTAAGGGACGTCCATTCTTTGAGGCAATGCGAACCTTCATGCTCTCCCCCAAACATTCCGCCAAATTGCGAAACCACGAGATGGGTTGCGGCGGAAGATGATGACGCCGGCGAGTAAGCAGCAGCAAACGATAGAATTGCCGTATATGCGTTTCAGAGCGGCCTTCGCTATAGTCTAGCTTCTCTCGTTGGGCCCGTCTTATCTTTCTCTGAACGCAGTCCTTATGGAAACTTCGAAAAAGAGTGGGGAGTTCCAAGTCGAGCGGAAGTGTGTGCCAATAATAGACTTCACTCGCGCAAAATTGGACCGGACTCTGAAAGTCGGTATCGGTGGGTCTTATTTCCACGTATTTGCAAGTCTTGCCGTCGACCTCCTTCTGTAACTGAGCCAGCAGAGATCCGAGTTCATCCGATCCGTTCATTAAGAGAGCAGCATGATCAGAAAAGGGAAGGGAAACCAATCGTCGCCCAGTGAACCAACTGTTTATCCGACAGAATACCTGGCCGTTAACCATTTCTCCTCGTGGGGAAGAAGTCGTATACACGACGGGTTCGTAGCCATAGGTACGACGCAGAGCATTGAGCCAGCCGGGAGTGTGAAAAATGGATGCATCGGGATGGCGATCAAGAAATTGACGCCAACGTGTATCTGTGCACGGGTCTAGTTGGTACAACTCCATTGACGCCCATCCCTTTTTTGGGGATCTAAGAAGTGCAGATTTCATTTGCTCAATTAGGACAGCCCTTTACTTCCTGCTGCTCGAGCCTCAGCGGTACGTGTCTGTTGGCGGCCTCCGATAAAGCGGCCCTGAATAGCAGTCGCACACTTGATACTCCGATGCCTTTCTGTTGGACATTTGGCGAACGAGTTCACCTCACCAAGGGTTAAGACTCAGCGACTTAGCGCTTCGAAGTGCCCCAAAGAAGCGGTTCTCATGACCGATAAAAAGTGCGTAACACTTGTTTAATTTAAATATTCCGGCGTCGCGAGTCTGTTCACTTTTGATCACCCTTGATGGCTCAACAAGGTCCGCACCGTCCTCATGTGAATTCGTGTGAGAACTTACATTTCACTTTCACATAACTCCTGGATGTCGAGGTGAATAGCTCTCAGTGCGCCGGAGGACAAGAAGTAAATGGTTCCGTCCGAATTGAGGAAATGAAAGCTGCACTGCTGGAAGCCTTGTGGCACCGGCACCAGATGGTGCCGGCGCGCACGCGGATCATGAACCAGCTGCAAGCGGTGGCGCTGAACGAAGGACTGCGCTGCAAAAAGCGACTGTGGCGAAAGGCTGGACGAGGACAACTGGAGTCGTTTGCGCGTAGCGACCGCCGGGTTCGCGCCGCTACTCCACGAGAACCGACGAGCGTTGGCAACGGACGGAGACAGCTTGCTGTCCTAGCACCCCAGCCGACTGGCGGAGCTTACTTATTCTACCTGCGTGAACGAGTAGAGTCCGTACCACGTCATTCCCATGAGGCAGATCGATAGTGCGCCAAGAACGAAATGCATCGACGCCAGGCAACCGGCGTAGCCGCAGGCTCCGACAATCGCGAACATAATCTTGCCGGATTCGATCATTCGCGTAAAACGCTGTGTATCGTGTTTGCCGTCATGGAATTCCGCTTTAGCGCAATGCGGAAATGGGCAGGGCATCTTCAGTCTCCTCTCGGTTTCGTGAAGCCGCGCGCGGGAGCACGCGGACTCAGGACCAAGCACTCGGGAATCACGTGCACAATTCAGCACACGGCGTCAAGTGTCTTTGCGACAAGTTTCTCCTGACGTGCAAGGCAACCGAAGGTGATACTGAGGAGTGCTCGGCTCGCCCGACATTCCTACTGCATAAACCCGGTGGGCCAAATAAAGTTGTTTGACCGTGAAAACCGACATAGAAGAAAAAAGCCAGTTTGCGCTTCCTCCAGGCCCTCAACGTCCCGCTGGTCCGTTTCTCGCGGTCTTAGCGAGTGTCTCTGAAGTTTTGCCCGGTTTCGAACCGGCCTGCGTCCTGATGCTGCGCTGGCAGATTTCGTTGTTTCGCGTGCAGGAAAAGCGTACGATGCGCGGGGAGAATTTTCGTGCCTTGTCTTCTGCTGATTATCTTTCTCGCGTTTCCTCGGATCGCACTCGTGTTGTTGTTCCTCTTCTCGAATTACCTGCAACGAGCGTACCACGGGCTAATATTGCCTTTCCTCGGATTTCTGTTCTTACCTCTGACAACGTTGGCGTATGCGTGGATGACGAATACGCGACAGACCATAGCGGGAATTAATTTGCTGATTCTGATTGTCGCAGTTGTGATTGACCTCGGCGGCCTAAGCAGAGGCGAATATCATCGACGGAAACGGTGGGACGACTAGCTCATCAAGCCGCGGATCGGCCGTTTGCGCTTGCTTTCCGCGAAAGCTACGCGCGCCGAAGCTACACGCGCGTATCAATGTCAAGAGATGTGTCGATGTTGCCGGTCGGACGCCAGACATTACCGAACCTGCTACCTCGAGTACGGCGAATTCTGGGATGTACGCGGAACCAGTCTTGCGCGAGGAGCGGAAGGCTCTGAAGTCCTTCCGCTGCTTGAACTCCACGGCGGACGTGGCACGTAACGGCTGATCTCCCACTGAACCGGTTCAGCCTTCGACTCATTCGCCGGCGGTCTGCCCGCAGAAGGGGGCCTCGCGCCTGCGTCAGCGGCCTTTGCGGCGCTGTTCGACGTCCTGAAGCCCTGCGGAGGTCGAGGCTCGTAGGGCAGCGTGGGCGTAACCACGGAGTCGAAAGGTATTCCCGGAGAAGGTTTAGTCTCCGCCTTTTCCCAAACACCATCCTCCGGACCTTGGATCTTGTGCCTCGCTGGCGTCTGCTTATTTCGATCCGTCGCGCTCTGGGCATCGCTTGTCTTGTCGCTCTCTGACGCATGAAGCGATGCGGCGTGCGGTCCCTCAATCTCAGGGATCGCTGCCGGCGGATCTGCCCTGCTGATCCCGGCGGGCGCGACCGTCGCCGGTCGGACGGTGCCGCTCACGGGCGCATCCCCATTGCGCCGCCCAGGCATGCTTGTGCCGGTGTCCTGTCCAGCACTAGGAACGCCAGAAGAAAGAGCGAAGTCTTCATCCGCGGGAACCGGATCAAGCGATTCAGCATTCCTCGAGCTTCTGGGCTTCAAGTTTGTGTTTCGGGCGGACGCGGAGAGTTGAGTTCGCGAAGCCGTTCTTAGGTAACGAAAGAAACGTGGCTGTCCACGCGTCTGCCAATAAGTTGAATCATAGAATTCGACGCCGCGCCCCGAACGCATCGCACTGAAAAAGGAGTGTTGCACTGGACTAATCACGATTCCGACATGTCCGCGCCATACCACCAAATCACCCGGTTGCGGGTGTAGGACCCGCCGAAACTCTTTGATGCCTCGGTAAAGTTCGGAGGAATTCGAATAGGAGTAGGTAAAGCCAGCCCGTTCATAGATTGCGTGTACCAAGTTTGAGCAGTCGACGTTGGAATCCGTGGGCTTGCGGGATTCCAGTGCGGCGCCAATGATCGCGAGCCCCTGATCTGCGCTCACAAGCGAGGGTCCAATGGCTCCGGAAGGTCCGCGAATTATTCTGTGATCGGTTGTTGAACTTCCAGCGTTCTGTTGCTCTCCACGCGAAACTACTGCGCACAGCACAAGAAGGACCCCTACCCTTTGGTAGTGCCGCGAATGGATTTTGATCGTCATGAAAGCTAAGGTCTAGTTCGTCATAAAGAGTCGAACCCCCACGGGACGGAATAGTTCTGGTCAGCTGATTTTATCCACTGTACGGCTTTGGATTTACGGGATCCGCTCGCTAACTAGGGAATGGGCGCTTGCGGACGGTCTTGGTGCTGAGAGATATTGAAGGTCTCAGCCAGATCAGACAGCAGAAGTGCTCGACGTAGGTCATAGCGCAATGAAGGTGCAACTATGGCGAGCCCGGATGCCGCTTCGCGAAGGTCTGAACAAGCACTTGAGCGAGCAAACGGGATCTGCGCGAGCATGGATCAAATGGGGAAGAGACGGTCAATTGCGGGTGGAAGTAGATGCTGGGCGCACCAGCCACTGCATCACACATAACGGGCGTGTCGAGGGACTAATCGGCTCGGCTCGTTTCGCCGCGATTCGAATCGGTGTGACTTTGCGCCTCCACTGGAAAGAACTGAACCCAGTGTGAGTGGGTGTCGCTCTCAACTTGAAGCGTCTTCTCGCGGTCCCGGCCGCTTTTAAGGAGCGGCAACTCGCTTGATTGCCTAACGCAGTGTCTTGCTGGTTCGCCCCGAACCTTTAGCCCATTCTATGTATGCCGAACGTTTACCTTTCATGGTCTCGCTACCAGCACTACGGCTCACTTTTTTCGGGAATGTCGCGATCAAATCTGCTAAATCCTTTTCTCCCGAGGATGCTAGTGCCAGAAAGTCATACCCCATCATTTTGTCAGCGGTGTGATGTCCGACTCGATACGAGATGAGCGCAGAAGCACTCAGTGCCGCGATGACCGCCAAGAGCAACCACAATGGGGGCCAACTGAAAGGCTCCTGGGCAATGCCGTTTAGACCAGGCCAGTAGACAGATTTCCAGGTGGAACGCTCAGGACTCGTGGAATCAGATGCTGTCAGCACGAAGCTGCTACAGCGCCCCGACCGGAAAAGTTGTCAAGGGCGAGCTCGCCAAGAATCGCCCAATTCACTCCTACACACTAACGACGCCAAGCTGCCACGGCTCCTACAAAGGCACTTCGATCAACGTTGGTCCTTCACTCTCCAATCCGGCTCGTAGCGCCTTCGCGAACGCGTCCAGTGAATTAACCCGGACGCCGGCCACTCCCATTCCTTTGGCCAAGAGCGTCCAATCAAGATCCGGACGCCCAATCTCAAACATACCCGCAGCGCAAGGTCCAGGACTGCCTGCGCCCAAGTACGAATACTCTCGCTTCAAGACGGCGTAGTCGCGGTTGGCGAACACCACCGTCGTGACCTTGAGCGCCTCGCGTGCCATCGTCCACAGCGCTTGCGCTGTGTACATGCCGCTCCCATCGGCAGTCAGGCACAACACCCGGCGATCAGGACAGGCTACAGCTGCGCCCACGGCCAGCGGCATCGCAATTCCAATCGAGCCTCCGGTGTTCGTCAGCCAGTCGTGCGGTGGGGCTCCCTTAGTGGCGGCCATCAATCCACGGCCTGAGGTCATGGACTCATCGACGACGATTGCATTCTCGGGCAGGAGCGCACCGATTACCGCAGCAAGGCCGGGCAGCGTGATTTCTCCACTTGGCATCGGTGGTCGTGCTACTCTTTCTGCGGGCGGTTCCAACGCTCCTATCGACAAGGCCGCCGCGAGTGCGTCGAGTGTGCCGACGTAATCTTCGCCGGGGCTCGCCAGCGTATGAATCTCACATTCCGGCGAAGTGAATACGCTGTTCTTTCCGGGATACGCGAAGTATGCGACTGGAGCCTGCGTGCCCACCAGAATCAGCTGGGCAAACTCCTTGAACTGCTCAATTCCTTGTTCGAGAACATACTGAACACGGTCGACCTTTGTGATTCCGGCACCGCGTTGCAATCGAGTCAGAGGGTAAGGAGCAAGTACTTTGGCTCCTGTGGCCGCTGCGATGCGCCCAGCAGCGACTAGACCCTTGCCGTACAGCGCGTTTCCAGCAATCAGGATCGCGGTTCGTGAACCTGACCGGAGCATAGTCGCCGCGCGTTCGATGTTATGAGTATCCGGCAGAAGAGGCTTAGGTATGGTGGGGATCGCTGCGATCGAACCGCCCGCGCTCCACGAGACATCGGCGGGGACGATCAGCGTGGCAATCTGGCCTGGTGCTGTGCTAGCAGCGACCACGGCTTCCAGTGCGTCACGACCTATCTCAGAAACGGCGCGAGAGGTGCGTAGCCACTTGGAATATGGTCGCGCGATGCTTTCGATGTCCGAGGTCAGCGGCGTGTCGTAGGGCAGATGATAGGTGGCATGTTGGCCAACCACATTGACGATCGGTACACGCGCTCGGCTGGCGTTGTGGAGATTCGCCAAGCCGTTCCCGAGTCCTGGGCCGAGATGCAGCAGGGTGCAGGCTGGCTTCTCAGCCATGCGAGCGTACCCGTCTGCGGCGCCGGTAACCACGCCCTCGAACAGGCCTAGCACGCATCGCATCTCAGCGACCCCATCGAGGGCCGCGACAATGTGAATTTCTGATGTGCCCGGGTTTGCAAAACACACCTCGATTCCGCCGGCCATCAGCGTGCGAATTAGACTCTCCGCCCCATTCATTTGGTTATCTTTTCACAGACACTCAGCAGGTTATCAAAACACGGCTCGGGTGGTGGGACTAACGAAGCGCTTCTTCCACATAACGTGAGATTGCGGATGCCAGTTTCTCGTAGTGGGTGGACATGATTCCCAGATGATCGCCAGGGACGGTTTCCACTTCGAACCGATCCGCCAAGTGAGCCCAAACCGCAACCGGATCGGAAGGGAAGTCGGTAGGAGTTTCGGCCCTCACAAATCTGATCCTGCCCGGATAAAACCTTGGTTTATAGCGGGTCAAAGCCAGATAAGCGCATTCCCGGGCGCGTTGCATGGCCGGTGACAGCAAGACATCGACCGGCGGTTGGTAGGACACTTTTGGCGTAACTGTGCGGCGTCGGGATGGCCGTACAATCAGGGAAAGAGCTTCGCCCATCGGCAACTTCATCGCAGTGGTAGCGCGTCGCGTCGCCAAACGCGCGACCAGACGCGCACGCTGGGCGAGTGACAGGTACCGTATTTCTGGGTAAGAGTCCAGCATGGCCAACAACGCCACCTTCTCGCCTTCGGCGATCAGGCGGTGCGCCATTTCAAGCGTCACCAGCCCGCCCAGCGAGTAACCTGCCAGAAGATAAGGCCCGTGAGGTTGCACCTGCCGGATCGCATCCAGATAGAACTGAGCCATATCTTCGATCCGATCGAATGGCTCTTCCGTTCCATCGATGCCCTTCGCCTGCATCCCCTGGATCGGATGCGGCGTCTGGATATGCTTTACAACCTGAAAGAAATCGATGACACTTCCGCCCAAACCATGAGTGATGAAGAGCGGAGGTTTCTCGCTGCCATCTTTCAGGAGTACCAGAGCTGGGAGTTGCACATCGGCAGGTTCCTCCAACACCGCGGCCAAAGACGCGATGGTGGGCGCGAAGTAGATCGTTACCGGCGGAAGTTCTCGACCGCAGGCACGCGCGATTTCGTTGAACAGTTGAAGCGCTAACGAAGAGTCGCCCCCAAGGGCAAAAAAATTGTCGTCGACATCGAGCGAAGATAGCTGCAGCACCCGGCACCAAATCGGGGTGAGCATCTCAACCATCGTAGAAGTCGGCATGGGGTTCACATTACACCTGCACGCTCGAAATCGGGTATGGGCTCAGAGATTCCATTTTGCCGGAATAACGCGCCCATCACGAACGCGCAGACTCCGAAGTGAATTCTGTGGCCTCGGACAAGGGGCCGAAGGGCAGGAAACTGTCGCCGGTCCGTTACCGGAACGATCTTGGAACAGCTTCCGCTAGGCAAAATCTCGTCGGCTCTCTCTGCAATGGTCAATCGATTCCTCCGATTGCGAGCAGTTCTTTACTCTTTTCTTGAGTTTGTAGCAAATCCAAACAACAGTGGGAGAAGGTAAATATGAGACCGATCCTAGGGAGGCAGATCGTTACAATTGCTAGCTTACTTACGTTACGCCACCCGGCCAGGGGAGTCAATAATCATTAGTGTCACAGTCTTGCAAGTCCTTTTGTTCTAGCCGCTCGTGGTCGTGACTGTTCATTTCTCAGAGGTCGCGTAGCCAAAGACGGCCTTTAATTCAAGGAATTCTTCCAGCCCAGCTTCGCCCCACTCCCGGCCGTTGCCCGACTGTTTGTAGCCTCCGAAACAGCCTCCGAAGTCGATGCGCGCACCGTTGATGTGCACGTTACCTGCCCGAATTCGTTTGGCCACGCGGCGGGCACGTTCGATGTCTCTCGATGTCACGAAACCTGACAGCCCGTAGGGAGTGTCGTTCGCAATTCGAACCGCGTCTTCTTCGTCCTCGTAAGGGATGAGGCAAAGAACAGGTCCAAAAATCTCCTCGCGTGCGATGGTCATATCGTTGCGGACATCCGCGAATACTGTCGGCTTGACGAAGTAGCCTTTCGTAAGACCATCGGGACGGCCGAGACCTCCGGCGACGAGTGTCGCTCCCTCTTCGATGCCTTCACTGATCAGGCGCTGCACCTTGTCAAACTGGGCCTTGCTGACTAAAGGTCCGAGGTGGACGCCATCCGAGAAAGGGTTGCCCACTCTGGTTGCGTCGGCCGCCTTCTCAGCCGCACCGACGGCTTCAGCCATTTTGGAGCGGGGAACCAGCATGCGAGTGGGCGCGTTACAGGACTGGCCGGTATTGCGAAAGCAGGCCTGCACGCCTTCTGTCACCGCGTTCGCCAGATCGGCGTCGTCCAGGATAATGTTGGCCGACTTACCGCCTAGTTCCTGAGTCACCCGTTTGACTGTAGGAGCCGCGGCGGAGGCTACTGCAACTCCTGCTCGAGTCGACCCCGTAAACGAAACCATTGCTACATCGGGGTGCGCAGCGATGGCAGCACCAACAGTGGGTCCAACGCCATTCACCAGGTTGAACACACCTGGAGGAAGATCCGCGTCGTGAAGGATCTGAGCGAAAAGGTAAGCAGAAAGTGGCGCGAGTTCGCTGGGTTTCAGAACCATGGTGCAACCAGCGGCGAGAGCCGGAGCCACCTTGCAGACGATCTGATTCATGGGCCAGTTCCAGGGAGTGATAAGTCCGCACACTCCAATGGGCTCTTTTCGCATGAGAGTTGAGCCTTTGAGCTCTTCAAACTTGAACTGGCCAAGGACCTTTACGATCTCTGACAAGTGTGCAAGCCCGGCAGGAGCCTGCGCTGCTCTGGAGAGCGATATGGAAGCGCCCATTTCTCGCGAAATGGTGTCGGCCATTTCTTCCATTCGTTGCCGGTAGACCTCGATAACTCGGCGCAACAATCGCAGCCGGTCATCCAGAGTCGTTTCCGAGTATGATTCGAATGCCCGTTTGGCTGCTGCCACGGCCAGGTCAACATCGACAGCGCCGCCGAGCGAGATGGTCGCGATAGACTCTTCAGTGGCAGGATTGATGACTAGGAAATCGCGGGCTTGGCTGGGATCGACCCATTTCCCATCGATATAGAACTGGCGGCAATTCTTCATAGGTTTCGCAGACATCGATAGCCGAAAGAGACAATCCGCTGCAGCGTTTGCCTGGCCACAAGCGCAAACCAGGCCGACCTTCCGGTGGAAGGTTGAGCGGCAATCTTCCACATGGACGACAGCACTCTCAGACGCTCCCGATGAGTGACTCGTATTCTCACACCCTTTGACGCGATGATGTCGTATGTTCTTCCTTCCATGGGAGCGCACCGGATGTCTTTGCGGAAGCACTGCATCAGAGATAGCGGGATGGCATGCTGGACCGTAGCATCGGCTACAAACAAAGGAAGCTCACCCGCCAGCATAAGATTGGCTAACAACAAGGTGTCTTCGGCCCGAAGCGCGACCGGATCAAATAAGCCTTCCTCAATATTGGCCCTAGCTCGTCGAATAGCAAATCCCGCAGTGTTCAAGTATCGAATACGACCATCGGGCCGCAGCATGTGACTCTGAAAGGTCCTGAGCCGCAAATCTTCCGCTCGACCAACTAGCCTGGAGGAATCTCCGATGAGGTGGAGTTGAAAACAATTATGCTGCGGCGAGTCTGCGATAGTGGCAGCCAAGGCTGCCAGGCACCCGGTTTGCATTTTGCAGTCGGCGTCGACAGAAAGCAAAACCGAGCCCTTGGAGATATGAATCCCGTGATTTCTCGCAGCGGACACTCCGGCATGGGGTTGGCTGACGATGGTCAAGGGCAGGCAGTGGGCCCACTGGTGAATTGCTTCAGGGGGAGCTTCGCTGCTGCCGTCGTTTACGACAATGACCTCAAAGTCTGGGCCTTGCGTTTGCTGCGACAGCGAACGCAGACACGAATCAAGCGCACTCCAGTCATTGTAGACCGCGATGATAATGCTAAAGAGCGGCATAGTAGTTGAGGTCGTCCGTTGCTCAACCATACGTTCTTCCCGTGACGCCCTCCTCGCGACAGTACTTGGCGGATGAATGTAGGATGGCACACTCAATCCTCGAATCACAATTCAGCGAGGTGACCTTGGTCATGTTGGTGAAAGACGCCAGTCTGAGTACCCTGAATGGTGAAGGCATCCGGCGCACCGGGGATCATGCATAACCAACCTGGTTGGCAGTCGTCCCGCGGAGATGCTTCCATAGTGCAACCTAACCGTACGCTACTTGTTTGAGTTCGTGGATAGCCTTTCGCAGAGTTATGAGAACAGTGCGCATCGGTATCGTCGGTTTTGGCGCGGTTGGCCGCGCCACCGCGAACATCATCTCGGAACACGCCGGCCTGATGGAGCGGAGAAGTGGTGTCCGGCTCGAGGTTACGGCGATTTGCCGGCGCTCGGCCGTCAAAGCGCAAGACATTCCCGGCAGTGCACGTTTCGTTTCCGACTGGAAGGAACTTGTCCACGCTCCTGAGGTGGACATCATCGTGGAAGTCATGGGCGGGACGGACCAATCGCTTCAACTCGTCCGCGCCGCCTTGCAAGCGGGCAAGCCCGTGGTCACGGCCAACAAGAACCTGTTGGCGGAACACGGTGATTCCGTGTTTGCCCTTGCAGCATCCCGAAACCTGCCCATCGGTTTTGAAGCCAGCGTCGCTTCCAGCATTCCGATTGTGCGGGTCATGCACGAATCCACGGCTAGCGACGAGTTGTTCGCGGTCTATGGAATCATGAACGGCACCGCCAATTACATCCTTACCCAGATGGAGAACCGCGGCATCGAGTTTGACAAGGCGTTGCGGGAAGCGCAGGAGGAGGGCTACGCAGAAGCGGATCCTTCGCTGGACATCGACGGTGTGGACAGCCGCGACAAACTCTGCATTCTTGCGCGAATGGCCTTCGGTGGAAAGTTGAGTGTTTCAAGCATTCCGACGTGTGGTATTCGCCAGATTCGAGGCGCTGATGTTCAAGCCGTGAACCGTCGCGATTGCACGATTCGCCTGATTGGTTCGGCCGAGAACACCGAATCCGGGTTCGAAGTTTCGGTGCGTCCATGGATGGTCAGCCGGCATTCCATGCTGGCCAGAGTGCAAGGCGTGAACAATGCTATTTTCTTGACCGGGAAAAAAGTTGGCACGCAAATGTTCTACGGACGCGGCGCTGGCGGCGATGCAACCGGAGCTGTCGTAGTTTCCGATCTCATGGAGATCGCGCGTGATCTTGCCCAGGGACACTTGAGGGCCAAGAACGTATCGGGATTCGCGGATTCGCCGGAATTGAAAGTTTGTGAAAATCCCCGCCCGGTTCGCTGGTATCTCGGTCTCAACACCAAAGATGAGCGCCGCATTGTCGCTCGCATTGCCGAGGTCTTTGCCCGACACGACATCCACATCGAATCTCTTGGGCAAGAACCTCGCGTGTCCAAAGATGAGTTGTCATTTGGCATCATCGTAGAACCAGTTTCCGAACCTCTCATTTGTCGCACGGTCGAAGCCATCAACGCGTTTAAGTTCATGCTGAGACCTGTCCTGCTGCTCCGCATTGAATAGGCGCGCCAACGAACCCCTCCCACACAGAATCGTGCAAATTCCTGAGCCTCCCCGGAGTGGTCAGCGGGACGACCTTTCTCCCCGCGAGCGCACTACGTCGTCTGAATGCAGTGTTTGCGCAAACTTCTGCATGCGTGGGTAGGAAGTTAGTGCACTACCTATTCTTGACAGCCCTTTCGTCGCCGTAGGAAACTTCCAAGGCTTCACCTAGCACCCTCTCCGCGGGGGCCACCTTTTACGCGGGTACAAACAAATCGAGACTTCGAGAGGATAGGTTTGCGCATCATGAAATTGGGATTGAGATCAGATCTAGGGAAGAATGCGTTGGCATTCGCGATCATGTTGGGGTTGGCGACAACTATGACCCTGACGGCGCAAGCTCAGACCTTCAATGTAATTCACAACTTCGGCGGCAGTGACGGGGCAAATCCGCTCACGGGACTCACGGTCGATGCGGCAGGAAATATGTACGGTACTACCGAGAATGGTGGAGCATCCGATGCGGGCGCGGTGTTCAAACTGACCGGGTCCGGCAAGGAGACTGTGTTGTACAGCTTTACGGGAGGACCGACTGATGGATGTAATCCTGTCGGCGGTTTGCTCCTGGACAAACTTGGTAACCTTTACGGTACCACGGGTTGGTGCGGATCTTCCGGCACCGGCACGATATTCAAAGTGAGCCGGGATGGCACGGAGAAAGTGTTGTATAACTTCGGAAAACAAGAAGGGGCCACTCCTCAGTCGTCGTTGGTCATGGATGCGGCGGGAAATCTGTACGGCACTACAACCGCCGGTGGCTCTACCGGCAATGGGACAGTTTTTGAACTGGCTCGTCCCATGAAGCAGGGCGGAAACTGGATTGAGACGGTCCTGTACAACTTCGGTTCAGGCACTGACGGAGCAGTTCCCCTCGCAGGTGTCACCTTTGGCGCTTCCGGGAACCTGTATGGCACGACCTCCGTCGGCGGTGCGAATGGCTTCGGCACGATCTTCCAGTTGGTGCGATCCAAGTCTGGTTGGGTTGAGAACATCCTCTACAATTTCCAGGATGCTGATGATGGAGGTACCCCTTACGCGGGTCTGATCATTGATCATGCAGGCAACCTCTTTGGAGGGGCCACATCCGGAGGAACCGGCGCTGGTGGCACAATTTTCGAGCTGGCACCTTCCAAGGAGGGATGGAAGTATACCGTGCTCTATAGCATATCGGGATGGTCGGTTTCAGGACCTTTCCGCGATCTCATGTTGGACGCATCGGGCAATCTTTACGGCACGACACATTGCGACGGCGATGATAGCTCCGGGACGGTTTACAAGCTGACGCACCCAAAAGGTACATGGACGTATACCTTGCTTTACAGCTTTACGGGGGGCACGGACGGCCTCTATGTGTTCAGCAATCTAGTATTGGACAAGCAGGGAAATCTTTACGGTACGACGAACCAGGGTGGCGCCAATAGCCTTGGTGTTATCTTCAAGGTTACGCCGTAAACCGAGCCCTGCGGCTCGGATGTTGACCGTGGGAATGAGCTTTGGATAGTTGATCTGCAGTCGGTCAGCGGACGCTCAACCGGGAATGGGCTAGAGGAGTAAAGGGGGTTACAGAAATCACGCGGAGTTAGGATTACGATGTGGCCGAACCAACAGCGCAGACACTCAGCCACACGCAGCAAGAGCACTTTCTGTGCATGGAAGTTTGCTCCTTTTCCTATATCCCCGTTCCCATCAGCGCCACCTTTTGCGGACTGCCGCCGCCGTTGTCGTATATGGAAACATCCGCCGTCCGCTTGCCCTTCACCAACGGCTTGAAGGTAACCTCGATAAAGCAGCTTGCACCAGCAGCCACACTCTTACCGCATGTATTGGTTTCGGCGAAGTCCCCCGCATCGGTGCCGGTGATCGCAATGCCCGTGATCTTCACGACTGAATCGCCTTTGTTCGTCAGCGTGATCTTTTTGGCTGGGCTGCTCGTGCCGACCGGCTGAGTCCCGAAGTCCAGCTTTGCGGGAAGAAGTTGCACAAAGGTCCCGGTACCTTTCAGGGGCACTTTTTGCGGGCTGCCAGGTGCGTTGTCGGTAACATTCATTGCTCCGTTCTGGACACCCTTCGCCGTTGGATGAAACGTTACGCTGATGGTGCAATGTGCGTTGGGATTGAGGCTGGCGGGGCAGTGGTTCGTCTGCTGGAATGGGCCGGCCACGCTAATATCCTTAATCTTCAGAATGCCGGTGCCGGTATTCGTGAGCGTCACCAGTTGGGGCTTGCTCGCGGTGAAAACCAATTGGATCGGGAACGTCAGGTTAGTCGGAGATAAAGTAACCGCAGGTAATACGCCGACACCGGTAAGGGGAACCGACTGCGGACTATTGGGAGCATTGTCTGTGATGCTTACCGCGGCGTTTCGGGTCCCAGTAGTTGTGGGCTTGAAGGTCACGCTGATCTGGCAACTATTGTTTGGTGCCAGTGACGAAGGGCAATTGTTTTTCTCACCAAAATCGCCGCGGTTCGTCCCGGTAATTTGTAACGACGTAATGGTCAGATTGATATTCCCACCATTCTGAAGGGTTACATTCTGCGGGCTGCTGGTGGTGCCCACGATCTGGTTCCCGAAGTTCAGGCTGGTTGGGGAAAGTAGAGCAATCGCTCCCTGCACGACCTGATTCAGCACAGGCGACGTGCTGGTGGCAAAATTTGCATCTCCGTTGTAAGTCGCCGTCATGCCGTGGGTGCCTACTGACAGATTGGAAGTTGTCAAAGTAGCCACACCGATGTTGTTGAGGTTGGAACTGCCGATGTTCGTCGTTCCGTTATAGAACGTGACCGTGCCCGTTGGCGTACCGGAGACTTTGGGTCTCACCGTGGCCGTAAACGTCACAGACTGTCCAAACGCGGACGGATTCAGCGAGGAAGCAATATTGGTCGTTGTGGGCGATAGGCGCTGCGTGATGTTGAGGAGGACATTAACTCCACCACCAGCGACGAGATCCGGTTTGCCGTCGCGATTGAAATCGCCTAGCGCAATCCCTGAACCACTTCCTGAACCCAACAGAAGTGGACTCTGAAAGGTGCCGTCACCATTTCCTAGAAGCAGGAAATCGCCCGCCCCGGATGCGACGTCGAGTTTACCGTCGCCGTCAAAATCGGCTAGAGCCAGTTGGTCGGTTACTACATCTGTTGATGAAATAAGGCCCAGCGCGGTTGTGATTATAGCTGGCTGAAAAGTGCCGTCACCGTTGCCCAGCAGCACGCCTACAACGCCGTTCGTACAGTTGCTACTGCTGGCACATTCGTTCGCCACGACGATGTCGGGCTTGCCATCGCCATTCACATCCCCCAGCGCAATGGAATCGGCGTTATACCCGCCCGAGCTGTGGGGCACAGCCGTCTGAAAAGTGCCGTCGCCATTGCCCAGCAGCACACCTGCAACACCGTTCGTACAGTTGCTGCTACTGGCACATTCGTTCGCCGCGACGATGTCGGGCTTGCCGTCGCCATTCACATCCTCCACCGCGATGGAAGTTGGGTTATAGCCGCCAGAGCCGTAGCTCACAGCCGTCTGAAAAGTGCCGTCACCGTTGCCCAATAACACGGCTACACTGCTGCTGTCGAGGTTCGACACCAGTAAGTCGGGCTTGCCATCGCCGTTCACATCCGCCACTGCGATCGAAGTGGCAGAATCCCCCCCCGAGTTGTAGCTGACCGCCGCCTGAAAGGTGCCGTCGCCGTTGCCCAGCAGCACGCCTACCACGCCATTTTGCCCATCCAAACAGAATTTGCTGGAGCAGAGGTTCGCCACCAGCAGGTCGGGCTTGCCATCGCCATTCACGTCCGCCACCGCGATGGCATAACCGTACTCACCCCCCGAGCCGTAGGTGATGGCGGGCTGAAAGGTGCCATCACCGTTGCCCAGCAACACCCCTACCAAGCTGCCGTCATCGGCGCAGTCGTCGTTAGGAATCAAGGAGGAACAGTAATTCAACACCAGCAGGTCCGGCTTACCATCCCTGTTCACATCCCCCACCGCAATGGCATCGGCGTCATACCCGCCAGAGCCGTAGGTCGGGGCCGACTGGAATGTGCCGTCGCCTCTCCCTAGCAACACTCCCAAGGTGCCAGCTGTGCAGTTGTAGTTGCTGGCGCATGTGTTCGCTACCAATAGATCGGGCTCGCCATCCCCGTTCACGTCCCCCACCGCGATCGATGAAGCACCATCTCCGCCCGAGCTGTAGCCCACCGCGGCACGAAAGGTACCGTCGCCATTGCCCAGCAGCACGTCTACCTCACCGAGCGCCGAACAGGGGACGCCAGCGCACTGGTTCGCCACCAGCAGGTCGGGCTTACCATCCCCGTTGACATCTCCTACCGCAATGAAATCCGGATTGTAACCGCCCGAACTATAGCTCACAGCCAACTGGAAGGTGCCGTCACCGTTGCCCAGTAGCACTCCAACGCTGCCAGCATTTGGGCAGTTGTCACCTTCATCATTTTCGGCACAGTAGTTCGCCACCAGCAGGTCGGGTTTGCCATCCCCGTTCACATCCCCCACTGCAATGGATGTGGGCTCATACCCGCCCGAGCCGTAGCTCACCACCGCTTGAAAAGTGCCGTCACCGTTGCCCAGCAACACTCCAACTCCGCCAGAGCAGTTTTCACATCTGCTCGCCAGGACGATGTCGGGCTTGCCATCTCTGTTCACATCCCCCACCGCGACAGATCTAGTACCATCTCCGCCCGAGCTGTAGGTCACTGCAGCCTGAAAGGTTCCGTCACCGTTGCCTAGCAACACGCCTACACTTCCGCTGAAGTTTGCCACCAGCAGGTCGGGCTTGCCATCGCCATTGACATCTGCCACTGCGATGGACCTGGCACCACCTCCGCCCGAGCTATAGCTCTTGGCCGGTTGAAAAGTGCCGTCGCCGTTGCCCGGCAGCACGCCCACCATGCCATTCGTACAGTTACTGCTGCTGGCACAATCATTTGCCACGACAACGTCCAACTTGCCGTCACCGTTTACATCCGCGACTGCAATGGAGTAAGCCTCATATCCGCCCGAACCGTAGCTCACCGCCGCCTGAAAAGTGCCGTCCCCGTTGCCCAGCAGCACGCCCACAACGCCGTTCGTACAGCTGGTGCTAGTGGCACAATTGTTTGCCACCACGAGATCTAGCTTTCCATCCCCATTTACATCGGCGACGACCGTGGAATCGGCATCGTCTCCGCCAGAGCTGTAAGCGGGCGCTTCAAGAAAAAAAGCACTGGCATTCGTTGTTAACTTCTTGAAGTTTCGGTGGATCGCGCTCTGATATCCCCGTTTTTGATCCCGCCTGGAAGAGAATACGAACGGCGATGCAGCCACGCCCCTGGAGTTTTTCCAAAGCGGAGGGCCAGCGAAGGGCACTGGCAACTTGGCCTCGGCGCTCCGATCAGGATTTTCCGAGTTGGATACGTTGCTTGGAGCAGCCTGATTGATAAGTGTGGCGAAGTTCGACTGTGCAGCCAACGTTAGGCCACCGAGGATCACGAACACGTAGATGAAGTGGACGCACCTCATGGCTTAACCTCCCAAGAAAGTTGCAACTGATTCGAGAAAAGGGGGATCTGTCCGCGCAACGCAGGGGGACTTGGTTGGCGAGCGAGACAATTGTACTCCCGCATAGCCGAACCTGGTGAATGAAAAGCTTATCGGAGGGAACCATCGCAGTCATTTCCCGAGCAGATGGATGGAAAGCGCTGGGCCTCGAGGAAAAGCCGAAGGTTGCTAAGTCACGCTATGCGGTTACCGGACTTTATTTCGGCCTTTACTTTGCCGGCCAGAAATGTCTTTCCCGCAGTTTTGCCCTTTCATTCTTCAGATACGCCGCGCGCACAGACTCCTGTTCGGAAACCTCTGCAATCGGTACATCCCACCAAGACTCATAGCCGGGCACACGGTCATGGTAATCCGTCTCCACGACAATTACCGATGTCTTCTTTTGGTTCTTGGAGTACCGGATCGCTTCTCGCAATTCGTCGATTGTCTTCACAGCGACTGAATGCGCTCCCAGGCTGGCGGCGTTAGCCGCAAAATCTAGTGGGATGTTGGCTCCTGAAAGACTGCCTCCATTGCGATAACGATACTCGGTTCCAAAGCCTTCACTTCCGCAAGCGTGGCTTAGTCCACCAATGCTGGAAAAACCATGATTGTCCAACAGAATGATGTTGATCTTAATGTGCTCTTGCAGCGCGGTCACGATTTCCTGTGCCATCATCAAGTAAGAACCGTCTCCGACCAACACGTAAACTTCACGACTGGGATCGGCCATCTTGACGCCGAGTCCACCGGCGATCTCGTATCCCATGCAGGAGTAGCCATACTCCATGTGATAGCCCTTGGGATCGCGAGTGCGCCACAATTTGTGAAGGTCTCCAGGCAAGCTTCCAGCGGCATTGACAATGACGTCCTTCGGGCCAAGCGTCGAGTTCAGCAGCCCAATGACTTCCCCTTGGCTTAACGGCGGCCCGATGTTGCGACTGTAGATTCGGTCCACTTCCGCGTCCCACTCGGAGCGTAGCCGTGCGATCTCATTCGCATAGTCGTCGTCAACTCGATGTGAGGTGAGAACGCGGCTCAGTTCCTCGATAATCACACGCGCATCGCCAACCAGAGCCAGCGCGGATTGTTTCGAGGCATCGAATTCAGTTACGTTGATATTGATAAAGCGGACTGCCGGATTCTGAAAAGCTGTTACCGAGCAGGTCGTGAAATCGCTGTAGCGCGTCCCGATTCCGATGATCAAATCTGCTTGAGAGGCTAATCGATTTGCTGCGGACGTGCCGGTTACTCCGATTGCGCCGACGCATTGCTGGTGATCAAAAGCCAGCGCCCCCTTTCCCGCCTGCGTTTCTGCGACGGGGATTCCAGTTTTAGCGGCGAAACTCGAAAGAGCCTCCGTCGCAGCGGAATAAATGACTCCGCCGCCGGCGATGATTAAGGGTTGCTTCGCGGCCCGAATGCGTTCCACTGCTTGCGCGAGCAATTCTACGTCCGGCCTCGAGCGAGGGACGGTCCACGTGCGAGGCTCGAAGAACTCGTCGGGAAAATCGAAAGCTTGTGCCTGTACATCCTGAGGTAGAGCCAAAGTTACCGCACCCGTTTCGGCTGGTGAAGTGAGCACGCGCAATGCTTCCGGAAGGGCAGTCAGAATCTGTTCAGGTCTCTGAATGCGATCCCAGTATCGAGACACAGGACGAAAACAGTCGTTCACCGATATATCTTGCGTCGAAGGTGATTCCAGTTGCTGCAAAACGGGCGCTACATTTCGACGCGCAAAAATGTCACCCGGCAGGAGCAGTACCGGCAATCGGTTGATGGTCGCTCCCGCGGCCCCGGTCACCATGTTCGTAGCGCCAGGCCCGACCGAAGTGGTACAGGCCAGCGCGCGCAGCCGGTTACTCATTTTGGCAAATGCTGCGGCGGTATGCACCATCGCTTGTTCGTTGCGGCAGAGATAATAGGGGAAGTCTGGGTTTTGCTGCAAGGCCTGGCCAACTCCGGCGATATTGCCGTGCCCAAAAATACCGAAACATCCCGCGAAAAATGGTTGCTCTCGCCCGTCGCGGGCTACATGTTGCACCTTGAGGAATCGAATAATTGCCTGGGCGGTAGTGAGTCGTTGCGACATTTCTCTGCTAGCCTCGGTAGGGTTTGATTGCGCTCGCTTAGATTCCAACCGACATAAAAGCTATTTTGCCAGTTGACTAACCGCTTTGATCTTAAACGGTCCAGGGATCGATGACTACCTTCATCGAATCCAGCGCGACCGATTTCTTCATTGCCTCATCAACCTGGCGCAGTCCGAAGCGATGCGTCACAAAGTCTTGCAACGGATAATGCTGCGCATAACGAACCATCTGCCGCATGCTTGGGCCGTAGGCTGCAGGCTCATCTCCGCCGACTCCGATAATTCGGACGCTGTTGGTGCAGAGGTGGCGATTCGGGTTAATCGAGACCTCGCCGAGATCGGAAAAATTCCCGGCTTCAAGCAACAATCCTCCCATGCGCAACATTTCAAGAGCTTCGGGAATAACCGAAGGCACACCTGCGGTCTCGATAACCACGTCCGCGCCGCGGCCATGAGTTAATTCGCGGACGAATGCCAACCGTTCCGCTTGCGTGGAATTCGTCGCGTTCAACGAATGATCCGCGCCCAGCCTACGAGCAAAAGTCAGGCGGTAGTCGGAGAGATCAACCGCGATAATGGCGCCTGCTCCCAGCATGCGAGCTTTCATCAAAAAGCACATGCCGAGCGGCCCAACACCGAATACAATGACCGTATCGTCGAAGAGAAATGACTCATTGGGAAACGCAGAGACCTGCTTGGCGCGATCAAGTCCCACAGTCACCGCCATGATTTCCGCAAGCACAGCCATCTCGGATGACAGATTGTCAGGCACGCGTACCACGAAGCTGTTGGGCAGAACGTAGAGATACTGGGACCAACCCCCAAAAAGATGCGGCGCACTCTTCGAGCTGATGTTATTTCCGTAATCGACCGTCTTCGGACAGAAGTAATAAGGGAAATCATGACGGCAGTAGTAGCATTCCCCGCAGCTTATATTCGGGCCCACGACGACACGATCACCGACCTTTACTGGAATCCCTTCGAAATCAGTGTAGTTTTGTTTGCCTCCAATCGCTGCAATCGTCCCCACGTTTTCGTGACCCTGAATAATGGGAAACGGAACTTGTTTCGGATTGCCCGAGCCTGCGTACTGGGTAGTGAAACCTTGATACGTATGCTTGTCCGTCCCACAGATTCCTGAGACTTGCATCTTTACCAACAGGCAACCGGGCTCAGGTTCGGGAAGTGGATACTCGCGCAATTCGTATTTCCCGGGTTCAACCAGCGTTGCGGCTAAGACTGTTTCAGAAGCCATCTCATTCGCCTCGCTTGTTTGTTCGGCGGATTAGTATTTCACGATCAATAGCTCAATAGACCAAAGCTATTCGGTTCCTGCGCTGGCAGTTATTGTTGGCATTTACAAAACACATTCCGCAAACGATTACTTGACAAGAACGAAAGTGCGGACCACTATAAGCGCTTAGCCGGCTAGGCACAAGCGCAATGTTTCCCGGTTTGCGCCTTTAATATGGCTGTCGAGGTCCAGGTCAGCGCATTTCTTCTTGATGATCGGTTTGGCAATGCGGCTTGGCCGTCCAAATCATCATTTATTGTTGATGGGGTAGTATGACGGAAAAATACGGCGAGACAAAAACGGTGCCTGTTGTAAGCGATGAGCAGGTCCTCGAACGCTTCGGGTACCGACAGGAACTAAAACGCTCGTTGGGATACTTTTCCGCTTTCGCGCTGAGCTTTTCGGTTATTTCTGTTACTACAGGGCTGTTCGCAAATTATGGCTCCGGTCTGCAAATTGGCGGCCCGGCATTTATCTGGACCTGGCTCATTGTTGGCGCGGGGCAACTGCTGGTCGCGCTGGTATTCGCACAACTGGCGCGGCAAATCCCGCTCTCCGGATACGCCTATCAGTGGACTCGCCAACTCGCGGGAGATCGCCTGGCCTGGTGGGCAGGCTGGATCATGATTGTGCAATTCATTGCTGGCATGTCTGGCGTCTGCTATGCCATGGCAAACTACCTCATACCTTACCTGGGTCTCGCCAACAAAAATGGCAACGTGGTTGCGATCACAATCGCTATCCTGGTCGCGATTTCGTTGATCAATCACTTCGGCATTCGACTGTCGAGTCTGGTCAACGATTTCTCAGTAATAGCGGAAATTCTCGGTACAGTTGCGATTGGGTTGCTGTTGCTGGCGGTCGCCTTGATTCGAAAAACCCACCCGGTAAGTTTTCTGCTTAGTCATCCGGCGCAACCTTCGGGACTTGCCTACTTGCCGGCGTTCGCCTCTTCCGCGCTGATGAGTGCGTGGACGATCGGCGGCTTCGAGGCTGCCGCGAATGTCGCCGAAGAAACGCACATGCCGCAGACGCGGGTGCCCACGGCGATTGTTCTTTCTGAAGTAGCTTCAGTGCTGCTGGGATTTCCCGTGCTGATTGGGTTCACGCTCGCCATTCCTTCGTTGGCCACTGCCAGCCAGCATTCCACGCCGCTCCTCTACATCATGGAGCACTATTTCCC
>Ga0116219_10001378_pt1 | contig 22688 bp, 19 predicted proteins | sample Sb_taG_4_FD_91019 | JGI IMG/M metagenome (GOLD analysis project Ga0116219, IMG submission 91019) | Peat soil microbial communities from Weissenstadt, Germany - Sb_50d_6_BS metaG | ecosystem: Environmental > Terrestrial > Soil > Wetlands > Peat | place: Germany: Weissenstadt | collected 2010-09-21
CAGGAAGCCGAACCGACTGAGGCCGGCGATGCGAGCGAACGTTCGGGCACGTGGGGATTCGTATGTTGTCGCCATGTCGTGTCTCCGATGACCGGTGAAGGGCTGATGCCTGTATAGCAACCGCCGTGCCGCTGTGGTGCTCGTCGTCGCCGCCGTCGTCAAGGGAGTCACGCGGGCCGGCGCCTCAGGCCGGCGCCGACACTGCCGGCTCCGGTTGTTCGGCTGGCGACCGGCGCGCCAGATACAGCGACATGGTCAGGCCCGCCAGGAGCACGCTCCAGTAGCTGATGAGAGCGGCGTACAGCAGTGTCAGGGCCACGACCAGTGCCAGGGCCACGACCGGCACGACCCTCGCTACAAGTCCCAGTTGAACGACCAGGCCCAGGGGGGAAATCACTAGCCCCACGGCGAGGTTTAACAACCACACGACCAGTACCGCGGAGAAGTTCTGCCGGCAGAAGTGCAGCGCTTTCCGCCAGGAAACCACGACGCGCTCCCGTTCGGACACGACGATGCAATTGGCCACCCAGTAGACGATGCCGACCGCCGACACCAGTAACGATGCGATCACCATGCCGGCCAGCACCGCGGGGTTCGACAGGAGCTGACGGGTGAATTCGTGGGGGTCCAGGGTCGCTGGGGCGGGTGCCCCTTCCGCCGCCCCGGCAGGCATGGCCCTGGCAATCTCCTGCAGCGTCACGACCACGCTGAGGCACATCACCGGCACCATGACCACGAGGATCACTAGCGTGAACAGGGCCTGGCTTCCCAGCAGGCGGCGATAAAACGCCCGCCCGTAGACCCCGAATGGTCCCGGCCGTTGCCCGGGGGATTCGAGGCGGACGCGGACCTGACCGAGGATGCCGCCCTGCACCAGGGGGAAGAGGAAGAACACGGCCAGCGCCAGCACGAAGGTGCCGCAGGAGAAGCCCAGACTCAGCATCACGAGGTTCATGTCGGGTTGCTGCCCCGCCCCGCGCATCGCCTCCCCCTGAAGGCCCTGCCCGACTGCGGACAGCACTTGAACGGGGGCCTGTAACAGGAACACGAACAGCGCGCCGACGAGCGCGGCATGGGCGGCCGCGAAGCCGCGGGCGATGATGTGGCCGATTGACATGGCATGGCTCCTTTTCTCGACCGACCGGATTCGGGGCGGCTGCTGGTCGCGCCGACGTCACGAAATCCGGGCCGAAAACGAGGGCCGGGGCCGTGAGGTCGTACCCTAGAACCACCGCCTTGCCGAGTCCGGCGCCACACGGAGGAGGCGTACGTACAGGATCAGCAGCACCACGGGGCCGCCCACGAAGCCGGCTAGGCCCCAGAGCAACTGCCCGAATTGTGAGAAGCCCAACTCCATCGCCCATCGCGCACAGATTAGGGCACTCACCAGCGCGAGACCGAGTAACGCCACCTGAATGCCCATCGGTCGCCTCCTTGTCGTTTCGTGGTGCCGCCGCTCTGCCTGCCGCCTGTGCTTGCCCCCCACGCCTGGCGTCTGGGGCCGCACATCCCTCTTCCCGCGCGTCAGGCCCCGACGGCCGCGGCGCGCCGTGCATCGACCGTCTCGACCGCCTGAACGAGCAGGACGGCCAGGTAATCCATCGGACACGGACAGTCGCTACTGTGCTGCTGGGGGCAGTGCTCGCAGATCTGGTGGCGGTTGTTGTCCAGGTACGGCATGATCGAGGTGCTGTTGACTCCGTGGATGGCCTCGATCAACTCCGGCAGGTGCAGCTCGATGCCGCATTGCTTGCCCAGGGGGGCGCACGGCGGCCCGCCGGGGGGCCGATCGACGCAGCGCGTGCAGACCTGGAGCCGAATTTCGTCCAGGTATTCGGTGAGTTCCGCCGTGGTAACCATGACCTGACTCCTCTCAACAATGACCCTGAAGACTTCCACCCGCCGGCGCGCTTCTGAGGGTTATTCCGCGCCTTCCTGAGCCGGCCGCGAGTCGATGAACACGTCCGCGGCGGCAACGTACTCGCCCGGCCGGACGGCCCGACCCGCTGCTGTGGGTCGGCTCCTTGGGCCGACGTCGTCTGTGCGGAGGATAGCAAACCAAATACCGCGCAGCACCCCGCCTCGAGGAATTGCCGCATCTCGGCCGCAATCAACCGGATGTCCTGAACGGGCGGCCGCGAGCGCAGCGAGGTACGGCGACGAGGTGTCGCAATTCAGCACACCTTCGGGCCGTTCCCGCACAGCCGCCGCGCGCGCTTCCGCGGGCGGGCTCGCCGTCCCGGCCCGCTCGGGCCGCGGAATGGCGGCAGTTCTCGGATCCCGGTGCCGGCGCCGCCCGCGGGCACATTTCTTGCTCATCCGAATCCTGTCTTTGACGGACTGCACGTTTCCAGACGTCGCCCACCTTGCCGAGGAGGGACTGCCATGCTTCCCATACGAATTATCCTGCACCCGACCGACTTCTCGGACCAGGCCCAGCACGCCTTCGCGGCGGCCTGCTCGCTGGCGCGCGACCACGGCTCGCGCCTGATCGTTCTGTACGTTCGGGCCCCGGCGGTGGTCGCCTACGGCGAGTTGGGCCCGGTCGTGACCGACCTCGTCTGGACGCCGGCCGACGTGAAAGCCGGGCTCGCCGGGTTTCATCTCCCCGACCCCGGCGTGGAGGTCGAGTACCGCGTGGCCGAGGGGGAGCCGGCCGCGGAGATCGTTGGCCAGGCGCGCGTGCTGGGCGCCAACCTGATCGTGATGGGCACGCACGGCCGCACCGGGCTGGGCCGGCTCCTGATGGGCAGCGTCGCGGAGGCCGTCCTGCGCCGGGCGCCGTGCCCGGTGCTCTCGCTCAAGTCGCCCTTCGTCGTGGGAGCCAAGGAGCCGGTTGCACCCGCCGACGAGCTCGCCCCGGTCTAAGAGTCTGTTGCGAAAGCCGCTTGCGGCTTAGCGGAAGCCTGGAATCCGCTAAGCCACAAGCGGCTTTCGCAACAGACTCTAACACCTGCGCCGGGAGGCAGTGCTCGTTGAGCGGCGGGTCGCAGACCCGCCCGGGTCTGCGACCCGCCGCTGAGCGACGGACATCGCCGTGCGGGCGGGCTTGGCTCGCGAAGGGTGGGGATGGTAGAGTGATAATTGTGTCGCACTACCTGGAATTGCCGGCGGCCACGTGTGGGCGCCGTCCCCGAACCGACCTTCCATGTCAAATGCCACGCCTCCGCCCTTGCGCCTGTTGATCGTCGATGACGACGAGGCGTTGCGCCAGACCCTGGCCCGCCGGTTTCAGCGCCTCGGCATGGCCGTGGCGGAAGCGGCCGACGGCGAGGAGGCCCTCGCGAAGGCCGGCCACGCACCCTACGACGTGGCGCTGCTCGACCTGCACATGCCGGGCATGACCGGTATCGAGTTGCTGGGCCAGCTCAAGGAGCGCTGGCCCGAGTTGGAGGCCATCATGCTGACCGGCCACGGCAGCATCGAGACGGCCATTCAGGCCATGAAGCAGGGCGCTTACGACTACCTCACCAAGCCATTCCAGCTGCCGGAGCTGGAGGTCCACGTCCAGAAGGCTTACGAGAAGGTCCGGCTTGCCCGCCGGGAGCGCCAGTGGGTCGAGCAGCTGCGCTACGAGTCGCCGCGCTACTCCCTGGTCGGCTCCAGCCCGGGCCTGCAGCGCGTCCTGCGCCTGATCGAGAAGGTCGCGCCGACGGACTCGACCGTCCTGGTCCGCGGCGCCAGCGGCACCGGCAAGGAGTTGGTCGCCCGCGCCCTGCACATGAACAGCCCGCGGCGCGAGCGGCCGCTGGTCACCATCAACTGCGCCGCCCTGCAGGAGACGCTGCTGGAGAGCGAACTGTTCGGCCACGAGAAGGGCGCCTTCACCGGGGCGCTACAGGCCAAGCCTGGCTTGTTCGAGGTCGCGGAGGGGGGCACGCTGTTCATTGACGAGATCGCCGAGATGGCGCCCGGCCTCCAGGCGAAGCTCTTGCGCGTCCTGGAGGACGGCCACTACCGGCGGGTCGGCGGCACGCAGGAGACGCACGCCGACGTCCGCGTGGTGGCGGCTACCAACAAACCGCTCGAGGAGGAAATGAAAGCGGGCCGCTTCCGCGAGGACCTCTACTACCGGCTCGCCGTGGTGACCATCGAGCTGCCGCTCCTGCGCGAGCGCCCGCGGGACATCCCCGACTTGGTGGAGCACTTCCTGACGACGCGCCAGGTCGGGCCGACCCGCTCCCGCATCGACCCGGAGGCCGCCGCGGCGCTGGCGCAGTACAGCTGGCCCGGCAACGTCCGCGAGTTGGCCAACGTGCTCGAGCGGGCCCAGATCCTGGCCGAGAACCACGTCATCACCCTGGACGACCTGCCCGACAGCATCGTCGATGCCGCGCCGCTCGCCGTGGCCGGGGCGGACCCGGGGCTCCTGCGCGAAGTCGAGCGGCGGCACGTCCTGGAAGTCCTGGAGGAGTACAAGGGGAACAAGGTCCAGGCCGCCCGGGCCCTCGGCATCAGCCGCCGCGCCCTGTACCGGCTGATCGCCAAGTATGGGCTGGAGGGGGGCCGCGTCGCGAGCCAGTGAGGCCCCGGCAGGTCCGGCGAGCCGACTCAGTCACTGCCCTCGGCCGGGATCGGCCGTCGGGTCAGGTGGTGCGACAGCCGCCGGTGCGTGTCGTCGAGGCGCGACGACAGGACGATCGCCACCTGGCGATGAAACGCTGTCCCGAAGAGCGGGTCGCGCTCGCACATCTGCACGATCTGATCGACGGCGAGGACGGCCAGCCGGGTCGGCGTCACCGCGCGAGCCGTCGCCGTCATCGATCGCCGTCCCAGCACCGGCGACCAGCCGAGCAAGTCCCCCGGGCCGACCCGATGGACCTCCGCAACTTCCTGCGGCGACACGTGGACCTCGAGGCCCACCTCGCCTTCGAGCACGAAGTAGATGACCGACAAGTCCTGGCCCCGCCGGAAGATCACGGCGCCCGCCGGGCGCTCCTGCAGCTGGGCCATCCGGGCCAGGTCGTTGGCGTACGTCCCGCCCAGATTCCGCAAAAAGGGAATCTTATCCATTTCCTGTGGGAATATCATTATGCGTCCCTCGTGATGTGCGCCAGTTCGGTCCGATGCCACAGAGGGGGTAGGCATTTCCCGTGCCGGCACGCCGTCTCCCTCCCCGGAGAAGCTACTTGACCGATCTTCCCCGGAGGGCTGACTGTCCCACCATTCGGCTCGACGCCGTCCCGGCTGTGCGGTTTTGGACCGGGACTGTGCTGTTCTGCTCCAGAGAGGGGCCAGAGGACACAAGCCCGAAGCGCCCGCGAGGGGACACAAGCCCGAAGCGCCAGCGAGCGGAAGCCGACGTCCCTCGCTAGCGCGTCGGGCTTGTGTGACCAACTTCCTTGCCGGGGTAATGGCCTCGAATGCGGGCCGCACGGCAGGGCCCAAGACAGGGGAGAGGGCAGGCGCTTGACACTCCGGCACTCCGATTGCTAGACGCCCAACTACCGGCCAGGGTCTCACACACGGGTCCGCGAGTGGGGGCAAAGGTAGTCATGATCCCCGGGGCGTTCCAGATCGATCCGCAAGAGTTGGCGGCCGTCGTGCCCGACTGCTATGCCGAGTTCCGGCCGATCGTGGCCGACGGGCTGACGTTCTTCCTACGGCACCTCTCCCCGTTACGGCTGGCCGAGATCTTCCAGGCCCAGGCCGACCTGCCCGCCGACGCCGAACTCCCGCGCCGGCTGGTGCTGTTCCTCCACGCCTGCCCGGCGCTGCACAAGATCGGGCAAGTCGTCGCACGCAACCGTCACTTCGACCCGGAATTGCGCCGGCACCTCCAGGAGCTGGAAAGTCGCGAGCCGCACACGCCGCCCGAGCAGTGGCGGCCGATTCTCGAGCGCGAACTGGGCCCCGCGGCGGAGGAGTACCGCATCCGGGTGGGCGAGCGCCCCCTGGCCGAGGCAAGCGTGGCCGTCGTGGTGCCGCTCACCTGGTCAGACCCTGCCGACGGGGCCGACGCGCCCCGCCGGCACGGGGTGGCCAAGCTGCTCAAGCCCGGCGTCGTGGGGCGTCTCGACGAGGACCTCAACATCCTGGGCCGGCTGGCCGCCTATCTGGAGGAGCGATGGGCCGCCTACGGCCTCCCGCCGCTCGACTACCGCGAGATCCTCAACGATGTGGCCGACCTGCTCACCAATGAGGTGCAGGTGCGCCAGGAACAGGCACACCTGCGCCTTGCCGGAAGGCAATTCGCCGGACAGTCGGACGTGCAGGTTCCCGGGCTACTGCCCTTTTGCACAGGCGCCGTGACAACCATGGAGCGCGCCTACGGGTTCCGGGTCACGGACCCACAGGCAAGGCGTCCCTGGCAGCGACCGGCGTTGTTCTACTCGACGGTGCGCGCGCTGCTGTCGCAGGTGCTGTTCAGCCGCGACGAGTCGGTGCTGTTCCACGGCGACCCGCACGCCGGCAACCTGATGGCCACGCCCGACGGACGGCTGGCCATTCTGGACTGGAGCCTCGCCGGAGAACTGACAGCCGACGACCGGGTGCGGATGTCGCAGATCTTCGTGGGCGGCCTGGCTCGGGACGCGGCGCGGGTTTCCGCCGCCGTCGCCGGGCTGGCTCGTGACGGGGCCGACGAGGGCCTTATCCGCCGCCACGTCGCGGCGGCACTCGCCGGGGTCCGCTGGTACCAGCCGCCGGGACCGTCGTGGGCGATCGGGTTGCTCGACGCCCTGGCCGGGGCCGGCGTTCACTTTCCGCCGCGACTGCTGCTGTTCCGCAAGGCGTTCCTCATCCTTCAAGGAGTGCTTTCGGACGTGTGCCCCTTCGGCTCGCTGGAGGCGGCGCTGACCGCCGCGGCCCTGGCTCACCTCGCGTGGGAGTGGCCCGTGCGGTGGTACAAGCCACTGGACGACCGCGACTACGCCACCCACGTCAGCTCCGCCGACCTTATCCGCCTGGCCCTGCGCGCGTGGTGCCTCGTTTAGAAGCGGTATCAACAACCCTCTTGCCGCTTGCGGCTTCGCAGGAACGATTGCGAAGCCGCAAGCGGCTCTCCTACTGGAACTCTTCCCAGTCGATGTGGCGCATGTCGCCGTGCCGCAGGAACTGGCGGTGCATGGCCAGGCCCAGCGACAGGGACAGCGGCTCGTGCCCCGACTTGGTCATCTTCAGGTAGTCGCGCAATTGTTCGCGGTAATCCGGGTGGGCGCAGTTGTTGATGATCAACTGGGCGCGCTCGTGCGGGTCCTTGCCGCGCAGGTCGGCGACGCCCTGCTCGGTGACGATGACCTGCACCGAATGCTCGCTGTGGTCCATGTGCGAGGCCAGGGGCACGATGGCAGAGATCTTGCCCCCCTTGGCCGTCGAGGGGCAGGAGAACATCGACAGATAGGCATTGCGCGTGAAATCGCCCGAGCCGCCGATGCCGTTCATCATCGTCTTGCCCATCACGTGCGTCGAGTTCACGTTGCCGCCCAGGTCCACCTCGATCGCCGTGTTCATCGACACGACCCCCAGCCGGCGTACGACCTCGGGGCTATTGGAGACCTCCTGCGGCCGCAGCACGACCTGGCCCTTGAAGAAGTCCAGGTTCGCGATGACGTGGCGCATCGCGGCCGGCGACAGCGTCAGCGCGCAGGTGGACGCGCAGCGGCAGCGGCCGGATTCCAGCAGCGGGATGACCGAGTCTTGCAGCACCTCGGTGTACATCTCGAAGTCCGGGATTTCCCGGTTCTGCCCCATCGCCGACAGCACCGCGTTGGCGATGTTGCCCACGCCCGACTGGAGCGGCAGGAACCGGGGCGGGATCCGCCCGTCCCACATCTCGCCGGCCAGGAAGTCCGCCACGTGGTGCCCGATCTTGTCCGTCACCAGCGTCGGCTCATCGAAGGCGCCGTTCTCGTCCTCCAGGTCGGTCAGCACTACCCCGGCGATCTTGTTGGGGTCCACGAGGCAGATGGGCGAGCCGATGCGGTCCGTGACGTGGTACACCGGGATCTCCTGCCGCGCCGGCGGGTCCTTCGGCTCGAACAGGTCGTGCAGGCCCAGCAGATACGGCGGGTGCCTGGCGTTGAGCTCGATCAGCACGCGCTTCGCCAGGCGGAGGTAGGTGTTGGAGGCGCCGACCGAGGTGGTGAGGACCACGCCGCCGCCCGCGGTGAGGTCGCAGGCCTCCGCGACGGCCCAGTGGACGGGGCCGAGGAAGCCGTATCTGACCACCTGGGGCACCTGCGACAGGTGCATGTCGGCGAAGCGCACCTGGCCCGAGTTGATCTGCTTCCTCAGGGTCGGGTCCGACTGGTAGGGGATGCGGAAGCTGATCGCCTCGGCCGCCGCGAGGGCCCCGTCCAGGGAGCGCCCGGTGGAGGCGCCGGTCAGGACAGTGACCTTGAAGTCTCGGCCGGCGGCGTGCTCGCGCTTCGCTTTCTCGCCGAGCGCCTTCGGGATGGCCTTGGCCGCGCCGGCCGGGGTGAAGCCGCTGAAGCCGATGGTCGCGCCATGCGCGATGAGGTCGGCCGCCTCCTCCGCGGTCAGGATGGGAAATGGAAAAGCCATGGTCGATCCCGTGCGTGTAGCCGCCGCCCTCGATTTATCGTTTCGCGAAACGATAAATCGAGGGGGGCGGCTAAACAAGTGAAGAAAACGCCTCCAGGATGCGCCGAGCGGCGGCCGCGGCCGGGACGGTGCCGGCCAGCACCTCCCGTTCAAGGCTGTCCTGAATCGCCCGCACCGCGGGGTGTGCATGCAGGGCCTGCCGGAGTTGGTCCTCGACCAGGGCCCACAGCCAGCGGAGGTTCTGCCGCCGCCGCCGCTCGGCCAGACCCCCACTCGCCGCCAGTTGGGCGTGTCGTCGCTCGACGGCGCCCCACACGGCGTCCACGCGCTCCTGCTGCAAGGCGCTGCACGTCAGCACCGCGGGCGGGTCGCCCTGCCGGCCGGCCAACGATTGCAGGGCCATCCGGTACTGTTCGGCGGCCAACTCGGCGGCCGACCGGGTCGAGCCGTCGGCCTTGTTGACCGCGATCACGTCCACCAGCTCGAGCAGGCCGCGCTTGATCCCTTGCAGCTCGTCGCCGGCGCCGGGCAACATCAGACCCAGGAAGCAGTCGGTCATGTCGGCCACGACTGTCTCGGACTGACCGACGCCGACGGTCTCGACGAGGACGATGTTGTACCCGGCCGCCTCGCACACCAGCAGGGCTTCGCGCGTTTTCCGGGCGACGCCGCCGAGGGTGCCCGCCGAAGGAGACGGGCGGATGTAGGCGGCCGGAGCGACCGATAGCCGGGGCATCCGCGTCTTGTCGCCGAGGATGCTACCGCCGCTGACACCGCTGGACGGGTCCACGGCCAGCACGGCTATCCGCAGCCCGCGGCGCACGAGATACAGCCCCAGGGCCTCGATGAAGGTGCTCTTGCCGACCCCCGGTGGGCCGCTCACTGCGACCCGGACTGACCCGCCGGTGTGCGGCAGCAGCCGGGTGAGGAGACGCTCGGCCAGGGGTTGGTGACGGGGGCTGTTCGACTCGATCAGGGTCAGGGCGCGGGCCAGCACCGCCACGTCGCAGGCGCGCACGCCGGCATAGTACTCGTCCGCCGTCAGCTCCCGACGGCGTGGGCCACGGATTGGGGAAAAGTCGGCGGACATGTTAGTTCAGACTCACCCCCAGTCTGTCTGCGAGCACGCGCACCAGCTTGTCCGCTGCCTCCCCGATCACCGTCCCCGGGCCGAACACGGCGGACGCCCCGGCCTCGTACAGCGCCGGGTAGTCCTGCGGTGGGATCACCCCACCGGCGACGATCATGATGTCCTCGCGCCCCAGTTTGGTCAACTCCTGCCGCAGCTGCGGCACCAGGGTCAGGTGCCCGGCCGCCAGGGTGCTGACGCCGACTATGTGGACATCGTTCTCCACCGCCTGTCGGGCCGTCTCCGCGGGCGACTGGAACAGCGGGCCGACGTCCACGTCGAACCCCAGGTCAGCGAAGGCGGTGGCGATCACCTTCTGGCCGCGGTCGTGGCCGTCCTGCCCCATCTTGGCGACCAGCATCCGCGGCCGCCGGCCCTCAGCGCGCTCGAACCGCTCCACCAGCCGGCGCACTGCTTCCGTCACGGCTTGCCCTCCTCCGACCTCAGCCGCGTACACGCCCCGCACGACTCGTACCGGGGCCTCGTACCGCCCATAAACTCGCTCCAGCGCCTCGCTAATCTCGCCCACCGTGGCCTTCGCTCGGGCGGCGTCAATCGCCAGTTCCAGCAGGTTGCCGGTCCTCGTCCGGGCGGCGTCGGTCAGGGCCTTCAGGGTCGCATCGACCCGGGCCTGGTCGCGCTCGGCCCGCAGCTTCTTCAGGCTCGCGACCTGGGCCTCGCGGACGGCGGTGTTGTCCACCTTGAGTACGTCGATCTGTTCGGCCGTGGCCGGCCTGTACTTGTTCAACCCCACAACCGTCTGTTGGCCGGAGTCGATCCGTGCCTGGGTGCGAGCCGACGCCTCCTCGATCCGCATCTTGGGGATGCCCGCCTGGATGGCCTGGGTCATCCCGCCTAGCTCCTCGACCTCGCGGAGGTGTTGCCACGCCCGGCGGGCCAGGTCGTGCGTCAGTCGCTCGACGTAGTAACTGCCGCCCCACGGGTCGGCGACGTTGCAGGTGTCGGTCTCCTGCTGCAGGAACAGCTGCGTGTTGCGGGCGATGCGGGCGGAGAAGTCGGTCGGCAGGGCCAGCGCCTCGTCCAGGGCGTTGGTGTGCAGCGACTGCGTGTGCCCGTGGGCGGCGGCCATCGCCTCCAGGCAGGTCCGCGTCACGTTGTTGTACACGTCCTGGGCGGTCAGGCTCCAGCCGCTCGTCTGGCTGTGGGTCCGCAACGACAGGCTCTTGGCGTTCTTCGGGCCGAACGGCTTGATCAGCTTCGCCCAGAGCATGCGGGCGGCGCGCAGCTTGGCGACTTCCATGAAGTAGTTCATGCCGATGGCCCAAAAGAACGAGAGCCGCGGGCAGAAGGCGTCCACGTCCAGCCCAGCCTTCATCCCGGTGCGGACGTACTCCAAGCCGTCGGCCAGCGTGTAGGCCAATTCCAGATCGGCCGTGGCCCCCGCCTCTTGCATGTGGTAGCCGCTGATGCTGATGCTGTTGAACCTCGGCATCCGCCGACTCGTGTAATCGAAGATGTCGGCGATGATGCGGATACTTGGTTCCGGGGGATAGATGTAGGTGTTGCGGACCATGAACTCCTTGAGGATGTCGTTCTGGATGGTCCCCGAGAGCTGCTCCGGCTTCACGCCCTGCTCTTCGGCGGCGACGATGTACAGGGCCAGCACCGGCAGCACCGCCCCGTTCATGGTCATCGACACGCTCATCTTGTCGAGCGGGATGCCGTCGAACAGGGCGCGCATGTCGAGGAGGCTGTCGATGGCCACGCCGGCCATGCCGACGTCGCCGGCGACGCGCGGGTGGTCGGAGTCGTAGCCGCGGTGCGTCGCCAGGTCGAAGGCGATGCTGAGGCCCATCTGGCCGGCGGCGAGGTTGCGGCGGTAGAAGGCGTTGGAGTCCTTGGCCGTCGAGAAGCCGGCGTACTGGCGGACCGTCCACGGCCGCAGGACGTACATGGTGGGGTACGGCCCGCGGAGAAACGGCGGCATTCCGGGGAGGGTATCGAGGTGATCGACGCCGTGGAGGTCGATGGCCGTGTACAGCGGCTGGACCGAGATGCCCTCCGGCGTCTGCCAGGATTGCAGATTGCCGATTGCAGATTGCCGATTGTTCTCCCAATCTGCAATCTGCAATCGGCAATCTGCAATCCGAAGAGGAACGTCGGCGAAGTTCGGGATCGCACTCATGAGAGCAGCACTCCTTCCTCGCGGAGCATCTCGCGCAGGGCCGCCAGCACGTCGCACTTGATGAAGATGAAGCGGTCCACGCCGGCGGCCCGCCAGGCCGCCTCGTTGGCGCCGGGGTTGCCGGCCAGGACAACCGATCGCGCCCCAGAGGCCTTCAGCTTCGGGGTGAGCTGCGGCACCACTTCCGGATAGAGCTTGTCCGATGAGCAGATGACGACGACGCTCGCCCCGCTTTCGCTGAACGCCTTCGTGGCGGCGTCGGCGTCGCGGAAGCCGTCGTTGCCGATGACCTCGAAGCCGCCGGCCTCGAAGAAGTTCTTGGCGTACGTCGCCCGGGCGGTGTGGTGGGTGACCGGTCCCATGCTGGCCAGGAACACCCGCGGCCGCTTGCCGCGGGCCGCCTGCCAGGAGTCGCTGGCGGCGCGCAACTCCTCGAACGGCTCGGCGAACGGGTGGGGCGCAAGCGGCGGGATGACCGTCGGCTCGGTGTGGAAGCCCAGGGCCTCGGCCAGCTGGCCGATGGAAGCCCCCTTCTCGGCCGCGTCGATGGCCGTTGCGACCCGCTGGCCGGCCCAGGGGAGCGCGGTCAGTGCCGGGCTGTCGCGGCGGGCGCTCGCCAACCGCGCGACGGCCGCTGCCCGCAGGGCGATCCGGTCCGGGGCCGGCCGCACTACCGGCGCCTCGCCGACGTTTGGGAACTCGCTGACGCCGGTGATGCCCTCCTTGCGGCGGGCGAGGTTCCTGGCCCGGGGCGCGAAGGCGGAGTCGATTTGTTTGGCGACCCAACCGGTTTGGAACGCCCGGAGCATCCCGCCGCCGCGCTCCACTTCCTGGAAAATGCCCCAGGCCTTATCGGCCACCTGATCGGTGAGCCAGTCGAGATACCAGCTGCCGCCGGGCGGGTCGATGACGCGGTGCAGGTGCGCCTCCTCTTGCAAGACGAGGACGGTATTGCGGGCGATGCGGCGACTGAGGGCATCCGGCGGGCCGGCCACGGAGTCGAACGGCACCGACGTGATCGCCTCGGCCCCGCCGATCCCGGCGGCGAAACAGGCCACCGTGTTGCGCAGCAGGTTCACATAGGGGTCGCGCAGGGTCAGCACCCGCTTGCTGACGCGGGCGTGGACCCGCATGGCCCCGGCAGCCGGCGAGCCGCCGCACGCCTCGACGACCCGCGCCCACAGCCGCCGGGCGGCGCGCAGCTTGGCGATCGCCAGGAAGTGGTGCGTGCCCAGGCTGATGCTAAAGAGGATTTGCCGGGCGGCGCTATCGACGTCCAGTCCGGCCCGGGTCATGGCCCGCAGGTACTCGACCGCGGTACACATGCCGAAGCCGATGTCCTGGGCGGCGGTGGCCCCGGCGTGGTGATACGGGGCGGTGCCGACGCGGACTGCGGTGACGTGTGGGTAGTTCTTCGCCGTCCACGCCGCCAGGTCGGCCATCAGGACCAGGGTCGCAGCCGGCGACATGGGCAGCTGGCCGTCGCGGGCCAGCACCGCCAGCGGGTCGGCGTTGAAAGCGCCCCGAGCCTGCTCCGGGGTGACACCGCGTCGCCGCCACAGCGCCACCAGCGCCGCCGCGGCCGGCAGGAAGGCGGCGCCGGCCTCCAGCGTCACACCGACCCGGTCCAGGTGGACGTTGGCCAGGACGGCGGCGAAGTCGTCGGCGTGGTACGCCATCAGCCCGTCGCGGCCGGCGAGTTCCGCCGCCGCCGGGTCGTCGGGGTCCAGGCCGTTGCGGGCGGCGACGTCCAGCCGCAGCAGCAGCGAGGTGGCCCCCCCCTGGAGGTCGTCGAGGATCGCCAGGTTGGTGACGGCCGGGTCGGGGTGGGCGTGCTCCGGGCGGAGGTCCCAGCCGGTCCGCACCGCCCCGAGCGGCCGGGCGCCGCGCACGAACGGCGGCAGCCCGGGGAACCCATCCGGGTCCGCATCGCCGGGGCGGTCGCGCCGGCTGTAGACCGGCTGGACGTCGATGCCTTCGTAGGTGTGGGTGACGAGCTTCTGCTCGAACGACGCCCCTCCCAGGTCGGCCTCGGCCAGGGCCCGCCACTCGTCGTAGCCGGCCGGCGGGAAGTCGTCCCGAAGGGTGAATTCGGGGTCAAGCATGGAATGCGTCCTTGTGTTCAATCCGCGTGGCTGACCGGCTCGCACAGCTCGGTGAGGACGCCGAAAGTGCTTTTGGGGTGGAGGAACGCGATGCGCATGTGATGGGCCCCGGGGCGGGGCGTGTCGTCGATCATGCGCACGCCGGACTGCTTCAGCTCGGCGATGCGCTCGTCGAGGCCGGCGACAGTGAGGGCGATGTGGTGCAGTCCCTCACCTCGCTTCTCCAGAAATGCGGCGACCGTGCTGGACGGGTCGGTCGGCTCCAGCAGTTCGAGCCGGACCTCGCCTATGCGGAAGAAGCCGACGCGGACTTTCTGATCGGGAACCGTCTCGACGCCCTCGAAGACGGCCCCGAGGGTACCCTCGTAGAACGGCCGCTGGGCGTCGATGGAACGGACCGCGATGCCGATGTGGTTGACGGCCTTGGCAGGGGTCATGGATTGCTCTCCTGGTTTGGCGGCCATCCCGCGAGGATCTCCTCGTATGGCCGCGCGTCTCCGCGGGCGCGGAGCCGGCGCCCGCAGCTCACTAAGGAGGTTATAGCTGGATTGCTGCCGTTAGTCGGCGGGCCGCTCGGCGCCCGCGCTTCAGTCGCTCCCCTCGGGGGCGCAGCCCAGGGTCGGTCGGCGGGCCACGTGCTGCCACAGCTGGCGGCGCGTGTCATCGAAGCGCGACGACACGAGGAGGGCGACCTGGCGATGGAACGCCGCCCCGAAGTGCGGGTCGTGCGCGCACATCGCCATGATCTGTTCGAGGTCGAGGACGGCCAAGCGAGCCGGGGTCGCCGCGCGCGCCATCGCCGTCATCGAGTGCCGGCCCAGTACCGGCGACCAACCGAGCAATTCCCCGGGTTGGGCGCGGTGGATCTCGACAACCTCTTGCCCCGACACCTCAACTTCCAGGCGCACCTCGCCCGCGAGTACCAGGTGAATTGACTTGGAATCCTGTCGTTGGCGGAAGATCACGGCACCCGCCGCGTACTCCTTCAGTTCCGCCATCGCCACGAGTCGATCGGCGTACGGCTTGCCGAGGTCGTGTAAGAAGCCGATCCGCTCCATCTCTGACGGAAGAACCATCATGTGCCTCTCTCCTTTTTGAGCCCGCCCGCAACCAAGGCGAACAAGTCTCGAGTTCGGGCGGCCCGTAACGCACCCGTTCAAAGGCAGTGTAGCCCCCGTGGCGTCGCTTGGTTTTGCAACTCGCGTGCCGACCGCCAGAAAGAGTCGCTCGGGTCGGGTCGTTTCTCGCCGGCGTACGGAATTATGGGTGAAGCCTTGAAGGCCCCTGTGCGGTTTCGGCACGGCCCGCGAGCGCTGAGCCAAAATCGCACGTGCGCCAGCCGCTTGCGGCTTCGCAGGAACGATTGCGAAGCCGCAAGCGGCCAAGTCACCGCACCCGGGGATGACGCGGTTATACCAGTTAATGAGTAACCATATCGAAACATCAGTTTTTCCCGTCGTTGCGACGCCCCTTCGTCTGCGTGCTACATTTGTACTTGGCGAGGCCGCCTAAAGTCGGGGAGCCTGCCCAGTGCCAGCACCTCCTTCTGCGTCCCAAAGGTGGGCGCGCAGATCACGGTTAAATTCGATCATCCCTGCCCGTGGGCCGGGCACTGGCTGGGACAGAACCGCGACCCGGCCGCGCCGTCGCCCGTGGTGGACGATGTGATGCGGCTGACCGGGCAGACCTGCACCATCTTCCAGCGCCTCAACGAGGCGGGGGACATGATCCGCGTCTGCACCAACGTCCAGGGTAAGGACGGCCGACGGGCCATCGGCACCTTCATCCCGCGCAGCAACCCCGACGGCGCGGCCAACCCCGTCATCGCCGCGGTCCTCAAGGGGGAGACGTACCGCGGCCGCGCCTTCGTGGTCAAGGCCTGGTACGTCACCGCTTACGCGCCGGTCAAGGACCGGGCGGGCCAGGTCATCGGGATCCTCTACGTCGGCGTGCCGCAGGACAGTGTCCTGAGCCTGCGCAAGAGCATCGAGGCCACGCGGGTCGGCGAGAGCGGCTACGCCTTCGTCATCGACTCCAAGGGCAACACGGTGGTCGGGGCGCGTGGCACGTCGGCGCCGCCGCTGCCGGGCGGGGACGGCGACTCGCTGCGCGACGAGGTGTGCAAGAGCGCCAGGGCCCTGGCCTCGGGGGAGACGGCCGAGCAGCGCTATACCGCCGCGGACGGCGCGCGGCTGGTGCGCTACGCCTACAACAAGCCGCGGGACTGGGTGATCGGCGTGAGTGTCGCCGAAGAGGAGTTGGCGCGGGCCGAGCAGCACGTGGCCGATTTGGGGCGGCGCAGTGCGTGGCTCGTGGGCGGGATCGCTGGGGTCACGGTGGTCCTCGGCCTCGTGCTGGGCGTGGTCCTGGCGCGGGGGATCACCCGCCCGATCGGCCAAACGGTCGGTGTGCTGGAGGCCGTCGCCGCCGGGGACCTGACACGCCGGGTGAACATGTCCTCGCGCGACGAGGTGGGTCGCATGGCGGCCGCCCTGAACACCGCGGTCGATAAGCTGCGCCAGAGCGAGGAGGAGAAAGAGCGCCGGCGGCACGAGGACCAGGAGCGGGCGGAGCGCGAGCGCGAGCAGGAACGCCTGCGCGCCGAGCAAGAGCGGCAGCGGGCCGAAGCCCAGCGCGAAGAAGAGCGCCGGCAGGCCGAGCGCGAGAAGCGCCAGGCCGATGAGGTGCGGGACAAGGTGGACGCACTGCTGCAGACGGTCAACGCCGCCGTGGCCGGCGACCTGACCCAGGAGGTGACGGTCGTAGGCGAGGACGCCATCGGCCAGATGGGCGAGGGGCTGTGGGCGCTGCTGCAAACCCTTCGGTCGAGCATCGCCGCCATCGCCCGGAACGCGACGACGCTCGCGGGCGCCAGCGAGGAACTGTCGGCGGTGAGCGCCCAGATGTCGGCCAACGCCGAGGAGACGGCGGCGCAAGCCGGCGTCGTCTCCGCCGCCAGCGAAGAGGTCAGCAGGAACGTGGACACCGTCGCCACGGGGACCGAGGAGATGAGCGCCTCGATCAGCGAGATCGCCAAGAACGCCTCCGAGGCCGCCAGCGTCGCACAGACCGCCGTGGAGGTCACCGCGGCGGCCAACGCGGCAGTGGGCAAGCTGGGGGAATCGAGCGCCGAGATCGGCAAGGTCATCAAGGTGATCACGGGGATCGCGGAGCAAACTAACCTGCTGGCGCTGAACGCCACCATCGAGGCGGCGCGGGCCGGCGAGGCGGGCAAGGGCTTCGCTGTCGTGGCCAACGAGGTCAAGGAGTTGGCCAAGGAGACCGCCAAGGCCACCGAAGAGATCGGACAGCAGATCCAGGCCATCCAGACCGACACCCGCGGCGCCGTGGACGCCATCAAGCAGATCGCGGAGGTGATCGACAAGGTCAACGACATCTCCAGCACCATCGCCGGCGCGGTCGAGGAGCAGACGGCGACGACCAACGAGATTGGCCGCAACGTGTCCGAGGCTGCCAAGGGATCGAGCGAGATCGCCCAGAACATCACGGCGGTGGCCCAGGCGGCGGGCAGCACCACGGAAGGCGCCGCCAACACGCAAAAGGCCGCCTCGGAGCTGGCGCGCATGGCCGCGGACCTCCAGCAGCTCGTCGGCCAGTTCCGCTACGAGGACGGGAGTAGGAACGGGGCCCCCGTGCCGACCGGTACCCCCGCGACGCAGCGGGCGCAACAAGAATCGGCATTCCAACAACATCCAAGGATCGGTAGTCGGCGCCCCGTCAGCGGGCCACTGCACCCGTGAACAGCGAGGAGTGCCCGTGGGCTGGTCTCGACAAGTGTCCGCAACGGCCCGTGCCGGCCTGGAACGCGGCCCCAAGAGGCCAGCCATCGTGACAGCGCGGGCGCTTGCGCCTGGGGAGGTCGGTCGTCAGATCGAATGCGGAACCCCCGCCTTTCGCCGGACGAGCCTGGCCATGTTCTCGGCGGGGTTCTCCACATTCGCCCTGCTTTATTGTGTGCAACCCCTCCTGCCGGTGTTCTCGCGCGAGTTCCACGTCGGTGCGGCGGAGAGCAGTCTGTCCCTGTCCCTCACGTCGGGCTTCCTCGCCGTCGCCGTGTTGGTTGCCGGCTCGCTCTCGGACGCCTGGGGCCGTAAGCCCGTGATGGTCGTCTCGCTTCTGGCGTCAGCCGCCCTTACCGTTGTGGCGGCCATGGCGCCGGGCTGGCACGGACTGCTCGTGGTGCGCGCCCTGGAAGGGATCGCCCTTGGCGGTTTGCCGGCTGTGGCCATGGCCTACCTGGGCGAAGAGATGCACGTGCGCTCCATCGCGCCAGCGAAGGGCCAGCGACTTCCTTCGCTGGCGCGTCAGGCTTGTGTCGCCAGCGAAGGGCCAGCGACTTCCTTCGCTGGCGCGTCAGGCTTGTGTGCGATTCTTCCGTGCCAGGGTAATAACGTCCTTGTAGGGAGGGGCAAGAGATTTTGCGCGTTGATCGTAGACCACCATTGTCCACGTGCCAAACGTGGATGCCTGACGGTAGAAACCGATCCGTCCCCCTAGCCGACGTGTTCTACACTTCCTGTGCGAGGACTGAAGGTGGTCCCCGGCCCGCCAACGCAGGCGGACAATTAGAGACCATGACGAAGGCCTCGCCCACTCCGAATTGAAGCCAAGAGCCCTGGCCTGGAATCACGCACCGGGCGGCCTCCTCTCCGAGGGACGAATCGCTCGCAGGACCACTGCGCGCTGGAATGCTCTTGCCTCCTTGGCCTTTCGGCTGACCACACACGCGGCACTCGTTTCTCTGGGCGGCATCTGCGGCGACGCCGGAGCCAAGAGCTTGTTCGTCGATGAGATCGGGGACGTGGTCGAGGTGCAAGAGGAAGCCTTCAAACACCCGCCCGAGACGCTGCGTGGCACCGCCCGGGCGCTGATCCTGGGGGCTTCCAAGCTCAAGGACCGGCTCTTGCTAATGCTCGACACGGACAAGGGCGGTCCAGTTAGCGAGGAACCCCCAGTGACAAGGACAGTCGTCAATACCAGTATCTCTTAGGGAGTGAACAATGCGCTGGTTTCGCAACCTGAGGACCTTCGGCAAGCTCATGTTCGCCTTCGCCACACTGTCGCTGGTCATGGGCATCATGGGCTATGTTGGCGTCAGCAGCCTGGGCCGGATGAACGGCATGGTTCACACGCTCTACGAGCGTGAGATGATCGGCCTGTCGCAAGTGAAGGGGAGCCACATTGTCATGCTCAAGATGGTCCGGGCGTTCCGCCAGTCGCTCATCGTCAAGGAGCGGGCGGAAGTGCAGGCCCTGACCCAGGACATCGACAAGTTCGATGGCGAGTTCCAAGCGGACCTGGCCGCTTTTGAACCGACACTTGTGACCACGGAGGGCAAAGACAAGCTCGCCGAGCTACGCAAGGAATACGCGGCTTGGGTTGCGTTGGGCCGAGATTCCATGAAGCTCTTGATAGAGGGCAAGCACAAAGAAGGCCACGCCAAAGGGGAGGAGTTGTATGCTGGGGCCACCAGGCTCAACGTCCTCATGGCAGACCTCTCGAGGACGAAGGAGGGACTCGGCAAACAGGCTTATGAGGACAGCGAGAAACTCTATGCGGAAAGCCGCCTTCTGTTGATCTGGATCATTGTCGGGGGGTGCGGCATCGCCCTGGCGCTGGGTGTGGTCATCGCGCGGGTCATCACTCGGCCGCTTGCCGAGACCGTGGGGGTCCTCCAAGCCGTGGCTGGCGGAGACCTCACCAAACACCTCGACCTGGACACGAAGGATGAGGTGGGGCGGATGGCCCAGACGCTGAACACCACCATTGAGAAGCTGCGCCAATCCGAGCAGGAGAAGGAACGGCGGCAGCGCGAGGACCAGGAGCGGGCAGAGCGCGAGCGCGAGCAGGAGCGCAGCAAGGCCGAGCAGGAGCGGCAGCAAGCCGAGCGGCAGCGCGCGCAAGAGCAGCAACTAGCCCAGCGGGAGAAACAACAGGGGGACGAGCTACGCGCCAAGGTGGACGAACTGCTGGAGACGGTCAATGCCGCCGCCGAAGGTGACCTGACGCAAGAGGTGACGGTCTCTGGCGAGGACGCCATCGGGCATGTTGGTCGGGGGTTGGCCCGGCTGCTGGAGAATCTGCGCTCGAACATCGCGGCCATCGCGGGCAACGCGCACGCCCTGGCGCGGGCGTCGGAGGAGTTGTCCGCCGTCAGCACGCAAATGAGCGCGAACGCCGAGGAGACGGCGGCCCAGGCCGGCGTCGTCTCCGCCGCCAGCGACGAGGTCAGCAAGAACGTGCAGACGGTCGCCACCGGCACCGAGGAAATGAGTGCCTCCATCCGCGAGATCGCCAAGAACGCCTCCGAAGCCGCCCGCGTCGCCCAGTCCGCCGTCCAGGTCGCCACCGCGGCCAACGCCTCGGTGGGCAAGCTCGGCGACTCCAGCGCCGAGATCGGCAAGGTCATCAAGGTCATCACCAGCATCGCCGAGCAGACCAACCTGCTGGCGCTCAACGCCACCATCGAGGCGGCGCGGGCGGGGGAGGCGGGCAAGGGCTTCGCCGTGGTGGCCAACGAGGTCAAGGAACTGGCCAAGGAGACCGCCAAGGCCACCGAAGAGATCGGACAGAAGATCGACGCCATCCAGCAGGACACGCAGGGCGCCGTGGACGCCATCAAACAGATCGGCGAGGTCATCAACAAGGTCAACGACATCTCCAGCACCATCGCCGGCGCCGTCGAGGAACAGACGGCGACGACCAACGAGATGACGCGCAACGTGGCCGAGGCCGCCAAGGGCTCGGGCGAGATCGCCCAGAACATCACGACGGTGGCCCAGGCGGCGGGCAACACGACAGCGGGGGCGGGCAACGCGCAGAAGGCGGCGTCGGAACTGGCACGCATGGCGGCCGAACTGCAGCAGCTGGTCGGTCAGTTCCAGTACGAGGACGGTCGCGCGAACAGATCCCGCGTGCCTGCCAGTCCTGCTGGCGCCTGGGGAAGCGGCGCGAGTCGCGCTCCGCAGCGCAAGCAAGCATCGGCAGCCGGCGCTAGGTGACCCCAGGCCGACGCCGGTAACTTCCCCCCCGCGCCGCGGCTCTTCCCGCACCGCTGGCGCTTCCCCGTTCGCGGGTCGATGGGCCGAAACACCCACGGCTCGCGCTTTCCCCTCGACCAGGCCACTCAAGCGCCTCCCGGCGTCCGCGCAGATGCTGCGCGCCGCACGTAGGCCGCACCTGAATGGTCTCAGCCTCCCCTCCCGACTGTGTAACCCCTCAGCACTCGACGGATTCGTCTGCGCCCCGGCAGACTGCTCGGCTCGGGTTGGGCCCGCGAACGAGCGCTGCCGACCACTGCACCCACGAACAGAGAGAGGAGTTTCGATGCGCTGGTTTCGTCAACTGTCCACGGCGGCCGTGTGGTGTGCCCTGGCCTTCGCCGGTGTCGTCGCCATCTCGGGGGACGCGCGAGCTGAGGTGAAAATCGATCCGGCGTGCCGGATGGTCAACCGCCCTCCCGGCCGGTGCGGCTGGTGCGCGGTGGAGACGCTGGCGCGGCACCACGGAATCGAGGCCCTCTACGGCCTCGTCGAGAAACACGCCTCGGATTGCTCCGCCGAGGATCTGACCGAGGTGCTGGACAAGGCCGGGGTGTCCTATCGCCTGCAGTGGGCTGGGACAAACGACACGGCCATCCTCGGCCAGGGCTGCCGGGATGGCCTTGGTGTCGCCGTGGGCCTTCGACCTCCGCGGGCGGGCGCTGCCGGCCACATCGTCACTGTGGTCGATTTTGGAGAGGAGATCGTGAAGGTTATCGACCCGAATGACAGGGACAGGCGCGTCCGCGCCCTCTCGCGGGACAAGTTCCTGCGCTCGTGGGACGGCTTCGCCGTCGTCCTGCAACCGGCACAGGCCGGGAAGTAGGACAATGCTACGGCGGTCCGGGCGTGCGCTGGGGGCCGTCACAACAGCACCAGCCCGAAACGTCAGCGCGAGGAGGTCTCGCTGGCGTTTCGGGCTGGTGCTGGGAGAGGTGAAAGCAGTGCTCAGGGACTCCCCACCCCAAGGCTCAGCGGGTTATTTGACCCCGGGGGGCCGGGGGGTGAGATATACTGGTATGGGTACGGAGGCGCCACGGACGCGGGCGCCGCGACTCGGGCGGCCTGGGATCCATTGCCCGCGCCGTACCGGGTCTGGCCGGGCAGGTCGAGTGAAATGCGAGCCTCACCGCCGGCGCGGACCGTGACCTCTTTGCTCACGGTGATGGTTTTGCCGTCGCGGACGAATTCTGCCTTGAAGTTGTAGACGTAGTCCTTACCCGAGGCCAGCGGCGGACTTTCAAACCAGCGGGTCGCGGACTTTGCCTCAGTGGCATGGCCATCGACGGTCAACTTGGCGTCGGCCGGCACTTGCACGACGACGGTTGCCGGACGCTTCTCGGGCTCGGCCGCAGGGGCCGCAGTTGCCAGAAGGAGGAGGGCGCCGATCCCGAGGGGGACCGACAGCAAGACGTAGCGCATGACTTTCTCCGATGTATTGGGAAACCCCGAGCCTGTCCCAACCGCGGTGGGTAGCGGTGGTTGGTCAACAGGCCCACTGAACTCTCCACAGGAAGAGAGGGGATACTCCACTTCGAGGGCATCTTCCACCCACCGTAATTATACCCGGTCCGCTCCCCCTGTGTAAACCTCACAGCAATTGTTTTGCCCAGTTCCCAGGTGGTGGGAAGGCAGTTAACACCCGCGGCAGTAGGCCCCAGCCCAGCAGCCCGCCTGTAGTTCGCGGCATGGTTCAGAACGGGGCAGTTTCGGGTGGCGCGGCCGTAGGTCAGGCTTTCCAG
>Ga0116219_10001386_pt1 | contig 22611 bp, 19 predicted proteins | sample Sb_taG_4_FD_91019 | JGI IMG/M metagenome (GOLD analysis project Ga0116219, IMG submission 91019) | Peat soil microbial communities from Weissenstadt, Germany - Sb_50d_6_BS metaG | ecosystem: Environmental > Terrestrial > Soil > Wetlands > Peat | place: Germany: Weissenstadt | collected 2010-09-21
CTACTACGAAGTCCTCGTCCGCCTGTCCGAGGCCCCCGACCGACGCCTTCGTCTGAGCGACCTTGCGGACCGTTCCCAAAGCTCGCGAAGCCGACTGTCGCATTCTTTGACCCGCCTCGAGGCGCTCGGATGGATCAGCCGCGAGGCTTGCGAGTCCGACCGCAGGGGCGCCTTCGCTGTGCTGACCGACGATGGCTTTGCGGCCCTCGAGGCTGCTGCCCCCGTCCACGTCGAGGGCGTCCGAACCCACCTGTTCGACCAACTGAGCACGACGCAGCTCAAGCAGCTGCGCGTCATCAGCGAGCAGATCCTCGAGCACCTGGTAACGGTCAAAGACGCGTCTCCCGACGTAGTGAGCCTGCTTGGAGCCCTCGGGAAGGGTCCGTCGAGGACTGCATAGAGAGTTGTCGGCAACAAGTCGAGAGCTCGCGTTATGGCCCGAACAACGAACGCGATAGCTCGTTCGATCACGCGACCGGCGGATCGTGGACATTAACGGAATCGCCTGTAGTCGAATCAGATTGGATCGAGGATGACGACAGGGATCTGCCGGTCGGTGCTTGCTTCGAAACCAGCGAACCCTGGGGGGCCTTGCTTCTGTCGAGACCAGATCGGTTCTCGTTCTTCGCCGGTTGCCGTGTGGGCACGAAACTCGCGTGTCGCCGTTCCGATCTCCACGATGACGATGGGGTTTGCGACGAGATTGTGGTACCAGTCAGGATGGGTTGGCGCACCATTCGCAGAAGCGAACACCGCGACCCTGCCGTCCCCGAGGTGTTGGTAGGGGTTGATTCGCCCTCGTCCGCTGCGGGCGCCGATGGTGTGGAGCAGCAGCAAGGGCGATCCCGCAAATGGCCCGCCGGGCCTGCCGCCGTTCGCACGGAACTCCTCGACCATCTTGCGGTTCCACTCCTGAAGGTCGTCTATAGGCGGTGGATGGTCGACGCCCCGCCGGCCCTGTGGTCGGGCCCGCGACGGCAGGAGATTGAGACGATCGCGCCGTTGCGGCCGCCAACGCTGCGAGCCGGCGATCCGCCTATCAACCCACCGTTATGCCCGGACCTCGTCCGGGTGCCGAAACACTTCCTCCGCGGTGGACGCCCGCCGAACCGGCGATCGGGGGCACTCACAGAAGGGCCCGGTCGGGTTATCGGGGCAGTGCGTCACCCTTCTACGAAAACGCATCAATGCACTGGTGGAGGGTTCCCGTCGAGGCTGGCAGACAGAGCCGGGTCCCATTCACAGTCAGCACATGAGTGGTGGACCGCCGAGGTGCCGAAAGCGAGAGCCGCTTGTTGTGGGTCCTGAGATGAGCAAACGTCCTCCCAGTCCAGGATGTACTCGCCGAGACTTTCGTCCCATCGTGCTTGGGCTGGCTCGAGCGTGGCCGATGAGTACCCTGCCGGTGCGGGATGGGCATAAGCGTAGAAGGCGGCCGTTGGGTATCTGTCATCACCCGGCCACCAGCCGACGGCTACTTCCTGGCTGTCCATGGCATTGCGCATGATGAAGTCTGACGATGGCGGTGCCGCTGGATCGCCAGAGAAGAGATTGACGGCAAGGTCGAAGGACCCCCACCAGGCGTTTACCGGTGTCGAGCGGCCACGGAACGGCGCTCGAAGCATTGCCAACACCGCGGCGGCGCGGGTGGCGGCGGCAAAGTACGCGCCCACCTGGTCTGGGTCGTACGTGGTGTGCTCGTTGTCGCGGTCCAGCGGAATCGTCCATGGGACCTCCTGCGGTCTGGGATCGAATGCCACCGGTCCGACTAGGGCGTGTACGTGGTCCAGGACTTCTCGGGTAATCGCCGCGACTGAGCGGTTGGGCGTGAGCGCAACGGCACGTCGGCGCCCATCGCTGTGCTCGAGGACGGTCTTGTGCATGTGCAAGTCGATGATGACGACAAGGGCGCCCGAGCCGTCGGGCGCGGGCAGAGGCAGGGTCTCAAAGCCGCGTGCGGTGAGGCGGAGAGCGGCGTGCTGGAGCTGAGGCTCAGCAGGTGCCAGCCGGGCGGCCAGCTTGCCGAGGACCTGCGTGTGGGCGTGAAGCGTCTCCCGGGTGGGGCGCCACTCCTCGTAGGGAAGGGGCTTCCAGCCTTGGACGCCAGACACGACTTCACTGTAACGGTCTCAAGTCAACCGCCGACAGAGCACTGGCTTGCCTTTGGCACCGTTCTTCCCAGTGCGAGGAACCAGGTTGGAGGTGACCCTTGGCTCCGGACGTGCGAGCTCCCGTAAGGGTTCTCATTTTCTCCGCATCGCTGCGAACGGGTTCACTCAATACGAAACTGGCGAACCTGGCGACAAAGTGCCTCGAGCACAAAGGGGCACAGGCCGATTTGGCCTCGATGTCGGATTTCGACAGTCCCTCGTACAGCGCTGATGTGCAGGACGAACTCGGGGACATCGGTCCGAGTCCGCTCGAGTGGAGGACGCCCTAACACCACCAGCGGATCACGTAATCGGAATATGTCCAAACCCTCCGGGTGCTGCAACGACTCCTTGAGCTCTTCAGGCGTAAAGGTCAACTGCCGGAACCCTCACCTGTGTCACGTCGGCTCAAGGTGGATCGAGCCTTCTCTAGTCTTGGAGTCGGAAGACGACACCGTCGACCGGCTCAGCACCGATATGGAGGATACGAACTACCTGCTCCGAGTCGTTGACCGCGTAAGCGACGAAAGTAGGTCCGGCATCGAGCAGGAAGGCACCACGGAGTTCGTCAAGCGGATGCGGGTGTTCTCGCGACGACTCAGTTGAAGGGAGCTGGCGAGGAGTCTCCTTTAGACCGTCCAACCAATGGCGGAGGAAATCTGCCTGCTCTGTATTCGGACGGTCTCGGGTACGCCATCGTTCCAACCAGTATCCGTCCCCTATCAGGTTGTACAACACCTAGGGTTACGAGTTCTTGGCTTCTTCGAGGCGCTTCAAGATCGTTGGATTGTTTGCGAGCTGCGATGCAAACTCGCTTGAGACGAGTTTCTCCACGAGGGCCTTGACGCCGTCATACTCCTCGCAGTTCCAGGCTTGGGTCGGCGTCCTACCGCCAAGCTCGTCATAGGCGTCATGATTCCACCAACGAGTAACTGCAGCGTCTGAGTATCCAATCTTGCGAAGAGCAAGATTGATCTTTGTCGCTTCTCTGTTGGACCACATGGGATCCTGGCCTAGTCCCGTAGAGGCGCTCACTACTACAAGTGTAGCTCGCTACCACTTGCCAGCCTCCGCTCCACCAAGCGCAACCGCGTCTCTTCGGTCAGGCCCAGCGCTCGCAGAATCTGATCTCCGATTAGATGCTTTAAGCCCATACAGATGCTCCGTAAACAATTCCTCTTTCCAGACCTCCTTCTACATGACGAATTCGATAGCCTTGTGAATATGACGAAAGGGTCTCGTTGATGAGCAAGGCAGCCCCGGCCAGGCATTCGCTGGGACTCCCTCGCTTTCCGTCGTCCCCACGTCCAAACGCCAATGTGGACATCGAGAGCGTATTGGCGGCGCTACGACAGGCGGCCTCAGCATTTGATCGCCTTCTCACCGAAGCCGTGCGGGAAATCCGCTTGCATTGGTTTGCCGCCAAGGTATCAAGAGATCCAGAGAATGCAGCATGGATGACTCAGATGCGCAAAAGGGTATCCGAAGGCATTTCTGAAGAGGACTTGATCGGCCACGATGAGCTTGAGAAACGTAAACAAGCTATAAAGCGTGAGAGATAGGACTTGCCTGGCACTTGGAGGTTCTTCGGGCCCGAACTGAGTAGGGCCATCGACGAGTGGCGCACTACGTACGAACCTTCAGAAGAACAGGTCGCTGCGTTCTATGAGTGGGCCATGGCCCTGACCCACACAGGACCGACCGAAGGTTCCCTCCGAACTTCCGACCCTGATGAATACGTAATGTGGGTCAGTGGTGCCAATGTATTTGTGACCTTGCTCGCCGTCGAGCAAGACCTGACAGTTTTTGTTCGGCGGATCGATCCCTCGTAGGGTTCAGTGGACGAAGGAGTCCTAAGGCATCAAGCCCTGTGACCCAATCATCTAACTGAGCATCAGATGTTGTGATCTTCTGACCGAGTGAAGCCATCCGCCGAGAGCCATTGCCTGGCGGCGGCTCGGGAGCGATGCACGCGAAGGCTGTCCTCGCCGACGAGCACTCGGCTCTCGTTACGAGCGGCAACCTCGTGGGGCACGCCCTACAAGCGAACCTTGAGCTCGGTGTGCTCGTGCGGGGCGGGCCCCTGCCGCGACGCCTCACCCGCCACTTCCGTCAGCTCATAATGGATGGTGTGCTCGTGGAAGTTCCTTAGGGGCCTACGCGTGGTGGTGACCTGAGCCCGGAAGGGAGCTCCCGGAAGGCGGGACCGCCACGGATTGTGGCGAGGTACCGGTTTTCGGCCCCGTTCTGACATACCCGTTTCGTACGATCAGGTCGATGAAGCGCAGTTCACAGGATGTAGGCGATCTCGTGCTTGGGCTCGCGGCGCGGGGTATCGCGGTTCGCCCACGACGAATCGAGGGATGGTCCGTCCAGGGACTAGGCCCCCTGGCCGGAATCGCGCCAGCACAAAGGGTCGAGCACTTCGCTGTGCTGAGCCGATTGTCGGCTTCGGGGCGATCCGCTGACGTCGCGGCGATCCGCATGGCGGCGAGGGGTTTTGCGTGTCCCAGGGTCTCCGAGGCCATTCGTCGGGAGTTAGGGATCGACGACGCTGAGGCCGTCTCTGATCTGCCGAACGTGGACGTCTCCACTGCTCCGTCAGGAGATCCTGGCTTTGCGGAACTGGAGGAGGCGGCCTTCGAGTTGGAACGAGATCTCGAGCAAATGCCCGGGCCCTTCGCTCGTCTTTTCGGATCTCTCCAAGCGAACGCGGCCCGGCAAGCACGGGGGCTCGATGAAACGGGAGAGGCGGTTTTCCATTCGGGGCTCGTGAACCTGCTGTGCGCTTTGGTCGGCGACGGCATGTACGACCCACGTTTCTTTGTCGCCATCATGGGTGATGATCCCAAGTCTGTCGAGCCTCGATTAATGGAAGACCTGAACGGCCTCTGTGAGTCGTTCAGCTTGAAGGGAATGCTCGACGCTTACTTCTCCGTTCCGCCCGAACTGATTGCATGGACAGCGCCGCGGCTTCGGCCGATGGTGATGGCGATGGTGGGAGACGGCGACTCAGGGTCCACCCACGACGACGAACTTGACTGGCTGTCGGTGACGTACAGCCCTGTTGCCGTCTACTCGGCCCGCATTATCTGGACCTACGAACGGGCGAATGCAGCTCGCGCTGTTGCCTCCCTTGGTGCAGCGAGGTCGACTTGGGATGATTCAAGGGGCAGTGATCATGGCGCGAGGTGATCACCTCCGAGCCAGTCGAGCCGGGTACCACCACGACGGCATCGACCTCGGAAACGGTACGGTCGTACACTTCGCGGCTGATCCCGGCGGGAGCAAGGCGACGGCCGTCATCCGGCATTCGACATATGAAGACTTCGCCAGCGGGGGACAGGTTACAGTGCGGCCCTACGCTGGCGACTATGACCCCGAGGTGACCGTGGCGCGGGCAGTGTCACGTGTCGGGCAGTCCGGGTACGACCTGATGGTCAGCAACTGCGAGCACTTCGCTCGGTGCTGTGTCACTGGCGACCACCACAGTGAACAGGTCGTCGTCGGCGTGTCGGCAGCAGCCGCCCTTGGCCTGCCTTGGTTGGCTGGCACAGTTGGGCTGAGTTTCGTGGCTTCGTCCGGGGTCGCCGGGGTCAGTGGGGCAGGGGTGATGTCTGGGCTGGCGGCAGCAGGCACTGTCGTGGGTGGGGGCGTCTTGGCCGGTACAGCGGTGCTCGGGACAGTTCCGGCCCTCGTCGGGGCGGTTATTGTGCACCGGTTCAGCCTGGCTGACGACATCGATCTCCCCGACTGCGAACGCCGGGCCCGCACCGCAGGGCGGGTAGGTGCGATAGCAGGCGGCATCGGCGCCCTTGGCGTCTCGACCTGGGCGATCGGCGCGCTCGGCGTTCCCGGTGTGAGCGCGGCAGGCATCTCATCGGGCTTTGCAGCCCTTGGGAGCATTGTCGGAGGTGGGATGGCGAGCGGGGTCGGCTTCGCTATTGCGACCCCTATCATCGGTGTTGCAGCAGGCGCCTATCTGTTCTACCGGCTATGGCTATGGCTCGAACAGTGGCAGGCTCGGCAGGCATCCGCCGCTCGGTCTCGCCCAGCAGCGACGTGAGAGCACTTCGGTTGAAGCGCTCATGAGTTGCAGTCATGCGCGCAATCGAATCGACAGAAACCGCTAATGCGTGCTGTCTGTCTCCGTCCCTGGATCGTCGCCACCTTGGTCCTGCGAACGGGCAAGAAGTTCGAGGATGATCTGCTGGTAGTTGGTGGCCAGAGCCGCGAGTGGATCAGCCGGGTGGGTGTCACCCGTCTCCTTCGTGGGATCGCCCCCTTCGTCAGTGTCACCGGAAGCTCGAGTTGCTTCGGAGGTGAGATCCCACCACCGGAAGAGCCTCTCTAGGCGCTCGTCCGCACGTGAAGCCACAGTGAGCAAGGAGAGCTCGTCCGCCGTGAGTCGGTCACCGAACGTTTCGAACCAGGCCTTCTCGAGATCATCCGCGCGCGGGGTGGTGAGATCGACAAGGGCGGCGAGGATGTGGTGATGCAAGTAGTGGAGTTGCGTGAGAATGCTATAGCGATGCCATCGCGGATCATCGAGCTCGGGTAGATCTGCCAAGAGCCGCACCATCTGGGCCACTCCCGGCGGTGGCCAGCCTTTAGGCCATGCAGAACGGTGTTCCCACAGTTCGAGGATCGCGGCGCGCGCATTGGAAGCACGAACTTCGGCATCGGCGGCCCCGAGGCGGCTCGCCTCGTCAGCTTCGTGCAGGAGCGAGGCGATGTGGTGGGCAAGCCAGCGGGTGAGGGTGTCGTTGGTCCTCTCGTCGTCCAATTCGGCGAGGATCTTCTCGCCGAGAGCAATCACGGGATCAGCAGACGGTGACTCGTCCGTCGGCGTAGAGGACGTAGATGCGGCTTCGGGGGGGTTGGTACTCTCCACCGTGGTCGTCGCTTCGGTGTCGTCCAATCTGGACCTCCACGATCAAGGCGGTACCGGTCGCTCCGAGGTAGCTAAGCAAAATAGCGTGGTCCACCCGAGTGCGGACACCGGAAGACGTGACCACAGTCACTTCGTCGCCGCCAGATTCTCCCCACTGCTCCGCACGTGCGACAACCCTTCCATCTGACTGGCGGAGGATGAGCCCTGTCCGATCAGGGGCTGCTCCGGTGGTCCGCCTGAATCGGTCGCCGGGCATGGGGAGAACGGGGCGGATCTCGGCGGCATAGGGGTCGTGTTCATCCAGGCAGTCGCGCGAGTCGCGCGGGTTTGCGAGCCAGCCAAAGAGCGTGAATGGGGCATGATCGACCTCGAACTCATCTTCGCCTTCATCGGGAAGCTTCCAGTCTGTCGGATTGGTGGCCGCGGCCAGTGCTCGCTGTAGGTCGGCGGCATGCTCGGGACCCACTAGCGCGGACCATATGTAGGCGTGGCTGTAAGCACCGCGTCGATGCAGCCAGCCGTGACCGGCGACGAGGACCGGATCTGGAAGACGTCCGTCTATGAGGCCCATAACACGATCAAACTCTGCACTGTCCGGGGAAACCCAGACGTCGATGGGAGGCAACATGCCGAAGAGCTGAGGCTCTGCTGGGACCGCGCTGCGCAGATCGGCAAGCCATAAGCCAGGGGCGTTCGGTAGGTGTGGTTCCAGCCAGTACCTCCAGGGATCGTCCTCTGCGTCGTCATAGGCGGACACTCGGACCGGGAACCCTGCGTCGACGAGTTCCCCAGCGGCGCACATCATCGCGTGGTACTCGAGGTAAAGCCTGAGGTTCTCCTCCGGAGGAATCGACCCGTGGCGGTGGCTCATCCTTTGCCACGATCGTTGGTCGCGCAATTCGCGTCGGTCGGTCATCCAGTCGTCCCTGCCGAGGCCCCACTCGTCGATGATCCACCGTTCTGCACGTTCGGCCACAGCGTCCACAGGGAGATCGAAGACCCTTGCAAGTGGTGCGAACCAGTACGGGATGGTGTCCATCGAGTCGAAGTCGTACCTGAGGCTGTCGGAGACGTGGCAATCGTCGTGTCTGTGTTCCGCTCCGCGGTCGCGAAAACAGGAAGGAGGCTGGTTTGTGAGAAGGAGCTGGTCCGGTACAGGTCCGTGGGCAGTGGTGACGGCGAGTGCCGTAGATCGGGCGATCTCCCGAATCTGGGCGTGCGGGAGGTCGCGCGAAAGAGCGTGGCGTGTGATCGCATCGACGTGCGGGTGTAGGAGATCAGGCAGATCGCAGGCCACTCGGGCGAGTGCGGTGAGCAAGGCGGTGGCAGCGGATAGACGGTAGAAGTGCAGGGCGGGATCACGGAACGAGCCAGGGTCTGTCCGATCGAGACACTCCACGAGGGCCGCGGCCAAGTCCCTGGCCACTTGTTGGTCAGAGAAGGTGAGTAGATCCCGGATGCAATGTGATGCCCGCCAGCGGACGCTTCGGCGCGGGTGGCCGGAAACACACCATAGAAACAAAGGAAGAGGGTTGACCGCCCCGTCCGAACCTTCGACGTCGATCTCTCCAAACCGTTCGGTGAGAAGCGTCGTCAGGGCATTGGCAGCCTCCATCGGGCTACACAGGCGGCCCAGGACGGCAGCGATGTTCTGCCACCCGAACGGGGTGAGCCTCGACCGGGCTGCGGGTATGGCGGCGAGGACTGCGCGGCGGACGCCGTCATCGCTAGCGAAGGCGCGAAGCTGGTCGGTCAGTGCGTCGGTCTCCTGCCGCCACGCAAGATCTGTTAGTCGTCGCTCGAGCAGGGATGGAAGAGCGGCAGCTCCCCACGCGGCCACTTCGGGCCAGGGGTTCCACTGCGTTAGACATCGTGCTAGGACGTCGACTACGACGTCTGTTCCGATGTGACCGGGCAGATCGGCAACGGCTGCTAGTGCCGCGACGCGGTCATCAGGCTGGGTCGCAAGGACGACAGACGTACAGAACTCGCGGAGAGGGTCACCGTAGATACCCGCTGCCAACAACCTAGGAAAGTCCTCAGCTAGATCCAGCCAGCTCCGACGGTCCGGGTGATCGATGAGCTCTTGTATGTCGCTGGGAGCTTCAGCAGCGTGCCACTGTCCACTCCCGTGCGTTTCGTCGTGATCCAGAAGGACCACCGGCTCCAGAATCGGGCGAACCTGATCGTCGAGTCCGTGCTCGGTGGCCCAGTCAAGGAGCTTGTGGGCGAGGCGCGGCTGATCGCGCGCGGGGACATCGCTCCGCAACCACTCGGTGACGCGGCGTACCGCCACCCGCGCCGAAGCCGTTCCAGAAGCGCCTCGCGGTAGTCGGTCGATGCTGGCCGTCAGATACCGAAGGCGGGCACCATTTTGTTCGACCAGGTGGCCAAGGCTGAGGGCTTCGGCAGCGGACAAAGCGCCGCCATCCACGGCGCCGAGCACGACGCTCGGCGCTGTTGTACCGAGGTCGACCCGATCTTCGTCGTCCCAGCGGCTGACCGCCGCCAGGCCCACGTATGCGTCAATCCTTCCTACGGCTCGAGCGACCGCCGAATAGGGGACCACGCGAGTGTCGGTGACGTACGGAGATACTGCCTCGGTAGCCCGCACAAGGCCAACGGCGACTTTCGCGCGGTCGGCTTCGGCGATGGCCGCCCGCTCTGCGAGATCGGCATAAAGGGCCATCAGCCGCGCAGCATCGTCGTTGATGCCGGTTGCGGCGTCGACCGCTTCGTCGAACAGGTGCTTGCCGAGTGTCGGAGCCACGTCGCCGGCAAGTTCGGCTGCGCGCGCCAGCAAGTCGAGCCGGTCAGGAGCCGAGTACGTGTCTTCCCGGGCCTGGGCAGCCGCACGCACACAGAGATCTGCAGCGCGGTTCGGATCTGTGCCGCGACGTACGAGGCAGGCCGCCAGGTCGAGCCAAAGTTCAGGCGCGCCATCGCGAAGGAGTGTCGGGGCCGCGTCCGCGAGTTGGTCGATCACATCGACGGCTCCGCTGTCCACCGCGGCGTCGGCTGTCATCACTGCCCAGGCTCGATATGAGTTGTCAATGGTGAACCAGCGATGCCCAGCTTTCTCGAGCCGATTGGCGAGCGCGGTCACGACGAACTCGGTCACCTCGTTCCCATGGACGGCGCTTACGACAGCCCGAGCGGCGAGCAGAGCTGCCTCGAGCAAGGGCCCTATCGCCTCGGTCCACTGGCGGCGCTCATAGTCTCGGGTGTCGTCGCGTCGGGTGGTCAGGTCTCGAGCGTCCGTGTCGTCTTCGTTCCTCGGCCTAAGCGACGGCGGGAGAAGATCATCGACGGTGAGCGTGTTCTCGCCTAGGACAGCTGCGAGGGAGTGCACACGGAGTGCAGCGACGCCGTCGCCTGCACCCGTCGAGAACCCCCAAAGGTGTGATGGCAGAGGCCGCATCCAGTGTCGAGCCAGGGAAGCTGCCATTGTCCGGTCTCCGTGTCGGGCGGCGACCTCGATAAGCAAACCGTTCCACGGCTCTGCTGGGGCGCGGTCCGCGGCCAGCAGTGCGGCCACCACTTCATCGACCCAGCCGCGCTCTGGATCGGCTGCGGCGCCGGAGTAAGCCAGGAACGGCGCCTGCAAAGGGTGTGGGACTTCCTCCGCTATCAGCGCTTCTCTTACGGAGCCCGGTCCGGCTTCTGCCGCGACGCGGGAGGCCAGCTCCGCCGCGGCGGCCATGGCGAAGTTCGCAGGGCGCCATCTACGCAGTTCCGCCGCTGCAGCGCTGAATCCGTCGAGTCGATAGCGAGCCTCCGCGGCGCAGGCGACGTCGTCCACGTCGATGTCCCAGCCGATTGTCTCTTCCTCGGGGTCTGCCATCCATCGGTGCAACCAGGCGTCCGCATGTTCCAATTCGGAGTGGGTAGTCAACCGGTGGGCTGGATCCCGGGACAAAGCGGCAGCTAAGCGCATGTGAATGGGGGCAAGCCATGCGTTGTGGCTCTGGTGCAGTGCATGTGTCCGCAGCAGGTCGATGTCAGAGTAACGGACGACGAGATCGAAGTGGGAGTCGACGAGTGACGACAGCGTGTCCAACCTCGAGGCCGTGTCACAGCCTCGAACCGCGAGACGCACAGCTGCTGCGGCGTCGTCGGTTTCTGCTGCGGCGCGTGCAGCGAGGTCGAGCCTGCGGCCTTGAACTTGCGCGCGCCGGAACCCGTCTGGGATCGCTTGAGGCCAGTCCTCTTCGAGAACGAGTTGAAGGACCGCATCGAGCCGACCTGCTGCGAACAGGTGATCCGCCACATGCGCCGTGGCATCGGCATCATCTCGATATGTGGACAGGAACAGATCAGCAAGCCCCCCGTGTGCGGCGACCAAGTCCGACGGGTCGACTCGGCCGCGAACGTACGTCTCGAAGTCCTCGTCGCGGAACCGGATCTTCCCGTCGACCAAGGCGACACCGGGCGTGAGCCCATGAGCGAATGCGACCACCGCGTCCGAGTCGACGCCGAGCAAAGTTGCAAACGTCTCGATCCTGACCGGTCGGGCCAGAGCAAGCATGCACGCGAGCCAACTGCGACCACCTGTGTTCTCACCACTCACCTGCAGTGCTGAATCGATCAAGTCCTTGAACAACGGCTCGGGTGTCCGGTCACATGCTTCCAGAAGCGTCGGCATGTCCCAGCCTTGAGCCTCTCCTTGAGTCAGCGCGTAGTACTGGGCCCGTGGGTTGCCATCTGTCCGGTTGTGAAACTCGGTCACATTAACGTCCGATTCGTCGGGTCGATAGCGCCGTAAGTGAGCTCCAGACGTAGCGTGGTCAAAGGGCGTTACCTCCACGGAAGCGGCTCCCGGGACACCCAACGTGTCAACCCGATGGCTTCGAGCGCTGAGGACCACGGTGCAGCGTGCGGGCAGTCGCAGCCTGACCAGGTCTTTGAGGAATCCCCGATCGCCACGCTCTGCGGCGGCGATCGCTGCATTGTCTGCGGCGTCGACTCCGAGTACGAGCACGGCCTCGGGGTCAAGTGTTCGAACAGCGGCTTCAAGATTGCGGCCGAACCACCGCCACAGGTCCTCCTCCATCGCTGGCGGCTGGAGCAACAGCGAAGTCCCGCAGCGAATGGCCAGTTCGTTGAGCATCTGCATGACGAATCGCTGCGAGGTGTGGCGTTCTTCGCCCGCGTTGAGGTAGTCGCCTCCTCCATAGCAGTCGAACATGAGGACTACCGAGCCCGGAGGTAGGTGGTCACCGATCTGCCGAAGAGCTGTGGTCTTGCCTGCGCCTGCAGAACCATGAGCGACAACGATGGCAGCAGCGTTCGCAAGCGCCTCCGCCGCGATCGCTTCACTGCCGGGAGCGGGCAACGGATCATCAATCTGGGTCAACCGAGCGGGTGCAGGGTACAGATCGGCGGGATCTGCGACACCGAGCGTCGCCAAAACGTCGACTGCCCGAATACCGTCGCGTGTGCGCTCGGGTAGCGCTTCGGAGCGCACCAGCTCGAACAACCGACGAGCTGATTCACCGCCTCGACCGGGCAAGAAGTCCGACGCGCCGGTGGTGACACTTCGCGCAAGTGCTGCTCTGCCCAACGTCCCGGTCTGTGAGAGATCGAGGACCGTGATGAAGTCGCAGAACTCGTGGCTGCCGAGGCGACTTGCCACGGCGTCCGCGAGCGGTCGAACCACCGCTTCGTGCGCTTCGGAGAGCGCGCTGAGCATCGCCGCCTTCCCTTCACCGGTTCGGCGTGAGCGTGCCCAAGCCGCCGCGGCGTCGATGCTCTCGAGCAACAGGGGATCGCCTGGCTGGTTGCTGACGAGGGCGATGCGCACCTTGCCCACCAATTGCTCATAGGAGTGTGTTTCGATGAGCGCCTTGTAGACACCGGCGAGATCTCCGATGACAGAACGCGCGCTGATTGTCGTACCGTCCACCCGGCGCTTGTTCTGTCGCCGGCAGAGGCGGCTCACTGTCCACGGTGTGTCAGGGTGTCGAGTGCTGTGCTTCAGCTGGGACACGACGACACCGGTGGCGTCGTCAATGGTGTCTCCTCCGAAGTACTCGGCAACATCGACAGCCTGGTACTCCTCGTCAGGATCGTCGACTCGGGTTAGTCCCTCGACTGCGACCAAGGTGAGGTCGCCACCGGGCTCGAGGAGAGCCAACACACGAGTCGCTGCCCACCAGAAATGGAAGTCGTCTCCCGCGTTGGACTCCAGGGCTCCCACCGTCACGTCTCCTCCCTCCGTCCCGGCCGGCTCCCCATTGTGGCAGCCGCAGTCGGCGGGTCGCTCTTGTTGTCAAGGTGCTGCGAGGTGGCTCGAGAGGTCACAGAACCTCGTGCACGAGGAACGCGTCGTCGCTCTCGATGATCCCCAAATGATGTGCGCGCACAGTTTCTTCCAGGTCGCCGAGTTGCCTGGAGATGCCGGGGATGCTCATGCCCATTCCCCTCAGGGAGATTCCCTGTCGTTTCGAGTGCATCATGGACGCTGCCAAGGCCCGGGCATCGTGAGGGTGCCAGACGAGAGAGGTCGGTTTCTTGCGTAAACGCGGAGGCGTCCATCGGACCCTATGTACGGCTAACCGCTGGTCCAGCCCTTCACCTCCCAGCCGATCGTGACGCGACGGTCACCCACATCTTGTGGAGACAAGGTCTTGCCTCACGATGCCAGGCCATGGCACTACGTGAAAGGAGATCCGGAGTTCGAGGGCGTTCAGGGGCATCTCGCGACGACGGGGGGAATAGACCGCCTCGCTAGCGCGATTCCGTAGACGGACTCTATGTGAGGTTGCTTTGTCTTCTCGGAGTTTCGCCAAGGGCTTGAGCATCCGACATTTCGTCAGAAGGGCGCTTGTCAGAGGTGGTTGACGACGTCAACTGGTTGAGACCTTCTGATTTCCGACGAGGTTCTCAACCGGAGCACCGCGTGAGAACCATGCGAGACCACGAGACCACCCGTCGCTCTAGTCTCATAGCAGTGTCCCGTCGGCCTGGAGGTCTCTATGGCCCTCATTGAGCGTTTTGAACACCGACCCCTCGATGGCACCCGAATCCACGATGGCGTGTCCTGCGGGTACCGCTGGTTCGATATCGGACGTCGCAGGATCCTGCAGCTAGATACCTACGGATCAAACGAGCGAGCGATCCCTGGTAAAGCCAGCCAGTCGCTTCAGATCGACGAGGCTGCCGCCCGCCAACTCAAGCAGCTCATCGAGGATGCGTTTCCCGGGATATGACCTGATCAACAGTCAGGGTCTGTCCAGACCTCTAGGCTTCATCGTCTTCCCCGTCCTCGTCGTCGCTCCCGCCAGCAACCGAGTCGAGGTACTCGCGTCGCACTAGGCGCAGCGATCGAACTGGTTCCTTCTCCACGAGAAGGAACCACCAGCCGTTTGTGGCCCGTCCCGTAATAGATCCAGCGGCTGCAGAGGGACTGTCATAGATATCACCACCGAGGTCGAGGCGGCCATCAGGAAGCAGTGTCGCCACCACAGTACCCGCTCGTTTCCCGCTTCGTGCGAAGAGAGCCATGCCAGCCGTAAGCCAACCCGCAGCGATGAGGTCAGAAAGTTGAACCTCATACGATGGCGGCTGTCGTTTCTCCTCCACACCTGACCGGTGGCCTTCAGGAACGGGCCAAATTGAGGCGATTGCGGTCGTCAGTTCCTTCGTGCGCCCCCGAATAGAGCGCTCGTCCCAACCACCCGGGTATGCCCTGACAAGCCGGCGGTTCATGAGGTAGACGTCGAATTCTTCGAGAACGCTACGCTTCCCGCCTTTGCCGTCCGCACCGAGCCAAGCGCTATTAGAAAGTTTTGGATTCAGCTTCTTTGTTAGCAGGGTGAGATTTCCAATTGAATCGATAAGCATGTTGCGCTCGGAAGCCACAACGCTCTCTGGCAAGGGCCAATGCTCCTCCCACCTCTGGGGCATGATGTGCTCGATTGTCAGCTTGCGCGAAACGCGCTCTTCGCCTGGGCCATCCGCGTCGTGGGTGAATCCCCGTAAGTTGTCCTCGATGGCCTCAAGTACCATTCGCAACCTTGGCCGCGGAATACGGCGATAGGCCGCTAAGGCCGCAAGCTCCTTTGCCAGGTCGATGTCATCCGGCCAATAGCGACTAGTGCTGTGCTGATTCGCAAAGAAGTCCTGCACAAGATCACCTGAAGTCTCCCTATCGCCCTTGCGCAACTGAGTGATTAGCTCGGCGATTACCTGCGTATAGGACTTTGTGCCTGACCTAAGCAGGGCCCTCCTAACCATCCAGCTTTCGACTACATCGAGGGCCCTGATGAGCTGGTCTTCCGGAATTGCTGGCGCTTCAGGGTCCAGGAGGTGGAGCACGAGCGGCTTGACCGATTCACTTTCCAGTACGCCTGTCCGGTAGGCGAACAGCTCAAGTCTTCTGCCAGCCGGGGTCCCCGGAGAATGCGCACCTTCAATGAATGCCCTGTACAGAAGTGCGGCGCGGGTCAACTGCTGAAGCAAGACAGGCATCGGCTCGTCCGCATCGTTGTCAGCAAAGTCTCGGAACCGCCCGAAAACGTCACGCGCAACGATTTCTTCACCAGTCCGAGATATAAGCCAGTGGTTGATGAAGATTGAGGAGCGTTGGTAGGGGAATCGCCCAACGTTGATCGCCTCCTCCCAGAACGCAGTCTCGAACTGGGCCCATTGCTGCTGATAGGCCAGCTCAACATCGGCTCCCGACTCGAGGAGCCGCTGAAAGACGAAGTTCTTCACTAGGTCAGCGGCCGTGAGCTGTGCCCCTCGAGCATTCAGTGTCTCGAAGATCTCTTGAGCGTCTTCGTCGACGGCAAGATCGATAACAACCATGTGGATCAGATCCCTCATGGCTGTCTCAAGCGCCACCGCACGTTCATGACATGCCGCTTCCCCTTCTAGCAATAGCCACTCGCGTGCATTTCGGGCGAAAAAATGGTGAGCCTCGATTAGTCGCTCGCCGTGAAATCCCAGAGATCCGTAGTCGACAGGGTGCGGCGCGCCCATCACCGCAGCAAACGCAGCTCTGTCACGATTAGTAGGCCAAACCTTGAAGCGATCTTCAGGGCGTTCGCAAAACTCCTCGGCGTTGTTAACCAGCGCGCGAACACGGCCCGCTGCGTGGCGGTCGGCGCCGACGTCGACTAGCTCGGACTGCACTGCGTCAAAGAGAAGCTGGAGGGTTGTGAGGCGTTGCTGACCGTCGATGATGGTTCGAATATCGATGTTTCCCGTGGGTCCTGGTATCTCCTGAAGTACAACAGCGCCGAGGAAGTGAGGTCGGTGAGATACATGAGGGTCACGCAACGCCCGTTCAGCGACCCTGGTTAGATCGCGCCATAGGGGATCCCACTGGTTGGGTTCATTCCATACATAAGGTCGCTGAAAGAGTGGAACCCGAAACTGCTGAGGAATAGCGAAGAGGCGCTGCGGCGTCCTGACTTGGGTGTCCACCTAGTTCTCCAAATCTGACGGCTGACTAGAACAAGTTCCCAAAGATACCCAGGAGGAGCCGCTCATGCCTCGTGGTTTTGGCCCCAACGTCCACAGTGAGCCAGAGATGACCAGGGGCGTCAGAGGCCAGCTCCGCCGTTCTAACCCTGAGGCTGAGGTCTTGTGCGAGGCGAGCCTGCGCGACCAAAATTGGCGCGATCCCAGAATCGAGCCTCCGGCAAAAGAGGTGGTGACGTCAGGCAGTGACCGGTGATCAGCTGCTGTTGACGAATCTGCCCAAAGACTCTGATCGTCGATCAGGAGTTCTGCCCGCTTCTTCTCGCAGCAGTTCTGGCTGCTGCTGTCAGATTCCGACGGGTACGTCGCCGAGCTGGACCCTGAGGCAGGGAACGCCTTCGGCTACGCCGATCTCGGTGTGGCGAACGTTACGGCCGTCCTGTTTACGACGACGGTCAAAGTCACCAAAAAAGCGATCCGGTCGGCGATACCTTCTGCGCAGAATGCGTGGGCGCGAGTGCCGCTTAGGGCAGTGGGCGCTCCGGCTGCCAGCCCAAGCCTTCAGCCACGACGCTCTCCTTTGTATCGTCTGGCCCACGGCGTGAGCGCTGTGGGCCACCGCGAGAGCCCTCGCCGCTGAAGTCCCTTGTCTACAGCGGTGTTCAGCCCGATGATCTCGGCGTGTGACGGTGCCTCCGAGTAGCGTCGAGTGTGTTGTGGAACGAAAGGACCAGGTGTGCGGGCTCGCCAACGACATTGGGCGCTGATGGGGATCCCTAACAACGCTGGTCATAGCTTTGGAAGACTCGGCCTTAGCAGCTTTGGGCACAGCCGGCACCGGGTTTGCTTGGCTCCGAGTGCATCCAGCGTTGCCTAACCTGCAGCTTCATCCCGTCCTTGAGCAAGCACTCCGGTGAGCGCCATCTCAGCAGTTCCCGCGCATCGCCCCACGGGCGCCGGGATGTAAGGGAGGGACGGGGCAATGAGGGATCAGGGTGAGATCGACCACAACGCGAAGCTGCTTGCGCGCGAGATGAATGACATGGCCGGGTGGCTCGTGAAGAATGCCTGCGAGCTGCAGGACGTACTGGGGGATGGTTTCTAACACGATGGCCATCAAGAAGTCCGACCTGTACTCGTCGCTTTGGGCTTCGTGCGATGAACTCCGTGGAGGCATGGACGCAAGCCAGTACAAGGATTATGTCCTGTTCATGCTGTTCATCAAGTACATCACCGACAAGTACGGCAACACGACCAACTTCGCTCCTCCCGTGACGATCCCGAAGGGCGCGAGCTTCAAGGACATGCTCGAACTCCGCGGCAAGAGCGACATCGGCGACAAGATCAACACCCAGGTGATCGCGCCGCTTGTCCAAGCTAATGGGCGGTTGGCCCGTAGCGATTTCCCCGACTTCAACGACTCCAACAAACTTGGAGAGGGGCAGGCGAAGGTCGACCGGCTAACCAACCTGATCAACATCTTCGCCAGCCCTCAACTCGATTTCTCGCAGAACCGTGCGGACCACGACGACATCCTGGGCGACGCTTACGAGTATCTGATACGGCACTTTGCCACCGAGAGCGGCAAGAGCAAGGGACAGTTCTACACGCCCGCCGAGGTCAGCCGCGTCATCGCCAAGGTGATCGGGATCTCTCCTGGGATCACGAAGGCGTCCACTACCGCCTATGACCCCACCTGCGGCTCAGGCTCACTGCTCCTCAAGGTCGCGGCGGAGGCGGGCAAGCACATCACACTCGAAGGGCAGGAGAAGGACGTGACCACGGCGGGCCTGGCCCGTATGAACATGATCCTGCACGACTTTCCCACAGCGAACATCGTGTCTGGCAATACCCTGGCCGCGCCAAAGTTCAAAGATGGCGAGCAGCTCCGGACTTACGACTACGTCGTCGCTAATCCGCCGTTTTCAGACAAGACGTGGACGACAGGACTTACTCCCTCAAAGGACTCCTACCAGCGCTTTGCCTGGGGTGAGCCCCCGGCCAAACAGGGCGACTACGCCTACCTGCTCCACATCATCCGCTCTACGAAGGGTGACGGGAAGGCCGCTTGCATCCTGCCCCACGGCGTGCTCTTCCGCGGCAACGCCGAGGCGAAGATACGCGAGCAGCTTGTGCGTTCCGGCTACCTCAAGGGCATCATCGGGCTGCCCGCCAACCTCTTTTACGGCACTGGCATCGCCGCGTGCATCGTGGTGCTCGACAAGGAGAATGCGGTCGGCCGTAAGGGCGTGTTCATGATCGACGCGTCCAAGGCATTCCGGAAGGACGGCGCGAAGAACCGGCTGCGTGAGCAGGACGTCCACAAGATCGTCGACACCTTCACCAAGCAGGCCGAGGTCCGTGGGTATGCGCGCATGGTCCCGCTCGACGAGATTGCCGACCGGAAGAACGACTTCAACCTCAACCTGCCGCGCTACATCGACAGCACCGAGCCCGAGGACCTGCAGAACATCGACGGCCACCTTCGCGGCGGCATCCCGGAGCACGATCTGGACGCCCTCAGCTCGTACTGGGCTGTGCTCCCGACCTTACGCGGGGAACTGTTCGAGTCCGCTAAGCGCCCCGGCTACGCGCGTCTGAAGCCTGCGCTCGCCGATGTGAAGCCCGCGATCCTCGGCCACGCGGAGTTCCATGCCTTCCAGAAGAAGGTGACGACAGTCTTCGCCAACTGGAGCGAGGCCACGACACCAAGCCTTACGGGCTTCCGGAAGGACGGCCACCCCAAAGCTCTCATCGGGAGCATTGGCTCGGACCTCCTGGCCGCATTCGGTCAGGCTCCGCTGCTCGATGCCTATGACATCTACCAGCACCTCATGGACTACTGGGCCGAGATCATGCAAGACGACGCATACCTAGTTGCCGCTGACGGCTGGCTGAAAGGGGCACAGCCGCGAGAGATTTTCCAGGTAAACGACAAGAACAACAAGCTCACCTGGCCGGAGCCGCACGACTACTTGAAGGGGAAACGACGGTTCAAGTCAGACCTCGTTCCCGCGCCGGTACTCGTTGCCCGCTACTTCGTCGCCGAGCGCGAGACAATCCAAGCGCTCGATGTCCAGCTCGCTGTGCTGGACCAGCAGCTCGATGAAATGCGCGAGGAGAACGGTGGTGAGGATGGGCTGCTTACCGAGGTGATCGAAGGCGAGGGCGACAAGCAGAAGATCGCCGCGAAAGACGTCAAGGCACGGTTGAAGGAGGTCGGCACCATGTCCGTCTTCGCGGACGAGCGTGCCTCGCTAGAGGCATACGAAGACTTGCTAGAGCAGCAATCGAAGATCAGGGCGAAGCGGAAGGCGGCACAGCAAGACCTGGATCAGAAGATCGACGCCAGATACCCCGCGCTCACCGAGGCCGAAGTCAAGGCGCTGGTGGTGGTCGACAAGTGGATGGCTTGGTTGTCGGGCGCCATGCAAGGGGAGGTCGACCGCGTCTCGCAGACCCTATCCGGCCGGGTCCGCCAACTAGCCGAGCGCTATGCCAAGCCGCTTCCGGAGCTCACCGACGAGGTGGAGTCACTCACCGCTCGCGTCGAGAAGCATCTCAAGGAGATGGGGGCGGTATGGAAGTGAAGCCCGGATACAAGCAGACGGACGTAGGCGTCATCCCGTGCGACTGGCTAGTGCGCTCGGTCGGGATCATGGGTGACGTGGTCACAGGCAAGGCGCTCGCGGTGAATGCACCCGGTAAACAGCGCCCGTACTTACGCACGAAGAACGTCTTCGACGGACGCATAGACATTGATGATGTGCTTATGATGCCGATGACCGATGCCCAATATTTCTGCAGTTCATGGCCAAGAGCGGCGACGTACTGCTGAATGAGGGACAGAGCTTGGAGTTGGTTGGACGGTGCGCCGTCTATCAAGACGAGTACCCGGAGCCGTGCGCCATACAGAATCAGCTCCTGCGCTTCCGGGCGCGCAGGGGTGTCTCGGGAGTCTTTGCCTCTCACCTCTTCCGCTACTGCCAGCAGACCGGAGTCTTCGCGCGGGTAGCATTGCAAACAACGTCGATCGCTCATTTGGGTGGGAAGCGGTTCGAGGATCTGCTCCTTCAATGGCCATCGACTGACGCTGAACAGAAAGCTATCGCGACGGCTTTGAGCGATATGGATACGTTGCTCGATGGACTGGACCGGCTCATCACTAAGAAGCGCGACCTCAAACAGGGGGTGATGCAGCAGCTGCTCACTGGCCAGATCCGCCTCGCTGGATTCAGCGGAGAGTGGGAGGCAAAGCCATTTCGAGCGCTTGGCTCAATATATGGCGGGCTAACTGGAAAGACGAAGGCAGATTTTGGCATAGGTACAGGGCGTTACGTCACATTCATGAATGTCATGACGAACGTCATAGTGGACTGCACATTGTTTGAACGGGTGCGAATCGCACCGACAGAGTCTCAGAATAGAGTGACTCGAGGCGACTTGTTGTTCAACGGATCGTCCGAAACTCCGGAAGAAGTGGCCATGTGTTCCTTCATGGCTGACGACGTCACGGACCTCTTTCTGAATAGCTTCTGCTTCGGCTTTCGGCTTCGGGACAAGAGGCAAGTGGACGGCCTCTTCCTCGCCTACTACTTTCGCAGCGACGTGGGTCGAGAATTGATGAAGGCGCTCGCGCAAGGTTCTACCCGCTTCAACCTGTCAAAGGCCGCACTTCTTGATGCGTCGGTCTTCCTACCGCCCAAGGACGAACAGGTTGCGATCACCGCTGTGCTCTCCGATATTGACGCTGAGCTGACTGTGCTGGCGGCACGCCGGGATAAGACCCGCGATCTAAAGCGCGCCATGATGCAAGAGCTGCTTACCGGCAAGACGCGGCTCGTCCCACCAGGAGCCAACCGTGTCTGACCAGCCCCGTTCCGAACGTAAGTCGCAGAATCGAGTGGTGGCCCTATTCACCGACCGCAAGCGTCCAGACAACCTTGGTTACGACTACCTCGGTGATCGGAGCAAGCGCGATAACAACCGTCTCATCGAGACGGCACTCCTTAGCGCCAACCTGACAGCGCGGGGATATTCACCCGCCCACATCGCCGCCGCGCTGCAGAAGCTAGAGACTGCTGCCGATTCGACTGGAATCACGCTCTACCAGGCCAACCTTCGCACCTACCAGCTGATGCGCTACGGCATCCCGGTCCAGCTCGCCGCGGGCAAGGCCCACGACACGGTGCACCTCATCGACTGGGAGCATCCAGAGAAGAACGACTTCGCACTGGCCGAGGAGGTGACCCTGAAGGGTGGGTATGAGCGAAGGCCGGACATTGTCCTGTACATCAATGGTCTCGCCATTGCGGTGATCGAGCTAAAGCGCAGCTCGGTGGACATCGGCGACGGCGTGCGACAGCTCATCACCAACCAAGAAGAGATCTTCAATAAGGGGTTCTTCAGCACGGTGCAGCTCCTGCTGGCGGGCAGCGACTCCCAGGGGCTGCGCTACGGCACCACCGGTACGCCGGAGCAGTGCTTCGTGGAATGGAAGGCCGCGGCCTCGGGTGGCGAGACACCTGCCGCCGGCGAGCTACTCGACCGGCCGCTCGGCGAGATGTGCAACAAGAGCCGGCTGCTGGACCTGGTGCGGAACTTCATCATTTTCGATGCCGGGCAGAAGAAGGTGCCCCGGCCGCACCAGTTCATCGCGGTGAAGGCCGCACAGGAGCGCATAGTGAAGCGCGAGGGCGGTGTTATCTGGCACACCCAGGGCAGCGGCAAGAGCATTGTCATGGTGCTGATCGCCAAGTGGCTGCTGGAGCACGATCCGGATGCCCGAATCCTCGTCGTCACCGACCGTGATGAGCTGGACAAGCAGATCGAGGGCGTGATGAAGAACGCTGGGGTCATTGGCCCGGAATCAGCATCTGCTCGCATCACCTTGCGCGCGGAGTTCGTGCAGAAGCTCGGGGCGAGCACACCTCGCCTGCTCTGCGCGCTCATCCACAAGTTTGATGTCGCGGATCTGAAAGGCCCGCCACCGCCTGTCGAGGGCCGCTTCTACGTCTTCGTCGACGAATGCCACCGCACGCAGGGCGGTGACATGAATAGGCAAATGAAACGGTGGTTGGGGGGCTCGATCTTCGTCGGTTTCACGGGCACGCCGCTCTTGCGCAAGGACAAGGAGAC
>Ga0116219_10001390_pt1 | contig 22549 bp, 19 predicted proteins | sample Sb_taG_4_FD_91019 | JGI IMG/M metagenome (GOLD analysis project Ga0116219, IMG submission 91019) | Peat soil microbial communities from Weissenstadt, Germany - Sb_50d_6_BS metaG | ecosystem: Environmental > Terrestrial > Soil > Wetlands > Peat | place: Germany: Weissenstadt | collected 2010-09-21
CACGCCGGCGTCGATCAACGCCAGCGCCTGGGCCGCGGCCGCTCCCGATTGCGCCACCGTATCGGGAATGTCCTTCGGCCCCTGGCAGCATCCCGCCAGGAAGATCCCGTCCGCGAACGTATTCACCGGCGCCAGCTTGGGGTGGCGCTCCAGGAAGAAGCCGTCGCCTGAGCAGCCTATGTTGAACAGGCGCCGGACCTCGTTGGAATCCGTGCGCGGCTCCAGGCCCGCCGACAGCACCACCATGTCCACCGGATATTTGCGGACCATGCCCAGCAGCGTGTCTTCCGCCTGGACGATCAGGCGGCCGTCGCCGTTGCCCGCCGGATAAACATCCGCCGCCTTCCCCCGCACGAACACGACGCCTTCCTCGGCCACCCGGTTGTAGAACTCCTCGAACCCTTTGCCGGGCGCGCGGATATCGATATAGAAGTTGTAGACCGCGGCCCCCGTCTTCTCCTTGATCAGGTGGGCCAGCTTCAGCGAGTACATGCAGCACACCCGCGAGCAGTAGCGGTTCGTGTGGTGGTCGCGGCTGCCCACGCAGTGCACGATCCCCACGCTCGCCGGCTTGCGGCCGTCGCGCAGCGTCACCTCGCCCCCGGTTGGCCCCGAGGCGTTCACCAGCCGCTCGACCTCCAGCGACGTATAAACATTCGGATAGACTCCGTATCCGTAGTACGGAATCCGCGTGGCGTCGAACATCTCGAAACCCGTCGCCAGGATGATGGCGCCGACCTGGATCGTGCGCATCTCCTCCCGCTGGTGGAAGTCGATGGCGTTTCGCTCGGCGCACACCTCTACGCAGGTCTTCTTGCACTTCCCGCTTTTGAATTCGATGCAGGTCTCCGGATCGATGACCACCACCTGCGGCACCGCCTGCGGAAACGGAATGTAGATGGGCTTGCGTTTGCTCAGCCCCAGGTTGAATGCGTCGGGCGCCTTCGCCTGCTTGTACACGCATGCCTGGATGCATTCCTGGCAGCCTGTGCAGAGGTCCTCCAGGACATACCGCGGCTTCCGGCGCACGGTGACCGAATAGTTGCCCACGTAGCCTTCCACCTGGCGCACCTCGGAATAAGTCCAGAGCGTGATGTTCTTGTGCGCTTTCACGGCGGTCATCTTGGGCGTCAGGATGCAAGCGGCGCAATCCAGCGTGGGAAAGGTCTTGTCGAACTGCGCCATGTGGCCGCCGATGGTCGGCTCGCGCTCCACCAGGTAGACGTGCTTTCCGGCCTTCGCCAGGGTGAGGGCGGCATCGATGCCGGCAATTCCGCCGCCCACCACCAGAACTTCGGAGTGAATCGGCGCCTCCCTCGGTTCGAGGGGCACGTGCCACTTCACGCGGCCCACCGCCGCGCGAACCAGGTCCATGGCCTTCTCGGTTGCCGCCAGCCGGTCGGCGTGCACCCAGGAATCGTGCTCCCGCAAATTGACCATGTGGAAGTAGTACCGGTTCAGGCCGGCCTGTGCCACGGCTTCGCGGAAGGTGTGCTCGTGCAGGTGCGGAGAGCACGCCGCTACGATGATGCGGTTCAGCCCGCGCTCGCCGATGTCCTGCCGGATCAACTCCTGTCCCGGGTCCGAGCACATGTATTTGTACTCGCGCGCCAGCGTCACTCCGGGCAGGCTGCCGGCATATCGGACCAGGGCCTCTACGTCGACCGTGGCGGCGATATTGGTGCCGCAGTGGCACACGTACACGCCGATCCGGACATTGCTGTCGGTTACCCCATGGCTTGCTCCACCAGTTCGGCCAGTTCTTTGACTTCGAGCCTGTCTTCCAGCCCCGCTGTTTTCAGCGCATCCTGGAACATCACCAGGTCCTTCGGGCATACGACCACCAGCGTGCGCACCCCCGTGGCCGCGGCTTCGCGCACGCGAGTGACCGCCGGCCGATCCTTGAACACCGGCGGATCTTCCATCCAGATCCGGCCTCCTCCCGCACCGCAACAGTAAGAGTACGTTTTGTTTTGCGGCATCTCCACCAGCTTCAGTCCTAAAGCCGCCATGACGTGCCGCGGGGCTTCGAAGATGGCGTTGTAACGCCCCAGGTAGCAGGGGTCGTGGTACGTGACCTTCATGTGGAGCTTGTTCCGCGGCGTCAGATCGCCTGTGGCGATCAACTGGTGGAGAAGCTGCGTGTGGTGCAGCACCGTCGCCGGCCCGTTCGTGCCGGGGTACTCGTGTTTCAAAGCCTGGAAGCTGTGCGGGTCCGTCGTGACGATTTCATCGAAATGCGCCTTGGCGAACGATTTCGAGTTCTTGTCCCGCAGGCTTTCAAACAGGCCTTCTTCGCCCGCCAGCCGCGCGTCGTTGCCGGAGTTCGATTCCCCCTCGTAGAGGATGCCGAAATCCAGGCCGGCCTTTTGGAACACGCGCGCGGCCGTGCACGTGGCCGCGGTCACGCGGGGGTCGTAGGAGCAGTAGTCGCCCACGAACCACAGGAAATGCACCGGTTCTTTCCGGGCGTCTTTAATGTGGAAATCCAGTTGTTGCGTCCACTTCGGGCGGCCCCGCGGAGGGGCCCCGAACGAGTTTCCATAACGTGTCAGATTCTTGAAGGCTTCCTGAAGAGACGGATCCATATCGCTCTCTCCAATCAGGCGCCGGCGCATTTCGATCAGCACGGGGACGTGCTCGTTCATGACCGGACACCGTTGCATACACGCCAGGCAACTGGTGCAAGCCCAGATCTCCTGGCGTGTGACCGCCTCGCCGGTGAACTTACCGTTGTCACCGGACGCGGCATTCCGCACCAACTCTTTCATGTGGTGCATGAGCATCTTGGGCGACAGCGCGAAGCCGCTCTGGAACGCCGGGCACGCCCGGTCGCACCGGCCGCATTCCGCGCAGGCCAGCCCGCTGAACAACTGCCGCCAGGTGAATTCTTCGGGTCTGTCCGCCCCGGGCGAAGCCTCCGGGACGCGGCCCGGCTGGAGCGACGCGAAGAAAACCCCGAACGGCGAGGCCAGCAGATGCAGGTGTTTGGAGTAAGGCAAATACGCGAGGAATCCCAGGACCGTCGCCATGTGCACCCACCACATCGCCCGCGAAACGGCCGGTGCCGAGACGCGATACCATTGCCCGGCCAGCGAGGACAGAAGCACCACCGCGATGAGCCCCAGGATGATGGAGGCGTCTCTCGACTTCTCCAGCCGGGGAGGCGCGAAGAAATAGCGGCGCACGGCAGCCACTGCCAGCGCCGCCAGGCCGATGATGCCGAACACCGCTAGCACGCCGCGCATCCACCCCACTTCTTCGGCGTACGGGATCGGAAGAACGGGCAGCAATCCGCGCACCAGGTTCCAGAAAAAGCTCGCGGCAAACACCACGAAGGCCCAGAAGATCGCCAGGTGGGCCGCGCCTGCCACGGGCTCCTCCAGCAGGCGGCGCTGCCCCAGGACGTTCACCGCGACCAGCTTCAACCGCTCTGGAATGCGGTCCCATCTTTTCTCCGGGCGTGCCGCCGCCAGGACGTTTACATATTGATACACCCGGTGGCCGAACAGTCCGAAGGCGGCCAGCGTCAGGATCCAGAGGCAGATGGCCGTGCTAGGCATGGTGAGCCGCGGCCCTCTTCGACTCGATCGCGGCGGTCAGGGACGGCAGCGTCTCCACGACGTCCGCCACGATGCCGTAATGCGCCACGTTGAAGATCGGCGCCCGCGGATCGCTGTTCACCGCGACGATGATGCCGGAGTCCTTCATGCCTTCGATGTGCTCCGGCGCGCCGCTGATCCCCAGCGCCACGTACAGCTTCGGTTTGACCGTCAGCCCGGACTTGCCGATCTGCCGCGACATCGGAAGCCATCCCTGGTCGATCACCGGTCTCGACCCGGCCACCGCGCCGCCCAGCGTCTTTGCCAGGTCTTCCGCCAGCCCCAGATTGTCCCGGCTCTGTATGCCGCGGCCCACCGCCACCAGCACTTCCTGCCTCGTGAGATCAACATCGCCCGCTTCCGGGTCGACGTATCTCTTCAGGCGCACCGCCGGTTCCTCCAGCACAACCGTGACCTCTTCCACCGGCGGAGTCCGGTCGGAGCGGCCCTTGTCCGCCGGCCGGGCGCCGGGCCAAATGCCCAGGATGGCCGGCTCCGAGGCCGTCTCCACTTCGGCTTCTATCTTTCCCCCGTACATCACGCACACCGCCCGGAGCCGGCCGTCCACGACCTTGATGTCTTTGCAGAAATTCACGGCCGCCACGCCCAGCCGGATCGCCAGCAGCGTGCTCACGCCCAGCATGACGTTGGTCAGCGGCGCCAGCAGCGCGAGCGGCCTACTGTCCGCCAGGACTTGCGCCAGCGCCTCCGCGTAAGGCTGCGGCACGGGCTCCGCCAGAAGCGCGTGGTCCACATAAACCACCGAGTCCGCCGCGCCCAGCGTTTGCGCCAGTTCCTTCAGGTTCGAGCCGACCAGGATTGCGGTGAGCGGCACGCCGAGTTGTCCGGCGGCTTCTCTCCCGAACGCCAGCGTTTCGTACGTCACGTCGGAGATGCGTCCCCGCCATTGTTCGGCCAATACGCAAATGCTTCCAGTCATTGTCGTCGCCTCCTCAGAAAATGCCGCGCCCGGCCAGAATTTCGCAGAGCTGTTCCGAGACCCGCTCACCAGATCCGTCCAGAATCACCGCGTGGCCCGCTGGCTCGTTGCGTCTCATGCCGACCACCTGCACCGTGGGAAAGCCCCCGTCCGCCAGCGTGGGAACCGGAGTGGCATCGATTCTTTGGGATTTCATGGCCGCCCGCACCTTCGCCACCGGGACATAGCGCGGCGGTTTCTCCGCGGCCTGCATGCCCAGAACCGCGGGAAGCCGCACTTCGAATTCGCCTCGCACCCCGCCCGGATACTCTTTGGTCGCCACCGCCGTCTTGCCCGCGGCATCCAGCACGACCCGCGTGATGATTCCCAGGTATGGCCGGCCAAGTTCGTGAGCCAGCAAGGGCGCGATTAGCCCGTCCAGGTCGTCGATGGCCTGAACGCCGGTGAGCATCAGGTCCGCCTCGATCAATCCGGGATCGTGCTCGATGGCCTGCGCCAACGCTCGCGCCGCCATCCGGGTGGAGAGCCCCGCATCCACCCCGACGATCTTGACGACGCGGTCCGCCCCCTTGGCCAGCGCGGTGAACAGGGCATCGTCAACCTCCGGCGCATCCAGCGCCAGCACCGTCACTTTGGCGCCGTGCCGCTCCTTGAGCAGCAGCGCTTCTTCCAGCGCGTGATCGTCCGATTCGCTCAGGATCATGCGCAGATACTCCAGATCCAGCCCCTTTCCGTCGGGGGCAATCTCCAGGTCCTCCACGACGTCGGGCACCATTTTCAGCAAAACCACGATGTGCATGGCTATTCCTCCATTGCCTCGGCCAGGAGTTCGGTGACGTCCCGGACCATCATTCGTTTGTCGTAGCCCACCACCTTGAGGGCATCCTCGAAGCGTGAGACTTCGTAAGGGCAGGAAACCGCCAGGACGTCGGCGCCGGTCGCCACGGCCTCCCGGACACGGCGCTCCGACAGCCGCTCGTAGCCCTTCGCCTTGAAGTAAGTGTCCAGCCACATGCCGCCGCCTCCGCCGCCGCAGCAGATGGCGTTGACGCGGTTGTGAACCATTTCGATCAGTTTCACGCCCGGGATCGCCTGCAACAGCATCCTGGGCGCTTCGTAAAATTCGTTCTGCCGTCCCAGGCAGCACGAGTCGTGATAGGTCACCTTGTAGTCGAGTTTCCGCGCCAGCAGCGGTTTGAGCCGGTCGAGGTATCTCCCCAGAAAGGGAGTGGTGTGTTCCAGCGGCCAGTTGAAACCCAGCGCCGGGTAGCGGTTCTTGAAAGCGTTGTGCGCGTGCGGGCAGGAAGTCACCAGCCGCTGGAACCGGTACTTTTGGAAGACCGCCATGTTGTAGTCCATGAGCGTCTCGAACAGCCCCGGCTCCCACGTCAGGCGTCCGCACTCGCCGGCGCACTTCTCTTCATTGCCGAGAATTGCGAAGTCGATTCCCAACCGGTGAAAGATTTTCGCGGTGGCCCGGCTGGTATCCTGGCCGCGCGGGTAGAAAGAGGTGTAGCATTCCACGAACCAGAGGACGTCCGCGGGCCTCGGATCCTCGGCCAGAATGCGGATGGGGACTCCCGCCGTTTTGACCCAGGCGGCCCGTTTGCGCGATGGCTCGCCCATCGGGTTGCCGTAGCGCAGGGTGTTCTGCAGCGCCTTCTGCAGCTCGCCGGGCAGCTCCGGCATATGCGTCAGGGTCTGTTCCTTCATCAACGGCAGAAGGATCTCGGTCAGCCGGATTCCGCGCGGGCATTTCGCCATGCACGCATAGCACGCCACGCAGGAAAGCAGGCTGTCGCTGGTGAAGACCTTCTCCAGCATCCCCGCGCGCATCATGGCGATCATGCGGCGGGGCGGAAACTCCATCACGTCGCCGTAGGGGCACGTGCCGGTGCACGCGCCGCATTGCAGGCAGGTCAGGATCTCCGTCCCCTCGGGGTACCGGGGGAGAGTCTCCAGGGTCACCGAACACGTGCCCATCGGTCATCTCCGCGCTGCGCCCGGCCGGCGCAATGCCCTATGGGGCGAAATTCCAGGCCAGCACCTGGTGCCCGCCCGTGGCCAATCCTATATGTTGGAACCCCCCGCGCGCTGGCTTCGGCCCGCCGGGCGGCCCACAAACCATACAGCTTCCCGTCGACCCCGCATCGGCGAACGTTCGTTTTCTCGGCGTTTCTCCCTCGTCACCACGGCTTCCCACGATTCGAGCCGTTTATGATTAGGATTTTAGCACCTACTTATCCTTTTTCAATCAATCATTCGATCCGGCGGATACCCTGGGTGCCGTCAGGATTCCCACAGTCTGTCGGTTTTTTGATCAGGCTTGTGGGGCAGGTTGGCAACAGTTGGCAACCTGCGGCGGGTTGTCAACTGTTGTCAACCCGCCCGGCGAGCCATGCTCGCCGGGCTTCAAATCTCTATGGATCGGACCCCTTGCCGCCCCGTCAGGAATTCGAGATGTTGATCCCAGAGCTGGACAGCGTGTTCAGAATGATCCCCATCGGATTGAGCGGGCCGTTCTGCGTCGCGCTGCTCTGGAAGGCCGCCAGAAACTGATCCATCACCTGGCTCGTGCTGCTCGAGCTGCTGGTGCTCGAAGCGCTAGTCGAGCTGCTGGAATCGCTGCCCGAACCGGCGGAGGCCGCGTGGGAATGATGATGGTGGTGGTGATGGCCGCCGATCGCCTGGGCCAGATCCTGGATGTTTGGGAGTTGGCCGCTCGTCGAGGCGTTGGTGAAGTCCGTCGCAAGCTGGGTGAGTTGAGTCGCCGCCGTCGTATTGCCGTTCGTCTGGGCAGTTTGCGCGGCCTGTGTCAGGTTCGTCGCGATTTGCCCGGTGATCTGCTGGTACTTGGTTGGATTCGATTGCTGAAGCTGCTGGAGCGTGCTCATCAATTGAGCGAACGGTGAAAGCTGGGGGCTGTCTGGCTGGAGCGTGAGCGAAGACGTGCCGACGCCGTTCAGATTGTTCCCGGCCGAATTGGTGGTCAAGCCGGTGCCCTGGAGAGCGGTGCTGAGTACCGACTGTAGATAGCTGCTGGAAAGCATGTTTATAGAACCCATGCTGTGCGACTCGCATTTTTACTGCCGCTCCCGCAGTGCCTCGAGATACTGAAAACGTGGGCCCGGCGCATCCGCCGCTCTGTCAACTTTCTGACGGAGTGGCGAATTCTTGGCGGCCCCGTGTGAGATCGCGCGGCTTACTCCCCGATAGCCCGTTCGAAGTATTCGATGGTGAGCTTGAGCCCCTCGCGGAGCGGCACCGTGGGCTGCCACCCGAGCGCTTTCCGCGCCAGGGAAATGTCCGGGCACCGTTGCACCGGGTCGTCCTGCGGCAGCGGGCGCGAAACGATTTCCGATCGGGAACCGGTCATCGAGACAACCATCTCCGCCAGTTCCCGGATGGAGAATTCGTCGGGATTGCCGATGTTGACCGGCCCCGTCAGCCCTTCCGTGTTCATGAGCCGCAGGACCCCTTCGATGAGGTCCGACACATAGCAGAACGAGCGCGTCTGCGCGCCGTCGCCGCAAACCGTGATGGGCTCGTTGCGCAGCGCCTGCACGATGAAGTTGCTCACCACACGGCCATCGTGGATGGCCATCCGCGGGCCGTAGGTATTGAAGATGCGCACGATCCGGACATCCACGCCGTTCTGGCGGTGATAGTCCATCATGAGCGTTTCGGCCACGCGCTTCCCTTCGTCGTAGCAACTGCGCACGCCCACCGGGTTGACGTGGCCCCAGTACGACTCGGCCTGTGGATGCTGCGACGGATCGCCGTAAACCTCCGAGGTCGAAGCCTGCAGCAGGCGCGCCCGCACCCGCTTGGCCAGGCCCAGCATGTTGATCGCACCCATCACGCAGGTCTTGACCGTCTTGACCGGGTTGTACTGGTAGTGCACGGGCGATGCGGGGCACGCGAAGTTGTAGATCTGATCCACTTCCAGCAGGATGGGGTTGACCAGGTCGTGGCGGATCAGCTCGAACCGCGGGTTGGACAGCAGGTGCGCGACGTTCGCTCTCGCCCCCGTAAAAAAGTTGTCCAGGCACAGCACCTCCGCGCCCGAGTCTACGAGGCGGTCGCAGAGATGGCTTCCCAGGAAGCCCGCGCCGCCGGTCACCAGAATGCGTTTCACTTCCAAGCCGGTCCTCAACGGACTGTACCACGATTGGCAAATCGCTGCCGGGCGGCGAGCGCCGCGGCCGGACCCCGCGAACCTCCTGCTACAATTCTTGCTGCATGTTCCGTAAGGTCCTGATTGCCAACCGTGGGGAGATCGCGGTCCGCGTCCTGCGCACGTTGCGCGAGATGGGGATTGCCGGCGTGGCCGTCTACTCCGATGCCGACCGCACGTCCCTGCACGTGCGCATGGCCGATGAGGCCGAGCGCATCGGGCCGCCGCCCTCCGCCGACAGCTACTTGAGAATCGATCGCATCATCGATGCCGCCAGGAAGCACGGCGCCGAGGCCATCCATCCGGGCTACGGCTTCCTGAGCGAGAACGCCGACTTCGCCGCCGCCTGCGCGGACGCGGGATTGGTGTTCATCGGTCCCTCGGCCGATTCCATCCGCCGCATGGGCTCGAAAACCGCCGCTCGCCGGACGGCCATCGCGGCCGGCGCGCCTGTAGTTCCCGGGACGGACCACGGCGTCACGCTCGACGAGGCCGTCGAGTTCGGGCGCGGCCACGGCTACCCCGTCCTGTTGAAGGCCGTCGCCGGCGGCGGCGGTAAGGGCATGCGGGTCGTGGATCGCGAAAGCGACCTGGCATCCGCGCTGCGCGACGCCTCGAGCGAGGCCCAGCGCGCCTTCCGCAGCGGCGAGGTCTACGTCGAGAAGCTGATCGACCAGCCGCGCCACATCGAAATCCAGGTCCTGGGCGACCAGCACGGCAACATGGTGCACTTGGGCGAGCGCGAATGCTCCATCCAGCGCCGCCATCAGAAGGTCATCGAGGAGTGCCCGTCGCCGCTCGTGGCGCTCCATCCCGAGATGCGCCACGCCATGGGCCAGGCCGCCATCCACGCCGCCCGCGCCGCCGCGTACTACAACGCCGGAACCGTCGAATTCCTGGTGGACCGCGACCGCCGCTTCTACTTCCTCGAGATGAACACGCGCCTCCAGGTGGAGCACCCCGTCACCGAACTGGTCACCGGCCTGGACCTGGTGCGTCTGCAGATCGAAATCGCCGCCGGTGCCCGCCTGCCGTTCGCACAGGAAGCGGTCGCCTGGCGCGGCTGCGCCATCGAATGCCGCATTTACGCGGAGGACCCCTACAACAATTTCCTCCCGTACCCGGGCAGGCTCACCCGCCTCTCGCGTCCCTTGGGGCCCGGGGTCCGCCTCGACGGCTGCGTCTACAACGGCTGGACCGTCCCCATGGAATACGATCCCCTGCTGGCCAAGCTCGCGGTGTGGGCCGGCACTCGCGGCGAGGCCGCCGATCGCATGGTCCGCGCGCTCCGCGAGTACGACGTCGGCGGCATCCGCACCAACATCGGCTTCTTCCGCCAGATCCTGGAAGACGCGGAATTCCGAGCCGGCCGCCTCCACACCGGCTTCATCGACGATTTCTTCCAGCGCCACCAGGCTCCCCAACCGCCGCGCGATCTCGCGGCCGTGGCGGCGCTCGCCGCGGCCCTGCACGCCACGCGGCCTGAGCCGGACGCTCCGTTGGGCGGAAACGGGCCGGCCGGCGCCGGCCGATGGCTCGCCTCCGGGCGAAACGACCTGCTCAGATGAAGCTCTCGCTCACCATCAACGGCGCCGAGGACGCCATCGAAATCCTGGCGCCCGCTCCGGACTGCCGCTTCCGCATCGGCGGCGAAGACGCACGCGACGCCCAGGTGGAGGCTCCCGAGCCCGGCGTCTACTCGGTGCTGATGGACGGGCGCAGCTACGACGCGCGCGTGGAGCAGACCGCCGCCGGCGCCATCGTGGTGGTCATCGATGGGTACCGCTTCGAGGTGGAGGTGCGCGATCCGCGCCGCTGGACCCCGAAAGCGGGTGGCCGCGGCGGCGACGGCGCGCAGAACCTCACGGCCCCCATGCCCGGCAAAGTGGTGCGCGTGCTGGCCGCCGCCGGCGACGTGGTCGAAGCCGGCCAGGGCGTGGTGGTGGTGGAAGCCATGAAGATGCAGAACGAAATCAAGGCGCCCCGCGCCGGCCGCGTGATCGCCGTCCCCGCCAAAGAGGGCGCGACGGTCGCCGCCGGCGATGTGCTCGCTACGATCGAGTAGTGCCGCCGGCTTTCGAAAACGCCATCCCCGCGAAGCTCACCACGCTGTGCTCGTCGATGTTCCACTGCTCGTAGCGCAGCAGCTCGCCGCGCGCTTCGGGGACGGCTTTCAGGAAGGTATAGAACGGCGCGGAGCCGCACCATTTGAGGTCGTCGCGATTCTCCGTCACCAGCTCCCAGAAGCCCGCGGCGTCCGCGGCGTTGATGCGCGTGATGCGGTCCTGGTCGCGGGCCCCGATCTCGCTCATGACTCCCTGGTTCGCAGCCGCCCGGAAATCGTCGCCGTAGCGGGCGCCCATGTGAGCCATGTCTACCCCCAGCACCCACAAGAGGCGTCCGGCTTCGCGGTCGTTCATCTCGCCCAGCGCGTCCAGGAACTGCCTGACCCCGTCCTCGTCTTCGGGCCGTCCGCCGCCGCGAAGGCTGCGCGCGTAGGGACCGCACAGGATCGGCACGATCCGCACGTCCGGGCCCAGCATGTGTTGCAAGAAGAGCACCTGAAACTCGATCGTGTGCTCGAAGGAGTGGCAGTAGTCCTCCATCGCCACGGCGCCGCCGCCGCGCTCCTCCAGCCAGTCCACCAGCCGCCGGTCGGTGACCGCCTCACCCAGCGGCGTGACGAAATTCTTCCGCGTCAGCCCGAACCTCTCGGGCTCGCCGTAGTGCGAGGTCCCCAGGATCACGAAGGTGCGATCGCGCATCTCCGGGCCCAGCATGCGGTAGGCGTCGCGGTAGGATTGCCAGCCGCCCTCGGGACTCACGTGCGGGGCGGCAATGCCGACCAGGTTGCCGTCCGCCGCGGGGACGCCGGCGCCGGGCATGTAGCGCGCCATGGTTTCGCGCAGCGGTTCGGCCGTGTCCGGATAAGCCGAACCCGCGTGGACCGGCGTGCGCACCTCCGCTTCCGCGAATTCGCGCCGCCGTTCCTGCTCCAGCCGCGCAAACGCTTCGTCCTCCAGAAAACCGGCAGCGCTCAACGTTTCCACCAGGTGCCGCTGGATCTCGCCGACCTCCAGGCTGTTGGTCACGCGCACCAGCGCGGCCCGCAGGTCGAGGTCCGTGTGCTGCCCGTCGAAGCAGTGAAGGCACTCCACCAGCACCGGTGGAATCACCAGCATGGCGTCCGAGAAGCGGTACGGATCGCGAATGAACAGCCCCGGATGGTCCGGCGACGGGGACGGCATGAAGTCCACATTCGAGCGCAGCCGAGGCAGTGTTTGAGGCAAGCCTCTATATCGTAGCGCATACCGGCTCAGCAGCCCGCCCCCGCCAGCGCCCCGTACTTTCGCAGCAGCTCGTAAATCACCACGCCGCCCGCGGTGGCGACGTTGAGCGAGTGCTTGGCGCCCAGCATGGGGATGCGCACGTGTGTGTCGCACAGCGCCGAAATCTCCGGCCGGATGCCCTCCACTTCGTGGCCGAAAATCACGCACACCGGGAACCGCGGCATCCACTCGAACAGGTCCACCGCGTGCACCCTGGTTTCGATGGCGGCGATCTCGTAACCGTGCCCCCGCAGCTCGCCGATCAGCGGAACAGGCTCCCAGGTGTGCTCCCAGGCCACCGTTTCCTCGGCCCCCAGGGCGGTCTTGGTGATGCCGCGCTGCGGAGGGCGGCCGGTAATTCCGCACAGGTACAGCTTCTCCACCCGGGCGGCATCCGCGGTGCGAAAGAACGAGCCCACGTTGTACAGGCTGCGTACATTGTCCAGCAGCACGGCCACCGGCAGCGGCCGGATGTGCTGGTAGAAGGCGCCGGCCGCGGTCGCCTGGAAGGGAAGCCGGTCCATGAATGTTACACTAATGTTCGCATGTCCATGCTGTCGATCGTGATTCCGATCCACAACGAGGAGCCCTCCATCCTGCCGCTCTACGACCGGCTCACCTCGGTCCTGGAGCAGTTGCAGCGGCCCTACGAAATCCTCTTCGTGGACGATGCTTCCTCCGATCGGAGCTTCGTGCTTCTGGCCAATCTGGTGGAGACCGACGGGCACCTGAAAGTCATCCGCCTGCGCCGCAACTTCGGCCAGACCGCGGCGCTTTCGGCCGGCTTCCACGAATCCAAGGGCGACGTGATTATCGCCATGGACGGCGATCTCCAGCACGCCCCCGAGGACATCCCCGCGCTGCTCCGGAAGATCGACGAAGGATTCGACATCGCCAGCGGCTGGCGCACGCACCGCGTGGATAATGCCGTCCTGCGCAAGATTCCGTCGCGCATCGCCAACTGGCTGATGGCCAAGGCTTCGGGTTTGGATCTCCACGATTTCGGCACCACCTTCAAGGCGTACCGCGCCGAGGTGCTGAAGGACGTGAATCTCTACGGCGAGCTGCACCGCTTCATCCCCGCGCTGGCCAGCTTCTATGGCGCGCGCATCGCCGAGGTGCCCATCCGCAACACGCCGCGCGCCGCCGGCGATTCGCACTATGGAATCGGCCGCACCTTCCGCGTCTTGTTCGACATCCTGACCATCAAGTTCCTGCTGAAGTATTTCACCCGGCCCATGCATTTCTTCGGCACCCTCGGGCTGGCCGGCACGGGATTCGGCGGCGGCATCATGGTTTACCTGCTGGTCAAGAAGCTGTTGGGGTACGACATCGTGATCGAGCACGGCCCCCTCATGATGGCCGGCGGCCTGCTGCTTCTGGGCGGCCTGATGATGTTCTCCACCGGCCTGATCGGCGAAATGATGATGCGGACCTACTTCGAAAGCCAGGACCGCCGCATCTACGCCGTGCGCGAAATCCTCACCCGCAAGCAGCGCGGCGTCGCGCGGTAGACCTTTTAAGAGCCTCCACAGAAGGCGGTCCAGTCCCATCCCGTCGGCTCTTATTAGCGCGCCTGCTTTGCTCCGATCGCCTCCGCGATGATTGCCGTCACCAGGCTATTGATGCTGACACCCTCGTTCTCGGCCTGTTTGGTTAGCTTCGAGTACAGGGTCCGGGGCAGGCGCTGGCGCCACTGAGCGGCTTCGATGCTAGGCTTTGGTATCCTTCGGCCCGACTCCTTGAACACCTCGATACAATCGAGGAGGGCTTCCCGGCCATTCGTGATCGCCTCTTCAATGGTCTCGCCGTCGGACATGCATCCGGGAATATCCGGGTACTCTACCAAATATCCGCCACCCTCTTCCTTTGACAAGGGCCGAACCGTAAACTGGTACTGGTCAAGATTTCGATTCGAAGTTGTTCTCACTTTGTTCTGATACCTCCCGCAGCGTCGATCAGCGCCACAAATTGCTTGATGTATACCGGCTTAATCGGACGCTTTGCTGGCACCGACACGATCTCCCGCACACCGGGCGCGCTGAAAATCACGTGGCTGCCGCCACGGCCGGGCCTGCGCCACTCGACGAAGTTCTCCTCCGCTACCGCCTGCAATTCTTCGATGCGCCAGCCCATTCGATTCTTGCGCATCTTCTGCAGAGCTTTCCCGCCAGCCACAATCACGATGATACCGCATTCGGTATCACTTTCCCGTTGCGCCTCCTGACAGCAGCGTCCGGCCCTGCATGCGGAGCGCCTCGGCCAGCTCGTGCGGCGTGCGCTCCACAGCCGCTCGGATTTCTTTCACGGGCAATCCCAGGAACTTGAGAGCTAGGATTTGCTCCAGCCGTTCCAGATGCCGCTCTGTGTACAGCCGATAACCCGCACCGCTTCGTCCAGGCTGTAACAACCCCAGCCGTTCGTAGTGGCGCAATGCCTTGTTGGTGATCCCCGCAAGCCGCGCGAACTCGCGAATCCGATACAGGGTGCCGAACCGCACCCTCCAACACAGATTTTCAACCTTGCCCTGAGGTCCAAGCCAAGCGCTCACAAACCGGTTTCACGATTTGCTGCTTGCACTCGAACTGTCGCTGCGAGACCGCAGGAGCTGCTTCATCGCGCTGGTCCGCGCCGCTCGCAACGGGGTCAGGCCCTTGCTCCCCGTTGAATGCACATCCGCTCCTCTTGCCAGCAATAGCGAGGTTACCTGAATCTGGTCGCAATTGACCGAACGCCGGAGAGGACTGTCGCCAAGGGAATCCCGGGCATCGATGTCTGCTCCGCAATCCAGCAGGGCCTCGGCGATCTCCAGGTTGCCTCGCCGGGCAGCCATGTGCAATGCGGTGCACCGTTTCGCGCCGCCGCTGGCGTTCACATTCGCGCCCCTCTGCCGAAGAGCGCGGACAACGTCTCCGCCGTCCGGGGCTTTGTACTCGTTCGCCAGGCAATACAGAGGAGTGTGGCTGCCTCCGTCCGGCGCGTTGGGATCCGCGCCGAGCCGCAGAAGCAGCTCCACCATTGTCCGATTGCCCTGGGCGGACGCCGCGTGCAGCAGGGTGCGGCCCGCGTAACGTTCCCGCACAAACGCGGGATCGTGAGTTACTCTTTCTTCGACATAGCGCAGCATCGCTGGGTTCCGGCTGCCCATCATCAGCGCCAGCAGGCCCGCCAAAACGGAGCGGTTGCGCTGGAACCGGTTTCGTAAGCTCTCCGCCGCCGCGATTGCGCGATCCGCCTCCCCTCCGCGCACGGCCGCTACAGCTTCGTCGAGCCCGCATTGGGCATCCCAGCGCCGGGCAACCTCCCGCCGTATGGCGTCGCCGGGCGGCTCACCGGGATCCGCGGCGGCCGGAGTTGGTTCGCCGCTGTTGACGACATGCGCGGACGACCGCTCAAAAAACTCGCGTAAGGCATGGCGAAGAGGCTCGTCGATCTGCGCGTCATCGAGGGCTTTCACCATGTTTTCCATCCAAGCCGCCCTTTCCTTTTGCCGGATCCTGAAGCGAAGGTGCGATTCCCGGAGGCTCAACCACCACCGGAATTGCGTATCCTCGCTCGGGCCTTCGAAGACCTGGGCCAGGAAGGCAGTGAACTCCTCGATGGCGCAGCGGAAGGTCTTTCCGGGAAAAAGAGGACGAAGCACGGGATCCCGATCCACGCGGGAATAAAAAGCCACCGCGAGCCGGCGCCAGGCCGCCGTGCCGCCAATGGCCTGATGCAGATCGGGGCCCTCGACTCTCGAGTGGGGAGTTGCAGCCGGGAGCTTCTCAGCCATACAACGAATTCTCTCGCACTTGAAATGGAACCGCACAAGCCGCCACCGCCGGCGCCGGCCCGTCCCGGCGGTACAATCAAGACGGCCGTGCGCAGACTCTGGGTAGACATTCGCGCCGCGGTGGCGCGCCGCATCCGGTACCGAATCACGCGCGGCGGCCTGCTGTTCACCTTCGCCATCCTGGTGGTCGGACTGGGCGCCGTCGTTTCCGCCAACAACCTGCTCTTCCTCATCCTGGCGGCCATGCTGGCTACCTTGCTGGTCTCCGGGTTCGTCAGCCGCTTGTGCCTGGCGGCGCTCGAACTGGATTTTCTGGTGCCCGAACACGTGGCCGCGCGCCGTTCGGTGCCGGGCAAGCTTTTCGTGCGGAATCAGAAGTGGTTCATGCCGTCGTTTTCCATCCGCGTGGAAGGTGTGCGCGATCCCGCCAGCCCCACGCTCAAATCGGGGATCTATTTTCCGCTGATTGCCGGACGCGCCACGGTCGAAGAGACGGTCGAGGTTCGGTTTCCGCGGCGCGGGGCGTACCGCCAGAACAGCTTTGCGTTCTCCACCGCGTTTCCCTTCGGGTTCCTCGAGAGATCCGCGCGAGTCACGCTGCGCCGCGAAATGGTGGTGTATCCCTCGATCGATCCGCAGCCCGGCTTCGACGACCTGCTGGCGGGAATCGCCGGCGAAATCGAAACCCACTACCGCGGCCTCGGAAGAGACTTCTACCGCATCCGGCCTTACCAGGCGCTGGAGAGCGCGCGGCACGTGGACTGGAAGGCTTCGGCGCACGTGGGCAGTTTGCAGGTCCGGGAGTTCGCCCGGGAGCAGGAACAGACGGTCGAGATCTTCCTCGACCGCGACATCCCGCACGACCTGGATGCGTGGTTCGAATACGCCATCGATTGCTGCGCCTTTCTGGTCTGGCGCCTCTCCAGCCAGGGCGCGGCCATTCATTTCCGTTCCAACGGGTTCGACTTCCGCCAGCCGGAAGAGGGCGACATATATACTATTCTCAAGTACCTGGCTTTGGTGTATCCGCAATCCGCCACTGTACTGGAGGGGCCTCTGGATGAGACCAGCTACAAGATTGTTATCACGCCGTCGCCCCGGCGTTTCAGCGAAGCCGGCTGGGCGGGCGCTCGCGTGCTCGATCCCGGCGTGCTGGCCGCGCCGGTGCCGGGCGCTGGCCTGCTGGATCCTGATGTGCCTCCCCTGCCTGTCGCCCGCGCAGTCCCCGGAGAAGACGCCTGAGCCCGTCAAGACCTCCATCACCGTAACGGAAAAAATTTCGGCCGAGGCGCCGGCGAATATCTCCGTGGTCGACGCCCAGGCGCTGGAAGAGACGCCGGGAACGGATCTGGACGACCGGTTGAAGGAGGTGGCGGGCTTCAGCCTGTTCCGGCGAACCTCCTCCGTGGTGGCCAATCCCACCACTCAGGGGATTTCGCTGCGCGGCATCGGATCGTCGGGCGCCAGCCGCACCCTGGTGCTGTGGGACGGCATTCCAGCCAACGATCCGTTCGGCGGCTGGGTTTATTGGTCGCAGTTTATTCCGTTGGAGATGTCGCGAGTGGAGGTTTCCCGCGGCGCGGCAACCAGCCTGTTCGGCGACCGCGCCATGAGCGGCGCCATCGGAGTGTTCACCCGCGAGCCCGAGAAGCTTCGGCTGCTGGCCGGCTTCGAAACCGGGAACAAGAACACCGAGGACGCCACGCTGGGCTTTTCGGATGCTTGGCGTCTGGCGGCGATCTCCGGCTCCGGACGGGCGTTCTCCACCGGCGGCTACTATCGTGCCGGGGAGAGATCGCGGCCCGGTGGACCAGCCGGCGGCTGTGCGGTTCGTCACCGGCGACGTGCACGTCGATCACTACACCTCGCTGGGCAACCTGTTTATCCGCGCCGTCATCCTGGTGGAGGACCGCAAGAACGGCACCATCCTCACCCACAATTCGACCAGCACGGGAACCATTTCCCTGCGGTACGCCAAGGAATGGAAGCGCGATTCGTTTTCCCTCCTGGGCTTTCACACGCGCGAGGGGTTCCACAGCAGCTTCTCTTCGGTCAGCACGGACCGCAAGACGGAAAAGCTCTCGTATCTGCAAACCGTGCCGTCGGAGGCGGTGGGCGGCGCCGCGCTCTGGCAGCACCACGAGAAACGTTGGAACCTGCTCGGCGGCGCGGATGCCGACCGCATGGAAGGAACCAGCACCGACCGCCTGGTCCCCAGCGGCCTGCGCGTGGGAGGCGGCACGCAGTTGCAGCACGGAGTGTTCGCTCAGAGCGATGCGACCCTCGGGCCGCTGCGCTTGTTCGCCGGCCTGCGGCAAAGCTTCGTAGACAGTTCCCAGGTGCCTCCGGCCGCCGCGGCCATCGCCGGCGGGGACAGCCGGTTCCTGAGTCCCAGCGCGGGAGTGGTTTTGGGGCGGAAGCGCCTGCGCCTGCGCGGCTCGGTGTACCGGGCGTTTCGCGCGGCAACCCTCAACGAGCTGTTTCGCGAGTTCCGCGTGGGCAATACCGATACCCAGCCTAATCCGCTTCTGCGGCCGGAGACGGTGTTCGGCGGCGAAGCGGGCGTGGACTGGATCGGAGAAAGCTCCAGCCTGCGGGTGACCGCGTACCACAACTCGCTGGACAACCTGATCACCAACGTCACCCTTTCGAGCACGCCGGCGTTGATCGTGCGGCAGCGCCAGAACGCCGCCGCGGCGGTCAGCCGCGGGTTTGAGGCGGAGCTGCGGCGCCGATATCGCAACTGGACCGGGGAACTGGAGTACCTCTTTGTGGAATCGCGATACTCCACCGGATTCCGCGTGGCGCAGGTTCCCAAGCACCAGGGGACCGCCATGCTGTCGTACGTGCACGGACGGACCATGGCATCGGCGGGTGTGCGGGCCTATTCATACCAGTTCGACGACGATTTGAACGCGTTCCGCCTGGGAGGCTACACCACCGTGCAGATGATGGTGCGGGAGAAGCTGGCGAAGTCGCTCTCGGCGGAGGTTGCGGTGCAGAACGCGCTGGACCGGACCTTCTACGCGGCATTCACGCCGACGCCGAATATCGGGATGCCGCGCCTGTGGACGGTGGGGCTGCGGTGGGACGGGAGAGTGCGGTAGGAAACTCCCGGCGCTGCCGCCCGTTTCGCTCTCGCCACGACACCGGGGAGGCCGGTGACCGCCAGTCCGGCCGCCGCTGCAGTTCGACGCCCACGCTTTTCATCCTCAAGCAGGAGGTCGGCTCGCCGCTCGATGGCGCGCACGATTGCCTGGGCTTCGTCTGAAGCAAGGTCAATGGCCGGAGGCAAATTGCGCTTGGAAGCCGTCACTTCCCTGAAATCGTGACGGGCATCGTCACTCTCGAGTATTGCCCTTCCAGTTGCCTCTGCACCCGCTGCCCGGCCCACTCGTAACTGGGGCACAATGAAGGACAGCATGAAACATCACCTCGCCTTCTGCGGCCTGGCCCTGCTCGCCTTCGTCCGCTCCGCATCGCCGATTACGCCCGAGGAGCGGCGCGAGTACCTGAACAAGCTGCTCCAGATCCTCCCTGACGTGCCGTCGTTTCAGCAGTGGCTCGCCAAAACCGGGGAGATCCCGCCGGATTTCGATGCCTTCCCCCGCATCAACGGACTGCCCGATCCGCTGCGCTTCCTCGACGGACGGCCCGTGCGCACGGCCACTGACTGGAAGGCCCGCCGCGCCGAAATCCGGCAGCTCTTCGAGAAGTACGACCTCGGCTCCTTCCCGCCCAAGCCCAAACTCGACCGCGCCGTGGTGCTCGACGAGACGCCCGGCAAGGGCTACCTGGTCCGCAACGTGCGCCTGGAATTCGGCCCCGAAGGAAAGGGCGCCATGCGCGCGCAGGTGATGATCCCCGACGGAAAGGGACCGTTCCCCGCCCTCATCAGCCCCAACCTGACCGGCTGGGCGCCTTCGCTGCTGCGCCGCGGCTACGTCTCCTGCGGATACGCGGGCAATGACGGCATGGACGATGCGGCGGCGCTGGCCGCTTTGTATCCCGATTACGATTTCGCGCTCCTCCCGCGCCGCGCCTGGGCCGCCGGCCTGGTGCTCGACTACCTGGAGACGCTGCCGCAGGTGGACATGAAACACGTCGCCATGTTCGGCTATTCCCGCGACGGGAAAATGGCCACCATCGCCGCCGCCATCGACGAGCGCATCTCCGCCCTCATCGCCGGGAGCACCGGCGTGGGCGGCGTGCTGGCGTGGCGCCAGTCCGGCGAGCGCAATGCCGGCGAGGGAATCGAGAGCACCACGCGCTCGTTTCCCACCTGGTTCGTGCCCCGCCTGCGCTTCTTCTCCGGCCGCGAGGACCGCCTGCCCATCGACGCCAACCTGCTCGTCGGCATGGTCGCGCCCCGTTCGGTGCTCATGGAGTGGGGCCTCAACGACGAAGTGTCCAACTCCTGGGGCAACGAGCAGACCTACCATTCGGCCCTGAAGGTCTACCAGTTGCTGGGCCAGCCCGACCGCCTCGGCATCATGCGCGTGCCCGGCTTTCACGGCACCAACGATCAGGAAGCCTGCCTCGACTGGCTCGACATCCAGTTCGGCCGCTCCACTCGCACCTGGCGCAACGACTTTCTCTTTCCCTGGGATTTTGATGCCTGGCGCGCGCGCGCCAAAGAGGCTGTCGATCTCACTCGATATCCCCGGCACACCGCGGGCGCCATCCTGGCCGGAGCCGATGGAACCACCATCGCCTCCACCGCCGACTGGGAGAAGAAGGCCGCCACCGTCCGCAAATCGATCGAATGGATGCTCGGCGACGAGCCGCCCATGATGCCTCCGGGCGCCGGCCGCGGCGCCTTTGGCGGGCGAGGTCTCGCGGGAAGAGGAGCGGCCGCGGGCAGAGGGCCCGCCGGTCCTCCAACCGCCGGGCGCGGCGCCGGGAACCCCGGGCAAACCACGCCCGACCTGGTGGCCTGGGTCATCCAGCGCGGCGGCGGCTCCTTCGGCTGGCTAGAGCCGCAGAAGAGCCAGACCCAGTCCCGCCCCGTGACCTTCGGGTTCAACGTGAGAGGCGATCTCTACTATCCCGCCGGCACCCCCGAGGGCACTAAGCTCCCGATCGTGATCTGGCTGCACGGGTTCAGCTATCCCCTCGGCTACATGTGGGTCTATCACAATGACCTGCATCCGATCCTGGCCTTGGTCAAGGCGGGCTACGCCGTCCTGGCCTACGACCAGAGCGGCTTCGGAAGCCGCATGAGCGAAGCCGGGCCGTTTTATTACAGGTATCCGCACTGGTCGCAAATGGGCCGCATGGTGGAAGACGCGCGCGCCGCCATCGACATGCTGGAAAAGGACACCCTCGTCGACCCGCAGCGCATCTACCTGTTCGGCTACTCCATGGGCGGCATGGTCGGCCTGCACGCGGCCGCGCTCGATCCGCGCGTGAAGGGCGTGGTTTCGATTTGCGGATTCACCCCCATGCGGACCGATACCGCCGCCCGCGGCACCGGCGGAATCGCGCGTTACAGTCACGAAAAAGCCCTTATCCCGCGCCTGGGCTTCTTTGTGGGCCACGAAGCCCAGATCCCCTACGACTTCGACGAGCTGGCCGCCGCCATCGCACCCCGGCCCGTGCTCGTAGTCCAGCCGCAATTGGATCGCGATGCGACTCCGGCCGATGTCCATGCGGCCGTGGAACAGGCCAGGAAGGTGTACGCGCTCTACGGCGCGTCCGGCAAGCTGGCGCTCGAAGAGCCCTGGGATTACAACCGGCTGCCCGACAAGACTCAGAACGAAATCATCGCGTGGATGGGCGCCAACCTGCACTGACTCTGAAGGCCATGGCCGGCCTGAACATTGTGCACCACGTTGCGAGACAGTACCGCGCGTCGCTCACCATGCTTGGCCAGGCTGTCGGCATGTGTCCCGAGTCTCTCTGGCTGGCCCCGGGTATCCCAACCGTTTTTGGCACATTGCCTACCACGCGGTGTTCTACACGCACTTCTACCTTCACCCTGCCCAAGCCGACTTTCGTCCCTGGGCGAAGCACCGCCAGGATTATCAGCATCTCGGCCGGAAGATCGAAACGCCCTACACCAAAGCCGAAGTCTTGGAGTACCACGAACTCTGCGCCGAAGTGGAAGCCAGGGTTCCGGCGCTGGCTCTCGGGGCGGAGTCGGGCTTCCCCTGGCTGCCGTTCAACAAGCTGGAACTGCAGTTCTACAACATTCGCCATCTCCAGCATCACGCCGGGCAACTGGCCGACCGGCTGCGAACAGTAATGAATGTCGGTGTCGCCTGGGTTCGCCCCGATTGAGCCGGCGATCCATCATGCGTATCCCGAGCGGGGGACCGCAACGAACCCGGGCACGTACACGTGCACGAACTGCTACCCTCGCCGGCGAGGTCCGCTGGTCCCGAAGGCGCATGCCGGAAACCGGCCCGAATTCGCCAGTATTGGGCCGACTCCGTTCTGGGTAATCTCTTGTCCACACCGGCCCGGTCCTCAACAGTCAGGCAACCGCTTGAAAAGGTACCAGAGCCCGCCGGGGGACACTTTCTGGGATCTGCCATTTTTCCGTTCACGCCACTTGCAAAAAAACTTTCCCCTGCTCTGTCAGTCATTTACGGACATTCGCCTCAAATTATCTTGGTCCCCGCCCCGATAATGAAATCGGAGGGGTATCCACACCCATGTCTCATCGCAAAGATCTGCCCGAAGACTCCGTCCATCGCCTCCTCACCATCGCCGGCGACAACC
>Ga0116219_10001393_pt1 | contig 22521 bp, 19 predicted proteins | sample Sb_taG_4_FD_91019 | JGI IMG/M metagenome (GOLD analysis project Ga0116219, IMG submission 91019) | Peat soil microbial communities from Weissenstadt, Germany - Sb_50d_6_BS metaG | ecosystem: Environmental > Terrestrial > Soil > Wetlands > Peat | place: Germany: Weissenstadt | collected 2010-09-21
ATATGAGCGACGAGAATACGAGCCGCCGCGCCTTATCGGCCATTTGGTGTCTTTAGAATGGAACGCAGGGGGTCATCAGCTGTCGACTTGAGGGAGGCGAGGAGGACTGGTCGGTTGGCCATCTCATCACGATCGTGCACCGGACTTCGCGTTTGGTCGGCGTTGTCTGCGACATTGGGACGAACGACGGTCGGTGGTCCGAAACAGAGGTCAACACCGCCCGCGTCACCATTGAATTGAGCGGCGAAATTATCGACGACGCTTCCGGCGCGCCGGTTTTCAGTCGCGGCGTGAGCTCGTTTCCCTCACTCGGCGCAGCAGCGCACCGGATACGCGCGGACGATCTTCGAGCCATCTACAGTTTCCGAGGACGGCAGGGGGTCGAAATCGGCAGATTGAGCCAGAACGCCATCATCCCTGCGGAGATCGACGTCAGCGAATTGATCGCACGACATTTCGCGGTGCTGGGGTCAACGGGAGTCGGCAAGACGACAGCTGTGAGCCTCCTCTTGAAGAAGTCGGTCGCGATGAGGCCAAAGCTGCGCGTCATCATCTTTGATCCGCACAACGAATATGCAGCCCATTTTCCCGGATTGGCGCAAATTATTGATTCGGACACCCTCGAGCTGCCGTTTTGGATGTTTCGCTTCGACGAACTCGCCGACGTCGTTCTCAGTGGCCGTCGGCCGCATCCGGACGAACGGGACGCGCTCTATGAGCTGATTAGGGTCGCAAGGGCGAAATATCTCGCGGACGTGCGTTCGTCGGCGACGGCCAGTGCGGTGCGCCGGCAGACTGTCTTCGAAGGGAACTCGGTGACGGCCGATACGCCAACGCCTTTTCGCATCATCGACGTCATCGCTATCATCGAGGAATGGCTCGGCATGCTCGATCAGCGCTTTCCCCGCTCCGATCTGCGGGCCTTGCGCTTTCGGCTCGAAGGGCTCAATCGCGATCCGCGATTTCGGTTCATGTTCGGGGGGCTCGTCGTCGAGGACGACATCGCCAAGGTGATAGCCCGCCTTTTTCGCATACCCACCCGCGGGATGCCGATCACGATCGTCCGGCTTGCCGGCTTGCCCAATGAAGTCATCAACTCAGTCGTGTCGGTGCTCGCCAGGCTCGCGTTCGAGATCGCGTTTTGGTGTTCGGGAACTTACGAAATCAACGTGCTTTGCGAAGAAGCGCACCGCTATATTCCCGCTGACGACAGGCAAACCTTTGGTCCAGCCAGACAGGCGATCGGGCGGATCGCGAAGGAAGGGCGGAAGTACGGCGCCTCGCTTGGCGTCGTGTCGCAACGTCCGTCAGAGCTCGACTCGACCGTCCTTTCGCAATGTTCGACCCTGTTCGCCATGAGGCTCGCCAACGAGGTCGACAAAGGAATCATTCGGGCCGCGGCGGGCGTCTCTGCGAGCAGCACGACCGCCTTCCTGTCCTCGATCGCCGATCGCGAGGCAATCGCCTTCGGCGAAGCGATCGCCACCCCTATGCGAATGAAATTCGCTGACATATCCGGTTGTTCAGACGAACTTCGCCATTCCAATCCCCGCGATCGTGATGCAGATCCGATCGATTTGAGGAAACTCGCCGCGCATTTGCGCGGCGACGCGGCGTGAACGCATCACCCGCCACGCTCCCCGGACACAGGCAATCAGAGCCGGTCTGAAACGGTACATATCAAACATGCTAAAGCGGCCGGCCGTAGCTGCTTGCGTCTCGGCGTCGAAGGGCGCTATTTCGCCATTTGCAATCGGCGCGCATGAACGCCATATATGTTAGCCGTCCCCGCTTGAAGCAGCGCTCTTCGATCGGGGGCGATCGCGACCCCCACCGACGGTCCTTGAAACCGTCAAGGCGAGGAGAAGTGAGTCATGGCGGCTGTCCAGGAGACAGTTGATCGCGTACGATCGATTGACGTCGAGGCGTACAAGTATGGCTTCATCAGCCCGATCGAGTCGGATCTGGCCCCGAAGGGGCTGAGTGAAGACACTGTCCGGTTCATTTCCGAAAAGAAGGGAGAGCCGGAGTGGCTGCTGGAATGGCGGCTTGAGGCTTTGCGTCGTTGGCGGACGATGGACGCGCCGACGTGGGCGCGCGTCACCTATCCGCCGATCGACTTCCAGGACATCTATTATTTCGCCGCGCCAAGATCCGCGCCGGCGCCGAAGTCGCTCGACGAAATCGATCCGGAGCTCTTGCGCACCTACGCCAAACTCGGAATCCCGTTGGTGGAGCAGGAGATCCTTGCGGGGGTCGAGAGGCGGAACGTCGCGGTCGACGCCGTATTCGATTCCGTTTCGATCGCGACGACGTTCAAGGCGGAGCTCGCCAAGGCGGGCGTCATCTTCTGCTCGTTTTCCGAGGCGGTCCGAAATCATCCCGACCTCGTGCGCCGCTACCTCGGCACGGTCGTGCCGGTCTCGGACAATTTCTACGCGACGCTCAATTCGGCTGTGTTCTCCGATGGCTCGTTCGTTTACGTGCCGCCGGGGGTGCGATGCCCCATGGAGCTATCGACCTATTTTCGCATCAACGAGCGGAATACCGGCCAGTTCGAGCGCACGCTCATCATCGCCGACAAGGGAGCCTATGTCAGCTACCTTGAAGGCTGCACGGCGCCCAAGCGGGATGAGAATCAGCTCCATGCCGCCGTTGTCGAACTCATAACGCTTGACGACGCAGAGATTAAATATTCGACGGTGCAAAACTGGTATCCCGGCGATTCTCACGGTCGCGGCGGCATCTACAATTTTGTCACCAAGCGGGGCGATTGCCGCGGAGCGCGGTCGAAAATCTCCTGGACGCAGGTTGAGACCGGCTCCGCGATCACCTGGAAATATCCATCGTGCATATTGCGCGGGGAGGCCTCGCGCGGCGAATTCTATTCGATTGCGATTTCGAATGGCCACCAGCAGGTCGACAGCGGAACGAAGATGATTCATCTCGGCCGCAACACGACCAGCCGCATCATCTCGAAGGGCGTCGCGGCCGGCAAGTCGCAGAACACCTATCGCGGGCAGGTGTCCGCGCACAGGCTCGCGACCGGGGTGCGCAACTACACCAATTGCGATTCGCTGTTGATCGGTCACGAATGCGGCGCCCACACCGTACCCTATATCGAGGCGAAGAACTCCTCGGCAGTCATCGAACACGAGGCGACCACGTCGAAGGTTTCGGAAGAGCAGATGTTTTACTGCTTGCAGCGCGGCCTGTCGGCAGAGGAAGCGACCGCGCTCATCGTCAACGGCTTCGTCCGGGACGTGTTGCAGCAATTGCCGATGGAATTCGCGGTCGAAGCGCAAAAACTCATCTCAATCAGCCTCGAAGGGAGCGTGGGATGACGTCGGGCTCAAAGATCGGGGCGGGTTGAATCGCGATGCTCGAAATCAAGAATCTCAGCGTCTCGATCCGGGACAAGCCGATTCTCGACGACCTCAGCCTGTGCGTCAACGCAGGCGAGGTCGCGGCGATCATGGGGCCGAACGGCTCGGGTAAGTCGACCCTGGCCTACGTTATTGCCGGCAAGCCGGGCTATGAGGTCACATCCGGCGAGATATTCCTCGACGGAGAAAATCTGCTGGAGCTCGAGCCGAATGAGCGCGCGCTCAAAGGGGTGTTTTTGGCGTTTCAATATCCGACCGAAATTCCTGGCGTCGGCACGATGACTTTTCTGAAGGCCGCGTTGAACGCGCAAAGGCGGGCGCGCGGAGAAAGCGATCTCACGACGCCAGATTTCATGCGGCGCGTGCGGGAAGCGTCGCAGGCGCTGAAAATCGATCAGGAGATGCTGCGGCGGCCGCTAAATGTCGGCTTTTCCGGGGGCGAGAAGAAAAGATTCGAGGTGCTGCAAATGGCGCTGCTAGCGCCGCGCGTTGGCGTCCTCGATGAGACCGATTCGGGGCTCGACATCGACGCGCTGAGAATCGTCGCAGCGGGCGTCAATGCCCTTCGCGATCCGAACCGCGCTTTTCTCATCATCACCCACTATCAGCGGCTGCTCGACTACATCAAGCCGGATGTGGTGCATGTGATGGCCAAGGGCCGCCTCGTCGCGACCGGCGGTCCGGAACTCGCGCACGAACTCGAACGCAACGGGTATCGCGAATACGAGGAAGAAGCCGTGTGAGACGCCGATGACCGCTCATATGGCATTTCGATCAACCGCCGAACGAACTCTCGCCAAGCAGTTCGCGGAGCAGGAAGGGCGCGAGCCGTCGCCGATCCGCGCAGCGGCGTTCGCGCGATTTGCTGAAACCGGCTTGCCGACTCGCCGCGTCGAGGCTTGGCACTACACGGATTTGCGCGCGGCTGTGGCGGACGCCGCTCCGATCTTGCCGGCGCCCTCGCGCTCCGACATCGAGGCGGCGCGCGGCCGGCTCGCCGGACGTGAGGGCTTCCCGGGCGCGCAACTCGTCTTGCTAGGGGGACGCTACATCGCGGATCTTTCGGATCGCCTCCCGGCCGGGGTCGCCGTAATCGAGGGAGCGGTTACTGCGGCGGGGGTCGACGATCCTTTGGTCGCGCTTAACGAAGCGCTGAGCCCCGCCGGCTGCACAATTTCAGTGACGCGCGAGGCTAAGGTCGCCGAGCCGATCACAATCGTGCACCTCGCAAATGGCAGTGGCTCCCATTCGGTATATTCGCGGACGGGGATCGCTCTTGAGGCCGGAGCGCACGCATCATTCGTCGAACTATTCGAAGGCGCTCATCCGGAAGTGCAGCGTCACTCGGCGACAATCATGACGCTGGCCAGGGACGCTAACGCCCGGCATGTCGCCGTAATCGGGGATGCGGCCGGGCTGCATATCGAATCCCAGATCTGCGAAATGGCGGAGACGGCGGAACTCAATGCCTTCGGCCTTGTCTCCGGCGGCGCTCTGACGCGCCGGCAGATTTTCGTGAGGATGACCGGAGACGACGCCAAGGTTTCGCTAGGTGGGCTGGCGCTTATCGACGGCTCTCGGCGCGCCGATACAACGCTGCAAGTCGTACACTCCGCCCCGCGCGGGACGAGCCGCGAATTCTACCGTGCGATCGTCGACGATGACGCGGTTGGGGTCTTTCAAGGAAAGGTCATCGTAGAGAGAGCGGCGCAAAAGACCGATGGGGCGATGAAATCGCAAGCCATTCTCTTGTCTCCCCGCGCTCAGATGAATGAGAAGCCGGAGCTCGAGATCTTCGCGGACGATGTTGTTTGCGGACACGGCGCGACGGTCGGCTCGCTCGATCCCGAGCAAGTGTTTTATCTGCAGTCGCGGGGCATCCCGAACAGCGAAGCTAAGGCGATGCTGCTCGAGGCCTTCGGTGGAGAATCCATCGACCGTGTCGAGAACGAGTTGCTTATCGGCGCGTTGCGCGCGCGGCTTCGCGCTTGGCTCAAGTCGGTCGCGGAAGTGAGGCCATGATGGCGGCGAGGCTCGCCAGCGAACGCGGTTCTGACTGCATTTCGCGCCAGCGGTGCTTGACGTCCATGGAGGCGGAGGCGTGAACAAAATGATCCAAGCTCCGCTTGGTGTTTACAACGTTGAGAAGATACGCGCGGATTTCCCCATCCTCGCCGAGCGCCCGTATGGAAAGCCGCTTGTCTACCTGGATAACGCGGCTTCGGCGCAGAAGCCAAAGAAGGTCATCGACCGGCTGGCGCACGCTTATGAGCACGAATATGCCAATGTCCATCGCGGATTGCATTACCTCGCGAACGCGGCGACGGAAGCGTATGAGGCGGCCCGCGAATCCGTGCGGCGGTTCGTAAACGCCGCCTCGCACGAGGAAATCGTTTTTACTCGCTCAGCGACTGAGGCGATCAATCTCGTTGCGGCGAGCTTTGGCCTAGGAGGCATTGGCGCGGGCGACGAGATCGTGCTGAGCGTGATGGAGCATCACTCCAACATCGTGCCTTGGCACTTCCATCGCGAGCGCAAAGGCGCGGTTTTGCGCTGGGTGGATGTGGGCGAGGACGGGTCCTTTTCTCTCGAGACTTTCGAACGCGCGCTGAGCGATCGAACCAAGATTGTCGCGCTAACGCAGATGTCTAATGTCCTAGGGACCGCGCCCCCGATCAAGGACGTCGTCAAACTCGCGCATGAGCGCGGCGTTCCCGTGCTCGTCGACGGTTCGCAAGGCGCGGTGCACCTTGATGTCGACGTGCGTGAACTCGATGCCGACTTTTACGTGTTCACCGGGCACAAGGTCTACGGCCCCACGGGGATAGGCGTGCTCTACGGCAAGCGCGATTTGCTCGAAAAGTTGCCGCCGTACCAAGGCGGCGGCGAGATGATCGAGGAAGTCACCCGAGAGGCCGTTTCCTACAACCATCCGCCGCACCGTTTCGAGGCGGGGACGCCGCCAATTGTCCAGGCCATTGGGCTCGGAGCGGCGCTTGATTATGTGGAGGGGATCGGGCGAGGGCGCATCCGCGCGCATGAGGAGGCGCTTTGCGCTTACGCGCATGAGCTCCTGTCCTCGATCAATTCGCTGCGGATTATTGGCGTGGCGCGAGGGAAAGGTCCCATCGTATCGTTCACGGTAGAGGGCGCGCACGCGCATGACGTCGCAACCTTGATCGATCGGTCGGGGGTCGCCGTGAGAGCCGGAACGCATTGCGCGATGCCGCTGTTGCAGCGGTTCGGACTGACCTCCACCTGCCGAGCCTCATTCGCGCTTTATAATACATTCGCCGAGGTGGAGGCGCTCGCCGAAGCATTGGCGCGCGCGCAAAGGCTCTTCCGGTAGGGAGATAGGGCATGCAGGAGGTTCGCAGCCACGCGAATGACGCTGAAACCGGCACAGCGTCTTCCACTCGAAATACGCTGATTAGGCCGCCCTCGCAGATGTCGCCTGAAGAGCTGCGCTTGCTGACCGACTCTATTATCGCGGCGCTGAAAACCGTCTTTGACCCGGAAATTCCGGCGGACATTTATGAGCTCGGACTAATTTACAACGTAGATATCGACGATAGCCGTTTCGTCACCATTGAGATGACGTTAACCGCGCCGGCTTGTCCGGTGGCCGGCGAAATGCCGATGTGGGTCGAGAATGCGGTCAGCGTCGTCCCTGGCGTCGCTGGCGCGAAGGTGAACATGGTGTTCGATCCGCCATGGGATCAGAGCCGTATGTCCGACGAAGCGCGCGTCGCGCTTGACATGTGGTGAGCGGTAAGGGCTTGCCCCGAAGGACGGATCCGGCCATCATCCGTTCGGCGGACGCCTTAGAGACCCAAGGACCTGACGAATGGACCTTGCGAGGGACGCCAAGCGCTCGTCTCGGCTCAACGATCGACGGGTGCGCGGGCTGTTCTATCAAATATTACTGCTCGTATGCATTGGCGCGCTGGCTTGCGGCGCGATCTACAACGCTGCGATCAATATGCGGGCCCGCGGCGTTCCGATGGGCTTCGGATTCTGGAACGAGGTCGCTGGCTTCGAAATTAATCTCCGGCTAATCGAGTATTCCGGCCTGTCTACCTATGGACGGGCCTTTTGGGTCGGGCTCCTTAACACCCTTCTGATCGGCGCCATCTCCATTCCGCTGGCGACGCTTTTGGGATTTTTGATTGGCGTCGCGCGACTATCGCCCAATTGGCTGCTCTCGCGATTTGCACTCGTCTATACCACCCTCCTGCGCAACACGCCGCTGCTCCTGCTGCTGCTCTTCTGGTACAACGCGGTTCTCAAGTCCCTGCCAGGACCTCGCCAATCGCTCAGCATTGGCGACGTCGTGTTTCTCAATAATCGAGGCGTCTATTTGCCGATGCCTGTCCCGCGAGACCAGGCCATCTGGTTCGCAGGCGCCATCGCCGTGGCCATGGCCTTCGCGGCGACATTTCGCGAGTGGGCGCGACGGCGCCAGATGCGCACGGGCGCGCAAGCGCCCAGCACCCTTATCGCCTTGGCGCTGATCATTGGCTTACCGACGGTCGTGGCGGCGGCGGCGGGCTCGCCTTTCACATTTGATATCGCGAGACCTTCCGGCTTCAATCTGACAGGCGGGCTCCAGGTCATTCCCGAAATGGCCGCGCTCGTGTTCGGCCTCGTCACCTTTACTGCCGCGTTCATCGCAGAGATTGTTCGCGCGGGCATCCTCGCGGTGCCGCATGGCCAGAGCGAGGCGGCTGGCGCGCTCGGCTTGCATCGGGGGTTGACCATGAAGCTGGTCGTCATTCCGCAGGCGATGCGACTCATCACGCCGCCGCTCACGTCGCAGTACCTCAACGTTGTCAAGAATTCGTCGCTCGCGGTGTTCATCGGCTATCCGGACCTTGTGCAGATTTTCGCCGGCACGGTTCTCAATCAGACGCAGGCGGCAGCGCAAGTGATGGGGATAACCATGGCGGTCTATCTGGTCATTTCGCTGGCCGTGGCCTCGGCGCTAAACTTTTTCAATGCCCGCTACGCACTGAAGGAGCGTTGAGCTTGGAGTTCTTGGCCTACGTCCGCCAGGCGTCAGAGCCGGAAGATCCTCCGCCGTCCCTGTCGAGCGGCACGCTCCTCTGGGCGCGGGCCAATCTCTTCTCATCGCTCGGCTCTAGCCTGACCACCGTCGTTCTCGTCGCACTTGCTGCATATTTGCTGCCGCAATTGGTCGCGTGGGCGACGACGCACGCAGTTTGTACCGCGTCGGATGGGGCTGCCTGCCGAGCACATCAGGACGGCGCCTGTTGGGCGTTCGTCGCCGCGAAGTGGGACTACCTGCGCTTTGGGTCGTATCCTCTCGCCGAACGGTGGCGGGTCGACATTGTGGAGGCGATCGGTGCCGTTTTGATTGTCTGGCTGCTCTGGACGAACGCGCCGCGGCGCGCCTGGGGCGCTCTCCTGTTTTTTTTCGCCTATCCGATCGTGACGTTCGTTCTTCTCTATGGCTCATCGTTGCTTGGTCTGCCAATCGTCGACACGCTGCTGTGGGGAGGCATTTTCGTCTCGCTGCTTACGGCTGTCGTCGGGATCGTCTTCTCTCTGCCTCTCGGCGTGCTTCTCGCCCTTGGACGACGTTCGGCCCTGCCTGTCGTCAGATTGGCAAGCGTCTTATTCATCGAGTTCGTCCGCGGCGTGCCATTCATTACGATTCTGTTCATGGCCAACAATATGTTGCCGTTGTTCGTGCCTGAATCGTGGACGCCCGATCGCTTGTTGCGCCCGCTCGTGGGCATCATCATCTTTTCTGCGGCCTATATGGCGGAAGAAGTGCGCGGCGGACTTCAGTCGTTGCGCAAAGGACAATATGAAGGCGCGATGGCGCTTGGGTTGAATTATCCGCTGATGATGGCGCTCGTCATACTGCCGCAGGCGCTGACTTTTGTGATACCCGGCATCGTCAACAATTTCATTGGCCTGTTCATGGACACCACTCTCATTTCGGTCGTCGGCATGACCGACTTCCTCGAAGCCATGAACAACGCGATCAAGGATCCCGTCTGGAGCGGTCCGACAATCATGGTTACGGGCTATGTCTTCGCCGGAATATTCTATTTCAGCTTCTGCTACGGGATGGCGCGTTACTCGGCTCACGTCGAGCGAATCCTGGCGAAGGGGCGCAGGTGATGTCGCTAGCAGGCGTTTTGATGAGCGCTGATCGAGACGACGACGCCGCCATCCGATTCATGGGCGTCCACAAATGGTACGGAAGCTTCCACGTCTTGCGGAACATCAACCTGACGGTCGGGCGCGGGGAACGCATCGTCGTTTGTGGTCCGTCGGGCTCCGGCAAGTCAACGCTGATCCGATGCATCAATCGCCTGGAGGAACATCAGCGCGGATCAATTGTCGTCGATGGGGTGGAACTGACAGATGATATCAAGCGGATCGACGAAGTGCGACGGGAAGTGGGAATGGTGTTCCAGAGCTTCAACCTCTTCCCACATCTAACCGTTCTGGAGAATTGCGCGCTGGCGCCGATCTGGGTGCGCAAGATGCCGAGACGCGACGCTGAGGAACTGGCGATGAAGTTGCTCACGCGCGTGAAAATCCCGGAGCAGGCTCTGAAATATCCCGGCCAACTCTCCGGTGGTCAGCAACAGCGCGTCGCGATCGCGCGCGCCTTATGCATGACCCCGAAAATCATGTTGTTCGACGAGCCGACATCGTCTCTCGATCCGGAAATGGTGAAGGAAGTGCTCGATACAATGACCGCGCTCGCCCAAGACGGCATGACGATGATCGTCGTCACGCATGAGATGGGTTTTGCGCGCCAAGTCGCCGATCGCGTCGTGTTCATGGATCAGGGCGAGATCGTTGAGATTAACGCGCCGCAACCATTTTTCGATAATCCGCAGCACGAACGCACGAAACTGTTCCTGAGCCAAATCCTGCATTGAGTTTGTGTTGCGCGGCTTCGACTTGGCGTCGCTCGGGTTGACCGCGTCGGCTATTGCGACACGACCGTCAGTCGAGGTTGTAGCCGGTTCAATCGAGCGCAATCAAAGCGGGTGTTTTGCGCGTCGCCGAATGCCCCCGCGGGCGCGCAGATTTTTGTGGAAGCGTTACGCTGGCCGGCGCCGTTTTAACGAAAACCGCGAGGCGGTTGGAAGAGCGAGCGTCAGGCGCCGTAGAGCCAATCGTAGCGCTCACTTATGCGATGCGCGCCGAGCGTCGTCATCGTGACATCGCGTCCGAACGCCAGCGCGCCGCTCAAATGATAGATGCGGCCCTGTTTGAGTGCTTCGCGTTGAACTCGCGCGGCCCTCGCCACGCGATCGCGCGAATAAATTGCGAGGGCGGTGGGGACCTCCCGCGCTTGAGCGATTACGCGGCCGAGCGCTCCCGCATCCTCGATGGCTTGAGCCGCGCCTTGTGCAAGGAATGGGACCATCGGATGAGCCGCATCTCCAACGAGCGCCACGCGCCCAATCGAGAAACGGGCAATTGGCGGCCTGCGGTAGAGCGGCCAGGCCCGCCATTGGATCGGCGCGCCTATGAGGGTGCGCGTTTCCTTTGACCACCCCGCGAACGCGCGTTCAAGAGTTGATCGGTCGGCCGCGCCGTCCCACTCATCATCGGCGCTGCCTCCCCGCCATGCGGACCTAATGATCGCCACCAGGTTGATGATTGATCCGCACCGCAAGGGATACTGGACGATATGCGCCTCAGGTCCAAGGCGCAGAACGATGTCGTTTCGCGTCCACCGAGGATTGCTCCCATCGGCATCGACGATTGCGCGATAAGCGACCCGCCGAGTAAAATCGGCCTGATCTGGCGCCCCGAGGCCCAATCGGTCGCGTACCTGAGAGCGTAGGCCGTCAGCGCCGATGAGAAGGTCCGCTTCGTCGCGCGCGACTGAAGGCCCGCGTCTCAGGTCGACTGAAATACGGTCTCCATCGCTCGCAAACCCAACAACGGTAGTGCCGAGCGACAATTCGACGTCGGCTCGGCCGAGGACGGCTTCGACCAGTGCACGCTGCAAGTCGGCACGATGAATTACCAAATATGGCGCACCCCACCGGCGCTCTGCGTCATCCAGCGGCAAGCGCATCAGCTTGGCGTTATCCGAACCACGCAGCGTCTGAACTGCGCGCGGCCTCGACGCAAGCTGGCGCACCCGATCGAGCATGCCGAGTTGTGAGAGAATACGGGCCGCGTTCGGGGTCAGTTGCAGGCCAGCCCCGAATTCCTCGAGCTTGTTCGCTCTCTCATATAGCGTAACGTTGAAACCTGTCTGCGACAGCGCTATGGCCGTCGCAAGTCCGCCGATTCCGGCGCCAGCGATGATCGCGCGCCGTTGCAAGCGTCACGCGGCTTCGCGCAATTCGCACTCGGCTGGCGAGCAAGGTCCCTTGAGCCCGCCGTCGTAGACGAAGCGAGTTGAACAATAAGAACATATCGCCTCGACATCCGAGCCCATATCAATAAAAATGTGAGGATGGTCGAACGGCGGTTTCGCGCCGGTGCACATAAATTCCTTCACTCGGACAACGATCGAAGGGACGCCGAGATCATTGTGAAAGTGCGGGATTAGATGATCCGCCATCACCAAAGGTCCTCCTCATCGGCAACGCCTTAAAGCATGTTGGATGCGGCGACGCCAGCGCGAACGCCGCAATTCGACTCTCAGGTTGCCCATCAACCAGGATGGTCCCACCCATTGTCCAAGCCCGGTCAAAATTTGAAGCATACATTAACGTATTACGATAATTGAATATTTTGGTCAAAAAAGTAGGATGAGGAGCGACGATCTTCGTCGGCGGGACTCGAGGCAGTCACCGCACCTTCCGGCTACAAGGGGATCACATCGACTTCGACTTCAAGCCGGTGGCGCCCAGATGACAGGACCATGCTTTCGATAGGTGAGACGTCAGAGTAGTCTCGACCCCTAGCCACGACAATGTGGTCATTTTGGATCGCTGTCGCGTTGGTAGGGTCGAAGTCTCTCCATCCGAGGGTCGCGCCGCACCACAGCGACACCCATGCATGAGAAGCGTCTGCGCCCGCGAGGCGCTCTTTGCCTGGCGGCGGGATAGTTCTGATATAGCCGCTTACGTAAAGCGCCGGCAAGGCAATGCCGCGCACAGCGGCGATCATTATGTGGGCGAAATCCTGGCATACGCCGCGTCGACGATCGAAGGCTACGGCCGCGGGCGTATCGACCTCGGTTGCTTCCGGATCGTACAAGAAGTCGGAACGAATTCGCCGCGTCAACTCGGTTGCCGCGCTAAGGATCGGACGATGCGGAGTGAAGCTTTTTTTGGCGTAGGCCGTAGCTGCGTCAAATAGCGAAACGCGACGGGACGGAAAAAGTGCGATTGGGGGGCAGTCCGCGTCAAGCGAGGTGACTGCAAGGGCCTCTGCGGCGACTCTCTCCCAAGCGGGGCTCCGCGTTGGCAAAGGGGCCCGATTAACGCGAACGCGGGACGATGCCGTGATCGAAAGTTGTCGATGGGGTTTCTCGATCCGGAAGCTCGTCACACGGTTGCCAAACGGGTCGAGCCGCTCGGTGAGAGGCTGCGAAGCTGGATCAGTAGCGATACTGAAGCGTTCGACACCCTGTCCGTCGCCGGACCGAGGGGCGAGTCGCAAGACCCCAGTTGTTAGCTCGACGATCGCGCCGTACGTATAGCGCGTGAGGTGCGTGATCTCGTAGATCACTCCAATCCCGTAACTTTTTCGGCTCGGCCTTGACCCGCTCCTTGGAGGAAGTACCGGGCGGCGATCGCATTCGCCAATGTCAGCAGTCCTTGCTCGACCGCCAAAATACGCGCGTCATCGAGCGATTCCGCTCGTTGAGTCGTTAGTTCAGCTCGCAAAAGGGTCGTTAGCCGTCTCGGCTCTTCGAGCATGCCGTCTCTACGCAAGACGGGCAGCGTGCTTATTCCTTCGTCGATGCGATTGACTTGAAACGAAACGGATCGTGGATTGAACGGATCCAGCAAGGCCATATCTCGCACTGGCGCCAGCGCCATCCCGACGAGGTATCTTGAGCGGTAAGTGATCTGCGAATCGATCAGATCAAGCATCACGCCCAGCAAGTGCTCGGTTGCGTCATGTCCTGCAAATTGACGTAATAATCGGCATGTGTTTGCGCCTCGTTCGACACACCGTCCCATTTCATAGAAGACCCAGCCAGCGCCTCGATTGAAATTTTCGTCGAACAATCCGGAAAGCGCTGCAATGGTCGTCAACGCCTCGTCGGCAAGATCGACAATTTCGCCGGCAGTAGGACGCCGCTCTCGCGTAGGCTTGAGCGCACTTTCGAGACGACCAATCAACGCCCAGGTTTGATGCGTAAGTCTCTCTCGGATAACCGAAGCCGCGTTGCGGGCTGAACGGGCGAGCGATATCGCGGAACCGTAGTTCGCCGCGTTGCGCAGGCCCTGCTCGCTGGCCGCGGTCGCACCCTTTGTTAATGTTGTCGGATCGACCGCGCCCCACCCGACAAGGACGCCCATCAGACGATCGAGCGACGGGCGGCCAAGCTGCATCGGCGTGTCTGGATCAACTGACCGCGCACTGAGGCAACGCACAACCCGAAGTGTCGCTTCGGCTCTCTCCAGGTAGCGGCCGAACCAGAAAAGACTGTCCGCCGCCCGACTTGGCAGGTTTCCTAAAAGACGCGTAATTCGTGCGCTTTCTGGAGAGGGAAGTAGACTTGAAACCTCGACTGGATTTTCGGCGAGCACCCAGACGTCGGCCGATTCGACGCCATCGCCCATCGCGACGGCGCGAGCGTCAGGCCGATCGGAAATACGGCAAAATCCGCCTGGCATGACGCGCCAGCCGTCCGTAGTCGCGGCGCAGTAGACGCGCAACACGAAGGGCCGTGGCTCAAGTTTCCCGTTTGTCCAGCGTGGCGTCGTAGACAGCCGAACAATATCCTGTCCGACAAAGTCCAGCCCGCGCACGGCGATCGCATCACGCAAGCTCTCGCGTTCATTTGCTGAGAGTTCGCCGCCGACGACGCTCGATTGACCACTTATTCCGGGTAACTTTTCGCCGAACGCCGTGGCAATTGAGATTTTGTCGAATTCATCCAGGACGCGCTCGCGCTCACGCGGTTGTCCGCACCACCATGTCGCAATGTTTGGAATAAGCAAGTCCCGCTCGAGCAAACGGCGCGCGAGTACAGGCAAGAATGCCAGAAGCGCGCGCGACTCAACTAGCCCTGCGCCCGGCATGTTCTCGACCGCCACGCCGCCACGGCGTATTGCCTCGAGGAGACCCGGAACACCTATTCGCGAAGACGCATTTAGCTCAAGGGGATCGCACCAATCCGCGTCAATATGGCGCCAGATGACGTCGCACTGCTTGAGGCCGGCGATGGTGCGCACGAACACGCGCCCGTCGCGCATGAGGAGATCCTCGCCTTCCACTAGCAGAAAACCGAGGTAGCGCGCCAGATAAGCCTGTTCGAAATAGGTTAAACTTAGCGGACCTGGGGTTAGAATCCCTATCCGAGGCTCAGTTCGCTGCCCGGCCGACTTCAAACCTGCGCTCAGCGATCGAAAAAAGGGCGCCAGTCTCTCTACGTTGAGCTGAGCGTAAAGATCTGGGAAAGCCTGGGAAACGACGAGCCGGTTTTCCAACGCATATCCGCATCCTGACGGCGCTTGCGCTCGATCACTTAGCGCCCACCACGAGCCGTCAGGTCCGCGGCCGATGTCTACTGCGTAGAGACGAAGCCATCGTACGCCGGGCGGTCTCACGCCGCGCATCGCGGCGATATAATCCTTCGAACCTGTAAGCGCGGCGGGAGGGACCGCGCCTTCGACTACTAAACGACCTTCACCGTAAACATCGGCGAGCACTTCTTCCAGCAACTCGGCACGCTGTGCCACGCCGTCTGCGATTCCGCGCCACTCCTCCTCGGTTAGGAGTAATGGCATTCGGCTGATCGGCCAGACCCGTTCGTCCTTTTCGCCCGCGACACGATATGACAGCCCGCGATTGCGGATACGTCGATCTGCTGTTGCAAAACTCTGTTGTATTTCGTTCGGCTCATACTCGGCAAGCGTGGATAGCATCCGTCGCCAATGCGGGCGGAATTGACCGTTAACGCCCATAAACTCGTCGGGAATACCTGCCAGCGGCGCATAATTGCGGGTCCATGCTTCAAACCGCTCCGAACCGGAGGTCTTGCTGTCGACCGCCGATGAAATTCGCCCAGGCAAGCAAGCCCCGTCGTTCCGTGGTCCGCCACTCAAGCCGCCGCTTCGTTTCGAAAACAGCCCAGCTCAATATGCCCCCTTGCGGCCCGGTAAGCCAGCGGGGATCAATTAGTCCGCGATTCATTGCCCCGGGAGAACCGAGACTGTCGCGAGCACGTTCTTCGTATTGCGCGCGCAACGTTTACATGAAATGACCGCTTTTGGCGCTCACGCGCCTCTCCCCATTGCGAGGCACGAAAATATGACGCGTATCCGGCAAATGGTGATTCTCGTCGTCATGATGGCGATGTCTTCCACGGCGAGCGCTGATCCCTCCGACCCGGACCTGATTTTTCGCAAGTCGACTACGTTCAAGTTCCTGACTCCCAATGACAAACTGGCTGTTTATGGTATCGACGATCCATTGGTCGATGGCGTCGCCTGTCACTACACAACGCCGGAAAAGGGAGGTCTCTCGGGCGCTCTTGGTCTGGCTGAGCAAACGTCGGACATTTCGCTTGCGTGTCGACAATATGGCCCAATCAAATTCAAGGGGACTTTCGGTCAAGGCGATGTCGTCTTCAGCGAGCGCCGATCGCTTCTCTTTAAGAAGATGCAGATCGTGCGGGGATGCGATACAAGACGAAATATTTTAGTTTACATGACCTACAGCGACAAGTTGATTGAGGGTTCGCCGAAAAATTCGACTTCGACAGTGCCGATTCAGCCGTGGGGCGCCGCAGAAAACGACATTCAAAAATGTGCCGATTTCGTCCGTTAAAACCCGCGTCCGAATCGTCTTCGGGTGAGGTTAGGCCTATTTGGTGACAAGTAGGCGTGGCAGCGGAGTTCGGCTTCCAAGTAAAAGGAGGCCGAACTGAGAGCCTGTCCGGGAACTTAACGAATCTTTGGAATCGCTTATGATTCAAGGAAGGCGGCCCGAATCGCTGGCGGGAGGGGTCGCCGATGTGGACCAACGAAAATCGCGCTCGCTACGACCGCAGTCGGCTGCGCTATCCGAGCGATCTGACCGACGCGGAATGGGCGCATGTCGTGCCGCTGATTCCGCCGGCCAAGCGCGGCGGCAACCGACGTCATGTCGATGAGCGCGAGGTCGTCAACGGCCTGATGTACGTCCTCAGCACCGGCTGCCCCACCGCCGCGATCATCCCCGGGTCGAAGAGCCCGGGGACCAGCCAGAGCGTCAAAAGCGCGGAAAAGGGGGGCCTGCATCGATCCGGCGGGCTACGACGCCGGCAAGAAGATCATGGGCAAAAAGCGCCACATCCTCGTCGATACGCCAGGCCTGTTGATGCATGCGATCGTCCACGCCGCCGACATCCAGGACCGCGACGGCGGCGCGGCGCTGATGGCGACCTTGTTCGGCGCCTTTCCGTTCCTGACCAGGCTCTTTGCCGACGGCGGCTATCGAGGGCCGCAATTTCAGGCCGCCGTCGGACGAACTCTGGCGCGCGCGAAGGTCGAGATCGTTAAGCGGTCGGATCAGGCCAAAGCCTTCGTCGTGCTGCCCAAACGCTGGATCGGCGAACGCACGCTTGCCTGGCTCGGCCGCTGCCGACGGTTGGCCAAGGACTGGGAATGCCTCAACCGCAGGGCGCTCGCCTTCCTCCACCTCGCCTCCATCCGCCTCATGCTGCGAAAACTATGCAATCCCATATAATGTTTCCGGACAGACTCATCCAGAGTTTAGGCTGGGCGTGCAACTTTCGAAAGCCGAACGAAAACAACTAACCGTCCCAGATGGTTTTAGCGCCATCATATTGATAACTGAGTGACGGCAAAGCTGCTTGCCGCTTACTTTTCGAAACGACCCCCGATGAGCACGCTAGGGTAAGCCTTTCGGGCCAATTCCGACCAAACCCCTCGTCACGCTGCCAGTTGTCGGCAGAGTTGGAATTAAGCAGGCCTGCAAAGAGTGGTAGATATCCACCTTGCCAAAGAACGGCCCCGAGTTCGGCTGCAACGTATCATCGAGCTGCGCTCGCCAGCCGCCCTTCTGCCGATCGATGAATCGCGTGGCGATAAAACTCCAAATTCGACGATACCAATGCTCATAAATGGGGTCGCCATCGATGGCGTTAAGAAATGCGCTCGCTGCGACCCCTTCGCAGCACGGCCACCAATAGCGATCGCGTATTAGCGGCGTGCCATCCCAATCCAGCGTATAATAGAAACCACCCTTCTCTTTGTCCCACCCGTCCGCCACTGCCTGGGCGAATAACGCCTTCGAGCACTGGGGAAGCCAATCCAGTTTGCGGCCGCCGAGTTCCCATAGCTGGAGCAGTAGGCGCGACCACTCGAGCCAGTGGCCGGGCGTGGTTCCATAGGGGCGAAACATGGGGCTGCCGGCATAAGTCCGATTTACGCGCCACTCCGTAGTAAAATGCTCGGGAAGCCGCCAACCGTTCCCAGCCGCATGGCGGCCCACGATCAACTCGGCGATTCGTTCCGCCATGCGTATGTAAGTCGAATCGTTTGTTGCCTCGAACGCGGCCATTAACGATTCTGTAAGATGCATATTCGAGTTCTGGCCGCGATAGGTATCATAGGACTGCCAATCACGGGTGAACTCCTCCGCGACGGCGCCAACTTGCTCCTCCCAAAAGCGCTCCCAAATGATGGTCGAAATGTCGGCGAGAAGTCGGTCGGCGTCTGGGTGGCCCGCCACCTTTGCGCTTGACGAGGCCAGCAGGACGAAGGCATGACCATATGCCTGCTTGGTGCTGTCCGACAGCGCGTCATAGCCGACGCCCCAGTAGTACCCTCCATACTCCGGGTCGCGATGGCCATTCCATAAAAATTCCATTCCGTGATCGACGATGATGTCGGCGCCTGGCCGACCCATGAGATGGGCAATCGAGAAGGCATGAATGATTCTCGTAGTCGAGAAGAGGTACCGGGCCGGCTTCCCGGCCGCGCCATAACCCGGCGCTGTCGGTCGCCCCTCGTCGTCGAGATCATGGAAGCCGCCAAGCGGATTGATTATCTGCCCCCCGAAAAACGAAAATAGCGCTTCCGCTTCCCGCAAAAGCCAAACGCGGTGGCTCGACAATTCGGTCCATTTGCTGTTCGGAGGCTCAATGGCGAGACTAATCATGGCAAACGGCAGAGTTCGAGCGTGGTCGCCTAGCTAGCGCAAACCAATAGCATATCACCACCGGGCGCCACCGCCACGCTGGCCACGGCAATCATTCTTGCACCCCATATCGAGCGTGAGTGAATGCCGCCGCGCTCTTCACCTCTGGAAATACGGCGCCACCTGCAGGACACCCGCAAACCGTGAGATCTGACACCGGACAAAAACAATGCGTGACCGAAAGATGAACATATTGATACTCGGTTCTGGCGCTCGGGAACATGCTTTGGCGCGCACCTGCGCGAAGTCGGCCCTGATCGGGAACCTGTTCGTCGCTCCGGGCAATCCAGGTTGCGCGACTATCGCCCGGACGGTGCCAATCAGCTTGGCCGATCATGCGAAGGTGATCGCCCTTTGCCGCAGGGAAGCTATTGATCTGGTGGTGGTTGGGCCCGAGGGGCCGCTGGTGTCGGGACTGGCTGACGATCTTTTAAGCGAAGGCGTATTGTGTTTCGGGCCGACGCGAGAGGCGGCGCGGCTTGAAGGGTCCAAGGGGTATGCAAAGGACTTCTGCCGCGAGTTTGGCATTCCGACAGGCGATTATCAACGATTCAGAGAGCCGAATGAGGCAAAGGCGTATATCCGCGACCGTTGTGCGCCTATTGTGATCAAGGCTGACGGGCTTGCCGCGGGTAAGGGGGTCGTTGTCGCGAAGACGCTGGAGGAGGCCGAGGCGGCGGTCGACGCGTCGCTATCCGGGGCCTTCAGGTCGGCGGGAGCGGAAATTGTCGTCGAGGAGTTCCTCGAGGGTGACGAGGTTTCATTCTTCGCGCTGTGCGATGGCGTAACCGCGATGCCTTTCGCTAGCGCGCAGGATCATAAGCGCGTGGGCGACGGCGATACGGGTCCGAACACCGGCGGCATGGGCGCGTATTCTCCGCCTCCGGTCATGACTCCGGAATTGAGCCAGCGCATAATGCGCGAAGTCGTTGCGCCAACAATGCGCGGAATGAACGAAAGAGGATCGCCCTTTCGAGGGGTTTTGTTTGCAGGCTTGATCATCCACAAGGACGGGCCAAAGGTGATCGAATTCAATGTACGGTTTGGGGATCCGGAGGCGGAGGTTATCTTGCCGCGCCTTAAGGACGACTTGCTGCCACTTCTCGTTGCTTCTGCGAACGGGACCCTGCGAGGAGACGCGCCAAAATTTTGTTCGGACGCGGCGCTGACAGTCGTGATGGCGGCGCGAGGCTATCCCGGGGAGCCGCTTCGCGGCTCTAGAATCAGCGGAATCGAAGACGCCGAGGCGGTGCCCGGGGTCGTCGTTTTCCATGGCGCCACGCGCGACGTTGGTGGCGCAATAGTCGCGGACGGCGGCCGAATCTTAGCAATAACCGCGCTCGGCAACAACGTTGGTGAAGCGCAAAGACGGGCCTACACGGCCGTCGACCGCATCAATTGGCCGGAGGGATTTTGCCGACGAGATATTGGCTGGCGCGCGATAGCCCACGAAAGCAAACAGTAAGCGCTGTGGACGGAAGTCGCGCTCACATAGCAAGTATTCGTCGGCCAAGGGTGGCAATCGCGCTTGGAGGCGGTGGCGCCAGGGGAATCGCGCATGTCCTGGCGCTGGAAGCTCTGGACGAAATGGGGATTCGCCCCGTAGCGATCGCCGGCACGTCGATGGGCGCGGTCGTCGGCGGCGCCTACGCAGCCGGAATTGAGGGGAGGGCCATTCGGACTCACATACTGCGAGTTTTGCGTAACCGCTCCGATGTCATGAGCAAGCTTTTGAGGGCGCGAGTCGGACGCTTCGCTGACCTCGTGCTCCGCGGTCGCGGCAATCCTGTGCTGCTGGACCCCGAGATTTGTCTTGACTTGTTCTGGCCAGCTCGAATGCCAGGTCGTTTTGAGGATCTCGCGATCAAGACCATCATTGTGGCGACGAACTATCTCGATCGCAACGAAGTTGCGTACGACAAGGGGCTGCTGAGACCAGCAGTGGCCGGTTCGATGGCGATTCCGGGATTGTTTCGCCCGGTCATATTTGGCGATGAGGTACTGATCGACGGCGGGGCCGTAAACCCATTGCCGTATGATCTGTTGTTAGGTCATGCAGACATTGTGGTCGCCGTCGACGTGACCTTTGGGGGGAGGCCGACAACGCGACGAACTCCGTCGCCATTCGCGTCGATGTTTGGTGCTGCGCAAATTATGCAAGGGGCGATCACCGCGCAAAAGCTTAAACTGCGCGCGCCCGATATCCTTGTGCGGCCTAGGGTGGAGAATTTCGCAGTCTTGGACTTTTTCCGGGCGAACCAGATCTTGCGAGCGGCCGAAGGCAGCAAGGAGGAGCTTAAACTCATGCTTGGGGAACGGATGAGGGCGCGCGCGAACCCGTGAAGACCGCTCCTGGAGCGAGCTTTGCGCCGCGCATCAATTCGCGGCCGCTCATCCTGGCCTTACCCGATCGTTGCCCCTGAAGAATTCGTATCGCGCGCGCGCCGCATGCGACGCTCATATCGTCACAGAGGAGGGTCCCTGGCGATCCGGTCCCTTCGGTGACTTCGGCTCGCAAGAATTTGATGCTTTCATAGCAATCACCGATCAGGACTTTGGAGTACGCGCCAGGCGCTGGCGACAACCCATGAATCTGGTTACGAACTCCTTCTGCGTCTTGCGCCCAATCAACCTCCACCTCACTCTTTTCGATCTTACGCGCGTAGCAAACGCCAACTGTCGATTGTTCCCGAAACTCCAATCGACCGGACCCCATTGATAGCAATGCGCTCACAGATAGCTTGGCCGCGACTACGGCAAGACGGCTCATGAGGTCCCCGGTCGTGTCCTCGGGGTGAATCGGAACTAATTGCCGCATCGCGACCGGACCCGTGTCGAGACCGGCATCCATGCGCATGAAGTCGACTCCTGTCTGCGCATCGCCGGCCATGATGGCCCGCTGGATCGGCGCGGCGCCGCGCCAACGCGGCAGCAAGGAGGCGTGCAGGTTCACACAGCCTAGCCTTGGAGCCTTGAGAATGGGGATTGGCAGCAAAAGTCCGTAAGCGGCGACAACGGCGACGTCCGCCTCCAGACTGCTAAAGACGTCCTGCGACGCGACGTCGCGCAAGGTCGTCGGCGTGAAGACGGGAATTCCGAATGAATCCGCCGCCTCGTGCACGGGCGTCTTCCTGACCTTGAGGCCTCGCCGGCCTCCACGCGCCGGCGCGCGCGTATAGACGGCGACCAACACATGCCCGTTCTTCAAAATCTCCAGCATCGTTGGAACCGCGAATTCCGGGGTGCCCATGAAGACAATTCGCATCTTCGCCGACGCCATCCCGGATTAAGATAAGATCCTTACGACCTTACGAGGCAAAGCCGCGAGCTCGTCGAGAGGGTCTAGCTTGGCCCCTTATCCGCCACGCCGCCCGGCGCCGGCAATCGCCGAGTGTCGGCGAACAGTTTGCCCCCGTACGACGTCAGGAGCCGCATTTGGGTTCCGCCCATGAAACGGCCGGCCGGGTCGCGCCGCGCCTGGCGTATCGAGGACGGCGAAGTCGCGCTCACTTGCATGATCTTCCTTGAATATCGCCAGGCCGGTTCGCCCTGGACACCGATTGGCTTGGATTTCCTTCTGAATCCCTTGGATTTTTCTTGGATTTCGCTTGGATTCTCTTGGATGTCCTTCGCCGTTTTTAGCCTTTTCAAGGGGTTATGGCGACCCCTAGCGAAAATGTAACTCCCAAGCTGCCGGTCAGGCGGCGAGGCTTTGGATGAGGGCGGCGGGGGTTGCGGCGAGAGTTTGGAGGATGTTCCAACCCTGCTTACGCGCGGTGGATATGACGGAGCG
>Ga0116219_10001396_pt1 | contig 22455 bp, 24 predicted proteins | sample Sb_taG_4_FD_91019 | JGI IMG/M metagenome (GOLD analysis project Ga0116219, IMG submission 91019) | Peat soil microbial communities from Weissenstadt, Germany - Sb_50d_6_BS metaG | ecosystem: Environmental > Terrestrial > Soil > Wetlands > Peat | place: Germany: Weissenstadt | collected 2010-09-21
CAAGGATAAACCGTTGTTCCGCTCGGCGGTGGGCCGTACCAAGACGCTGACAGAGAAGCCGCTGACGACGGAGCGGATTTGCGATCTGGTCAAGCGGCGGCTGAAGGACGCCGGGCTGCCGGAGCGGATTTCGCCGCATTCCTTCCGGGTGGCGGCGATCACCGACCTGCTGACGAAGGGTGAAAAGCTGGAGGACGTGCAGTACCTGGCCGGGCACACCGAGCCGAGGACGACGGGCCTCTACGACCGGCGGAAGAAGCAGGTGACGCGGGGGATCGTCGAGCGGATTTCGATTTGAGTATCAATGTTCTTCCTTGGGCATCGTCGTGGCCGCGGGGCGACCTGCGGGCCGGCTGAGATCACGATGTGGGCGTCCTCAAATGGGGGAACGAGGATGAGATTGAGCCCGCTCGCCGAGCGAATCTATCAGACGCTCGTTCGACAACGCCGCTCACCGAACCCGTTAATTTCCTATGGCGATCTGGTTCGGGCGCTGGGGACCTTGCCTCCTTCCGACACGAACCTGAAGGCGAATGACCCACGGTTGTTCGAGGCACTCGAAGAGATTTCCCGCGCATGCCAGAGCAATACGCCGGCTCTGCCGGCCCTGACCTCGATCGTGGTTCGACGCGAAGAGGATGGAAGCCTGGGCACGCCTGGAGGTGGCTATTTTGCTGTGGTCTTCCCACGGGTCAGGGAAGAAGAAGCAAGACTTCGAAAGTGGAGGGAGGAGGTCAAGCGTGTCGTGGCTTTTTCCTATCCAGAGGAACTGACCCCGCTGGAGACCTATCGACCGTCGGGACCGGGAAAGGTTCCTAGTTGGCTGCACGAACCGACCGTGATTGCCGCCATCATCGGTCTGGTCGGCACGGTTCTCACGGTGGCCGTCTCGATGTGGATGTCAGCCCGTCGTGACGAGTCTCCGCAGCACCATCAGCCTGATCGACCCCTGGCGGAGATAATCCAAAAAAGTGAACAGCCTTCGCGGCCGCGTCAGCCTGATGCGCTCGAAGAGAAGAAGACCCCGCAAGAGCTGACGCTGGACGAGATCCTCAACGTCCTCGAACGCCACCGCCAGAGGGCGACCTTCGGGGCCGTGGCGGGAATCCTCGGCCGCGAGCCGCGATCGCTGTTCAACGGCTATGTGCGAACGCCGAGGACAGCCTGGGTCGTGAGCAAGACCACGGGATTGCCGCCGGGGACGAAGGAGAGCGATTATCCTGCTGGGTTGCTGCAGAACAAGCAAGTGATCAATACGTCTGATGAACTTCGTGCTTGGCTCCGGGAGCATCACTGAAACGGGAAAAGGCGAGAAAAATCGCGTTGATCGCCCACCCGTGCGTCCAAAAGAAGATGGACAACACGATCGCCTTCCTGCAGAAGGTTCGCCCCGCGTGAGTTACCCCAACCGGGGCAGCGGTCAAGCGGCGCGTGGTTGGGATAGAGGGGATTATCGGACTCAAGGAGCTGCTGAATTATGAGCGGCAGACTTGCCATGGCTTGCGAACTGGTTTTACGGGCGGCCATCCAGGCAACTCAGCCGGGTGGCCGGACGCATAGGTACTTCGAACAGCAGGGCCATAAGGAGGCTGCGATGCGGCAAGCTTTCGCCGAGCATAAGGTTGCCGACGATTTCGACGTCGTCGCAGTCTCCGAGGAGTCCGCGGAGATACTGCGCCATTTGAGTGGTTTCTACGGTACTCGCCACGACCTCAAGCATCAACCGGACGTATACCGGATTCTTATGGAAGCTGTCGCCGTCTTCGGCCGTCGTCATCGCACGACAATGACGCTTCTTGATAGCTCCGATGCCGAGCGGGATGAGATTCACGGCGTCCTCGTGAGCGCCATCGCAAGAATCAAGGGCATTGGGTCAAAACAACCTTACTCACTTGCCTCCAAGTTTTTACATTTCATACTTCCTACCACGTTTGCAATATAGGCATAATGGACAAAATAGTTGCTGGTTTAGGATTTTCCGAGGAGATGATTGATCATTTTTGCTCGTCTTTTTTTGCTCAATCCCCTGTGGATTTTGACCTTGTTTTTCCAATGGGCGAATGAACCATCGCAGGAGTTTGTGGTGGTGGGGATTTTGAGTTCAGGATGTCGCTGCCAGGTGTAAAGATACGGCGCGTTGGTGGTCAGGCTACGCAGAGTGCTGCGGATTTTTCTGTGCTTGAATTGCCCCTGTTCGTTGCGCTCTTTGAGGAACTCGCTGTAGCGGTTTTTTATATCAGCGAGGCACTCAAGAAAAAGTGGCTCGCCAATGAAAGCAAGAAAAGAAATCAGCACCCGAATTTCCTTCCCGCACTGCGTCTTTGGTTTGCTGGTCAGGTAGCGTCGCACAATGGCTTTCTGATGGAACAGGCACAGTTGAATCGGCACGGAAGGCAATAAGCGTTTTATGAGGGAAATCGCGCCTTTTCGGCCATCAATGGTGATGCTGGAAAATCGCCATCCCTGCGCTGTCAAATAGCACAATCCCTGTTCCATAATGGCCAGTGTTTCACTCTCCATTTCCTGCCAGTAGATGTTGCGTCCGCTTGCCCGATAAATCATCAAGCCATAGCCTCGCCCGAAGAAGGTGCCATCAAAGGTCAGGGCGACTGGTCGTTCCGATACAGGAACAATAAACGAGGCTGGCGTATGGAGGTCAAAATGACGGCGTAATGTTTTGATGGAGCAGCCATACGGCACTGCCAAATCTTTCAAAATCTGGCGACCACTACTGTATTCTTTGTAGGCGGAAGCTACCCAGCTAAATGCCCTTTTAGGCTCCCTGAAAGCCCTACCGCAATCACGGCATCGATAGCGTGGCTGACCTGATTGTTGACCATGTTTCTTGACATGTATTGAACCGCAAACAGGGCAGTTTTTCCAGTTTCATAGCAAAACTCCATTTCTGCCTTGTTTATGATTAACTTGAAGAATAACCAGCAACTATTTTGTCCATTATGCCGCAATATATGATGATCAGGCGGCTGCCTCGATTGCGATGTGGCGATATTTCGCATTCGAATGCGAGGCGGAAGCTAGAGCCGACGAGTCGAATCAATTTAGTTGGCGTTCCATTGCCGAGGATAAATCCGGCTCGGGCTATTGCGGAGTTCTCGATTTCTACCGACTCGTATGGTCGTCCTCATCGAACGAATTGCGCGAGGAGACTCGCAGAACTGCTTCAGATTTTCAGACCCATATTCAAGAGCGTTACGACAAGGAGCAGGCGAGGTTCACCGTGCTGGACCTGATAGACAAGCTGCTCTGGAAAGGCGATGGCAACCCCATCGTTCTCGGCCTAGCTGTAGCAGCCTGCAATCATCCGCCGCCCAAACTGCAATAATGACCGCTCGCGTGCCCGAATTAGCCGAGAATAACGCACACCGAAAACTTGCATTACGTGAGAATCTGCCCGAATTATCTGAGAACTACCTGCAAACAAGCCGGTCAACCCACATTATTTGATAACAGCGACGGCACCATACGAGATGCTTATGCCTCAATATGTTAGCCGGTTCTCCGAGATGTTTGCGAGCCTGAGCGGGCTATTCTCCTTCCAATTCATGACCCGAGAGTCTTATATACTCGGCTCTAAAGCATGGCAAGTACTCTGTTTTGAAAGACCAGTTATATAAACGTGGAGTGTGGCTGTTTGCCGTGAAGACGGCATCGGATCACCGAGTTCAATAAAACGGTCGTTTATTCAGACCAAAATATCATTCTCAAATAATGTGGGTTGGAATTGCTGTTTGCAGGCAGGTCGCAAACAATGTGGGCACGTTCTCAGATAATGCCGGCAGAAGCCCCGGCTTATTCTCAGCTAATTCGGGCAGACGAACGCCCCTGTGTGCAGGCACGGCTGTTTATGATTGCAGTTCGCTACACTTATTGGACGCAGCTTGTTGGCCAAGCCATCAAAAACAATCCACAGTTGAAGCCATTACCTATAGTCAAATTATGATCCGCTCAACTTCATCGAGCGTGATCTGGTCGCTGGTGCGGTCGTAAAGCTTGGTCGTCTTTGGGCTTTCGTGGTTGGCGATCTGCTGGGCGTGTTCGATGGTGCCGCCGTTCTCCAGGTAGGCGGTGATGCCGGTCGCCCGGAAGGTGTGGTTGCAGATGTCCTCGGGCAGGCCGATGGCCTGGGCGCGGCGTTTAATCATCCGCCAGGCGTCGTTGCGGTGCATCGGGCGGGGGGTCATGTGGCGGCGGCGGTCGATGCTGCGGAACAGGGGGGTTCTCTTCTCCCCGGCGATGCCTGCCGCCTCCAGGTAGGCGTCCACGTACGCCTCGGCGTTGTGGTGGGCGGGCACCTCGTGGCGCTTGCCGCCTTTCTCATGCAGGCGGAACCAGGCGCGCCGTCCCTCGGTGTAGTAATCCTCCACCTTCATGCCCAGGGCGGCGCTGACGCGGGCGAAGCTGAACACCATGACGGCGATCAATGCCCGGTCGCGCAGGCCGGTCAGGCAGGGCGGGCGTTTGTCCTCCTGGCCGGGCTTGGGCTCCTTGCCGCGTTTGAGCGGGATGCTGTCGAGCAAGTCCCTGGCCTCGTCGGCTTTGAGCACGGGCGTCTTGCCCTTCTTGACGACGTGCTTAGGCGCGCGGACGGCGGCGGCGGGGTTGGCGTCGGTCACCTGGCCGAGGATCAGCCAGTCGAACAGCATCCGCAAGGACGCGAGGTGCTGCTTGACGGTGGGCGTGCTGGCCGGTTGCGGCTTGCCGGTGAGCGTCAGTTCGGCCAGGTAGGCCGATACGTGGTAGCTCTTGATGGCGGGCAGGGCCAGGCGTTTCCTTGCCGTCCAGGCGAAGAACCGCATGGCGTTGCGGTAGTAGGCGGCGCGCGTGTTCGGGTTGGGGATGGTGTCGGTGAAGAAGGTATAGAACCGCTCGGCGGCTTTCTCGCCCTGGTCGGCGATGGCGGCGGGGAGGGTGAAGCCGGGGGCGGTCGCCAAGGTGCCGGAAGGGGAGGGGAGGGCGAGGTCGTTAGGCATTGCCAGCACCGTCTGCCGCCCCGGCAAGACCAGGGTTCGCACCTGGGATCGGGCGTACGCCGATTGCCCAGACGTGACCGCTGCCGTCGAGTTTGGGCACCGCGTCAATTCGCAAATTCACCCAGGTTTGGTGTGAGGCATAGCCTCCCGGCCTTCGTATCTCCCAGTAAGACTCTTCGCGCATTTGGTCGAGCGTTTCCTTCGTGCCGATGGCGGCGCGTAGGTGTTCATCGACCGGGAGGATGATTTCGGGCACCTTGAGTAATCGTAGCGCTTCGTTGATGCGATTTCCGTATTCGACCCAGATGCCAGGCACGATCCACCCCCTTTGTTGAAGCCACGCACGCACGCAATCGTAAGGTCGGCGATTGGCGTGGCATAACGCCCTTTATGAGACAGCTTTTTACCCGAGAGGTCAAGCCGCATCTTTGCATGCAGCCAATGGCGTGGTTGTGACCCAATCACATGGCATACCCCTGGCTGCACGCACTCATGGCTTACGGTTTTTCCGCGACTCTTTCTTCGTGACCGGCTCGGGGTTTTCGACGTCCGGCAATGCCGCCTGTTCCTGAGCCAGTTCGTAAAACTCATGAAGCTTGGCTTGCAGCAGCGTCTTGTCCGGCAGCCGGGTTTGGTACTCGGCGACCAGGGCCGGCGACATCGTCCGGCTCAGGGCATATTCGACGACCTCGTGGTTCTTTGAGGCGCAGAGGAGCACGCCGATCGACGGCTGCTCGTGGGGTTTCTTGACGTCGCGGTCCAGAGCCTCCAGATAAAACTGGAGCTTGCCGAGATGCTCCGGCTGGAACTCGTCAATTTTCAGCTCTAAGGCGACCAGGGCGTTGAGTGCCCGGTTGAAGAAGAGCAAGTCGAGGGCGAAATCCCTGCCGCCGACCTGGATTGGGTACTGGCTGCCGACGAAGCAGAAGTCGCGGCCGAGTTCGATCAGGAACTGCTTCAGGTGTTCGATGAGCCCCTGTTCGAGGTCGTCCTCAGAATGATTCCCTGGCAGGTCGAGAAATTCGACGAGGTAGCTGTCCTTGAAAACTGCGGCGGCGGCGGGATGCAATTCTGCCAACGGTGCTGATAGTTTTGTTGGCGACAGGACCACGCGCTCGAACAATCCCCCGGCGAGTTGCCGCTGGAGTTCCCGTAAGGACCAGCGTTCTTTGGTGGCGAGCCGGAGATAAAATTCCCGTTCCTCGTCTCGCTTACACCGGCTCATGATCGCCAGGTTGTGGCTCCAAGACAATTCTCGCAACAGCGCTGCGAGTTTTGGCAGATCACGGTAGGTCTCGAAGAACTGCTTCATCCGCCAGAGGTTGCTGGCCGAGAAGCCCCGGACATTCGGCTGGCGTTTCCGGATGTACTCAGCCAGAGCCTCGACGGTTCCCTCCCCCCAGCCGTTGGCCGCGATCCGCTGGCTGATGTGCTCGCCGATCCTCCAGTAGAGGTCGATAAGTTCCGTGTTGACGGCAGCGAGGGCCCGCGTTCGCGCCGCATCGATCAGCCCGAGTATGACGTCGAAGTCGGTCGGTGAAGGGACGGGTGTCAGTCGGCTGGTGGCCTTGAGCGAGCCCACGGGCGGTCTGGCCGTCTGCTTCTTGGGTGGATTGCGTCTCTTTGCCATGCCGCCCGTATAACATAGAGCGGCTTGGGAGGCGAGTGCTTTTGCCTTGCTGGATGGACGACAACCCCAGGCTGCAATACCAAGTCGAGCAGATTTAGGGCAGAACCAACACGACGATTTGGCATAACATAACGAGGAGGTTATGTTACGCTAACGGTGCGTGCAATCAAGAATCCTAGGGGGAAATGATGTGCAGAATTCCAGTAAAGCAAACTGCTAAGTCTATTGTGCTTGCAGCCACTCTTGCAGTTGGTTTTCAGTCCGTCGGATAGCAGGAGATGACGCCCCGTCTAGGACGACGCGGGCAGCTTCTTGACCTGGATTCTGCGCCGGGGAGAATGGCGTAAGTGCCGAACGTGTAGATTGGAACCAGTAGCATCACAATCACCCTAGGCCTCAGAAGCCCATATCGGGAAGCGAAGCAAATTCATCGTATCTCAGAAGTCTAATATAAGGATATTATCATGAGTGAACCTCCTAAATTACCCCAATCGACTCAAGCCCTACCAGCCGATGTGCAGGCCGAGCTAACTGCGCTCCAAGAGCGACTGCACAAGATAAGGTGGCTGGATGGACCACGAGACGAATCGAGATGTTCTGAGCTGTTGAGAGATTACTTTGATCGTATCAAGCAGATCGGCACCGAGTCTCGACGTGGATACTGGACTGGGGAACATGACCCGACCCGCATGCGGCAATTGCGTGAACAGCAGGGCTATCAAGATTGCGGTACGTTCGGGATTAAATGGATAAAGGGAGACTGGTCGGAAGCAATAGGATGGACAAGACACTGCTATGAAAAGCAATGCCGTGCCTGAGTGCATCCCGCAGGGCTGTGGACGCCAGGGAGGGATCGGTGGCCGGCAGAGAGTCGAGTGCCGGCTGGGCTGGCGGCAGCCTGAGTGCCTCGGCCAGGTAGAGGGCACATCCGCGTGCTTCGCCCTTGGTTTCCCGGAAGACGATGACCTGCTTCCCCTCCCCGACCAGCTTGCGGACGAGCGGGATAATCCAGTCCTGGCTGGAGTCCTTTCGGTAGTCACGGCGGATGACCGGCCCGGTGACCTGCTCGGCACCTGAAGAATCCAGGAAGCGGAACCGGCCGTCTGCCAGCAGAATTCCTTCGTCAAGTGGGACGGGACGCTCCGTTCGTCGAAGTAGCCGTGCGCCAAGCCAGCGCTCCAACCCATTCGTATCACCGATCACGGCCGATAGAGCAATGAGCTGAGGCTCAATCCCGACTCGACGCCGCATTCGGAGAAGAGTAAGCACAAACTCCAGGTTCGCTCCGCGTGATTCGTCAGCGATCATCTGCACTTCGTCCACGACGACGGTGCCGACCTGCTCCAGGATGTGTGGGCATCCAATGACGAGTGAGGCGAATTTCTCATACGTCATCAAACACAAATCGTACCGCCCGCGCATGAGGTCCGGAATGTCATCTGCGACTTCCCCTGTCGCCCGGATAACGCGCAAGCCGAATGGCTGGTAGGTCTTGGTGAAGTGACGGTGCTTGTCGTTGACAAGTGCTTTCAGAGGCAGAAGGAAAAAAGCACGCTTCCGGTCCATTGCTCCCAGCAGGGCTGCAAGTTCACCTACCATCGTTTTGCCGGAGGAAGTCGGGGCCGATACTACCAGATGATCGCCTCGGAGAAGTCCGAAGTCATTGATCGCGTCAATTTGAAGTTGGTTGAGGGCCGGGATGGAGCCCGCCCAAGCGCGGAGGAGTTTCGAAGGAAAGCCATAGGTCTCCAGGCTTGACAGGTCAGCCGTGACCGGTTTGGGTGATCGGTCGGGAAATGCGGCCTGGTACGTTGGCCCTGGCCGGAACACCGGCCAGGTCAGTTCACCCTCAAAATGCCCGCGAAGTGTCGGGTGTTGTGGCCTGCCGAGCTGGGTGGCCCTGTCGATGACCCGGCGGGTCACGTAATCAAGGAGACGATAGACGGAGATTTTGCCCGCGTCCCGAACCTCTTCGGCGCCCTGGAGGGCTTCAAGGAGGTAGAAGGTGAGCAAACCATGACTGAACCGGCTGATTTCCCATGCCGGCTCAGTGGTGGCGGTGGCAGTGAGGACAATCCGGCCTTCGCCGGACAACTGGTCGAGGGGGGTGGCTGACGACTGGCTCGGCGGAACACTGGCGCCAGGGATGAATACCTTGGCGCCGATCCCACCGGAAAAGCAAGAGTCGATGACGCATAGGAGCCGGCGGGCTGGTATGCGGCCGAACCACGTCCCCATGAGACTCAACGGGATGGCTGTGTTCGGCAGGTCGCCGGGGTCAGGTCCGTGTCGGCGGTCAGCAACAGGGCTTCGTCGTAGTCGTCCCGGTGGGCCTTGTCGAGGAGGTGGATGGCGATGTTGACGTCTGATTCCTTTTCCTCGTGGGCGGTCCATTCGTTCAGGCAGCGGTTGCACTTCCTCGGCTTCTTCTTGAAGTTGCCGAGGATGATTTTCACGCCTGCGGATTTGAGAGCGGCGACGTAGTGCCGGTGCCGGGCGTACTGTTCGGGCTTCCATGTGGCATAAGCCGAGAAATAAAACACCTCCACCAGCTCGGCCCGGGGGTCGTTACGAATCAAGGCTTCGCACAATTCCCAGAGATTGAGCCATTTCAGATCGTGTCGTCTGGCGTCATCGATGGCATGATACAGGTTGTATCCGTCGATGAATGCGGTAACCCTTTTGTTTTTTGGGGATGGTTGGGTCTGGGGCATGAAAGTCGGAAAATAAGGCTCCAGCCCTGCGAAGGGCTGGAGGGCCGCTGGGCGTACCATGCGGGTTGACAAGTGTATGGTAGCCTATGAAGAATTAACAATCAATTAAATTCGTGCATATGTCAGGGAGCGGAACATGCGGGGTTACAGGGAACGGAAAGGAAGCGATTCTGACTTGGTGTCGGCCAGCGAGATTGCGGCATTTGTGTTCTGCCGGGAGCTATGGCGACTTCAGTACGGACGAGGGCTGAAACCGGCGAATCAGGCGGATCTCGACGCGGGTACGAGGCACCATGAGCAGAAGGCGGTCGCTGAGCAGGCCGCCGCCGGCTCGATCACGCTGGGGCGGTTTCTGGCCGTTCTCGCGGCCGTGGTGCTGGTCTTGCTGTGGGTGTTCTCCCGATGATGGCAACGCCATGGATCGCCGTGGTGGCGGTGCTGGCCCTGTTGCTCGGCCTGGTGCTGATGCTCTTCGGCCGGGCAATGGGGCAACGCCGCGGCCTCGGAGGCGGAAAGACGGTATCGCTTGACCGGGTAACGCTGACTTCCCGCCGCTTGGGGCTGACGGGGAGGCCAGACCGCCTCGTCAAGGCGGATGGCTCCATCATAGTTGAGGAATGGAAATCGTCGCGGAAGGTCTGGCCATCTCATCGGGCGCAGATGGGCTGCTACTTCCTGCTGATAGAGGAAGAATTGCGAATTCGGCCGTCGCATGGGTTCATCGTGCTGGGCGACGGCACGCGGCACCGGATCGAGAATGATGAATGCCTGCGGGGCTGGGTGCTCGAGCTGGTAGGGCAGATGCGAGCGGCGAGGGCGAGAGTAGGGGAGCCGATTCCGGTGGATGCCCGGCCCGGCCAATGTTGCCGATGTGGCGAGAGGGGCAATTGCGGGCAGGCAAGGATTTAGAACATGCTAGTTTCACCTTGCCATTAGGGACAGCTCAAAATAACCCTTCGTCTATCAATGATTCCCGCAGCGTCAGGGCTTCCTCGCAGTTGATTTGCAGCACGCGGATCGTCGTGCGGCCAATAGCAGTGCGGCCGATCAACATGGGTCCGTGATAGCGGAAATGATGACTCCATTTATGTCGGCGGGGATGGAATAGCCTGGTCAACTTCCTGGTCAGCGGATCTAATCCCGAAATGTCCGAACCCTTGAAACTATTGCAATACCAGCATGCGTTTGCGAGATTCGAGGCAATGGTATGCCCGTGGTGCTTGCGGGAAATGATGTGATCTATCTCGAAGGGGACGGAGGTGGCGGCCTGGGGCAGGAGGCAGTATTCGCATCGTCCCCCTGCCCGCTCGCGAACGATGTGCGGCTGGCTGGTGGCCACGCGGTTAATGAACCGCCTGGTGATTCTTCAGCGACCGGCGAGCCTTCGAGTGCATCAGGTCGAGCAGGAAGCTGACGTGGCGGTAGTTTTCCATTTCTGCCTTCTCTTCAGGCGAAAGCCGATCCTCTTGGTTCTTAACGGCCAGCTCGTGCATGCGGTCGAGGTCGCGGCTGTCGAAACGGATTGCCAGCAATCCCTCGGCAGCCTCAGCACGGAGGTTGCCGTTGTCCGGGCGAATCAAGCGGCCTAGGATCGCCGCTTCGCTGGTTTCGGAGACGGTGGTTTCGGTAGGCATAGGTGAACCTGAATGTAAGTTATGATTGCGAATTTTCAGTTATTCTAGCTGAAATCCGGATGTTTTGCAACCTGATGTGCGGTGGCTAACGGCTTGGCGGGGCGGGACAACCCTACATAAGTCCCCCATGACCGGACGCTCACAGCTCAGCCCACGGCTTAACATGATCGAAAGCCAGATACTCGCCTCCGCCCAGCATGCAGGAGCATTCGACCGGGACCGCCTCGTCGATGGGGAGCAGGAACAGCTCGAAGTCTTCGTATCCTTCCGGCGTGCCCGGCATGAACGCGGCGCCGATGTCGCCATTGAGGTAGTCGTCATCGAGCCTGGCGCCGCATTGGCAATGATTCATCAGGTACGGGGGTTCCGCTTCCTCCGTGTGATCGAAGTAATAGCCGGGGCACCTGTCTTTGAGCAGGCTTAGCACCGGCTCCGGCACGCTGTGGATCAAACGCAGGAAGTGGAAATCCTCAATCGGGCGGAGGTCCTCGGCGTCATGGAAGGCAACACACCCTAGCATATAGACGTGCTGTGCCCGGCCGCACTCTGGGCAGCGGGCGACAGTACGCAGCATATAGAGCGGTGGCATCGCCAGTGATGGCCCTAACGCCTCTTCCTCGTAATCGTCGTCACCCTGCATCGTTTCGGTCATGGTTCACCCATAACCCGAATTTTTCTGATCGTCAAATCCTCTCGGCGTTAACACATGTGAGTCACCGCAGGTGTTAACTCGTAAATAGTTACCCAACTAACTAAGCCCCCCCGTTGAACGGTCGGTTTTTGGGCCGAAATCGCATGCTGCAAAACCGGCGGTTTTCCTGGCCTAGCACCGCTAGGGCATCAGACTGATACAAATTAGCTCAAATATCTTTATGCAAAATTTGCTTGCTATTGTGGTATCGCTGCATATTTTGCCACCAGATGTGGTTAATGCCAGGAAGGCTTGCCAATGATCAGAATGAAGCCGGTTGGAAAAGGTGAATGCGGGGCCAGGCAGGCCGAGCTTTACTACCCCAAAACCGACTCCGGCTATTACCAGGCCGGCAACGGGCTGCATGCGGAATGGGGCGGTAAGTGCGCTCCGATGCTCGGCCTGGAGGGGCCGCCCGATTTCGAGCATTTCCGGCGGATAGCCCGCGGGCTCGATCCGTGGACCGGTGAGCAGCTCACCGCCCGGCTGCGGGATGACCGGATTCCGGGCTGGGACATGACGGCCAGCATACCCAAGGGGGCAACGGCGGCCATCGAGGGGGGCGACGAACGCATTGTGCCGGCGTTGTGGGAATCGGCACGCGAAGCGGCGGCCATGGTCGAGCGGTATGCCACGACGCGGGTCCGCGAGGGTGGCAAGCAGGAGGACCGCGTCACCGGCAAGATGCTCTATTACGCCGTCGAACATCCCGACACGCGGCCGGTCGAGGATGAATCGCTGCCGGAAGATCACAAGTGGCGGGTGATGCCGCTGCCGGACCGGCATGTCCACGTCTTCATCCCCAACCTGACGTGGGATGACGAGGAGAAAAAATGGAAGGCGGTGAAATTCCGGCCGATCATGGACTTACGGAAGTATTTCGACCGCTGCTTCGACGCCATCTTCGCGGCTAAGCTGGCGGACCTCGGCTATCCGGTCGAAACCGAGTGGAGAGATGACCGCAAGGGCAACGTCAAATACTACTCCTGGGATATCAAGGACATGCCGCCCGCCTACGTGGCGCGGCTGTCGAAACGCTCCGAGGAAATCGACCGGCTGGAGCAGAAAATCGTCGCCGAACGCAAGGAGATCGATCCATATGCCCCGGATTACCTGTCGGCTGTGGAAAAGGACAAGCTCGGGGGCACGTCGCGGCGGCACAAACGCGATGACCTGACGCTGGGGGAATGCCGCGAATACTGGGATACGCTGTACACGCAAGACGATAAGCAGGCCGTTGCCGATGTCATCCGCCGGGCGAAGCTCGGCCTCAATCCTCCGCAGGAGGACCGGCTGGAAGCGGCGGTGTCGTTCAGCATACGGCACCATTTCGAGAAGGAAGCGGCCTTGCCGGTCGAGGAGCTGGTGATTACCGCCCTGGAGCGCGGCATGGGTAGCGCCAGGCCGGCGGATGTCGAGCGGGAGCTGAAACGCCAGGGCGTCATCATCGCCGAAAAGGACGGCAAGTGGCTGGCCACCACCGGGGCGTTGCAGGATGAGGAATGGGGGCTGGCCGCCTACGCCATGGATGGCCGGGGGCGGGCGATCCCGATCGGCGTCGAGGACGGGCTGGCCCGGCAGGTGCCCAGCGGCGAGACGCTCTCCGACGGGCAATGGGACGTTGCGTTGGGGCTGCTCCGCAGCCGCAACCGGGTCGAGCTGCTCCTGGGCCCGGCCGGGGCCGGCAAGTCAAAGCTGCTGAATAAATTCGACCAAGGGGCGAGGCTGGCCGGCCAAGCGGTCACGTATCTGGGCACCACTTCCACCTCGGTCAAGGTGCTGAAGAACGACGGCTTCAAGGATACGCAGACGCTGAGCCGGTTCCTCGTCGATGAAAAGATGCAGGAGGCCGCCCGCGGCGGCCGGGTCGTCATCGACGAAATTTCGATCATGGGACACAGGCAGGCCGCCGAGCTTTTCCGCGTCGCCAAAAAATATAACCTGAAACTGATCTGCATCGGCGACCCGATGCAGCACGGGGCCATCGACCGGGGGAATTTCATCCGGCTCATGCTCGAGCATGGGCGGATACTGCCGTTCAGGCTTACGGAAATCCTCCGCCAGAGGGATGCCGGTTACCGGGCGGCGGCGCAATTGCTTTCCGAGGGCAAGACGGCCGAGGGGTTCGACGCCCTCGACAAGCTGGGCTTCGTCCAGGAAATCAGCCATGCCGGGGACCGTTACACGCATATGGCGGCCGATTATGTGCAGGCCGTCCAGGGCGGCGCGGCATGGAATGACGTGCTGGTGGTCGCGCCGACGCACCACGAGGCCGGTTTCATCACCGGCGAAATCCGCCGCCAGCTCCGCGAGGCCGGCAAGCTCGCCGGCGACGAACGCGAGTTCACCCGCCTGGTCGCGGTGGATGCCAGCGAGGCGGAACGCGGCCAGGCGACCACGTACCGCGTCGGCGATGTCATCCAGTTCCACCAGAACGCCCGGGGCGGCTTCGTCAAGGGCCAGCGGATCGTCGTCACCGATCCGGCCAAAGCGCCGCTGGCGGAAGCGGCGCGCTTCTCCATCTACAGGGCCGAGAAAATCAACCTCGCCGCCGGCGACGTGCTCCGCTTCACCGGGACGGCGAAAACGCTGGGATCAGACCATACGGTCAGGAACGGCGACGCCCATGCCGTCGCCGGCTTCACCGATGCCGGCAACATCCGCCTCGATAACGGCTGGGTGATCTCCGGCAAGGAAGCCGGTCACTTCCGCTATGGCTTCGTCGAAACGTCGATAGGCTCCCAGGGACGTACCGTCAAGCAGGTCCTCCTCGGCATGTCGGTGGCCATGGGCAAGGCGGTCAACATGCAACAGCTCTACGTCAGCGCGTCGCGCGCCTGGCACCGGCTCCGGCTCTATACCGACGACAAGGACGCGGTACGCGACGCCGCCCAGCGGGACAGCCGCAAGCTGCTCGCCCTCGACCTCCTGCCGAAAGCCAATTCCCAGAAGGTGCTGGCCGAACACATGGAGCAGGCGCGGCGGCTGGCCCTGCTCAAAAAGCCGTTCCGCTACACGGCCGCCATGTTCGAGCCCGATCCGCCTCCGCCTCCCCGCGGCTCGCCTTCGCATGCGGCACGGGTACGGGCAAGCCAACACCAGCAGGGCCACGGCTATGAGCGATGACAACGTGCTCGACTTCAAGCAGAAACTGGACGCCCCGTTCAAAGGGATGGGGGAAACCCCGGCGGAAGAAGCGCCGGCATCGCCCGATATTCGGGAACCGGAGTCTCCGGGGGACGGCGGCGATGACGAAGGGGTATTGCCCTTCAACAAGCTGTCGCACTTCCCGCGGATCGGCGATCCCTACGGCAAAGCTCACGCCACGCCGGTCAAGGCAGCGCTGCCGATGCTGGTGCTGCTGCTGAAGGACGGCTCCCGGCCGACCTTCTCCTATAACGATATGCGATTCATGGACGCGGTGCCGCCGAAAGGGCCGGGCGGCGGGCCGGGCCTGCTGCTCCGCTTCATGGGCATCGGCACGGCCGAACTGGAAGGCCACGGCGTTGACCGGCTGCACGGCTATCTTTACCTGCATCGCATCGCCTGGATTCGGGAATGGCCGGGCGGGCGGCAGGCCAGGGATGACAACGGGGTCATCATCACCCGCATCAAGGTGACGCTGCTGGAGGTGGAGGGGGGTGGAAGTCAATAAGACTAAAGTCCGACTTTGCCGGCTAAAGCCGGTGGCTTAAACCAAAGGCTTTGAAAGTCTAAGTCCTAAAATTGCAGGTATATCGGCTAAACCCCTTCCAGATCCTTACCGTCGTCACCGCTAGGTGTGCAGGTCATCGCGGTGAGCGGTACTGGTTTTCCGGTAGGGCTTGACGTGAATCTGGTCGGCCTCGTCGCGTATCTTCGCCAGATCGTAGGCCATTTGCATCCTGAGCCAGATTTCCGCCGTGCCGCCGAACGCCTTGGACAGCCGGATAGCCATCTCCGGGGATACGCCGGACCGGCAGTTAATCAGGTTGGATAGCGTCATCCGGTTGACGCCAAGGACTTCGGCTCCTTTGCCCACAGTGAGGCCCAATGCCTCCAGGCAGTCGTACCGGACCAATTGGCCGGGATGGCAGGGATATTTCATGGGCATGGTTATGTTCCTCAATGGTAATCAATTAATTCAACGTCGAAAACTTTGCCGTCATCAAAGCGGAAGATGATCCGCCAGTTGGCCCGAACCGTGACGCTCCAGAAACCCTGATAGTCGCCTTTCAGCGGATGCAAGTTAAAGCTCTGAAGATTCATTTCCTCAATCTGCTTCATCTGATCGAGGATGGTTAGGATACGCTCCACGCGGGGCAACAAATCCGGCCGGATCGGGCTTCTGTCTCCACGTTCGTAAAAGCGTTTCAGGCCGCGATGGCGGAAGTTTTCAATCATTCATTGGCTATGCTAGCATGCAACGTGCTAACTATCAATTATCAATTATAACCCAAAATCCGCGATGGGTTTTTGAGGTGGGTGGCGCTATGGTGGTTGGGGGAGTATTTTCCGGTGTTTTTTTGCGGCAGCGGCGCGTTGTGCGTCCGGCCTATCCATTTCCCCGGCTTTCTGCGCTGATGTAGCTCATTTTGGGCGTGGCTGGCGGTGACGGAGCGTGCCGCGCGGTGCCATTTCTTCTGTTTTTGCTTATGCGGTGATGGCTTCGGTGTGTATTTCCCAGCAGCGTTGTCGGAGTTCGGCGAAGGCGGCGCGCAGGTTGGCGGCCACTTTGAGGATGACCTGCCCGGCGTGACGCACTATTTTTCCGGCAGTGTTGAAGATGCGCCAGCGCATGGTTTGCACTTGCGATCCGGCGTATTCGCTTCCACACAGGCCACGAAATCCGAGATACAGATTATAGGAGATGACGCCGATGCGGAAGAAGACGGCATTGGCGGCTAAGCTGCCACATGGCATGCGCTCCATGCCGAAGCCGATTTAAGGTCTTTGATGCGGTTTTCGCTGGCATCGCCGCGTTTGCCGTACCATTCCATCGCCGCCGCCGCGCCTTTATTTTCGCGGTTGCTGGCGATGGCGTGGTAGCGATACGGAGCCAGGGTTTTATCGAGTAAATCCTGTTGTTGCGGGCGGCGCATCACGATCAGGCGGAAGGCGCACTGCGTTTTATTCATGCAGTGTACGGTTTCGGCGATTTCACCGTCACGGAAGGGTAGCCATGCGCTTTCGGGGATGGCAGCGATAGCGGTTTTCACCGCCACATCCTGGTCGGCTCCTATCGCAAAGACCTTGCCCGTTTCCTCGCACCAGTTGATGACAGAGGCCTGATACGCCGCGCTGTCGGCGCGTACCGCCGCGATGCGTTTGCCCTTCGGAAGTTCGCGCTCGCAGGCCTGCATGAATTCCAGATTGCGCGCCGCCGGAGCCGCGTTGCCGGCGCGGAATTCTTCCAAAACCACCAGCCCGTTCTCCGCCTTATGGCCGACCATCGGCATATAGCCTTTCTCACCCTTGTAGGTGTATTGCGCCTCCCGTTTCTCCGCCACAATCTGAGTGGCGTCAATGTCCAGCGTATAGACCTCACGATCATCGCGCTTCAATAAGCGCCGCAGTAAATGACGCCGCACTTGCCCCAATCCGCTCAGTCCCTTCGCGTCGCTGCCCTGCCGTTTGAGCCAGTCGCCCAACGCATCGCTGCTTGGAATAGCGTCCATCTCCAGCAGCCGCTGCAATCCCGTGTCAGCGCGCAACATCCGCATGTCCTCCAGCGACCGGCCACCACCCGCCAGCATCAGTGCCAGTGGCAGCACATGCTCCGAAGGGAGGTATCCCCTGGCACTTCCGGGGATCGGTAAATGCGCATCAATCAACCCGGCAAACCCAAGCCCAGCCAGCCATTCCCCAAATAGCGACAACCCGGCATGGGCGGTAAATTCATCCGATGTTTCTTCAAGCTTGAACGGCAATACGCTTTGAGGCATACAATGATCACCTTCCGGGTGGGTTGAAATGTCCGCTAAGACAAACCTATCCTACTAACCCGGAAGGACTTTTTATACTCAAAAAAATATCATCGCGGATTTAGGGTATAAGTATGCTTGGAGGGCGAACGGATGAGGCGGCGTCGCGGCCTGGGCGGCGGCAGAACAGTATCGCTCGATAGAGTCCCGCATGCCATCGCCGGACCGTCTTGGCGGATCACACAGGGGTCAAGTCAAGGCGATCTTTGGTGAGATCCAGATATTCGGCCTTATCCCGGCAGACCCAATCGAGCAGCGTACCCGGAGGGTCTGGATTTCTCATGAACGCCGATACCGTTTTACGGTACTGGGTATCGGTGGTCCTCGACTGTTGGATTCGCGGAAGATTGGTCTTGAGTACGGCAAAATCCTCTTGCCCGATTTCTGAGCGGAATGTGGTCACGCTGCCGACCGCGTTCAGTTCAAAGAAGAAATAATCCCCGCTGGTGACCATCATGGTCAATACAGCCTGCACCAGTGGATTGTTGGGATTGACCAGGACGTTATACGTCCCGAATCCGTAGAAGTGAAAAGCAAAATGAACCACTTCATACTCTGCCGTTCCCAGCAAGGTGTGGCCGAAACAGAAACCGCCGTCCGTTATGTGTTCGGGGATGAGCTTGTCAGGCCGAAGTGCGATGAGGCCGCACTGGCGCTTGCGTTCTTCGACCACGCCAAGGGCACAGCAGGGTGTAGCGGCTGAGACGAACTCGTCGATGAAGCGCCGGTTGACGGTAAGCCTGGGCAGCAAAGGCGTAACCTTGCATTCGCTCGCCTCCACAGCCGTCGGCGGCGACCGGACCGGGTCCACACCACGGGGAGGATGGGACGCCTTTCGCGGCCTTGGCGGCTCTTTGCTTCCTTGCCCGTCCACCATGCCCATGATCGCTTCCAACCCCAGCTCCAGGTCGCTCCTGGCCATGATCTTGTCGATGGTGCCGTGGCTCAGCTCGTCCGCCAGGGACAGAACCGAGTCAATCAGCGGCTTTGCCCGCTCCAGCAGGCGGGCGAGATGGTCAATCTCTTTGCGCTGCGCCGCAGTTAATGGCTTCTTCCTCCACCGCGCCAGTTGTTCCTCATAGATCCAGAAATCTTTTTTCTCCTCCCGGTAGAGCCGCAGCACGCGATTGATGATGGAGTCGTCAAGCACATGCGGCTTCGAGCGGACAGGCAAGAGGGACTCGTATTGCTCTTCAGCGCTGGCAAGCAACTCGCGGATAAGGTAGCCGACCAGCGGCAATTCACTGATGGGCTGCCAAATGGGCTCTGCGTCCTTGGTCATGCGCGGGCTCCCTGCTCCGGTTAACGCTGCCGGTTGTGTTCCTGCTGGCCGCTGTAGTCCGTCCATTGTTGTCCGGCTTCCGGCGCGCGACGGGCCAGTCCCGCCTTGCCGCTCCATCTGCGTTCCGTAGCGGGCGCTTCATGCCGGGATGGCATTTCCTCCCTGGCAGGGGATTCATACTCGGGTGAGTCCGGCGGAGGCCATGCGTCTCTCCGCCCCTGCTCCCGGCATCTGCGGCTGCCGAACGTGTCACGCCAGATTATGTGCGCCGCGTTCAACAGCGTGGCAACGCCCGCCGAGGCCATCATCACCAAGGCGAGGAGCTTGAAGGTCCGGTCGCCCGATTCCTTCCCCATCGTCATGGATTCCCTGGCGATAGAAACCGGGTTGTTCTGTGGGGGCATTCCATTCATATGTGACACGCTTAGTGGATTCTCTACGTACCGTCAAGGGCTTGCAGGGCCGGAGTGGGCGTTAACCCTTTTCGCCGTCGTACTGCGGTTAATTGGTTTCGATGTCAGTAGATGACTCAAGCGCTGGCTTGCCAGCCCTTTTGCCGGAGACTTTTCCCGTGAAAGGCGGGGCTGTTTCCTTAGGGGGCACCCGTAAGGGGAGAAGTCTGTAGACAATTATTCCATTTTTGCTACTTGATTCCGTGCCCGCCATTCATATGATTTCTACATCTTGTTTCGCCATGTAGGGGGAACGGCAAGTGTTAACGATCAACGAAGTGACCTCGGCGACGAACGCCAAGGATTACTACGCGGCGGCCGATTACTACACCGAGGGGCAGGAGACGGTCGGCGAGTGGGGCGGCAAGCTGGCCGTCTGGCTCGGCCAGTCGGGCCGGGTGACCGGGGAAGCCTTCGGGCGGATGGTCGATAACCTGCATCCGGAGACCGGCGAGCGGCTGACCGCCCGCACCAACGAGGAGCGGCGGATCGGCTATGACTTCACCGTGTCCCTCAACAAATCGGCCAGCATCCTGCGGGCCTTCGCCGGCGAGGATGACGCGAATGCCCTGGACGCGGCGCGCGACCGCGCCATTGCCGGGATGATGGGCGAAGCCGAAGCCGACATGCAAACCCGGGTCCGCCTGGGAGGCATGGATGCCGACCGCGCCACCGGCAACATGGCGTGGGCGGCGTTCCATCACAGCACGTCGCGGCCGGTCGAGGGCCAGCCTCCCGACATGAACGAGCATACGCACCTGCTCGTCTTCAATGCGACGTACGATCGGGTCGAACGCCGCATCAAGGCCGGCCAGTTCGGGGGCCTCAAGCGGGACGGCGAGTATTATTCCGCCATCTTCGACGCCCTCTACGCCCGCGAACTGGAAAAGCTCGGCTTTGTGATCGACCGGCAGGGCGGCAAGAAATGGGAAGTCGCCGGTATCACGCAGCCGATGATCGACACCTTCTCCAAGCGGAAGGACGAGGTCGAGGATGCGGCCCGGCGTCTGGGCATCACCGATCCCGCCCTGAAGGCGGAATTAGGGGCGAAGACACGCAGCAAGAAGCAAAAAGCGCTGACCATGCAGGAGCTGCGCGAGGCGTGGGACGCGCAGCTCACAGATGGCGAACGCGACGCTCTGGCCAGGGTCTATGCCCGGGAAATCCCGGCAGGCCGCGAGGTGACGGCAGCGGAAGCGGTCGAGTATGCGATCGCCGACCTGTCGGAGCAGCTATCCGCCTTCGGCGAGCGGGAGCTGAAGGTGGTGGCGCTCCGGCATGGGCTGGGCAGCGTCACGCCGGAACAGATCGATCGCGAGATGGCGTCGCCGAGTCACGGCCTGGTCGTCGATGACACCGGCGGCCGCAAGGTTTTCACGACCGAAGCGTTGTTGGCGGAAGAACGCTACATCGTCGGCCAGGCGGCGCGCGGCCGGGGCGCCGCCTGCCCGGTCGGCGTCCCCGATGGGCTTACCCGCGCGCTGGCCGATGGAACGAGGCTGAATGACGAGCAATGGCAGGTGACGCAGGGGCTACTCAATTCGAGCAACAGGGTATCGATGGTCAAAGGCCCGGCCGGGGCTGGCAAGTCCTACTCGTTGCGGAAATTCGACGAAGGGATGCGAATCGCGGGGGAAACGGCCACTTACCTCGCCACGACGGCGCCAGCCGTCAAGGTGCTGGCCAAGGATGGCTTCGACGCGAAAACCGTCGCCCATTTTCTCCTCGACCAGAAGATGCAGGAGGCCGCCCGCGGCGGCCGCGTCGTCGTCGATGAGGCCAGCATGCTCGGCCACAAGGACGCGCTGAAGCTGTTCAAACTCGCGGAACAACTCAATCTCAAGCTCATCTTCGTCGGCGATCCCATGCAGCATGGCTCGGTGCCTCGGGGAGCGTTGATGCGGATACTCGAAGACCATGCCGGTATCCAGAGTTTCCGCCTGACCAAAATCATGCGGCAGAAGGACCCAGAGTACCGGGCGGCGGCCCAACTGCTGTCGGAGGGCAAGACGCTGGCCGGTTTCGAGGCGTTGGACAAAAAAGGATGGGTGAAGGAGATCGGCTCCGGCGAGGAGCGTTACAAAGCGATGGCGGAGGAATACCTGCAAGCGGTCCATGACGGCGCCACGTGCCTCGTCGTTTCGCCGACGCATCGGGAGGCGGCGCAGATCACGGCGGAAATCCGCTCCCGGCTGCGCGAGGACGGGAAGCTTGGGACGGAGGAGCGGCAGTTCACCCGGCTGGCGCAGGTCAACGCCTCCGAGGCGGAGCGCTCCCAGGCGACCACCTACCAGCCGGGCGATGTCATCCAGTTCCATCAGAACGCAAGGGGAGGCTTTACCAAAGGTGACCGGGTCACCGTCAGCGATCCGGCTTCGCTGCCGCTCGATCAGGCGGGCAAGTTTTCGCTCTACCGGCCGGAAAGCGTCATGCTGGCGGCGGGCGACCGGATTAGGTTCACGGGCACCGTCGCGGCCTATAAGAGCGATCACAAATACAAGAACGGCGACACCCTTACCGTCACCGGCTTTACGGCGGGCGGCAATCTCCGCCTCGACGACGGCCGCGTCATCGCAGCCGATGCCGGGCATTTCCGTCCGGCGTTTGTGGAAACTTCGTTCGGGGCGCAAGGGCAGACGGTGCAGCGGGTCATTCTCGGGATGTCGTCGTCGTCGCTGGCTGCGGCGAATCAGGAACAAATGTACGTGTCGTCGAGTCGAGCCAAAGAGAGGATGACGCTCTATACAGACGACAAGCAGGCCGTGAAATCCGCTATCGTGAAGAGTTCCCAAAAGACCGCCGCGCTCGACCTGCGGCCGGCGCCTCCGGCGAAATCGAGGCATTGGGACCGTCTGCAAGAGGAACGCGACCGCCGGCAGCGGCTGGCCTGGTTCAAGCAGGCGCGGGCGTCAACGGCGGTTCCGCCGATGCCGCCGCCGCCACGAAACGAGCCGCCGACGCATGCCAATAGAGTTTTGCTGACCCTACCGGATTGCAGGTATTGAAGAAATGCCGGGTATCCAGCCAGCGGCATTTTTGTCATCCTACTTCTTTCCAGGGAAGGGGATGCGAGAATGGACGCTCGACCGAAGACCCGG
>Ga0116219_10001400_pt1 | contig 22409 bp, 19 predicted proteins | sample Sb_taG_4_FD_91019 | JGI IMG/M metagenome (GOLD analysis project Ga0116219, IMG submission 91019) | Peat soil microbial communities from Weissenstadt, Germany - Sb_50d_6_BS metaG | ecosystem: Environmental > Terrestrial > Soil > Wetlands > Peat | place: Germany: Weissenstadt | collected 2010-09-21
CGCTGCTCGTGCCTGCCGTGATCTCGCTGTTTGGGCGCTGGAACTGGTGGCTGCCACACCTGCCCGCGCGCGTGCTGCGCGTCGAGCCTTCGCCGTCGCCCCGCCTGGCGACCGAGGCCGAGGGCTCGGCGTGACGGCGGCCGGCGCCAACGACGTGGACGCGCCCACCGACAACGGGATCGAGGTCGAAGGCCTCGTCAAGGACTTCAAGGGGGGCGTGCGCGCGGTCGACGGCATCGACCTGCGCGTCGCCCCGGGCGATCTGGCTGCTCAGCGGACTGCGCAGCGCGGAGAGGGCCGGTTAGGCGACGAAGCGAAGCTCAGCGACGTGGGCGAGCCGGCGTCCCCCTCTCCGGCCCGTTCTCGATCTTCGGCGCTGCCGGCTATCGCTTTTTCTTGCCGGACCGCCGTTTCGCTGAGGACCGCACCTTGACCTTCAGCGGCGCCAGCTTGACGGTCGCCGGCCGTCCCGGCAGCTGGTCCTTGCCGCCGACCGCCGTCACCGTCGCGGTGAAGCTCTCGAACCCGAGTACGTTGGGTATGACCACACCGCGTTCGCCGGGCTTGCGCGAGTGCGTTTCCAGGCGCCCGTCGCTGCCGGTGATCTTGATGTTGTAGCTGCGCGCGCCCGGGACCGAGCTCCACGTGACGAGCGCGGCGTTTCGGCGTCGCGCGATGTGCACCTTGTGCGGCCTGCCGGGCCGGAACGGGCCGGGAGCGGTGTAGTGACCCACAGGTAGCTCACGGACCTCCACGCCTTCGGTGTTGAGCAGATAGGCAACGATGCTGCGATTGCGCGACAGGGCTTCCTCGGGGGTGAAGCGCAATGTGCCGCGTGCCGCCTTGACTGTTCCCAGGACGTGGGTGCTGTCCTTGCCGCGTTCGACGAAACGCACCGCCGTCCCGGGCACGTGGTGGGCGATCTTGTAAGCGAGCGCGTAACTGGGACCATGTGCGTGGACGTGCACCCGCACGGTGGCCGGTGCCACATCTTCAGCCGTTTCGAGCTTACTCAGCGGGCCTGAGCCGGGGAGCGTCGCGACGGTCCACTTGCCGCCCTTCGGGTGCTTCAGGAGGATGAGCACCTGATTCGGGTTCGGGGCGAGCGCGGCGATGAACTGGCCGGGGACGCTCGCGACCTGCTTCGGCGCTGCAGGCGTAGTGTAGCTCTGGCCGCCGGGGCCCGCGATGTGCACGACCGGGCTGCCCGCCGAGGAGGTGATGCGCAGCTCCTGGCCCTGCGTGCCTTCGGGCAGGTTGAACGTCTCGCTTTCCCCGCCGGCCGCCGTCGTCGCGACCGGCGCATCGCTGAGCGCACTCCCGAACCTCGGCAGGAAGCGCGCCGATTCTTCTTTGACGAAGCCACCGCTGTGCTTCGTTGCCGGCTTCTCCTTGAATTCTTTGAGCTGGTCTGAGCAGTTGCTGAACGCGAAGAAGCCGCCGCCGATGCCGCTGTCCGAGAACTGGTAGTGCCCCTCTGCCCCAGCTCCGTTGATCGCGGCACAGCCTGCGACGTATTTGTTGTTCACCAGCACCTGGCCTTCGATTTCGATGATCCATATCTTCAGGTACGCTTCGCCCTGGACCTGCCAGAGCGCTCCTTCCGGGTTGTTCGTTTCATCCCAGAAGCTCAACCCTCCCCGCACTTCCGCCACCGGTTCTTTCGACCCGAACGGCAGGCTTAGCTGGATCTTGAGCGCGGCGTCGACGTAGCCGTCCGAGTAGACGTCCGCCGCGAGCGAGGCGATCTGGTTTTCCTTGAACGACAGCCTGCCTTCACCGCCGAAGTAGCCGAGTTCTTTTTCGGTCGCTTCGCGGTAGCGGAATTCGAGTTCCAGCTCGAGCACTTCCGCGATGCTCGCGCCGAGGCTGCCTCCGAATTCGACCGGTTCCACGGCGAGCGTGGCGCCGATCTCGTTGAGGAAGATGCCGGCATAGATCGGCACGCCCGGTTTGATCGTGAGGCTCATCGCGGCCTTCTTGAAGTTGCCCTGCTTGAACGCCATTTCAGCCTTCAGCTTCGCCACTTCTTCGCCGAACGTGATCGTGCCCTTCGCCTGCCAGGTGTTGGCCTTCGATTCTTCTTCGTACGAGGGGAAAAAGTATTCGAACGAGGCGCCCTTGATCTTGAAGATCGGCTTCAGCGCCGCTTCGCCGATTTCGAACTTGAGCGACTGGAGTTCGATCCCGCTTTCGTCGTTGACGCGGATTTCGAGCGCGCCGGTCGCTTCGAGGTTGACTTCCTTCAAGCTCAAGCCCACCTGCACATAGAGGAGCGTCTGCCCCTTGTTGTTCAGGTAGACGTCGACGAGGCCCGTGATCGGGAAGTTGCCGGGGATTTCAGCGCACACGATGTGCCCGTTGGGCGGCGGGCAGCAGCCGGCCTTTTTGGTTTCGCCCGCCTTGCAGTTCTTGCCGACGCCGAAGACGTACAGCAGCGTCTTCGACGGTTTGGCGCCGCCGGTCGTGACGGGCTTGCCACCACCACTGCCACCGCCACTCCCGCCGCCGGCGGCGGCGTGCGCGCGCGAGCCGCGGAAGCCGTGGATGATCCCTTCGAATTTCGGCGGTACACCGCCGTTGATTTCCAGGGGTATAGGTTCTGTTTCGAGGTTGCGTTCGCCGAGCACCATGCTTCCGAGCGGCGTGTTTTCGAGCTGGACGTCCACCTGGGCTCCGTAGAGCTCGGTCTCCGTGCCGCCGCCAAGGACGGCGTAGTCCGGAGCGGTCTTGATCTTCAGGAACCCGCCGCCCTTCGGAGCGAGCACCGTGCCGTTGATCTCGAGCTGCCCCTCGATCACGTAGCCGTTGCCGAGCTTCTGGATGCATTCGGCAAGCAGGCGCGCGTCGCCGATTTCGAGCGTCGGCTGGCATTCGCCTTCCCCGCCGTCGGGAATATGGGCCTTCAAGTTCGTCGGCAGGTTCAGGCCGAAGCGCGTCGTGGATTTTTCGTGGTTGGAGTTGGTCACGATCATCGTCACCGTGTGCGGACCCGGCGAGAACATGACGTGCGCTTCGGGGTCGGTGCCGGTGCTCGTTTCTTCTTTTTCGCCGCCACCGAAGTTCCAGCCGTAGGAGATGATGCGGCCGCTGCCGGCGCTCGAGCCGGCGCCGCTCAGAGTGATCGGCTGACCGGCGCTAGGGTTCGGCGTAGCCAGCGCCAGCGCCGCCGTCGGCGGCGTAGGAGGGGTCGAGCCGCTGCCGCCGCCCGTGGAACCACCACCGCCGCTCTTTTTTTCTTTTTCTTCTTTTTCTTTAGCTTCTTTTTCTTTCTGTTGTTTTTCTTTTTCTTCTTTTTCTTTAGCTTCTTTTTCTTTCTGTTGTTTTTCTTTTTCTTCTTTTTCTTTTTTGGTTTCTTCTTCGACCTTTTCAAAGCTGAGGTTGTCGATCGCCACTTCCTGCGAGGTGACAAGCGCCGTGGCGATCGCGAAGTAGCTGATCCGGCCCGCCCCGTTCAGCGTCGCGGACAGCTTCTGCCAGGCTCCGCTGGCGGCTTCCCCGTGACCTTCGGCGACCACCGTCCCTGTGCTGCTGTAGCCGGTGAGGGTGACGGCGACGTTCGGGGCCGAGGTCAGGTCGCGAACCTCGACCGACAGGGAGCCGTGGGCGGGCGCGGCCAGGGCGCCGTAGGTGCCCTCGGTGTTGAATGCCGCGAAGCACGTCGCCAGCACCGCGAAGTTCGGCGGCGAGGCGGCCGGGGTCGCGCTTTCGCGCTCGACGGTCGGCTTTCCGCAGTTGCCCCCCACCGAGGCTTGCCCGAATTCTTCGGCCTTGCCCAGCTTCAGCCCTTCAGTTTCCCACTGGTTGGTCACGACTGTCCCCGCTGGCACCGCGACGCCGCCGGGGAAGTGGTCAAAGCCGATCGTCGTTTCCGCGGCCGAGGCCGCGGTGGCCGTTCCAAGGCTTGAGAGGAGCGCGAGGGAGATTGTCAGCGCCGCGCCGCGCAGAACGCGACGGAGACTTGACTCGACGTACACCCAGCCCCCCATGGTGGCGAGCATCGCAGCACGCTGTGGGCTTGTCAACCCCGCTGCTCCCCGCCGCCGAGGCTCAGACGATTTGGGCAGCGCCTCATCGTTTCTCACCATGCTTCACTGAACCGTGAGCGTGGCCTTCATGCCCTTCGCCTCATGTCCGGGGAGCGAGCAGAACAGGGTGTAGCTGCCGGCGCGCAGCACGACCTTCAGTTCCTCGTGCTGGCCCGCCGGAGCGTTCGGGACGGCACCCGCCTCGGGCCCTTCGCCCGAAGCCACATGCAGATTGTGCGGATCCTGTCCGTGGTTGACGAACTGGAAGACGACTTCGCCCGCGGGCACGGTCGCTTGCGAGAGCGTGAAGCGATAGCCATTTTCTTCGCTCGCCGTCACTTGCACGTGGGCTGGCGCTTGCACTGGGGGCGGACCGGTTTTTGTTGGAGCCCCCGGCGTGGAGACCGCGGGCGGCGATGTCGTAGAGCCGCCGCCCAGCGTGCCCGAAGCACCAGGCGGAGCCGACCCGGGAGTGGCCGGGGACCCGAGGGGCGCGGCCGTCACGATAGGGCGATGGGCGGTACGTGAGGGGTTGGATGCTCGTCGCGATGCGCGATAGGTGGGGCAACGGCGCGGGCGGTGGGCACGACGGGGGTGACAGACGCGTGCGTGATGGGATATCCGGCGATCACCCGCGCGATGCCCGGGGGCGGCAATCGCCACGGCGGCAAGCACGCCGAGCGCGCAGAGGGCAGAGACTGCGAGCATTGAGATCCACCGACGTGCCATAGTGGATCTTGACGCGCGGCCCATTACGTCACCAGCTGCGGGACTTCGCCGTATTTGCTCGGTCCCTCAAGGCCCGTCCCCGCTTCCGGGATCACGAGGCCCGCTTCGGTCTGGAACCACTGTCCGAGGAGACCGGCATACATCGCGCGGTAGTCCGAGGTGTTGACGAGGTTTTCATTTTCGTCGAGTTTTCCAAGGCCCGGAAACTCGCCGACCATTTTGCCCACGACGCGCGTCCCGATCAGGAACGCAACCCCAGCCGCGCCGTGGTCGGTGCCCGACCCGTTTTCTTGCGGACGCCGCCCGAACTCCGACCACAGCTGAATCAGCACGCGATCGTCCAATTTGCGAGCTTCGAGGTCGCGCTGGAACGCGAGCACCGATTCAACCGTCTCACCGAGGTTCGTGCTGAGGGTTTCTTTCTCGTCGGAGTGCGTGTCGTAGGAGCCCACGGCGGTGAGCGAGGCGCATTTGATCGGCATGCCGGCTTCGAGCATCGCCGCGAGCACCGCGAGCCGTTCGGGGAACTCGCCGCCCGTTTCCGGGTAGGTGACGGGCGATGTGTATGTATGCTTGCCTTCCTTGTCGACGAACGGCGCCACCTGGTTGCGGATGATGTTCGTGTCAAGCGACGCCGCGCGCGCCTGCGCGTAGGCCGGAGAGGGCGCGCCGAGCGTGCCCAGTTGCCCGAACGCGTCGAGCGTCGGTTCGGTCAGCGGTTCGTCCAGGCCGTAAGCCCAGAAGCTGTAGTCCGACGGGGTTGAAACCGCCGCAACCGGCATCTTCGTGGTCGCGAGCGCCGGGGCGAGCGAGTAGTCGAGTGACAGTCCCTGCATCGGGTTGCCGGGTTCGCCCGCGAGATCCAGGTAGCGCCCCATCCAGCCCGAGCGTGTCTCGGTGTTCAGTTCGCCGACCTCCCAGTAGTGGCGGCTGGTGAAGTGACTCTCGTCCGGTGGGTCGTAGCCGATGGCGGGGAATACCGTCACCTTGCCCTCTGCGTGCAGTTCGGCCAGACCCTTCGCCTTGGGATGCCACATCAGGCTCGTGTCCTCGGTGAACGGTTCCCCAGTGCCTTCGGCGAGACCCAACGTCGGGCGCAGTTTGTGGTATTCGGCTTCCTTGACGGGCGCGAGCACCGACAGGGCGTCCCAGCCGCCTTCCATGAAGATCGAAACGAGCACCGGCTGCTCTGGCGGCGCGGCGGCGATGGCCTGGGCGATGCCCTCTTCATAGTGACGCGGTGAGAGCATCGAGGCTCCGTATACCGACAGCATCGCACCACTCGAGCGCAAGAGAAACGCGCGCCGGTTCATACCCGTGCCGGCGGGCAGCGGCATCCCGGGCTCGATCCTGGGCAGGCCCTTGCCGGCCTGGGCGATGCCGTGGCGCAGGAGTTGCGCACGGTTGAAGTCGTTGCACGAGCAGCTCTTTGCCATTGTCAGCTCACTTGCATGTCGGGGGAAGTGGCGATCAGCATGCGCAGCGCGTTCTGGCGGAGCGCCCGGAGGGGACTCTGTTCCCATTCGGCCATTTCATGCGGCAGGCAGGACTGCGCGAACGCGGCGATGCACTGCTGCGATTCGCCGGACAGCAGCGGGTTGCCCCAGTAGGTCATCGCGCTCTGGAGCGCCGCCGCGGGTTCCTCGGTGGCACTGTATTCCGGTTCGCCTGCTTGGGGCCACGGATTGACGTATCGGTTTTGCGGCGTATTGCTGTCCGTGACGTAGCTGGCCATTTCCCAGCGCGCCTTGGCGGTCGAGGTGTCGAGCCAGCGGGTGAAGTCCCAGCCGGAGACGTTCGGTGGGTAGAACAGCTGCTGGCCGGCGGCGGAGGACAGCCACGTCCAGGCGGTCGTGTCGATCGGGCGGACGATCGCGCGCAGGAGGCCCGCGTTATAGACGACGGGCGGCGTGACGAGCTCCTGGCCTTCGTAGAAGTCGGGGTGTTGCAGGATCGCCTCGAGCACCGCGCGGATGCTGTAGCCCGAGCTCGTGTACAGACCTTGCAGCGAGGCGAGCGTCGCTTCGTCGGGCGGGCTCGGGATGAGGTAGCCCCAGAGCTTGGCCACAAAGAACGAAGCGTGGAGCGGGTGTTCTATGCACAGGCGGACGGCGTCTTCCCAGCTCCAGTTGCCGGTCTGGCCGAACACGGTCTTCAATCCGTCGTCGTGACGATAGGGGTCGAAGCGGAAGTTCGCGTACCCTTCCTCGGTCCACTCGGCGGTGAAGCCGGTCAGTGTGCGAGCCATTTCGTGGACATCGTCCTGGGTATAGGCGCCGCGGTCGGCTCCGAGCGAGAACAGCTCCATCATCTCGCGGGCATAGTTCTCGTTGACTTCATCGGTTTCGCTGTCGGGGTTGAAGGAGTTGTAGATTCCATCAAGGAACACGAGCATCGCGGGGTTGGAGGTGACCGCGAGGAAGAGGTCGTGGAAGCTGCCGAGGCACTTTTCGCGAAACAGTTCGTTCTGGTCGAGCATCAGCCGCTGCGAGTTGACCTTTTCGTTGGAGTTGGCGAACCAGTCGTGGAAGATGAAGGTCATGCGCTCGACGAGCTGCTGGTCAGAGCGGACCATGCGGTCGAGCCACCAACAATGATCGTCACCCCACGTGTCGATCGGATCGAGCGGTTCGCCCTTATCGTTGACAGGTTCCGGACCGCTGAGGACAGCCGCGCCGGAGGGCCGGGTGAGGCCGTAGACGACCTGCTGGAGGGGCTGGCCAGCAAGCGCCTCGGCCTGCCCGGGCGTCGGCCCGAAGCCAGCCCGCCACAGCAGGCGGCGCGCCTGGGACAGCCTGATCGGCGGCGAGCCGAGCGATGGAACGGGCGCTGGGGAAGGCGCTGGCGGCGAGACGGGAATCGCCGGCGCCAGCGGCGCACCGGGCATACCGGAGATGTGATGCTTGTGATGCTTCTTGCGCCGGTGCTTGCGCTTGTGGTGCTTGAGATGCTTGCCGTGCTTGTGCTTGCCGTGCGTCTCAGGATGCTTCGTGTGCCGCTTGGCTTTCGCCTGAGCCCGCTTGTGCTGCTCGCCGCGGCTGAGCTCGGAGCGCTTGCCCCCCGGTCCGGCGCTTGTCTGCGTCGCTCCGGCGCCCGGCGTCATCGGTCGAGTGTCATCTGCAGACGTTGGCGGACCTGGCTCCGGTGAACCATGCGCAGGACCTCGGCACGACGTGAGAAAACTAAGTGCCGTGGCGGTCGTTCTCGACGGATGTCGTAGCGGCGCGTGGCAACTGAGGAGCTGCTCAGTCTGGCGAGCCCCCGACCGGCTCGGGCGCCCGCGTCGTGCTAGATCCGCTGCGGACCCTCAGAAACCCTGCGATGAGCGTAGCGCCGCCAGCGCGTCCTGATAGAGGCGCTGCTTGATCGCCCTGAACGTGGACGGGTCCTTCCCGGCCAGCGCCGCGGCGCGCTCGAGCGCGCGGGGCAGCAACTCGGCCTCGCTGAGCGCCTCCTCGACGATGCCGGCGCTTGCCGCGTCCCGACCCCCATAGCGTCGCCCGGTGGTCATCGCCTCGTGCGCGGCGCGGGTGGGCAGGCGCGCGGCTATCAGAGCGCTCATCCCCGGCGTGAACGGAATCTTGATATCCACCTCGGGCAGGCAGAAGAACCCACGGTCGGCGCGCATCACGCGCTCGTCGTGAGCGAGCGCGAGCATCGCTCCCGCGGCGAACGTGTGACCCTGCAGCGCCGCCACGGATGGGACACCCATCTCCAGCACCCTCGCCAAGAGCGCGTGCACGCGCGTGATAAACGGTCCCGCCGCGTCACCCTGGCCGCCCAGCCATCCGAGGTCCAACCCGTTGGACCAGAACTTGCCCGTGGCGGTCGTGACCAGCGCGCGGGGCGCCGCGGCGGCCTCGACCTCGTCGAGATGGGCCTCCAGGGCCGTGAGCGAGTCGGCGTTGAAACGGTTCTCGCCGTCGCCGAGGTTGAGCACAAACACCTCGTCATGGCGATCGAGTGACGTCATCGATGTTCCTCCTTGTAGACAGTGCCGGCTAGAGGGTACCCACCGTCCTGCCCGTCACCGCCCGCACGAGGTTGACAGCACCGCGCTCCCACGTCCGCGCCCGCGAACTCCATCAGCTTCATAGAGCGTGAGCTCGACCACCCCCGCTCTGCTCGCCGCCGCCACTAGCTCGTGAGGTGGAACGGAACCGTGGTGATGACGATGCCCTCGTAGGCGATCAGGGAGGCGCGCAGGCGTGTGGCGATGCGGTTGTGCAGGATCCGCTGCCAGCGCTTCGCGACGACGATCTCCGGCACGACGAGCGTGAGAGTCACGTCCGGGCGTTGGCGGTGCAGCGCGGCGATGTAGTTGGCCAGCGGCGCGACCGTCGCACGGAAGGGGGACACGACGACCTCGAGCGGCAGATGGTCGCCCCACGCCTGCCACGCGCGGCGGAAGCGCTCGGCCTCCTCGGCGGTGGGGCTCACGTGCAGCGCGAGCACCGGCTGGGCGAGCGAGACGGCGTAGGCGAGCGCGTGCAGCGCGGCGAGATCGAGCACGGCGACGGGGACTACGGCGAAGCTGTGCACCTCGGACGGGTCATCCTGCGCCTCGGCCAGGCGCGCGGAGACCTCTGGCCGCAGCCGCGGTGGCGTCACGCGTATCGTTCGCCGGGAGCCGCCCGCGTCGGGTCCCGGCGCCTGCGGTCGTGGCGTGAGCGCCTCGCGGGCGCTCACGTAGTGCGCGTGCACGCGCCGGCACGCCACGATGATCAGCGGAACCAGCACCACCACGACCCAGGCGCCCTCGGCGAGCTTGGTGATCGCAGCGATCAGCACGACCGCCCCCGAGAGGATCGCGCCGAGAAGGTTGGTGGCGAGCGCGGGGCGCCACCCCCGCTCGCGATGGCGCCACCAGTGCGCGACCATCCCGCTCTGGGCGAGCGTGAAGGCGAGGAACACCCCGATCGCAAACAGTGGGATCAACGGTTCGGTGCGGCCCTCGAAGGCGGCGTAGATCACCGCTGCGGGGACGGCGAGCACGAGGATGCCGTTGCTGAACGCGAGGCGATCGCCCATGCGCAGGAACAGACGCGGGACGTAGCTGTCGCGGGCCATAAAGTACAACAGCCGTGGAAAACCATTGAACGCGGAGTTGGCGGCGACGAGCAGCACGAGCGCGGTCGCCACCTGCACGAAACCGTAGGCAACGCCACCACCAACGCTGTCATGCGCGATCTCGGAGAGCACCGTCTGGCTCCCGCTCGGGGTGGCGCCGTCGAAGTGAGCGACGAGCACGACGCCGACGAACATCGAGATCAAGAGCCCCACCATCACCGAGAGGGTCTGGCGGGCGTGCTTCGCCTCCGGCGGACGAAAGACCGGGACCGCGTTGGAGATCACCTCGATCCCTGTCATCGCCGTCGCCCCTGAGGCGAACGCGCGCAGCACGAGCAACACGCCGACCTCCTCGATCGCCCGGTGAGGCGCCGCGAGCGCAGGGTGAAAGCCGTGAGAGCCGGCCTTGACCAGACCGGCGATCACGACCAGCGCGATCGCCGCCACGAACAGGTAGGTGGGGCCGGCGAAGGCGGCGCCACCGTCGCGCACGCCGCGCAGGTTGCCGGCGACCAGCAGCACGATCACCACCAGGCCGATCGCCACCCTCGCGGAGTCGAGCGTTGGTATCGCCGAGGTGACGGCTTCCACCCCGGACGCGACCGACACGGCGACCGTGAGGATGTAATCGACGATCAGCCCCGCGCCGGCGAGCAGACCCCACCGTGGCCCCAGGCTGTCGCTGGCGACGATGTAGGAGCCCCCGCCGTGCGGGTAGGCCCGGATCACCTGGCGATAGCCGAGGCCGACGGAGAGCATCAGCACCGCCAGGGCCAAGCCGATCGGCAGCGAGAGCTTCAGCTCGCCCGAGCCGGCGAGCACGAGGACCGCCATCATCGCTTCCGGCCCGTAGGCCACCGAGGAGAGCGCGTCGGGCGAGAGCACGGCAAGCGCGAGCAGGCGCCCCATGCGCTCCTCGGCGATCGCCGTGCTGCGCAGCGCAGGGCCGATCAGCACACGCCGCAGCGTGTAGGCCAAGTGGCCCGACCGCGAGTCGCCTTCCCCCGCGTTGGCGGTCGCTTCGAGCTCGTCGTCGTCGGCCCCACGCCGCGCGCTGCGAATGTGCAGGAAGCGCCCGGCGCGCGACTGCTGCGGATCGGCGAACTCGAGGTGGCGATCGACGGGCAGCGCGCGCTCCCAGACCTGCCGCGCAGGCATGCACCCCGCCCAGCTGCGGCCCACCTCGCCGAGCGCAGCGAGTGCACGCTCATCGAGCTCGGGCAGCTGTGCGCTTGCCGTGACCGTGGAATCGGACCCATCCACCCCGCCCTCCCCCGAATCACTGGCGCCGGAGGCGCTGCGTGGCCGTAGAAGCGAGCTGCGGCGCGGTCGTCGGTCGGCCATCAGTCAAGCACGACGACGATCTCGTCGTGCCGACCGACGGCTTGTTGGACCTGCGGCTGGATCGGCCCCACGGTCGGCGAGGGGCCGGGCAGCAGTCGGGCCACCCGTTGTGCCTCTTTCTCGGCGCCCGGCGGGTAGAGCACGTGGGTGCCAGGACTGAGGCTGGTGCTGAGGTTGCCCACACCCCCGACGTGGACACGGCCCGCCGTCAGCCTCGCCGCGATCCGGTGCGCCGCGCCCGGGGTCGAGGTGGCATTGAAGACGGCGACCGGGAACGTGGAGACTGCCGGCGTGGACGGCGAGGACGGCGAGGAGGAGCCGCTGTGCAGCAGCTGAAAGCCCAGGGCGATGAGAACGGCGGCGACCGGCACACCGACCGCGACCAGTAGGCCTCTGCGCCAGCGTCTGGGTGTGCGGTAGACGGTCGGCGCTCGCTCGGCATCGGGGATGCCCGCAGGCGCCTGTTCGGGACCGAGGATGCCGGCGGCAGCGAGCAGCGGACGCTGGCGCGCCTCGAGCACCAGCGCATGGGCCACCTGCTCGCGCAGGACGCCCAGCTCGCGCTGGCGCGCGAGCGCGAGCAGCGAAAGCAGGGCGAGAATACCCAGACCCACGAAACCGAGCAGCGCTCCGAGCTCGGATGTGAGACTCGTGGCGGCGGTCGTGCGCGGTGCCAGGTCGACATTGCGCGGGCTCACGACCACCGGAGCGCTCGAGCTGACGATGGGGCGTGCGCTGATGACGGGCAGGGTCTGCTCCGCCATCGCCAGCATCGCCCGTGGCGAGACATTCTCAGTGAGGGTGTTCTCGATCCAGTAAACCGCGCCCGCTTCGTGCCAGGCGATCACCCTGATCTGTTCACCCGCATAGAACAGTTCGTAGGTGCGCGAGCCGACGTGGACTGTCTGGCCGGGATCGCTCAGCAGCGGCGGATCGTTCCAGTCGGTGCCCTGGACGTCATAGAACTGGCCCAGCTCCCCACGGTCGATGACGACGACGTAGATCGGGTGGATGTGACCACGCTGGTCGCGGATGGCATATACGCGCAGCTTGTCCGGTTCGGCGCCGGCAAAGCTGTCACGCCCCCTGGGGTACTCGAGGGCGAACGGCAGGCGCGGTGCCTGCGAGCGGGCTTCGTCGAGCTCTGATGCGGTGGTGGGCGTGAGGCTGATCCCCGGATTGCTCGCGTGGCGGACCTGGTGATGACTGTGCGACGGCGCGTGCGCGACGGTGCTCAGCCGCGGCTTGCGGATGGCAGCGGTGCCGCGTAGGAACGACTGCACCGATTCGTGGATCTGCTGTTGTGAGGCGGTGTCGTAGGTCTTCAGCAGGGTCACATTGAAGGGGACCTGCCGGACCGGCTTGCCCTCGGATTCCACGAGCAGCTCCAACAGGTCGAGCACCTGTTCTCCGCCGTGCAGGGTGTCATCCGTTTCCACCGTCCTGCCAAGTATCCGCTCGAACTTTTCACGATTTTCAAACAGCGACGCGCCGTATTGCGCCTTGACTTCCAGCAGAAAGCGCTGGTCCCGGGCATCGCGCGTCAGCGACGTGTCTTCGTGACGGTTGGCCACGAATTCCAGCGCCTGCTTGCCACACAGTCGTTGGTAGCCGGGCTGCAGGTTGATTTCGAAGTACTGTTCGCCGCCGGGAACGTTTTCGTGGAAGTAGCGACGGTCAACGCCCATGTACACGCAACCCAGTTCGTCCACCGCTCGCTTGAACTTCGGGAAGCTCGTGACTAAGACATGGTTGATCGTGATGCCGAACAGGCGCTTGATCGTTTCGACCATGAGCTGCGCCCCGCCATACGTGTAGGCGGAGTTGATGCGGTTCGTGATCACTTCCCCGTTGGGCGCGGTGAACGTGACCTGCAGCTCGCGGGGAATCGACAGCATCGATATCGTCGGCTTGCTCGGGTCGATCCGCACGAGCAGCATCTCGTTGGAGTGGGGGAGGACGGCCCCGGTCGGGTTGTTCTTTGGCGGCGGGCGCTGGTCGTTGCCGACCAGCAGCAGCGTCTGGGGCGTTCCTTTGCCGACGGGCGCCAGCAGCTTGGGCGCGATCTTGACCGCTTTGCTCTGCCCGAGCGCATGGACGAGGTTGCCGACCTCGTTCAGGGCCAGGATGGCGGTCGCCCCGCCTGAGAGCAGGACGATTCCCACCGCCGCGAGCAGAAAGCGCTTGGTCATCCACCAGCCACGACGCGGCGGCTCCGGAGGCGTCAAACCCGGTGGCGGCGCTCCCGCGGGAGGCGGCGGGGACGGGGTCATAACGGTACTCACACGCTGAATGATTGTGGGTCTGCCGGCGCAACGCCGACTGGCGAGGTCAACCGCGCGCTGGGCTCGAGCGACAGGCCGACCGGCTGTGGGCCCCGCGCTAGTGCAGCTGGTCGATGAAGATGTAGATGACCATCAGGCTAACGAGGACGACAAAGACTCGCAGTGCCCACAGTCCGGCTGTGGCGCGTGCGCTGAGTGCGGCTCGCGGCACGGGCCGTGAGGTTCCGTCCGTGCCGATCTTTTTGCAACAGGTTCTCAGCCAGCGAACGCCGCGCGCGCGGCCTTCGCGCCCGCCGAGGACAGCTCGGTGAAGCCGTATGTGCCCTCGGTCAGCAGCTCAGTCGCCGCGCGAGCCGCCGCGCCGAACGCCGCGAACGCGAACCCGCCGCCGACCGAGACACGCTTGACGCCGAGGGCGCTCAGCTCGGCCACCGATGGGGTACCCGGGCGTGCGAGCACATTGACCGGAAGGTCGACGGAGGCGAGGAGCTCACGGAGATCCTCGGGCCGATCGAGCGCCGGCGCATAGAGCACGTCGGCACCGGCCTCCTGGTAGGCCTGCAGGCGCGCGATCGTGTCGCCGAGATCGGGGTTGCCGCGCAGGTAGTTCTCCGCGCGTGCCGTGAGCACGAGACGCACGGGCCCCGCGTGTGCGGCCTCGGCTGCCGCCGCCACGCGCTCAGCGGCGGCGTCGGCGTCATACAGGCGCTCATCGGCGCCGCTCCAGTCCTCGATCGAGCAGCCCGCGAGGCCGATCTCGAGCGCGAGGCGCACGGTCTCGGCGACACCCGCTGCATCCGCGGCGAAGCCATCCTCGAAGTCAGCCGACACGGGCACGTCCGTCGCCGCGACGAGCGCCGCGGCGTGCGTGACCGCCTCCTCGCGACTGACTGAATAGTCCAGCCGGCCGAGCGTCGCCGCGTGGCCGCTGCTCGTCGTCGCGAGCGCCTGGAAGCCGAGCGACGCGAGCAGCCTCGCCGAGCCGATATCCCAGGCGTTGGCGAGGAGCAGTGGGCGCTCCTGCCGGTGCAGCGCCAGAAAACGTGCCGCCTTGTCGCCGTTTGAGATCTCAGGCACGTGAGCCTCCCACCAAGCTGAGCTGCGGGGCCGTGGCGCTTGCCTCGAGGTCGAGCAGCAGGCGCTTTCGCTCCAGTCCGCCGCCGTAGCCGGTGAGCGAGCCGTTCGCGCCGATCACGCGGTGGCAGGGGACGATCACGCTGATCGGGTTACAGCCATTCGCGAGGCCGACCGCGCGCGCGGCCGACGGCTGCCCGATGCGTCGCGCGAGCTCGCCGTAGCTGATCGTCTCGCCGTAGGGGACGTCTTGCAACGCACGCCACACACGGCGCTTGAACGGCGCGCCGTCCAGCACGAGCGGCACGTCGAAGCTCGTGCGCTGATGAGCGAAGTACTCGGTCAACTGCTCGCTCACTCGGGCGAATGGGGCCGGTGAAAGCTCCCAGCTCGGCGCGATGCCGATCGGCTTGCGGCCCTCCTGCATATACAGGCCGTGCAGCGCCTCCCCGTCGCCGAGCAGCAGCAGCTCGCCGATCGGACTGTCCATCCTCGTGTACAGCAACGTGTCGGTTCCGGTGAGCATTTGCGAGTTCCTTTCAGTTCAGGCCGCGAGCCGGTGGGGCTCACTGCGAGGTCTCGGATTGTGTTTCGCTGGTCGTGAGGCGGCGAGCGAAGCCCACAGGTGCTGCACGGCATAGGCGCGATATGGCCGCCAGCGCTCGGCGAGCCGCTCGGCCGCGGCGGGACGGCCATCCTCTCCCAGCCGCTCGAGCGCGTGGCGCACACCGAGATCGCTGGGCAGGAAGGCGTCGGGGTCACGCAGCGCGCGCATCGCGATGTAATCCGCGGTCCACGGCCCGATCCCGGGCAGCGCGAGCAAGCCTCTGCGTGCCTCGTCGCGATCGGCCCCGGCGTCGAGCGTCAGCTCCCCGTCCGCGAGTGCCTGGGCGAGCCCGCGCAGCGCCCTACGGCGCGCGCTCGGCATCGCAAGCCGGCCTGGGTCCGCCTCCGCGAGCGCCGCGGCCGAAGGAAACACATGCGTGACCGTCCCGAGCGGGTGCTCGAGCGCAGCACCGCAATCGTTCACCAGACGCGCGGCGAGCGTCGCCGCACCGGCCAGCGATATCTGCTGGCCGAGCACCGCGCGCACGGCGAGCTCGTGAGCGTCCACATGGCCCGGAACGCGACGGCCGGGCGCCGCGCACAGGAGCGGCCCGAGCAGCGGCTCGCCGCCCAGCGACTCCACCACCGCGTGCGGGTCGGAGTCGAGGTCCAGCAGCGCCCGCGAGCGCTGCATCGCCGCGGCCAGGTCGCGCAGGTCATCGAGCCAGTAGCGCGCCTGAACGTGACCATCGAGTGGACGCAGCTCGACGACGCCGTCACCGTGCGGCAGGCGCAGGCTGCGCCGGTAGGCGCCATCCAGCGCCTCCTCGACGCCGGGCACGGCACGAAGCACGAAGAACTCGAGCAGGCCATTCCCATCCAGCGGCGCCCGGTAGGGGAGTCGCAAGGTCACCGCCCCACTGTCCTGCTCAGGCCCGCGATACCGTGCCCGGGCACGCACCTCGCTCGGCGTCCTCGCGAAGACCTCCTGGATCGTCGCGTTGAACTGGCGCACACTCTGAAAGCCCGCGGCGAACGCGACCTCGATGATCGAGACCTCCGTCGTCTCCAGCAGGATGCGCGCGGTCTGGGCGCGCTGGGCGCGCGCGAGCGCGAGCGGCCCGGCGCCGACGACGGCGACGAGCTGGCGATATACGTGGCGCTCGGTGTAGCCAAGCCGGCTCGCCAGCCCCACCACGCCCTCGCGGTCGACCACCCCGTCGGCGATCAGCCGCATCGCCCGCCCCACCAGATCCGCGCGGCGATCCCACTCCGGTGAGCCCGGGGTCGCATCCGGGCGGCAGCGCTTGCACGCGCGAAAGCCCGCCGCCTGCGCCGCCGCGGCCGTGGCGAAGAAACGAACGTTCTCGCGTTTGGGCGTGCGCGCCGGGCAACTCGGACGGCAGTAGATCCCGGTCGTCCGAACGGCGCAGAACACCCATCCGTCAAAGCGCGGGTCTTCCGCCTCGACGGCCTGCCAGAAACGGTCTGAGTCAAAGATCACGCGACCACAATGCCACACGAGCCCACGGTTATCTGGCGGGAATCGGACATGACCGTGGGAAGCGGGCGTGACCGTATCTCCACCCTCCAGTGCAGCTCAGCGCAGGCGGCTCAGCTCCGCTCAGCGCAGACCTTGTGGCTCAATCGGCACGCGCGGGCGCGCGCCTGTAATCAATCACGACGTCGGCAGATCCGATCCGAGGACGAGACGCCGCATCTCGGTCGCGAGTGGCTCATTCATGTGTGGACCGGGACGATCGAGCCGGTCGACGATGCGCTGGCGCACCGCGAGCGGCCTATTCTGGGAGAGCTTCGCCTTGGCCTGCACACGACTGGCTTGGAGCCGAAAGGCGATCGTGCTTGGGGCGATCTTCCGTGCGAACTCGAGCCTCGATCCCTGCAGCTGCCATGGGCGTTCCTCGGCGGCCTCGTGGTGAGCGAGCGTGCGCGTCAGGACCTCGAAGCAGTCATCTCCCGAGAGTGGTTGCGGAGTGCCGTGAAGATGCACGGACATGTGATTCCAAGTGCTCGGCACATCCTCGATCTCTGGCTCATACCACGATGCGGAGATGTACCCATGAGGGCCATCGAAGACGATCAGCGTCGCTCGTTCTGATTCGATGTCGGCGGCCTGCGGATCGGCGCGGGCGAAATGCCCGACGACGGTGATGTCACCCACACTCGATGATGAAGCCTCGAGCAGGAAGAAGCCATAGGTGACGCGTGGTCCATCCTCACCACAGGTCACCACCTTTGCCCACCCGTACTCTGAAATCAACCGGCAGACGTTGGTGCGATCGAGCACATATTGATTCTGGACGTGCATCCTCGCCCATGAATGCTACGCGTGCGCGCTCATATCGAGCGCGCACGCGGCCGGGTCAGACCGTCGCCAGCTCGCGAACCTGGGTCAGCCGAATGCTGTTGCCCGAAGGGTCGCGGAAGCCGGAGTCGATCCCGTAGGGGCGCTCTTCCGGCGCTTCCGAGAACTCGACGCCGCGACCCTTGAGCTCGTCGTAGGAGCGACGGCAGTCGTCGGTCGTGAGAAACACGGTCCCCGCGAAGCCCTTCGCCATCAGGGTTCGCACCTGCTCGGCGGTCTCGGGATCCATGATTGGAGGCCCCGGTATCGCCATCAGCACGATCGACACGTCGGGCTGGCCGACCGGGCCGACGGTCAGCCAGCGGAAGTCGCCCATCTCCGGCAATGTCGCGTCGACGCGCACCTCCATGCCGAGCTTCTGCGTGTAGAAGGCGAGCGCCTCATCCTGGTCGTTCACCCACAGATGGGCGTTGGCGATTCTGATCATGATGTCCTCCTGGGTCGTTGGAAAACAAGGTCGCCGACGACACTAGCCCTGCGCCGGGCCGCTGTCTTCTCGAAACGTGCGGCGTTGCGGGCGCCCGTAGGCGCGCGCGACGCATGTCGGGATCATCGCGTGCTGGGCCGCCGGCGGGAACGTCGCGCGATAGGCGGTCGGCGAGACGCCGTAGGTGCGGGTGAAGCTCGTCGTGAACGAGCCGACGCTCTGCAGCCCCACCGACAGGCAGATCTCCAGCACCGAGCGATCTGTGCTTCGCAGCAGCGCCGCTGCGCGCTCGAGGCGCCGGGTGAGCAGGTAGGCGTGCGGCGACTCGCCGAAGGCACGGCGAAACTCGCGGCTGAAATGGGCGCGGGAGAGACCCGCCGCGCGCGCCAGGTCGTCCACGTCCAGCGCCTCGAAGTAGCGGGCGTCGGCGAGGTCCTTGGCGCGCAGCAAGTGACGAGCGGGCGGGGCGAAAGCCATCGGCGCCATTATCGCGCCGCGCAACGCCGGGCCGTGGCTACATCCGCTCGCCGTCCACGCCGGTATGTCGAGCCATGGGCGTGCCCGTTATGCGCGTGCAGACGGCTGTCATCACGGGCCTGGGCGCCACCGCCGGCAGGCTCCTTTGCCAAAGCCCGTCGCACTCATGCCCGGTCTCTTCTCTGCCGATTAGACGCGACAATATGAGCCAAAATCAACACGCACAAGCAGCGTCTCTCACCTTCCATGAATTCGCCTCGGAGTGGTTCGACGCTCACCAGCACGAGGTCCTGCCGCGCAGCGCAGAGTACTACAGGTGGGCGCTCACGAATCATCTGTTGCCGTTTTTTGGAGATCATCATCTGTCGCAGATCACGATCGCTGACATCGACCGCTACAAGTCTCTGAAGGTTCGCGCCCGGGAGCTCGGCATACACAAGCGACCGCTGGCTAACAGATCGATCAACGAGACGCTCAACCTGATGGCACAGGTGCTTGGGGTGGCCGTCGAGTACGGGCACATCCCATCCAACCCGGCCAGCGGACGACGACGCCGGCTGAAGACCACTCCGCCCAAGCGGACATCGCTCGAACCCGGGCAGGTCAAGCCGCTCCTCGACGCCACCGTGCATAGATATCGCGCCAACAAGAGCCGGCCCGACTCACGCACCCGTGTCCTGTTCGCCACGGCGATCTGCACCGGGCTGCGCGTCGGAGAGCTCCTGGCCCTGCGCTGGAGCGAGATCAACCTTCCCAGGGGACGCCTCACCGTTCTCGACTCAAAGACAGCGGCCGGTAAGGGCCGGCAAATCGATCTCTGGCCCGAGATCCGCGAGACGCTCACCACCTATCGGGCCGAAACCCATCCCCATCCGGACGACTACCTGTTCGCGACCCGCACCGGTAAAGCCGACCTGCGCTCGAGCATCTCCAGGCGCCTCAAACGAGCCGTCGTGCGCGCCAACGAGACCCTCGACGAAGAAGAGCTCCCGTTGATCCCGGCCGAGCTCTCCCCGCACTCGCTCAGACGCACGTTCGCGACGCTTCTCTGTCTGCGCGGAGAGACACCCAATTACATCATGAGCCAGATGGGTCACACCGACCCCAAGCTCACGCTACGGATCTATTCGAAAGTCAGCGACGAGCAGCGCCACCATGGACCCGGGGTGCACCTGACTGGCGTGCTCGATGGTCCGAAGTGGATGGAGACGATCGCGCGGCCGGCAGAACGATGAATGTTGAGCTTTCACCCGAGAACCTCGAGGCGATCGCACGTCGCGTGATCGAGCTGCTCGAAGCACGAGAGCCACAGCCGAGCACGATCGATGCCGGCGAGCACGGCAACCAAAGCCCGGCGAGCCAGCCATCATCCCCGTCTCGCTGGCGCCTGGGGCGCCTGCACCGAAAACCCAGACCGACCGCGCCGCTGCTCCCGATCCGTGGTTTCGATGGCAACGGCAAATGGGTCGACATCGAGTTTGACTCGAGCGGCAATCGAATCGAGCACTCATAACTCAAGCTGAGCCCCTGCCCAAGAGCGCCTATCGAAATAGGTGGTGTGGTCCTTCGGCCCGGGCTTTTGTAATGACCCCGCAAAGCAGGCTTGGACTTCGTCCTCAAAATTCAGCAGAGCAGGCTTGGACGTTCGCCGGCAGAATCAGCGCGCGAAGTCGCGCCTGCCGGCCGAAGGTCCAAGACCTGCGAAGGTTTGACTCGAGCGGCAAACGGATCGAGCACTCATAACTCAAGCTGAGCCCCGCCGCTTGATTCAGGCATCGCCGTGCCAACCGAGCGCGCGACGGTCTGCTCGTGGCAGCTTGCTTGCGATGATGTCGTAGGAGTCCTCGATCATGTCGCGGATCGTTTCCTCAGGTAGTGAGCCGTCAAGGATCACGGTGTTCCAGTGGCGCTTGTTGAGGTGGTAGCCGGGGATCACCGCGGGGTGCGTCTCGCGTAGCGCCTCGGCGAGCGAGGGCTCGCACTTGAGGCTGACGCGAAGCGAGTCCGCTGCGAGCTGGGACAGCGCGAACATTTTTCCGGCGACCTTGAATACGGAGGTCCGGGGGCCGAATGGGAATGTCTCCTCGGCTCCGGTGAACGAGAGGCAGTGGTCGCGAAGCTCGGCTGGGTTCATGGCATCGATGATGCTCGGTGCGGGACTGAATCCGGGAGTTGCTTTACACGAGGACGATACCCTCAAGCACAGCGATAGACCGGATTCCACGCTTTCTTAGCTGCCTCTCAGCAGTTTGTTAGCTGTCTCTCAGCGATTGCGTAGGTTAGCCTCACCTCGCCGTCCGATCCTTCCCTTGAACGGTCCCGAAGGTGGACCGCCACAAACCAGGAAGGGAAGAACAATGAAGAGACCGACCATCATGCGGACCGCCGCCGTCGGCGCCACGTGCGCGCTCATCGGCGCGGCCGCCGGCATCGCTGAGAGCTCGGCGTCCACGAATCACACGACCAAGCGGCGCGTGGCGCATAGCGCCGCCAGAGCCGAGGCGATCAAGTCTGGAATGGCCATCGGCCCCGGGTTTGCGATCGGCATCCCCGGCGACGCCGCCGGCCCACCGGTGCACTCCGAATCGGTCGTGCCGAACGAAAAAGGCGGCTTTGACACGGTGACGATGGACAGTGGGACGTTCTCCTCGCTGTCCGGGGAACAGCTCACGATCACCGAGGGCACCAAGACCGCGACGTACAAGACCGTGACGCTCGCGATCGGAAGCGACGCGACCGTGTATCGCAACGGCGAAAAAGCCACGCTGTCGGACATCAAATCGGGCGACACCGTGACCGTCATGCAGAGCCCGTCGGGCACGGTGGTGAACGCCTTCGACGCCGAACACGAACCGAAGCTCCAGATCCACAAGGCCGTCGCAGGTTCAGGTCCCGTCACCAGGAAGGCGGGCGAAGGACCGCCCCCGCCGGGCGCCCCCGAAGGCCCCGCGGGCGAAGGCTCCGAAGGTACGGAAGGCAACCCCTCGAGCTAGACCCGGCAACTCCGCCTCGGCAGTCATCTGAACTGCAATCGGTGGTTGTGTGGTGCAGCCAACGTCTCGGGGCCAAGCCCCGGGGCGTTGCTGCGCCGCCGCTGACGCCTCGACGACCGCGGCAAGTAATAGTCCGACATCAGGAGAACTCGACCAGATCGCGTTTGCCGCGCAACCGGACCCGGAGCAAGCGTCAGGGCTACGCGTTGAAGATGGCGGCGATCAGGTCGCCAAGGAACTTGCGCACAGACCTGCGTTTGTCCTTCGTCCCCATCGCTTTGTAAGAGCGCAACAAGCCCATCGGATCGCTCGAATGCTAACGACGGGGGTGTAGGCTTGGTTTCAATGCTCAAGATCGCGACCTCTGTCAGTAACGAACCGGAGGCGCAGTTGGTTTGTAGTCGTCTATCTGCTGCTGGTGTTCACTCGATGCTGCAAAGAAGTGGCGCTGGGGGCGCTAGAGGATTGGGCGCTGGGGGTGCGTGCGACGTATACGTCGAGGAGGCGGATCTCGAGCGAGCACGTGAATTGCTGAGCACTGAACCAGTAAGCGAAGAGGAGCTCATCCGCGAAGAGGAACTCGCGGCTTCGACCGGTCCCCTGGATCCCGATGTGGTTGATCCGACGGGGACCACCGCCTGAGAAGCATCATCTGTTCCGAGGGTTCGGGAAAGACCACTCAGCCTAGATCGAACAAACAGACTGTAGCGAACCGAGGGCGACGCGACTGAGGCGAAAAGCCGGAGCGGTATCAGTGGCATGCCACTGATACGTGGCGTCACTATCTGACGTCCAAGCTCACGAAGCTCTGTGACAAACAGCGAAGCAGGCTTGGACTTTCGGCCTTCCGTTTTGTAACAACCAGCAAAGCAGGCTTGGATGTTCGCCGGCAGAATCGGCGCGCGAAGTCGCGCCTGCCGGCCGAACATCCAAGACCTGTGTAGGATCTTGCGATGTACATACCTGGGCTGTACAATGCTGATCATGGGATCAGTCGAGTCCGCGCGCCAGGGGCGTATCAACATGAGGGTCTCAGACCACCAGGAGCGC
>Ga0116219_10001401_pt1 | contig 22391 bp, 18 predicted proteins | sample Sb_taG_4_FD_91019 | JGI IMG/M metagenome (GOLD analysis project Ga0116219, IMG submission 91019) | Peat soil microbial communities from Weissenstadt, Germany - Sb_50d_6_BS metaG | ecosystem: Environmental > Terrestrial > Soil > Wetlands > Peat | place: Germany: Weissenstadt | collected 2010-09-21
CGCGCGAGCAAGAGCAAGCGGCCCAGCGCGGCGACCAGCAGATGTGTCACGGCCAGGAGGGCCGGACAGGGTGTAGCGAAGGATCGCTCGATTTTTGTCTAGACAATGGGGTCCACTTCAGACTGCATCGTCGGCAATCCGCCGTTCGCCGGCAAGAATACGATCATCGAAGGCCATGCCGGAAGTTACCTCGATTGGCTCAAGGCGATTCACGCGGAGTCGCACGGCAACGCTGACCTGGTGGCACACTTCTACCGGCGGGCCTTCAACCTGCTGCGGCCCGGCGCGACCTTCGGCCTGATCGCGACCAACACCATCGCCCAGGGTGACACACGCACCACCGGGCTGCGCTGGATATGCACCCAAGGCGGCACGATCTACGCCGCGCGGCGTCGCTACAAATGGCCGGGACAGGCGGCGGTCGTCGTCAGCGTCGTTCACATCGCCAAGGGATCGCTGCCGGGGCCTTACGAACTCGACGGCAGACCTGTGCCTCTCATTACCGCGTACCTGTTTCACGCCGGTGGCCACGAGAACCCGGCGACGCTGATGGCTAACGCCGACAAGAGCTTCCAGGGCAGTATCGTCCTCGGCATGGGCTTCACCTTCGATGACACCGACAAGGCGGGTATTGCCAGCCCCATCTCGCTCATGCAAGAGTTGATTGCCAAGGACAAGCGGAACGCCGAACGCATCTTCCCGTACATCGGTGGTGAGGAGATCAACGACAGCCCGACTCAAGCGCATCACCGCTATGTCATCAACTTCGGTGAAATGCCGGAGGCGGAAGCGCGGCGGTGGCCCGCACTCATCGGGATTGTTGAAGGCAAAGTGCGTGGTACGCGCGCTTCTCATTCCACAGCGCCGTGGTGGCAGTTGGAACGATTGCGAGGCGAACTCTACGACACGATCAAGGCGCTTTCGCGAGTTGCAGCTGTTGCACGCGTAGGCCAGCAGGCCGCATTCACTTTCCTTCCCAACGGGATGGTTTACTCCGAGCAACTCGTGGTTTTCGCCTTCTCTGAGTATGCTGCCTTCTGTGCTCTGCAATCGCGCATTCACGAAGTCTGGGCTCGATTCTTCTCGTCCTCAATGAAGGATGATCTTCGTTACACTCCGACCGACTGCTTCGAGACGTTCCCCTTCCCCGAGGGCTTCGGGACCGACCCGCGTCTGGAACAGGCCGGCCGCGACTACTACGAGCACCGCGCCGCCCTGATGGTCCGCAACGACCAGGGCCTGACGAAGACCTACAACCGCTTCCACGACCCGAACGAGCGCTCGCCGGACATCGTGAAGCTGCGCGAGCTGCATGCCGCGATGGACCGGGTCGTCCTCGACGCCTACGGCTGGACCGACCTGCGGCCGACATGCGAATTCCTGCTCGACTACGAGGAAGACGAGGACGAGGAGGGCGGCGGGCGGTCGCGGAAGAAGCCGTGGCGCTACCGCTGGCCGGACGAGTTCCGCGACGAGGTGCTGGCGCGACTGCTGGAGCTGAACAAGAAGCGGGCGGAGGCGGAGACGCTGGCGGGCGCGGCGGGGAAGAAGAAGAGCGGCCCGGCGGGCAAGAAAGGCGGCGCGAAGAAGGTGAATCCGTCTGGGGGGCCGGAGCTGTTCGGATTGTAGCGGACTGAACGCTTGTGCGGATGTGCAGCTTAGGATATAATGAGATTGACTGACAAACGGGAAGGTGTTAAGCAGGGGAACTTTCCCTGCGCGCTACGGGGAGCAACACGATGGCACGCGTATCAGCCCAGGATGTGATCCTTGAAATCCTCCGCGATGCGGACGGGGAGTGGGCGGGCAAGACGAAGCTCTACAAAGCCTTCTACTTTGCCCACTTGTACTACGCGAATGACCGACCGGGATTGCTCACGGACTGGCCCATCGCCAGGATGCCGCAGGGGCCGGGGATCGACAAGGGTGACACGCTCCTTGCCGAATTGGTCCGCGACGGCTTCATGACCGTCGAGCATTTCCACGACGGGCCGTACCCGGAGAATCGCTACCGTTTGACCGACAAGGGGCGGCAGGCCGGCGGGCTCCCGGACGACGCGAGATGTGCGATCGAGAAGGCGACGATCTTCTGCCAGGACAAGACGGCGGCCCAATTGTCCCAGATCACGCACGAAAGCTCGCGTTCGTGGAACCAGGCCAGGGACGGGGAGATTCTCGACATTCACATCGATACGATCCCCGACGACGAATACGAGACGCGAAAGGCGGAACTGGCGCGGCTGGACGGCCTGTTGTCCACGGTCCTCGGAGACGGCTAGGCGATGAAGCCGCAAGTCAAGGCATTTCAGGACGCGGCCGCTCAGGCGTGCCAGCAGCGAGGGTTTCCCTTTAGGAGGTTCCTGGGAGACTACGGCCTCGAAGACCTCTTGATCGAAGCCGACGCGGCTGACTCATCGCCCCAGGAGATAGCGATCAGAGTGCTTCTGGAATGCTGCGTGGAGGGCGGCAAATTCAACGGCTTCCAGGTGGGATTCCTGGCCGTCATGACCTACCTCAACGAGCGCCTGGGCCGACTCGGGCAGGGCGAACAGCAGGCGTTTCGAGACCTGGCGAACATCTTGACAACGTCGCCGACCCGTCAAGCCGTTGACCGCTGGATGCGGACCCACTTCCCGTAACCGGCCGACCCGCCACGCCAATCCGCGGCCGTCAAAGCTGTTGCACGCGTGGGCCAGCAGGCCGCGACGAAGGCGAAGGACGACGGCGGGCCGCGTTTGTACTGAGGGCCTTCCCGCTGACAACATCAGTCACTGGCGTGGTCCAGGGGCAGCGCAACGCGGCTCAGGTAGTAGGCAAACCGGCTGCTGAGGTGCTCCAGGTACGGACTCACGAGGAAGCACCGCCTCTGGGCCTCTCGGATTTGAATGCGGCAGTAGACTTCCCCGGTCGGCAGGGTGAAGTACCGCTTGAAATCGATCGCCAGTTCGGGCAGTCCCTCCCTTAGTCGATCGGATTCCGGCGCGACCCTTTGGAGAAAGTGGTAACGTACATCGTTGTTCCGCTTGATCCGGTCCCAGGCCTTTTGCCCTTGGTTGGCCCTGACCGAGCCGAATAACTCCTCAGCAGTGGACACCTCGCAGAAGAGCACGCTCGGGATCAGCTTGTCCGATTGCTGGGGCTCCGGGAACCGTACCCTATGGTCCTGCTCCAGGTCGCAGTCTTGGGTGAGAACGACCGAGAACGGATGAACGATTTCTTCGTACTCGTTTTCTGCTTGTCCCAGGGTTCGCACGTCGAGCACAAGATGTCGCACATTGGTCAGGATCTCTCCCTGGCGCAATGGCGCCAAGGCCACCGGATGAGTGGCGATCCCGTAGACCGGGGGCAACGGAGTCGTCAAGTCACTCTTCCTCAGTTACCGGGAACACCGGGCGGACGTGGCTGCCCGTGATGCGACCCTTGACCCGTGAATGGGGCAGTAATGGCTTCGGCGGCTCGACCGGCGCGGTGTAGAACTCGTACAGCCCGGTCAGCGACTCGACAGCTTCCGTGAGCCCCTGGTCCGGGAGTCGGTGAATCAGGGCATGGCAAATGAGACGGATCGTGTCCTCTTCGTTGAGATCGAGTTCGTCGGTCGTCCCGAACATGTGAAAGCCGAGAAGGTAGCGCATGTCTCCCGACGCGCTCACTGTGGGAAGAAAGAGGTGCCGTCCGCGGAACCCGGCGCTGCGTATCTCAACGCCCAGGAACGGGACCGGGCCGCAAGGCGTCATGAAGTCGCCCCGTAATGGACCAACGGAACAGAAGCCCGCTCTGGCGATTGAGGGCATCAAGGCGGCGGAAGACATCGGGACACTCCGTTTGTTGCTCGGTGAAGAGGTCAGCATCAATGAGGAAGACGACCTCCTGGTTGTTCGGCCCCCCAGCCTCGGACGGTTGCTGCTCGACGGCGAGGCAGAATGACAACTGCACGCGCCCGATGTCGTCCGGCAAGCGGATCAGGCAAACCGACTGCATTCCGTCAACCAAATCGCTAACCCCAGCCGGGCCGAGTACGCCACTGATCCAGGGTTGCAGCAATTCTCCCCAAGGAACGTCCTGAAGCCCTAGCCGCGAGCGACGGATAACGTCCCTGTAACGCAGGCCGATGCGAGTGAAGAAGGACGGCTTGTAGTGCTGTAGAAGCACCTCGAAAGGCCCCGCGAGCCTCGCCTTGAAGTCTTCCCAGCGTGTGTACGCCTGGCAGGTGAGGGCAAGGAACTCGCGGTTCAGGCTAAGGCTCCATACCTGGTCCCTTGAGCCGAAGGTATGCGACTTCCGGCCGGCGAAGGGGAGGTCAGCGATCAGGGATTGTGCCAATCCCTGCGGCAGCCCGGCCGGCAGTTTTAGGGCCTCCTTCGTCTCGTAGAAAGGATACTCGTCGCGTATCTGTTCTTGAAACCCTGCCGGGGGCTCCGCATCGATTCGCAAAATGGGCGGAAAGCGCAGTTGGCAGATCACCTCATCAAGAGGGTTGTTCTCGTAAATCACCCGTGGGGCATCGGGAAAGGCCATGTCGCCGCCTCCCGTTCAAGCCTTGTGTTCGTGGGCCACCACACTCGACGGCAGTTGGGCTGCGGGCCCGGCGCGCGGATGAACAGGCGACGTGGCTTCACCGAGTTCGGCGTGGGCCAACTTGCGAATCGCCATTTCCAGAACAGCTGTCTTCGTCAAGCCCAACCGGCCCGCAAGCAAGTGAAGAAGTTCTTGAGCGCCTTCACTCAGCCGGTAACTCGTGCCGCCTCTCGGTTTGGGCATCCCTCGTCCCTCTCGTGCTCGATCGCGCCTTCCGGCTCCCTCTCGAGATTATACCGCCAGTGGCGGTATAGTCTAGTCCCCCGTCATTTGCACGCTCTGCGTCTCCTCGCTAATCCACTCTACGGGGCTTGCACCTCAGCCGTTCGTCTGCGACAGTGGCCGGAATGTAGGGCGGCGGTGAGGTCACGGTCGAGTCATTCCCGAGAAGGAGCAACCCGTGAAGTCCGTTGACGTGCGCGAGAGGTTGGTCCATGCCCTCGGCCTGGACCTGATCGGCCCCGACCGCGGTTCCGACCTGCTGGACGAGGTGCTGCCGCAGTCGCCGTCGCGCTGGTATTTGACCGGCTTCCTGGTCCCCGTCGATGCCGACGAGTCGCAGAAGACCGACGAGACGGCCGTGGAGGAAGTGGATAGCGGCGGTGACGGCAACGGCGATGATTCCGTTACGCCCGAGCAGGCTGCCGCCCGCCGGGCTTCCTTCCCGTCTTCGATGGGCCTCAGCCTGCTCCTGCCAGCCGGGGCGAAGGAGTTGACCGCCACCGTCCGCTGGGGCGACTATCACCTCCTCGACGCCACCGACAGCGCGGACGCTCCGCCGGAAGGGGAGTCGGCGGACGCCGCGGCGCGGCGCACCCCTCCTCGCTGGCAGCGGACTGAGCGGGAGCAAACGGTGCGGCTGGAGCTGCCCCCACCCGCCGACTCCTCGAAGGAGGAGGTTCCAGGCAGCCACGGCCTTCAGCTGGTCGTGACGGTGCGCCTGGTGCAGGATGCGGCCTCGTTCGGCGGTCAGGTCCCCAAGGGCACGCGCTCCGTGTCGGTCTTCCTGGTCAACCGGCGCACCCCGGTCGGCGACGCTGCCCCTGACCCTGCTTTCGCCTTCCAGGCTGCCCTGGAGGTCACCAGCCCGGTGCCTCTCGTCCCGCGGCCGAACCTGAGCGGCCTGGATTCCGACGACTGGGACGCCTGTGTCGCCGACTTGCAGTATTGCGACGCCTTCGAGTACGCCGTCGGCCACAACGTCTCCACCCACGCGATCGTCGGTGCGGACGGCCAGTGCCGCGAGGTCCATACCCGCTGGATTCCCACCGCCGAGGTAGAGCGGGTCGCCCCCGCCGACATCAGCGGCGTCGAGTTGGGCATGGAGTCTCTGGCGCTACTGGCTGATGGGAGCGACGCCCGGCGGAAGCTCAGCGGTCTGGTGACTCTCTATCGCCAGTGGATTGACAGCCAGAAGACAAAGGTCCCCGCCTCCGAGAAGAATCGCAAGGAGACAGGGGACGGCCTGCTCAAGCGGGCACATGTCGCCGCCGACCGGATCGAGCGCGGCATCGACCTGCTGGCCGACTCCGTCGTCCTCGATGCTTTTCGGACCGCAAACCGCGTCATGGCGACAGCCCAACGCCGCCGGCGCCTCATGGAAGGCACCCCGGCCGACAAGATCAGGCCGCCCGCCTGGCGGCCGTTCCAGCTCGCCTTCCTGCTGATGAACCTGCGCGGCATCGTCGAGCCGGGCCACGCCGACCGGGAAGTGGTTGACCTGCTGTTCTTCCCCACGGGTGGCGGCAAGACGGAAGCCTACCTGGGACTGGCCGCCTTCACCCTGGTGATCCGCCGGCTGCGCAACCCGGGCCTGAAGTCGGCGGGCCTGAGCGTGCTCATGCGCTACACGCTCCGCTTGCTCACGCTCGACCAGCTGAGCCGCGCCTCCACGGTCATTTGTGCCCTGGAGCTGGAGCGACAGAAGGACGTGAAGAGGCTGGGCGAGTGGCCGTTCGAGATTGGCCTGTGGGTCGGCGCCGCCGCGACGCCGAACGTGATGGGGAAGAAGGGCGATCCCAACCCCAACTCGGCGAAGACGCGCACCATCGCCTTCCAAACCGGCAAGACGCTGGCCCCGCCCGTTCCGCTGGAGGGCTGTCCGTGGTGCGGCGAGAAGTTCGGCAAGGAATCGTTCCGGCTGCTCCCCGACCAGGACCACCCGACCAACCTGCGCATCACCTGCTGCCGCCGCGATTGCGCGTTCGTGGGGGACAACCAGCTGCCCATCGTGGCTGTCGATGAGCCGATCTACCGCCGGCTGCCGTGTTTCCTCATCGCAACGGTGGACAAGTTCGCCGCCATGCCCTGGACGGGCCAGGTGGGCGCCTTCTTCGGCCGGGTGGATCGTTTCGACAAGGAGGGCTTCTACGGCCCCTGCGAGCCGGGCAAGGGGACGCCGCTGCCGCTGGCGCCGCTGCTGCCACCCGACCTGGTCATCCAGGACGAGTTGCACCTGATCTCGGGGCCGCTGGGCACAATGGTCGGCCTTTACGAGGCCGCCTTCGACGAGCTATGCACCCGCCAGGTGGGCGACAGGAAAGTCCGCCCGAAGATCGTCGCCTCGACGGCGACGGTTCGCCGTGCCCACGCACAGATTCAAGCTCTGTTCAACCGCTCGCATGTGGACATATTCCCGCCCCCCGGCCCGGACCGCCGTGACTCGTTCTTCGCCCTCACCCACACCACCGAGCAGAGCCCGGCCCGCCTTTACGTCGGCATTGCCGCCCAGGGGCGCAGTGCCAAGCGCGTGATGCTGCGCACCTACTTGACGCTCCTGGCCGCGGCCCGGAAAGCCTACGAGGCGGCCGGCGGAAAAAAGGCCGCGAACAACCCGGCCGACCCTTACCTGACGCTGCTGGGCTACTTCAACAGCCTGCGCGAGCTGGGAGGCGCCCGCCGTATCGTCGAGGACGAGGTCAACGTCCAGCTCCGGGCCTACTCGAAGCGCAAGCGCGAAGGGGAGAAGGTCGGCCTGTTCGCCGACCGCCAGATCGACTACGACGTACTGGAGTTGACATCGCGGGTCGGCACCGACAAGGTTGCCGAAGCGCGCCGGCGGCTGGGTCTGCCCTACCAGGACAAGGAACACGTCGATGTGGCGATTGCCACGAACATGATCTCCGTGGGCCTGGACATCAAGCGGCTGGGCCTGATGGTGGTCTTCGGCCAGCCCAAGACCAGCGCCGAATACATCCAGGCGAGCAGCCGCGTCGGCCGCGACGTCGAGGGCAAGGACTCCGACAAGCCCGGCCTGGTGGTGACCGTGCTGAACATCAACCGGCCGCGCGACCGCTCGCACTACGAGCGCTTCGCCGCTTACCATCAGACCTTCTACCGCAGCGTCGAAGCCACGAGCGTGACGCCCTTCTCCCCGCGAGCGCTGGACCGCGGCCTGGCGGGGACCGTGGTGGCCCTGGCCCGCCAGATGCACGCCCCGCTCACCCCGCCCAGGGGGGCGACGGAAATCCTCAGAGAACGCGGCAAACTCGACTTCGTCCTCGACGCCCTGGGAGAGCGGGCCGCCGCCTGTGCCCTTGTCTCCGGCGACGAGGCGAAGGAGCTGTGCGAGAGTGTGCGGCTCCGCGTCAAGGATCTGCTCGACAAATGGGAGTGGCTCGCCAACGACCTGCAGAAGATCGGCGGCCACATGCAGTATCAGCCGAGAGAAGCCGGAGATGCCAGGCCGCTGTTGCACCAGTTCCTCGACGCGGAGCTGCGGACGTTGCCGGAAGAGTACAAGAAGTTCCGCGCCAACCGCTCCATGCGGAATGTCGAGCCAGGCGTGGGGGTGTGGGTCAAGGACCTGGACAACATCGACGTGGAGAGCGGGTCATGATGAAGCGAACTTACGTCCCCCCGCCGGGCCAGATCCGTCAGAGCCAGGTGATAACGACCTTCGGCCCCGGAGCGCTCCTCGACCTCCCCGAGAACTCCGTGCTCGTCGGCGGGCTTGAGTGCTGGTCGGACGGCGGCGAGGAAATCCACGAGCCGCGACTTGTGGAGAAGCTCAAGCGGCTCTTCAACCCGCCCTTGGCGGCGTTAAAGCTGCTTACGCCTCCACCTTTGAGAGAGGACCTTCCCGGGGCCGGGAGGATCGGGATTACCAGCTGGCTGTTCCCGGAGTGGTTCGTCACCCAGAACGTGGTAGCGACCGATGCGACGGGAAAGGTCCGCTCGCGTTACCTCGTCCACCGCAAGCGCCTGACGAGCGGAAGGTTCGTTGACGAGGACAAAGGCAAGCATCCCGTGGTGCCCGTGCGTTTCGTACGCGCCTGCCCCAAGGGGCATATCGGCGACATCGACTGGTACTACTACGTCCACCAGGGCAAGCGGAGGTGCTTGCAGCAGCTGTACATCGAGGAGACGGGCACGAGCGGCGACATCTACGAAATCTGGATACGCTGCCAGTGCGGCCTGTCTCGACCGATGGGCGACGCAACCAACCAGAAGATGCTCGCCCTGGGACCCTGCGACGGGTTGCGTCCCTGGCTGGGGCCCTTCGTGCCGAAGGAGCCGTGCGGCGCACCAAACCGGCTGCTGATCCGCACTGCGAGCAACGCCTACTTCCCGCGCGTCATGAGCGTCATCTCGCTGCCTGACCGTCAGGATTCCCTGGAGAAGGCCGTCAACGTGGCGTGGCCGTTCATCCAGGGGGCGGGCTCGCCGGAACACATCGCCGTCTTCAGAACCATCGAGGTCGTCAAGGCAGCGCTGGGCAACTTCACTGATGAGGAGGTCTACAAGGAAATCCTGGCCCGCAAGGGCTTCAGCGGCGAGTCGTCGAGCAAGTCGGTCAAGCAGGTGGAAATCGAGGTGCTGTCGGCCTGTGTGGAGAGGGTCGGTGCCGACACGCCCGATGGCACCTTCGATGGCCGGGCCTGGCCGCGGCAGCATTGGGATAAGCCCTGGACAGGGGCCCTGGACAAGGTCGTGCTGGTCCACCGCTTGCGCGAGGTGATGGCCCAGGTCGGCTTCACGCGCTTCGAGGCGTCCAGCCCTGGCGTCGATGGCGAGTTGGAGATCGGCGCGCAGATGGCGCCACTGGCCCGCGACATCAGCTGGTTGCCGGCTGTGGAGAACCGCGGCGAGGGCGTTTTCCTCGGCTTCAAGAAAGAGCGGATCGAGGAGTGGCTCAAACGGAAACCCGTTCAGGAGCGCGCCAGACAGCTCGCCGAAGGGCTCGGTTGCTGGTGCGAGGAGCATCCGCAGTCGGGACGGCAATTTGTGGGCGCGCCGTACATCATGCTCCATTCGTTGTCGCACCTGCTGATTACGTCGCTGGCGCTGGAGTGCGGCTATCCATCCAGCTCTATCCGCGAGCGTGTCTACGCGGGGGAGAGCGGCTATGGAATCCTCCTGTACACCGGGACGGCGGACGCCGAGGGCACGATGGGCGGCCTGGTCGAGGCGGGCAAGCACATCGACCGACACTTGAGAGCGGCCCTGGAGATGGGCCGCCTCTGCTCCAACGACCCGGTGTGCGCCCAGCACGACCCGTGCAGCCCGCACGAGCGCCGCTTCCTGCACGGCGCGGCCTGCCACGGCTGCCTGCTGATCGCGGAGACTTCGTGCGAGCAGTTCAACGACCACCTCGACCGGGCGCTGGTCGTTGCGACGGTGGACAACCTGGGGGCGGAGTTCTTCAAGCAATAACGGCCATGCCAGCCGAGTTCCAGCACCTGACGAGTAGCTCGCTCCGCGCCCTGGCCGCCGCCCTGCGCTCCGGTCGCCTGTCCCCGCCCTACACCGCGGCCGCGCTGCACGTCTACTGCCCCAACGACGACCGCGCCGGGATTGCCGGACGAATGCAGCAACTGGACGACGAGGGACTGCGCCCGGCTCACCTTGCGCTGGTTATCGACACCATTGCCCAGACCAGGGCCTGTGAGGCGCCTGAGGGCAAGACGCTTGATCTCGTGTGGTCAGGACCCGCGGCGAAGGGGCTGGCCAACCGCGACACCGGGAGCGTCGTGCGCGAACTTTTCAACAGTGCCAACGAGGAGGTGTTACTGGCCGGCTACGCGGTCCACCAGGGGCGAGACGTCCTGCGCAGCCTGGCCGAGCGCATGGACGGGCAGCCCGCGCTAAGGGTCCGCATGTTCCTCGACATCCAGCGGAACCTGGGAGACACGTCGCCTTCCCCTGCGCTGCTGTCGGAGTTCGCCCACCGCTTCCGCACCAGGGAGTGGCCAGGTAGCCGCCTCCCCGAGGTCTTTCACGACCCGCGCTCGCTGGCGCTGGATACGGTGAAACGGTCGAGCCTGCACGCGAAGTGCGTCGTGGTGGATCGTTGTATGGCCTTCGTGTCGTCGGCGAATTTCACCGAGGCGGCCCAGGAGCGCAACATCGAGGTCGGTGTCCTGATCCGGTCCCGCACGTTCGCCGAGCAACTGGCAGATCACTTCGAGATCCTCGCGGCGCAGGGGGCTTTGCTGCCCATTTCCCTCGGCAACGGCGATATTGGGTAGGCGAGTGTGGCCTTTGTGGTACGGCTGGCCCCCGATATCGGGAACGGCGGGTCAATCGAGGCCATGGCGGTTGGCATGTTCCAGGCGCCATTGCACCACAACCAGGACCACCCGCGCCGATTCCAGCGCCTCGGCGGCCCGTAGGGTGGCCGGAGCAGTAGTAGTGTTCACGGCGGAGCATGGGGCAATTGCCCACAGCGATGATCGTCTACTCATGCATTTTCTGCTGGCAAAGATGGTGGACTTCCAGTTCTGAATGAACGGAGAGCAGCAGGCATTACCAACTGAGAGGGGTTTCTGTCAGGGAGCTGCCCGCCCAGACGCAGGGAACAAGGGAAACCACTTGTCATCGGTATGCCAGATGATGGGAAGGGTATTGTTGGGAACTGTGTTCCAGAAGATGACCAGACTCTCCGAATCCTCGTACCCGAACCAGAACTTCCTCGGGAAGTTGTACTTCTTTCCCGCCTCTTCGCAGAACAAACGCAACCGCTCCCGTTGGGCCGGGATGGTGAAGGTGCGGCTGGCACTGGATAGACATCGATCCCCCTCGTCGAAACGCGTTCCAGTGCAGAACTTGACCCGCCCGGCAAACTGCCGGATACTCTCTTCGATCCGCCTTGCCCCTTCCTCTAGGGCAGCCACAGCCAGAACCACGACCCGGCACCCGGGGTATGCGCTGAGCAGGCGGGAGACCGGCCTGGGTTCCTTTTCCCACAACGCGCAGAGAGTACCGCCTGTCCCCACGAAATCGTCCGTGAATACAAACGTGGGGGGCGGGTGCAGCGTCAATTGCGGCCATCGACTTGGGGGCCCGGTAAGATCGATGTGTTGGGCAATGCGAAGTCTATTGTAGTTCTTCAGATCGTGCATGACGGCCGGATTGCTTCTGCCAAGAGAGTGCCACAAACAGAACACGACCCGCGTCCCAGGCAAGAGGCCGAGGTTCGCGACGAGTTGGTCCAGTGAGTGCCAGTATTGTCGGGCGGACAGGTAATATCGATCAGCTATGTGACGAATCATGTCTACCACCATAGCGCGCAGCTCTAGTGGGAACTGCGCTTGCCACCGGCGGAATTCCGCCAAGGTGGGCGTGCGCCCATGGTACTCGATCCGGCCAAGCTGGTACTCGATGTCTTGTTCGCGTGCAGTCCGCAGAGTGGCGGCATCAATGGGAGCTGATCCAGGTGTGAGGCTGATTGCCAGACGTAGCAACCGGCTCACCGCGTGCAGATGGTCATCCATCTGGACCACCTCCTGTAGCAAGGGGCTGACATCGGCGCCCAATTCCCTCCCCGGATCCTGGACGAGCAGCATACCTGTCGCAATGCCGCGAAGCTCCGCTTCGCCGTCAGGGGCCAAAACGTCCAGCCGAAGTGGAAACGCTGTAGCAAGGGGGTGTTCCGGCGTCACGATTGCGTCAGGCTCTCGGTCGCGGAGCCCAGCGACCACCAAGACCTCCGGACTCATACGGTACGTGAGCCCGTCAGCCGCGAAGTAGCGTCGGCGGCTGATGGCTTGTTGCAGGACCAATATCAACTGCCGTGGGACAGCATGGAAACGATCGAGGTACAGCAACGTCGGCTCGTCCGTCCCAAACTCTCCTGGTGGTCGTCCGCCACCGACCGCACGTGCGGCTTCGGCGTGGCCACCGAACAACAATTCCTGGAGTTCGGCTGTCGTCCCTTCCATGAGCACGACCGCGAACTCCAAACCCAAAGCGACGGCCAGTTCGCGCGCGACCGCTTTCTTCCCGGACCCCTTTGGTCCAACGATCAGAAGGCTTCGTGGGTCCCCGACGCCGCTTACAACAAGATCGAAGGCGCGGTCGAGGAATTCAGATTGTCGCGGCCCAAGCGTCATGCCGGATGACCTCGCTGTCGATGGCCGGCCCACCCGATGTGGCTACTGCCGAGGTTCTGTGCTAGAAGCCCCAACGAACCGCTTGGGAATGGCCAGCGGGCCATTGAACTCAAACCGCACATAGCATGAAACCACGTCGTGCAGCCTGGGCATAGGGGTAAAGTGGCGGGGGCGCAGTGGGATTGTCAGGCCGAGTTCGTCGGCGTATCCATCGGCGCGCCATTGGCTGATAAACCGGGATACGCGGACATGGGTCGGGCGGGGGTCGTCAGGGCTAGCTGGTTGTCGCCATATGTCCCGCACCGCGGGCGGGGTCAGGTCGCCGCGACGGGCGAGTTCGCGCAACCGACGGAAGCGTCCCTCGCCTTCGGGGAATTTCTCAACTTGGAAACACAAGACGGCCTGGCGGAACCGCTCGACGGGCTGCAAGGCCGGGCCAGCCGCCCGCTCCAGCTGGTCGTGAAGCTCCAGCAACCGATCAAACTCGTACTGCCGAACCGGATGTCGGCGGAGCAAAGCTAGCTGGAGCCTGAGCGATCGTACGCCGAGCTGTGTTACTCGCGCGGCTGAGTCGAGTATGCCAATAGCCCGATCCAGCTGGCCGGTATCACTGGCCTGTTGGGCCACCAACTGAGCCTCGCAGTAGAAACCAAGCTCCGGATCGGCCGAGGCCTTCAATTCACGCAGGTGTCTGGCGACTTGGTCGTGGCCGAGCCACGCCAGGGCGCACGTGCGATCTTTCTGAAGGTCTGCCATAAGTTCCGGATCCGGATCTTGAGCCTGATCGATCAATTCCTCCGCCTCGTCCAGTAGACTCAACGCCCACGCCACATCGTTCACGGCCACATCCGTTGGTCGAACGGCCAGCTGCCCGTCGAAAAGACCAGTGTGGTCAAGCAAGCGATGGCTGAATGCCAGCAGTGCCTCGATATTTCCCGGGAGCATATCGATGGACTTGCGGAACGCCTCCCAGGCGTCGTCCCAGACTTGCTTCGCCATCGTGGGATCGGCGTCATCGAGCAGCCGACCAAGTCGCGAACAGGCTACGCCGAGGGTGTTCCAGAGGTGGCTAGGATGCTCCTCGCGCGGCTGGCGGCGAGGAAGGTCAAGAGCATGCCGCAGGTATCGGATTGCGGTCTGGGTTCGCCGCCGCCGCTCCTCTGCCGGCATGGCTGGGTCATTTCTCGGGTCCGCCGATTGGTAGAGGCAGCGCGCCCAGTGGTGTAGGATTGATCGGCTGTCCATCGCGAGCGCGTTTGGGATACGGTTGAATCCTTCCAGCCTCCATCCCCAATCTGCTCTACTTCGGTCTTGAAATGACGGCGTTAAGACTTGGGTGACTAGACGATCAGCCAACCATCGGTCGGCCGGTCTCCCAGGGACAAGTTGCTCTAGCAACGGCGTTAGTTCGTGAACTGCAGTTGCCGGGTCTGCCAAACCGACACGCCGCCGCAGATACTCCTCGCCAAGCATGGGGTGTCGAAACCGGATGGTGTAGTCGCCGAAGTCCGCCGAATAGTCCTGCCAGTCTACGAGGTCGGCCAACTGCTGAAGAGTTGGCACGAAGGAAGATGAGAACGCGCCACCGGTAATCGGGCGGAGGGCGACCGCGAGCGGGCAGACGATCCGCTGGCTGGACAGGGCGGCTACCCAAAGGAGGAGCTTTCGCAAGCCCTCATCCGTCACCTGATCGTCACGCTCTGCGATCCATTGCCCAAGGGCATTGTGGACAGATTCGGCGTCGCTTCGCCCCAGACCACTGGTCAGGAAAAAACGCAGGGCGACCCAGAACAGGGACTGGGATGCATCAGAACCTGTAGGAGTAGTCCACTTGCTATGCGCTTCGTACGCCAGCCATTCCTCAATTGTGGGAAGGGGATCAATGGGAAGCTTCCACTGACGGACGAGCTTCGTGAACGCTTCCTCACACCACTTGGCTTCATCCTTGGTGCTCTCCGAGCGTAATGGCGGCAGGAAGGACGACTGCTGGCGGTCGCCTGGAACTGCTCGAAGGACCACGACTGGTCGGCCTCTCGCGGCCAGCCCGCCGGCTAGGTGCCGTGCGGTCGGCAGATCGGCCGCTTCCACATCGAGTATTACAGCCAGTGGAGGCATGTTCTCTAGCCCTTGGCCAAGGGCTAGTTCGGTCAGCGCAGTTGCAAACCCCTCCAACACCTCCAAATCGATGTCGGTGACGCCCGGTCGGAGCAGTAAGGTGGGATACCCATCTGCCGCCGCCTGGAAAGCAGCCGCCCGAAGTAAGGTCGTGGCTCCCGAACCCCCGAAACACGGGAGGGTCAGTGTCATTGAACGCCGTTGGGGTCTGGCGTCCTTCTTTCGGTTTGGTTCAGTGTTTTCCAGTGTCTGCAACGCGTCCCGCAGTTCGTACGACAGCGATCTGCCTTGGGCCGCCTTGTACTGACGCGGGACGGGCAGCCCTGCCGCGTATCCGGCCCATGCCTCTGGAGTTCCGCTTAGAAACTCCGTCAGGTCGTCAACGGTGAACGACTTCGGCGGCCGCAAGTTGTCTTCAACGATAAGAACGAACTGTCGGAGAACCTGCTGGATCGCATCTGAGGAGAGGGCCACACCTATCGTCTGCTCCCGCCCAGGAGCCTTCACTCGCACGGTCCATCCGACAGGCTGGTTCGCTGAAGGGATACCGCATTCGGCCAGAGCGGCGAGCAATGATTCGGCCGTCCCCGGCCAGAGGTGCAGCCGGACAGCCGGATTGTCCGGCCTTGATGGCGGCGGTCGGTCGGGAGGATGGACGATCAAGAGATCTACATCCACGACCCGGTTGTCTTCCAGCGCAGGGTAAAGGTGGGCCTGGAGATCCTCTGCCTCCCGCACGCCGAGAACCACAAGCACTCGGTGAGGATACCGTTCTATCCGCTTGGCGAAGTTCAAGGCGATTTGTTGTCGAACCCGCGGCTTCTGCCCCCCATACCTGGCGCCCGGCGCGGCTTGGGTGTCAAGCAACCCAGGGAGGACACAAACCGGCTGGAACTGGTGTTCCGAAAACTCTGCCTCGGAATCCTCTGCCCCCGAAAGCAAGATCGGCCGGCGTGCAGCGTCACCGGCTTCGGCAGCAGTCTGTCGGACCGCCCGCAGGATAGGGCTGTTGGCTCCCTCCAGCCAGATCGCCTCCCAGAAAAGCCTGGAGAACCCCCGGTCACTGTCTGTGAGTGCGGGTCTGTACAGGGAACGAACAGCATCCGGCGGTTGCTTGTAGTCGTGAGGGGACGCCTCTGGGAGTAGATCGTAGGGCTGGCATACCCACAACAACCCCTGACGGTCGCGTAGCCGCCGCACGATCGAAGGGTCAAGCGATGCAGTTGACATGGTTCGCTATCCCGATGGCGCGCTTTTGCGGTTTTCAGCTGGCTTCAGCCGGCGCAGTGAACGAGTGGATACCAGACGACCAGGTTCACTGCTTCAGATTAGTATAGGAAAGCGAAGTAGCGCAGGCGCAGGCATCACCTTCTGATCGATCGACCACGCCCGAGTTGGCAGTCTCATGCTGCCTCGCACATCACCGCGCAGATCAGGGGTCTCGCCGACCACCGATCATCAGGGGACTGCTGGTCAGATGAGAGGGATTCTTCAGGCCCCCCGGGACCCGTCAAACGCACGCGGTAAGGCGCGGCACAGGTTCTCAGCCACATGCCGCCTTTTTGCGCGCTCCCCAGCAGGCTTGCTCGGCTACCAAAACAGGCGCGTCGGCGCCCTCCGCGGCGCGCGGCCGCAACCGACGGCGCCGCCAGATCGGGACCCGTCCTTGAGCCACCGCACCACCTTGTAAGAAACTGCACCTCTGCGCCGTCGCACCAGCCGAAGTGAGCTTGCTTCCTCAAGAACGCCGTGGGCCACGATTCTTACGACGCCGCTGACCTACGGCGACCAATCCATCGTTCAGCGCCCGCTTCCACCCCACCCCGACGGCCACGACGCCCACGGCCTGGCTTGACCGAGGGACCCAACTGGTAACGTTGCCAGTTGCCGAACCACCTCTACCCCACGCGACACGTAGCGCACGCGCGAGCCGGGGACCCAATTCACTCCCGCGGTGAACGGGCTTCCCCCCGTAGCACGAACGAGGGACCCGCGCTCGACGCGAGGGAACCGGCAAGCAATTCACTCGTCTCGCCGGACGCTACCTAAGCCTCCCCGGGACCCGCGGCGAAGCCCGGGGGGTCTGGTTCAGATTCTGGCCGCTGCTGCATGTCAAATCGCCGAAAACACCTGTTTTTCCAGGGTTTTCCGGGGGCACAAAGGGAGACGCTTTGACTTTCTACCTCTCAACGGTATATTCTGGCCTGATCGAAACGGGAGTGAGAGAGGACAGAAAGAGGGATCAAACAGCGGTGAAACAGGGGGCGAACAGGGCGGGCGGAGCGCTCCGGCAACCCCACAAACGCGGCCGGCCCGATGCACGAACACCGGGCCGGCCAGAACAAGGGAGGGTAGTCCCATGTCCGAAGCGAGGTTATTGGACGGCGTTCCGGCCGTCAACGGCACGGCGAAGCGGCCGGCCCGGAAGGCGAAGGCGGAGAGCAAGCCGCGCAGCTCGGCGCGCCGCACCATGCGGGCCGCGAAGCGCCTTGCGGCCGTCTGCGGGTCGGTCGCGACCGCGGTACTCGCCCTGTCGGTCGTTCACTGCACGCAAGCCATTGCCGGCCTGACCGGGTCGCACTGGCTCCTGTCTGCGCTCCTGGCAATCGGCATCGACGCGGGAATGGTCGTGTCCGAAGTGGCCGAAGTGGCGTCGCACGGCACCAGCGCTGAGCACACGGTCGGGCGCTGGGCGCGCGGCTACACCATCGCGGCCATTGTGCTGAGCATGGCGCTGAACGCCTACGCCTTCGGGCAACACGCAACCGGCGCGCTCGCCTGCGCGGCCGCCGCGCTCGGCATCATCATCCCCGGGCTCGTGTACGGCCTGGGGCGCGTCGCTGCTCATCTCTGGCGGGCGGGCGAGTAGCTCCCGTGCGGGCCGGCCCCTCACTGTCCGGGCCGGCCCGTCCTTTCGCCCCTGTTCTCGCCCCGTTTCGCCCCTGTTCGCACGGTCTTTCGGAGGGTTCGACCATGCCAGCTTTCGGCTACGCGCCCGATGACATGCGGCAATGGGACCGCACGGGCATTGACCCGCACGCGGTTCCGGTCGCGCGGGAAGTGCAACTGCCGGACTACCCGGTAACGCACACGGTCTACGCATTCGAGCGCCGCGGCGCCAACTCCGGCCGCAAGGGCGGGGTGTCACGCGGGGCGCTCACCCTGGCAATCGCGGTCTACCATCGCCCTGGCTTACCTCCCGGGCGCGTCACCGATCTTGTCACGATGATGCGCTTGGCGGACATGCTGAGTGATCGGCACGCGCTGCCGGTCAACCCGGAGCGCCGCTACGGTCCGCGCGGCCGCCGTTGCCCGGTTGGGAGGGAGCGCGTCGAGCGGTCCGGCGCTCCGATCGGCCATGCGGCTACAGAAGCGAACGCGGCAAGCGGCCAGTAGGCCGGCGGGCCGCGCCCCCTCACGGTCCGGGGCGCGGCCCACTTTCGCCCCTGTTTCCGGCCCGTTTGGGCCATGTCAACGCGGGCCGGCGCGCCGTTAACGCGCCGGCCCCATTCAACCCCTGTTTAGGAGGGATCGAACGTGAGCAGTCTATTCCACAAGCCGCTGACGGAGAAGTATCGGCCCGCGACATGGGCGGACGTCGTCGGTCAGCAGAAGACCGTCGAACGCGTCCGGCAGCTCGCCCAGCGCGGCGGGCTGACGGGCCGCGCCTACTTCCTCACCGGACAGAGCGGGACCGGCAAAACCACGATAGCCCGCCTCATCGCGCAGGAAGTGGCGGGGGAATGGGACATCGAGGAAATCGACGCGGGCGCGCTGACCGTGGCTTCCCTGCGCGACCTGGAGCGCAACCTGTCCTTCCGCGGCATGGGCGAGAAGGGCGGGCGCGCCGTCATCGTCAACGAAGCGCACGGGCTCCGCAAGGATGTCATCCGCGCCCTTCTGGTCGCGCTGGAGCGCATCCCCGCTCATGCGCTGTGGGTCTTCACGTCCACCGTGGAAGGCACGGAATCGCTCTTCGAGGATTACGACGACGCTTCCCCCCTCCTGTCCCGCTGCCTGCGCCTCGACCTGGCGCGGCGCGACCTGGCGAAAGCCTTCGCCCAGCGCTGCAAGGACATCGCGGAGCGCGAGGGGTTGGACGGCCGGCCCCTGGAAGCCTACGTCCGGCTGATCCAGAAGCATCGCCAGAACCTCCGCGCCGCGCTCCAAGAAATCGAGTCGGGCGCGATGCTGTCGAGCGATTCGTGACACCTACAACCGCGGGCCGGCCCGTTGCCGGCCCGCGCTTCACCTACACCCGATGAAGTGGGCCAGCGCGTGGATCAGACGCGCCGGCCCGCGGCAAAGGAGGGATCACTCCCATGCCAGCGCAGATGGTACGCAACCTGCTCCAGCAGGGCAATACCAAACTCGGAGAGGGAATCTACACGTTCTCCCTCCCCGCGGTCGCAACCTGTCCAGGGGCTTCACCGGCCTGTCGGCGCGAGTGTTACGCGCTCCGCGGCCGCTTCATCTTCCTGCGCCGCGCTTACCAGCGCTACCTCGCGGAGAGCAAGGAGGAAGGCTTCGCGGCGCGGATGATCGGCGAGATTCGCCGGCGCTGGGCCGGCTGCGTCCGCATCCACGTTTCGGGGGACTACTACTCCGCGGAATACGTCCGCAAGTGGGTCGCGATTGCGCGGGCTTGCCCTTCAACGCGCTTCTTCGCCTACACGCGCTCATGGCGCAACGCCGACATCGCCGAAGCGCTCGCCGAGTTGTCAAAGCTGGGGAACGTCCGGCTCTGGTACTCGTGCGACCATGACACGGGCATTCCGGCCCGCGTCCCCCGGCGCGTCAAGTTGGCCTGGATGCAAACCAGCGCGGATGACTTCCCGCCCCGCGCCGATCTCGTCTTCCGCGTTCACCGGCTCCGGAAGACGGTCGCCAAGCGCGTTGCCCTGACGATGGTTTGCCCTGTCGAGAACGGCGCGACCGGGCATCGCACGGACTGCGGGCGCTGCCGGCTGTGCATCAACTGACAACACAACCCCGCCCCCGGATCGTCCGGGGGCGCCCTTTCGCCCCGACCCATGAGGGAGACCGAAACTATGTGGCACAAGCGGCGCGTCTGGACGGTTGCCGACGTGGCGACCGCGGGAGAGCTGGCCGAGAAGCTGACCGCTCACGACTGGTGCGGCTGCCAGGGATTCCGCCTCGGCGGCTACCTGTTCCTCAACGACAGCACCAGCGCGGACGGCGCGCAGGAGTACGCCGTCTGCAAGGCAGACGGAACGCAGATCGAAAGCATCACGTTCGGCTGGATGCACTACGGCCTGAAGTACGGCGAGACCGCGGCCGGGAAGGCGCTGGCCTACATCAACGCCGCCCTGGCTGGCGAGTACGACACCGAGGATTACGGCCGGATCGACCTGGCCCGCGTCGAGACACCCCAAACGCACGGCCGCTGCGGGCTGTGCGCCTGACTTTTCACCCGCCCCCGGCCCCGCGCCGGGGGCGCCCTTTCGCCCCGGAGGAATGACACGATGACTCAAGCTGTGATTTACGCGCGGTTCTCGCCCCGACCGGACGCGGAGGACTGCGATAGCGTCGAGAAGCAACTGGACCGCTGCCGCGCCTACTGCAAGGCGCACGGGTACGACGTGATAGCGGAGAAGGACGACGAGGACATGAGCGGCGGCCGCATGGACAACCGGCCCGGCTTGCAAGCGGCAATCGAGCTGGCGTGCAAGCACAAGGCCGTGCTGGTCGTCTACAAGCTGGACCGGCTGGCGCGGAACACGCGGGACGCGCTGGACGTGCTAGAGCGGCTCCAGAAGTCGAAAGCCGACCTGGCTTCCCTGGTCGAGCAGATCAACTCGCGGAGCCCGATGGGCAAGTTCTTCTTCACCCAGCTCGCAGCCTTCGCGGAGCTGGAGCGCGAGCAGATCCGGGCGCGGACCAGCGCCGCCATGCGCGGCTACCAGCAGGCCGGCCGGCGGATGACGCGCGCCGACCGTTGCCCCTTCGGACAGCAAGCCGACCCGTTCGACCCGTCGCGCCTTATCGACCATCCCGAGGAGCTGGCCGCGCTGGAGCGCATTCGCCTGCTGCGGGCCGATGGCGAGGGCGCGAAGTCCATCACGGCGGCGCTCAACGCCGAGGGATTTCCCTGCCGCGGCGAGCGCTGGCACCTGACCACGGTAAGGCGGCTCCTGGCGCGGCAGGACGTGAAAGCGCCGACCGCATGACGCCCGCCGGTCGCCTGGCGGGCTCGAAGGCCAGCGGGGCGGCTCCCGGCTCGCTGGCCCGGTCGCACCCTGACAGGGATCAGCACCGGCTTGCTGATCCCTGCCCCTTTCTCCGTCGCTGGCGTTTATCGCGTCGCTGTGCCTCTCCGTGCCACCCTCAGCCCTTCCCCCTCCTTCTCGATCCTGCGCTCGCCAGATGCGCCCCTGGACGTCCTACGGGGCATTCTCGGGCGCCTCCCCCTTCGGTTGCAGGCCGAGCAGCATCGCAGCGAGCCGAGCCCGGTCCGCGGCGGACAGCCCCAGCAGGGCAGCGGCGAGGGGCGCCAGCGGGTCGGCGTGCTCGGGTTTCGCCTCGCTGGTGCAACCGTTGGTGCAACGGGACGGCGCCCCCGTCGTAACTCCTTTGTCTGTCTCACTTGCGTCTGACGACCCCTTGCTCGACACGCTGGGGGTCACAGGTTCAAGTCCTGTAGCGCCCACTTTCGCAAGTCCAAGGCCGAGCAGTAGTTACACACCTTCCGACGTTCGGAAGTGCGGCATCGAAACCCGAAAGAATGCGGAACTGTTCCGCAAAAGGGGTTTTGCATGGCACGCACTCCGAAGGGTACGCCACCTTCATATCCCAACAAGCCGCACAAGGGGCAGGCCCGGATCACCGTCCGCCTGATCGACGGGCGGCGGCACGACCTCCTCCTGGGGCCGTTCGGCAGTCCCGAAAGCCGGGCCGAGTACCGGCGAGTCCTGACGGAACTGGAGGCCGGTGGCGGTCGCTACCCGCTGAACGGGCAGGAGGCTGCCGCCAGCGGGCTGACGGTCAATGAACTGTGCCTCCGCTTCTGGAGGCACGCCGAAAGCCACTACCGGCTGGCGGACGGGTCGCCTTCCCGTGAACTGGATCACTACCAGTCCACCCAGGCGGTGCTGGTGGACCTGTACGGCAACACGCTGGCAGCCGAGTTCGGCCCCTTGAAGCTCAAGGCCGTCCGGCAGAAGATGGTTGCCACCTGCCGCTACCTTGTCCGCTTTGCGGACGACTCGCAGACGTGGGACAGGTGGGTGGGCAGGGTCAACGCAGACTTTGACGGTCGCTCAAACGGGCATTGGGGCAGTAAGCAGCGTAAATCATTACGCCTCTGGACGTTACAGCAAGGCCTGGCGGTTTTCATCATCTATAGCC
>Ga0116219_10001403_pt1 | contig 22387 bp, 11 predicted proteins | sample Sb_taG_4_FD_91019 | JGI IMG/M metagenome (GOLD analysis project Ga0116219, IMG submission 91019) | Peat soil microbial communities from Weissenstadt, Germany - Sb_50d_6_BS metaG | ecosystem: Environmental > Terrestrial > Soil > Wetlands > Peat | place: Germany: Weissenstadt | collected 2010-09-21
GATGAGCCGCGCTTTCAGCGGCTCCCTCCAAGTTCCACATCACTTCACGAGCGCTGCCCCGGCAACAAAATGGCCGCCGGCCCGCTCGAAATCCGCGCTAGAATGTGCGAAACTCGAACTAAGCCCGTTGGGCCGGATAGAAAGCGGCGCTGTCGTTTTTTGCTCCCGTTCTGCAAGAACTTTCCTTATCATCGCAAAGGGGGGCAGCTGGTCCCTGGAGTCTTCAAGCCCTTTGCGCGGGGATCGGGAAGCAGGTATCGATGAAGATCGTTCTGGCCATTGAAGGGATGGACGGATCGGGCAAGTCCTCACTGGCCCGGTTCATTCAAAGCCTCTGCGAGCAGCACCAGTGCCGCTGCACGGCGATCGGCCGCCGGAGTTGCACAATCAGTCCCGCGGTTGTCAAGCTCACCGAGATTCTCCGCGAGGAAGTACGCAACCTGACACCTCAAGCCGACATCTTCGTGCGCCTGGCCCGCGAGTACCAGCGCGCCCACCTTGCCGCTTCGGCGCCGCGCGGCGTCGTGGTCCTCGATCGGTTCGTGCTAACGATACTCTCCTTGATCCGCATTCACGGTCAGGATGCCGAGTTGCTTACCCCCCTGCTCCGAGAGATCACCATGCGGGCCAATCTGCATGCCACCATCTTTGTGCAATGCCCTTTCGAGACCGCTACCAGTCGGGTGAAGGAGCGCAGGCAGCGGCTACCCTCAGGAAGCAAGAGTGAAATCCTGCTGCGGCGAGTCGCAGGCTACCTGGAAGAGGAATTCCACCGTGGCGCCCTTACGGGCCAGCAATGGCTTGTCGACAATTCCAAGACCCTGTCCGACGGAGAAGATCAGGTGGCGGCCTATTTGCTGCCGTACCTGGTGAAAGATTGAGCGCGCCCTGTAAGCTCGCCTGGCGAAACAAGATCTTCAAATCCAGCCAGTTGCTTAGCTAAATGACCGTGTGCAAATCGGCTCACACCTAGCCCGAAGCGTTAGCGAGGTCCTCGCTGACGCTTCGGGCTAGTATCAGCGGAATCGTGCACGATGAGGTAAAATTTCTCGCCTGAGAAGCGATTTATTGAATTTCTGGTCTTGACCCGTGCCGCCTCTCAAGTTATGGTCCCGCCGCTTTCAGCCCCTAACTTTAGCGAAACCGAACCAGGCGGGTTTCCGGTCGCCGCCTTGAGGGGGGCGTTCGGACGTAAAGCCGTGCCGGATGCATGACAGGGCATCGGGCCGTGGAATTTGGGAGAACCGGCGTCCAAGGCCGGCTGGGGGGTCGGACGGGGAAAGGAGGCCAGGGTGGCTAGGGCATCGATAGTGGCATGGATGGGTGTTGTGGTGGTGACAGCGCTGGCGCCCATTGGGGTCAGCGCGCAGGTTTCGGCACCGACCGGTTCGCCCGGGGCGGCCGATGATTCGCAAGCCAGGCCGTCCCGCGTCCATGTTGCGTTCCACTCGGCGATAGACAGCTATCGGCGCGGCGACTACGAACTTGCGGCGATCTATTTCCAGCAGGCGCAAGCCGGCCAGGAGGATGTGACGCCTGCGGAACGCAAGGAGATGACCAGCTGGCTTCAGCTCAACAGCACGGCGCTGCAAGCCCGGCGCGACGGTGCAAACCAGCTCCGCCAGGCCGAACAGGCGTTCCGCCAAGGCCGCACGCAGGATGCCGTCAACCTCCTGAAGGGCGTTTCCAGGAATCAGCAGTTCCTGGCTGGCGCCGACAAGCAACGCCTCCAGGTGCTCAACGAGCAGTTGCAGCCGCTCAATGCCGGCAGCACTGCCAAGGCGGCTACCGGCGACGCGGCCATTTTGACGCAGGCCCGCACGAAACTGAAGCAAGCGCGTCTCTTGCTGTCGCGTGGCGACTTGGTGCCGGCCCAGGCATTGGCCATGGAGGCCGATCGGCTGGGGGCCACCTACACTCCCGGCGAAGACACCCCCCAGAAGCTGCTCAATGATATCAAGGCGCGCCAGGCTGTGGCCAAGACGACCGATCCGAATCGCCTGCTGGAGGCCGCCCGGACCGCTCTCAAACGGGGCGATCTCGACGAGGCCCAACGCCTGGCCATGGAAGCGGACAAGTATCGCTCGTTCTGGAGTTCGATGCAGATCTGGAGCGACAGCCCCTCCAAGGTGCTGAAGGACATTCAAACGGCGCGCGTAAATGCAAACGTCCACAGCAGCGCCACCGTGAAGGTAGACGCCTACAAGCCGTCTGCCGATGGGACAACGTCCACGACGCCTGACCATTCCCAGTCGCCCGGCGACAATACGGCCATCGCACGCCAGTTGCTCAAGGAAGCTCACAAGGCTCTGGATGCCGGCGACGTGGCCCGCGCCAAGCAGCTGACCGAACGAGCCCGCGGCTTGAAGCCGCAGTTGAACTGGTGGGAAGACACGCCCGATAAACTGCTGGCCGAGATTCGCCGCGTTGAAGGCAGCAAGCAGACCACGAAGCCCAAGGATAGCGTCGCGGTGGACAACAACCCGCCCGATGCGCGCCTTCTTCTGAAGCAAGCCCGCGAGCTGTATGAAGCCGGGAAGCTCGACGAAGCCGAGAAGCTGGCCATGCGCGCCGCTGCCGTGAAGTCGGTGACCTGGGGTCTTTTCGAAGGTTCTCCTGACAAACTCCTGACGGACATTCACAAGGCCCGCGTCAAACGGGACCAGGAAGAATCTGTTCGCGTGCTGGAGGAAGCACGGAAACTGTACGCTCAGGGCAAACTGAAAGAAGCCGAAGCGCTCGCTCATCGGGCGGAGCGGCTGCACGGTCCCTATAGCCTGTGGGATCTGAGCGACCGTCCGCAGAAACTCATTGCCGAGATCGATGCCGCCAAGGCAAAGAGCCGTGAGGCCAAGCTGCCTCCTCTGCCCGCTGACCTAGCGAAGAAGAACGCGGAGAAGCCGGCCGACAGCGCGGGCGTTCTGGCAGTGTCCAAGAACAATGTCATGCCGCCTCCGGTTTGGCCGAACAACGCCCAATCGAAAACTGATGATACTCCGGTCGCTACCGCGAGCGCAGCGTTGCCGATCATGCCTCCTACCATGCCTTCGCTGGCCAACGGCAGCAAGGAACAGGCCCGGCTGCTCTTGCTCCAGGCCCGGCAGTGCCAGAAGGAAGGCCGTCTGCTCGAAGCCCGGCAGAAGGCCCTGGAAGCTCAACGGGTGGGCGCTACCTTCGGATCCAACGAAGACACTCCGGAACTGGCCTTGCTGGCAGTTTCTGCCCTTTGCCAGAAACGGATCGACACTCTCGTTCAGCAAGCGACCGAATATGCCACGACTTTGGATCGAGATCCCAGTCGTTGCCAGCGCGCCGAAGCCAACCTGATGCAAGCTCGGCAGTTGGCAATGGCATGCGGCTTCGATACGCAGGCGGTCGACATGAAACTGAGCTGGGTGCACCAGATGCAAGCGAAGAACTCTGCTGGATCGACGTTCGCGCAAGCCCCGGCGCTCCCAAGTCTGTCGCAGTCGATCGCTGCACCGGGCATGGCATCGCAGCAACAGCAGGGTCAGAAGCTTCTGAACGATTCGCGTATGGAACTCCGGGCCGGCCAAACGTCGAACGCACGCCGGCTGGCGGAAGAAGCCTTCAGTCCTCAGTTCGGCGTCCAGAACGAAGCTACTCAGCTCCTGCGCTCGATCGATGCCGAGGAGTACAACCAGAAGATCCTGGCAGCGGATCACGCTTTCGATGCCGGCCAGGCAGCTTTCCAGCGGCGTGAATACAACCAGGCTGGCACGATGTTCCGCACGATTGATCCTCATCTCCTGAGCACGGACAAACAGGCCAGGCTTAAGGAGTACATGCTCACGCCGGAGTTGCAGCCGAGCGCGATTGCCCAGGTCGGCATGAGATCGACTAGCTGGGAAACCGACAACACGCACACAAGGAACCAGAGCAGCGATCCGGTGGGGACGCGCACGGCGACCGACGCGGACTTCGCGCAGCAGGTCAAGGCCATGCAAGAGGTCAGGTTCCAGAAGCTGCGTGAGGACGGCCTGCAGGTCCAGAGCGAAGCCACCAAGCTCTTCCAGGCCGGCCAGACCGATCGTGCCCTGGAAATCCTGGGTGATTACCGGGCGACTCTGACCGACGGCGGCATCGACTCCGAACACGTGGCCATCCTGCGCCGGCAGGTGGATGCGCGCATCGCCCAGTACCGGACGCTCAAGGCTCAGCGCGACCTCGAGAGCATGCAGGCCAATGCCGCGCATGCCGGCGACCTGAGTCGGTCGAAGCTTGCCCAGCAGGAAGAAGAGAAAAAGAAAGAGATCAGCAAGCTGATGGTGGAATTCAAGACCTTGTTCAAAGAGGCCAAATATGAACAGGCCGAGGTCGTGGCCATGCGTGCCAAGGAGCTGGACCCGGATGATCCGGGCATCGGCGCCGCCGTCTACACGGCACGCATGCAGAGGAACCTCACGCAGTACAACACGAACAAGCAGCGTAGAGAGGACATGTTTGTCAACGAGCTCAACGAGGCTGAGAATCCTGGTCAACTCACCAGCGCCGACCATCCGCTGGTTATCGATCCGAAGAGAATGGAGATCGCCAACAAGCGCAAACCATTCGATTTCACGAGTCTCAACAAGCCCAAGAGCGAGCGGGAGAGTGAGATTTATCGGAAGCTCGACATGCCGATCACGCCCATGGATTTCAAGGATACGCCTCTGCGGACGATTCTCGACGATCTGGGAGGCTGGACCGGGATCAACATCGTTGCCGACGAGCCCGCGCTGATCGAAAACGGCATCGGCCTGGACAAGCCGATGACGATGAAGCTGGAAAATATCGCGCTGAAATCCGCGCTCAATCTCCTGCTTCACCAGGCGCACCTGACGTACGTCGTCAAGGATGAGGTGCTCAACGTTACCACCGAAGAGCACGCCCGCGGCAAATTGGTGAACCAGATCCACCCAGTGCTGGACCTGGTCATCCCTGTCGATGACTCGGAGCCGAACTTCGATCCGCTCAAAGCAGCGATGGTTCAAGGGGCGACGCCCGGCTCCAACGTGAAGTTCAATGCCGCGACGCCCTACCAGGGCATGAACTCGCTGCCCGGCGGCCAGACCGTAAGTCAGAACCAGACCATGAACAGCACGGCCGGCATGGCAAGTTCGGGCAATGGGCTGACTGTCACCAAGCAAAATGCGAAGGGAACTATCGAAGAGGTCCTGATCCGGCTGATCGAGAACACGATTCAGCCTCAGAGCTGGGCCAGCTTGGGTGGTCAGGGCACGATCATGTTCTACCCCATGGGCATGGCTCTGGTCATCAACCAGACGCCGGACATCCAGGAACAGGTCGCGGAGCTGCTGCAGGCGCTCAGGCGGCTGCAGGACCAGGAAGTCTCGGTCGAGGTCCGCTTCATCACGCTGGCCGAATCGTTCTACGAACGGATCGGCGTGGACTTCAACATCAACATTCGCAATAACCAGAGCAAGTACGCTTCACAGCTCGTATCGCAGCAGTTCCAACCCTTCGGGGCCATCAACGCCTTTTCGCCGAGCAACTTCATCACCGGCTTGACGCAAGCCGGAGCGACCGGAAACTCGTCGTCGCCAGGTCTCGCCTTTACGCAGGACCTGGGAATCCCGATCAACAATTCGAGCTTCAACATGGCGGTCCCGCCGTTCGGTGCCTATCCGAACATTCCGGGAGGCAACGGCGGCATTTCGCTCGGCCTTGCCTTCTTGAGCGACATCGAAGTCTACATGTTCATGGAAGCCGCCCAGGGCGACCAGCGAACCAACGTCATGCAAGCGCCCAAGCTGACGCTGTTCAACGGTCAGACGTCGACCCTGACCGTCACCGATCAGCAGTTCTTTGTGACCAGCGTTGCCGCCGTGCAGGTCGGCGGCCAGGTGGTCTTCATACCCGCCAATACGCCGCTGCCCACGGCTGGCGTGAACTTCGCGATCAGCGCCGTCATCTCGGCCGACCGTCGCTTTGTCCGCATGAGCTTGCCGCTCAACCTGACCAACATTGCCTCGGCCAACGTCCAGCTCTTCCCGATCACGACGTTCATTACGCCGATTCTGGAAGGCGGTGCGGTAGGCCAGCCGGTTCCGTTCACGCAGTTCTTGCAGCAGCCGGCCTTCAGCACCATCACCGTAAGTACCACCGTCAACGTTCCGGACGGCGGCACCGTGGTGCTGGGTGGTTTGAAGCGCCTGTCGGAAGGCCGCAACGAGTTTGGACCGCCCATCTTGAGCAAGATCCCGTATCTCGATCGGCTCTTCAAGAACGTCGGTTACGGCCGCGAGACCGAGAGCCTCATGATCATGGTCACGCCCCGGATCATCATCAATGAGGAAGAAGAGCGGCGCCAGGTGCCCGGCCTCGAGGCGTCCCAGGGTGGTCAGTGAGCCGCCCGCAGGCAGCCTGCTGACACATTGACAAGCTGATAGAACGATTCAGGGGGAAGGAGCTTGGTTTCTTCCCCCTCTTTCGTTTTTTGGCCCTGCTGTTCCTTTACTGGGTGCATTCCCGTTTCGGTTGGTTCGTTTTTCGTTTAACCGCGAGCCAGCGGCGAGCGCGTGAACAGACAGGATCCGGTCCCCTTCTGTTGACGCGCTCCCCTCCGGGTCGCGGTTTTTTGGCCCTGCTGTTCTTTTACTGGGTGCATTCCCGTTTCGGTTGGTTCGTTTTTCGTTTAACCACGAGCCAGCGGCGAGCGCGTGAACAGACAGGATCCGGTCCCCTTCTGTTGACGCGCTCCCCTCCGGGTCGCGGTTAAACGATTTTTCGGACACTACAGAAACGAGAATGCACTCTCTTTTTACACTCCCTGTTGCTGTGCAGATCGGTTACTGTTGAGTCGTCGCCATGACGGCGACTGCCTCATGTCCTCGGGCCTTGCTCCCCCCGCGGACTTTCAAATAATGCGAGCGGCAGCGCTTGTTCTCCCCTCGCCCCGGTACTCCGAGGCGAGGGGTCGGGGGTGAGGGGTCTTGGCCGGGGATCGTTCGTCCCCCTCCCCCCCGACCCCTCTCGCCTGAAGCGGGGGCGAGGGGAGATTATTACCTGCCCCTCGCCCAAGAGCCTACCCCGCCGCGGGGAGGGCAGGAAGAATCCCATGCTCCGCATCATGGCCCTCTTAGCGGGTCCGATCTTTGCCAAGGAAATGGTGGAGCTGGCCCGGCGCAAGCGCTACTACTTCAACCGCGTGCTCTACGGTCTGGTACTGCTTTTCGCGCTGTTCATTGTCTACGAAAGCTTCAGCTGGCGGCTCGCGATGGGAAGGGCGTCCATCCGCATGATGGCGGAGATAGCCCACAGCCTGTTTATGGCCGTCGCCAACGTGCAGTATTGGGCGGTTTACCTCCTTTGTCCTTTATTCCTGGCCGGTGTGATCTGCAGCGAGCGCGAGGAACGGACCCTGGAGCTGCTGTTCACAACCAGGCTGACAGATCGCGAGATCGTACTGGGCAAACTCGGCAGCAGGATCGCGGTATTCTCCCTGCTCATTCTGTGTGGTCTCCCCGTCATGAGTCTGGTCATGTTTTTCGGCGGAATCGACCCGAACGCGCTGTGGCGCATGCTGGCGGTCACGCTACTGGCGATTCTCTACACCAGCGCCCACGCTATTTATTTCTCTGCAGTCACGAAGGGCGCTATGGGTGCTGTGGTTCGAACCTATTGGTGGATGGCACTCTGGCTATTTGGCGTGCCGTTGTTGGCCATGATCCCCCTGGCGACCATACGGTCGACATGGGCGATATACCAAGTAATGACGGGGATACTGTTCCTCAATCCGATAGGCCCCTACATAGTCGTGATCGTTCCGGACGCTTATACAGCCGTAGAGAAAAACCTGGGCCCTTGGTTTTTTCCCTTCACATTTGTGGCGCCCACGTCGTGGTCATTGTTTCTCATCTGGCGGGCCGTGCGCCGTGTGCGTCTGGACCCTACCATTCTCGGCTTGCTGGTCGAGAAGAGTTCCATGTTCTCGGGCGTGCGCGCCCTCCGTCGACAGTGGAAAGAGTGGCGGGCGGCCCGGCGGCGGGCCAAGGCCGAGAGGATCTGGTACGTACTGAGGGTGGTAAACCCTTTGTGGCTGCGTTCTCGGATCGCCAGGGTGTACGATCGCGAGGGGGTGGTCGGCCGCATTCAATTTGCGGCGTGGCTCGTTGCTGGTTTCTTCATTCTCGTACTCGCAGTCTTCCAGACCCGTGAACTAGGGCGGAGAGGCTGCGCCACCACCTTCCTGGTGCCTACATGGATTGTGGTGGCAGTACTGGTGGCAATCGTATCAGGCAGCAGCCTGGTGGGAGACCGGCGTCGCGGCTTCCTCGATCTGGTCTTGTTGACGCCTCTCACACCAAGCGAGATCGTGCACGGGACCTTCTTCTCGATCTGGGAGCATTTGCGCCGCATTTACTGGCTGCCCTGGGCGATCGGTATTTTCTTCTGTTTGACGGGTTCGACTTACTTGCCGGGCCTCCTGGCATCTATGTTGACGGCTACTCTTTTTGGGGCCGTACTCATCCTGCACGGCATCGCCTGTTCGTTGACCGCCAAAACCGCTCCCGGCGCCCTGGTGCCCACATTCGCGCTGCCGCTACTCATGATCGTGGGTCTTATGTTCCTTCTCCCGATTTTCAGGGGAGCGGCGCGCCCTGCCCTCTGGGTGCTGGCTCCTCTCGCACTTGGCGGCTGCTGGTTCTGGGTTCGCCGCCGCACAACGCCGGCGGCTGTGGGCTGCTTTTTTGTCGCCGTCCACCTCATGCTCATTACACTGGCAACGTGCTGGGTCGGGTCCTCCAACCGCGAGTTGCCGATTTTGGCGATCAATCCCGGCTTCTTGACCGTGATCGCGCTCGATGCCTCTAGCCCATCTTGGTTTCTCCAGGACGCGGCCCACTCCCCGGGCATCTATCTTTGTTACTGGGGGGCACTGGTCGTTAATTTCATCTGGGCGCGCTGGTGGTTGGTTCGCCACTTCGAACGGCTGGTGGAGCGGCCCCGTCGCGCCGCAAAACAAACGCTTGCCTCTGCTGAGCAGTTTTTCCCTGCAGCCCGGCAGCCAGCGTCGCGTTCGCCTCTCGTCCAGTGAATTCTGTTGAGCCCGCCCCCCTTGGGGAAGCGGCTAGCTCTGTGGAGGACTTGGTCGTGGGGCGTCCGCCTACTACCAGCCGTTCCAAACCATGCGATAGCAGCTGCCGGAATTTTAAAGGAGATTTTAGTTGACAAATGCCTGGCGCTCAGGCAGACTCCAAGCGTAAGCACCCGGAACTGCGAGGAGGATCGCGGACCGGGTATTTTTTTTGCCCCTGCACTCGCGCACGAGGCAATCTGGAAAACCGTGGCAAGGAGGCTGGCCATGCTCTTGCGGCGCAAGCAAAGCGGCGTTCTCTACCGGGCACGTTTAAATCCCAGGTTCCGAATCGGTGATCTCCAGGATCCATTGCTGGAAGTTTATCGGCGCCGGCACTGGGTCGGCTTATTGCCCTCGCAGATGGCCCATCGTTTCGAGATCCTGGCCGCGAGTTCCCGCGAAACGAATCAGCTCGCATTATTGACCGAATATCCGTTGCGCTACGCTCGCGATTTTCGATTTCGCCAAAGGCGCGCGCCCTGCCAAGGCATCGGCTTGCAGTAGGCCGCATGCAGCCTGCTATATCACCGTGCCTGATTCGGCAGCGGCGTAGGACAGATTTCCCAATCTGTCCGGTCAGGTTGGAAACCCGACCTACTGCCGAATCCGGCACGGTCATTTACCACCAAACGGGATTTCAGCGTTCGCGCGTCCCATGCTTCACACGTTGCATCCCAAAAACCATTTGATGCTAGAATACCCACAGGAATCGGGGACCATTTCGTTCACCACTCGGCAGGAGTCATGACGTGACCGCCACCGCTATCCCGCAGAGGAATTTGACCGAGGCCCAGCAGCGCGAATACCACGAGAGGGGCTTCATTGTGGTGCGGGGCGTGCTGAATGCCGAGCAGGTGGCGACGTACCGGGCGCGGGCCCGGGCGTTTGCACTGGGAGACCTGCCGCCCGGCTCCGAGAAAATGGTGGTGAAAGAGGTTCGTGTCGCCAAGGGTTTGATCAAGCCCGAAGATCCGGAAAAAGGCATTTGGAAATACATGAATCCGGACCGGTACGACCCGCTCTTTGCGGCTTATCCGTCTCAGCCGGGTCTGCTCGACGTGGTCGAGGGGCTTCTTGGTCCGGATATCAAGGCATTTCTGGTCATGTTCATTTACAAGCCGCCGTCGCTCGACTTCGTGCATCCGTACCATCAAGACGCGTATTACTTTCCTTTCGAGCCGCATGACTTATGCCTGGGGACCTGGCTTGCCCTTGATCCCACGGACGCAGGCAACGGCACGCTCTCGGTGATTGCGGGCTCCCATCGCTGGCCCATCCTGCCGCACGCGCAGCCTAAAGGCGACAGCGTCAACTACGGCGTCTTTGGCGTGGAAGGATACGATGATCGAGAGGACGAAGTCGTACTGGAACTGGAGCCGGGCGACGCTGTCTTCTTTCACTCGCGACTGCTTCACAAGACGGGCTCGAACCTGAGCGAGCGCTCGCGGCGCGTGCTCACGGTTCACTACGCCAGCTCACACTGCCGGCCGACCGGCGAACATCACAAGGCCATCGCCTTCCACCTCGTGCGCGGGCAGAGCTTCGAAGGCTGCATCTAAATCAACGTGCCCGAATTAGCGGCAGGAGATTGAACTTGGGTGCCATGCTTTCGTGGCCCAAGCCGGGACCGAACCCATCCATGCTTATCTGCCGGGGCCACGAAAGCATGTCATGCCCCAACGCAAGGGGGCCATTCGCCGACTGCTCCATGCTTTCGGGCCTTGGCGCTTGGCAGTATCCGGCGGTAGTACGGGCCCGGAAGCATGGCATCCCGCGCGTCTGGATAGAGCCGTGAACCTGCTGCCAGCCGAGGAGTGTCTGAAGCGCGAGAACACAGGCTTCGACAAATAGTCGGAAAGGATCAAATTGTGCTCAAGCGTGTGTACATCGATAATTACAAGTGTTTGGTGAATTTCGAGCTGGCACTTCAACGGACGCAATTGCTTCTCGGTGCCAATGGCTCCGGAAAGTCCGCGGTTTTTGACGTTCTATGGCGGTTGCGCCAGGTGATGACTGGGGAAAACAGAATCTCGGAGCCGGTAGATCCCCCGTTTCCGTCCGGGTCCTTGACGCGCTGGGAGCTGCGAAATGCACAAAGCTTCGAGTTGGACGTAGAGGGCAATGGGGGAACCTACCAGTACAAGCTAAAGGTCGAGCACAGGCCGCAAACGCGGCAGTCCCGCATCACTTCGGAGACCTTGAGCTTCAACGGTGGACCGCTTCTTGCTTTTGTGAATGGCGGGATCACAATTTACGGGGAGGATCACAAAGTCGGGGCCACATTCCCGTTCGACTGGGGCCAGTCGGCGTTCGTGACTCTTGCGGAAAGGGATGATAACCGCCTGCACCGCTGGTTTCGAGACTGGGTGCGGGAACTGCAAGTCGTATGTGTCAATCCCTTTGACATGGTCTCGCATACGGACCAAGAGAATGCGCGGCTGAACGCAAACGCGACCAACTTCGTCGCCTGGTATCGCCACCTCATTCAGGAAACGTACGGCCTCCAAGAGCTCGTGCGGCAATCACTGCAGGAAGTCTGGGAAGGGTTCCAGGGCATGCGTCTGGAGACGGCAGGGCCCAACGTCAAGCTCCTGAAGGTTGCACTCAAAGCTCCGGCCGCCGGCATGAAGGACTATGAAGTTGCCCTAGGCGATTTGTCCGATGGCCAACGTGTGCTGCTTGTCCTGTACACTCTTCTGCGCTTTGCGGGACGGACAGACGAACCAGGAACAGGCACGGGTACGGAGACAGGTGAACGGACGCCCGATTCCCTGATTTGTTTAGACGAACCCGACAACTTTGTGACCTTGGCCGAGATCCAGCCCTGGTTGATCTCCATGTGCCAGGCCGCAGAGGATCACGAATCCCAAATTCTGTTCATCTCCCATCATCCCGAGTTGATAAACTATTTGGCGCCTCAAAACGCGATTGTCTTGAGTCGGCCCGCCGGGGGTCCTACGCGCGTGATGCCGTTCCGTGCTAGCCCTGACAGCACGATGACGCCCGCGGAGGTGATCGCGAGGGGGTGGGAGATTGAGTAAGCGCCATGCCCACGTGGTACTTCTCATGGAGGACAAACAACACCAAGCGTTCCTCACACGCTTCCTTCAGGCGCTGGGCTATCCTCCGCATAAGCTGCGTGTGTTGTCATCGCCTGCCGGCCAGGGTTCCGGCGATCAGTATGTCCGTGAGTGCTACTCCAGGGAGGTGCGCGAATTTCGACATCGTTTGACCCGCTCGCAACACCAGGCCCTTGTGGTGATGATAGACGCGGATGACAAAGAGACCACGGAGCGCCTCCAACAACTGGCAAAGGAACTCGAACAATCAGGTCTTGAGCCACGTGGAGAAACCGAGAGGATCGCCGTTTTGGTTCCTCGCCGCAACATCATGACCTGGATAGAGTGGCTGTTGGGCAAGCAGGTAAACGAGACAGACACGTATTCAGAGTTGAAAGGGCGAGAGCGCGAATGCCAACCAGCGGTGGCTCGGCTTGTAGAGCTCTATCAGGTCTATCGGTCGGACAGGCCCTTGCCTGAAGACTGCCCTGCTTCTCTCATCAGGGCGATAACAAACGAACTGCCACGCCTGCAATAGGGTTTGCAGGGGGCAGGGAAAAGGCACAGCGTACTTTTTGGTTGCAAGCAATTCAGCCAGTGCTGCTAAAGTCTGGCATTCGCTCGCAAAAGCCGTGGGCGTGGCTCACAGCACCCGTTTGCTGAAAGATCAAGTGCAGTCATTTGGCCGTCAAACCTGAGTCGACCCAAGCAAATTGCCGCCGAGGCTGGGATGCCCGATGCGCTTGTCGCCGATGACGTTCACCAGCGCAGGTTTGCCGGACTTGAATGCACGTTCCAGAGCAGGCAGCAACTCATCGGGCTTTTCCACGTGCTCGCCGTGGCAGCCCAGCTCCGTGAAGATCCGGTCGTAGCGGATGTTGGGCAGCATATCGAAAGGTTCGGTCCTGCCTTTCAGCATGGGCATTTGATCGAAGCTGGGGCCCCAGGAGCTGTTGTTCCACAGCACCGCGACCACAGGAAGCTTGTACTTGGCCGCAGTCTCCATGTCCCACCCGCCAATGCCAATGCCGCCGTCGCCAATCACCGTGACCACGGGCTTCGACGGGCGTGCCAACTGCACGCCGATGGCCATGCCAATGCCGTGGCCGACCGGCGCGAGGGGGCCCGCATCGACGATCTGGCCGGGAAAACGCGCCGTGAACCAATGGCTCAGGTAACCCGACAGCGTGAAGCTATCCACAATCATCGTGGCCGAGGGGTCGAGCACGCTGATGAGGTCGCGCGCGAGCCGGTCGGGGTGAATAGGTACGCTGCCGCGGACTTTCTCTTCGCGCTCCTGGATCATACGGCTGAAGTTGGCGCGCGCCTCGGCCACCTCTTTAAGCCAACTGGACGAGCGCTTGCCCTCGAACTCTGCCTGCCGCTGCTTGACTCCCTCGATCACTTGCCGGAGCACCAGCTTGGGATCGCCCACCAGGGCCACTTCCGCCGGCACGTGCCAGCCGACCCGCGTGGCCGTCGGATCGACTTGCACATACTTGGCCTGGCCGTTCCAGGTCGGCGGCTGGCCAAACTTCTCGCCGCTCCAGTAACGGAAGCCCACGGCTACGATGACATCCGCTCGGCCGGTAAAAGGTTTCTTCCAGGCGCCGCGCACGGCGAGGGCGTGGTCTTCCGGAACGGCCCCCTGCCCCGCCCGGCGGCTATAAACCGGCGCGTGCGTCCGCTCGGCCAGCTCGCGCAGCTCCTCCGCGGCTCCCGACCAGAAGACGCCGTCGCCGCCGACCAGCAAGGGCCGTTCGGCGCCCGCCAGCAGCTCGACTGCTCGATCGATGCTGCGCGGATCCGCCTGGGAGCGCAGTTCATCGGGGTCGTATACCTTGGCCCCGGGAAACTGGGTCTTTTCCTCGGCCTGGTGATACAGGACGTTGGTTGGAAACTCGACAAGGGCGACTCCCTGGGGCGGGCAGGTCGCCTCGCGAAATGCCTGGCGCAGATCGACGGCAATGCGCTGCCAGTCGAGGACGCGCTTGGTGTACTTGGAAAACGTCCTGCAGATTTCAGACCCGTAGGCTTCCTGAAACGAACCGATGCCGTCTTCCAGCGTCGGATGCTGGCCGGAGAGACAGACGACGGCGCTATTCGTCAGTCCCGCCACGCACAGGCCCGTGACGGCATTGGTGAGGCCGCAGCCCGCCGTTACGCAACAAACTCCCGGAAGCTTCGTGCTGCGCGCCCAGCCGTCGGCCGCGTAGGCTGTTGCCTGCTCGTGACGCATATGAATGAGCTTGATGCCATGATTGCTGAGGTTCGCAAGAATCGGGAACGTGTGGCCGCCATTGATTGCAAAGAGGTAACGAACTTTTTGTTCTTGCAGGACCTGTCCGACTACGGTGCCGCCATCGACCACTGCCATGGTGTCACGCTCCTTCGAGTCTAAAGTTTCCGCAACAGAAGCCCGGCCACGAAAGCGCAGCCGGTAATCGTCATTCTTGTCGTTGATAGTCTACGAAGGAGGCAGAGAGTTGATGACCTTGCGCAGCCGGATTCTGCGTGATGCCCCGCTAGGTGTGCGAACTGGATCGAGATGGGAATACGCCTGCATTAGATTTTTGAAATGTGCGCGCCCGACGTGTGCCCCTGCCGCCCTGCAAATGCCCAGGAGGTTTTTGTTCCCCACCTGGGCAAAAGAGGGCGGTTTTGGCTGGCGAATCCTTCTAATGATGACAGGGTTGCAAGTCATCAAGCCAATGGTCGAACGAGTCGCTGGCGAGTTTGTTCCACAGCCCAGTAAGATCCTGCTGGCTATCATGGCAGTCGCCCAGATCTCTTAGAATCGTGCAGTTCAATGCCGCGTACCAGCGCCCATCCTGGTCGCCGCAGAAGTGCCCGTGGTGATTGTGGTGCGAGTGCTTGTCGCCGACCTGTGCCCAGGTGACGTTCCAATCGACGCAGGGCCGAGCCAGAATGACTTCGCAGTTTTTATCGGGAATCACGGTTGGGGCTTGGCCGGTGACCGTCAAGAAGTAATTCCCATTGAGACGTTCGGCGAAGCTTTTGCCCTTCCCCGTTCCGCTCAGGTTCGCGATGCGCGTTTCGTAGCTGTGGCTTGAGGTCCACTCCTGCTGGATCGCAAAGAGGGCGACCTGGGAATGGTCGTAAACTGTGCTCCCGCCGACCAGCAAGTCCCCCCGCCCTCTGCCGACAAGGACGTTGTTGCCCGTGCCGCCGATCAAGATGTCACGGCCGTGGCCGGCAACGAGCATGTCGTTGCCGCTTCCTCCTACAAGAATGTCGTTTCCGCCGCCCGCGACCAGAAGAGCGTTGCCGGAGCCTGCATATAGCCACGCGGGCATGGTAATGCGACTGGAGACCTCGATAATGTCGTTCCCGGCCTGGCCGAACGCGATGATCCGGCTGGTGGGAGCGTACGAGCCAAGGTCCTTCCCATCCATCGTGACTTCGATTTGCCCGCGCTTGCAAGCCGGCGTGAAGAAGATCTGATCATTGCCAGTGCTGCCGCCCACCACCAGGGCCATTTTGCCCTGGTAGAGCGGGTCGGCCTCCAGGGCGATGGCCGAGATGGCGACGGACTCCGCGACCGGGGCGCTGGTGGCGCCGCTCTGGTCGGTGGCGGTCACACTCACGTTGTACGTGCCGGTTTGCGTGAAAATGTGGTCGACGGTGAGGCTTGACGGCCCCGTGACCGTTTGCACGCTGTCGGCGCTCCAGTGAATGACGTAGGTAAACGTTCCAGCCTGATTGCTCGCCGAGGAGTCGGTCGCCGACAACTGGAACGTCAGGTCTTGACCACGTACAGCGCCCGCGGGGTCGCTGATGCCTACTTGCACCGCTGAGCCCGTGACCTGAACGGATATCGAACCGCTGACCGAGGCCTGGTCGTTGTCGGTGACGGTAACCGAGATGGTGTAACTGCCCGAGGCAGCGCCGCCGGGCGTAGCGAGATATTGGTGTGTAACCCCGCTGAAGGTCAGCACGCCTGCAGCCAGGCTGACGGTGCTGGTGCCGCCGTCGCCCCACTTGATGGCGACGGTGTGGGTGTCGAGCGTGTCGGGATCGACAAAGGTGCCGCCCAGGCTGGTGGAGGATCCCACGTTGATGCTTGTTGGCGACAACGTGAGGCTCAGGTTCGATGGCGGGACGTTGTTGACCTGCTCGCTGATCTGAGCACTGGTGCTGCCGCCGTCCTTGTCGGTGACGGTAACCGAGATCGTGTAGCTGCCCGAGGCAGCGGCGCCGGGGGTGGTGACATATTGGTGCGTAACGCCGCTAAAGGTCAGCACGCCAGCGGCCAGGTTGACGGTGCTGGTGCCGCCATCGCCCCAGTTGATGGCGACGGTATGGGTGTCGAGCGTGCCGGGATCGACAAAGGAGCCGCCCAAGCTGGTGGAGGATCCTACGTTGATGCTTGTTGCCGACAGCGTGAGGCTCAGGTTCGATGGCGGGACGTTGTTGACCTGCACGCTGATCTGGGCATTAGTGCTGCCGCCATCCTGGTCGGTAACAGTGACCGAAATGGTAAAGCTTCCCGTAGGGGCTCCCGGTGGGTTGTCGAGATACTGATGCGAAATCCCGCTGAACGTGGTCACACCGGCCGCCAAGTTGACGGTGCTGGTGCCGCCGTCGCCCCAGTTGATGGCAACGGTGCGCGTGTCGAGCGTGGCCGGGTCGGCAAAGCTGCCGCTCAGGCTGGTCGAAGAGCCCTCATTGATGGTGGAGGCCGACAGCGCCAGCTGAAGGTTCGAAGGTGCGACACTGTTGACCGTCACGCTGGTGTTGGCACTGGTGCTGCCGCCATCCTGGTCGGTAACGGTGACCGAGACGGTGTAACTGCCCGAGGCTGCGGCGCCTGGGGTGGTGACATATTGGTGCGTAACCCCGCTAAAGGTCAGCACGCCAGCGGCCAGGTTGACGGTGCTGGTGCCGCCGTCGCCCCAGTTGATGGCAACGGTGCGCGTGTCGAGCACTGCCGGGTCGGCAAAGCTGCCGCTCAAGCTGGTGGAAGAACCCTCATTGATGGTGGAGGCCGACAGCGCCAGCTGAAGGTTCGAAGGTGCGACACTGTTGACCGTCACGCTGGTGTTGGCAATGGTGCTGCCGCCGTCCTGGTCGGTAACGATGACCGAGATGGTGTAGCTGCCCGAGGCGGCGGCGCCTGGGGTGGTGACATATTGGTGCGACACTCCGCTAAAGGTCAGCACGCCAGCGGCCAGGTTGACGGTGCTGGTGCCGCCGTCGCCCCAGTTGATGGCAACGGTGCGCGTGTCATGGGTGGCCGGGTCGGCAAAGCTGCCGCTCAGGTTGGTGGAAGAGCCCTCATTGATGGTGGAGGCCGACAGCGCCAGCTGAAGGTTCGAAGGTGCGACGCTGTTGACCGTCACGCTGGTGTTGGCACTGGTGCTGGCGCCATCCTGGTCGGTGACGGTGACCGAGATGGTGTAGCTGCCCGAGGCTGCGGCGCCGGGGGTGGTGACATATTGGTGCGTAACCCCGCTAAAGGTTAGTACGCCAGCAGCCAGATTCACGGTGCTGGTGCCGCCGTCGCCCCAGTTGATGGCGACGGTATTGGTGTCGAGCGTGCCGGGATCGACAAAGGTGCCACTCAGACTGGTGGATGAACCTTCGTTGATAGTGGTTGTCGACAGGGTCAGCTTCAGGTTTGATGGCGGGACGTTGTCGACCTGGACGCTGGTGGTCGCCGTGGTGCTGCCGCCGTAATTGTCGGTAACCGTGACCTGAATCGAATAGCTTCCTGTTGGCTGTCCGGGAGGGCTTTCGAGGTACTGATGGCTGACCCCACTGAAGCTGACAACGCCCGCGGTAAGTTGGACCGTGCTGCTGTTGCCGTCGCCCCAGTTAATGACCACGGTGTGCGTGTCCAGCGGACCCGGATCCGTGAAGGTTCCACTGAGACTCGTGGAGCTATTCTCGTTGATGATCGGAGCCGAGAGGCTCAATTTGAGGTTGGCCGGGGCGACATTGCTCACCACCACATTGAGCGTGGCGTTCGTCGAGGCCTGGCTGCCATCCGACACGACCGTGGCAGTGGCCGTCACCGCAAGGGTGAACGTGGCGGGCGCCGGGCTTAGCAGCGTCAATCCCTGCAATTGGGCCTGAGTCAACTCCCATACGCCGCCCCCCTCGTTGATCCCTGCCGAGAGCGTCACTCCGGTGGGTACGCTGGAGATCTGTACCGACACGGTTTCTTGCACATTCGTATCGCTTGGCGATGCGGATATCGAGAGCGGCGTAGGCGAGTCCTCCAATCCCGACGCGGGCGCGACCGTCAGTATGGGCGGGTCGGCAACGGCGTTGACCGTGAGAGAGACTGTGGCCACGTTGGAATCCGAGCCGCCGTTCGTGGCCATGTAGGTGAAGCTATCCGCACCAACGTACTGGGGAGAGGGTGTGTACGTGAAGGAACCGTCGCTGTTGAATTTCAGCGTGCCATGACTAGCGGAACTGACCAAGACGGCCGAAAGCGGAGCGCCTGGCGCGGCGCCGGAGTCGTTGGCTAACACGCCGGGCGCTTGCACCGTCAGCGTTTGGTTTTCATTGAGGCTGTAGGCATCATTGACGGCAGTGAGCGCTTCGAAATTACCAAAGTTGTTGCCTGTTGCCGTCGACCGAAAACCGAGCGCCACGCCGTAGGCGCCCCCGTTGGCGGTACTGATCACCATCGCCTTGCCGGTGCCGACCAGCGGATTGGTGCTGCTGTTTTCTGAGACCAGAAGCCGGTCGCTGGCCCCCATCAGCGTATACTCGATGCCAACGCTGGCGTCGGCCCCGTTGTCGACCAGCGGGTTGCCGGAGGTCAGGCTGGGGTAGTCGAATTCGATGTTCGCCGGATCTGCACCCGTGTTCAGCTGCAAGATGGCCTGGAAAGTAAGCGTGTTCGGAGAGTTGACATTATTCCACTCGAGGATCAACTCCGTGGGCGTCCCGGCCGCGTTATCCACGAACTTGCCCAGAACCATGGGGAAGCTGCTGTAGTTGTACCAATCAAACCAATACGGTGCGATCGCGGGCTCCGTTGGAAAGGTCGTCAGATCACCGTTAGCAAGGCCGATGTCGGAGACGCCCATGGTGATCAGGCCGTTCGAGCTGACATAGAGCGAGGTCGGGCCGGTGTAGCTCGTGCCGTAGAGATTGAACGTGCTGCTGCCCAAGTCCACGGGCACCGACACGTCAGCGCCCTGTGGCGCGATGGTGAAAACTCCCGGCTGGTTCGGCTGCAAGTTGATGTTCTGAATGGTGGTTGCCGAGGCGCCATAACCGAATCCATCCGGGCCGACTGCCGGAGTCGTGAACGACCCGCTTGGCAGAGTGCGACTGAACCCCTGGGGTGTTACCTCTTCGACGAGGTAGCTCCCCGCCGTCAGGTCGGTGAATGAATAGTTGCCGTTGCTGTCGGTGACCGTGGACGGATCACCCGGGTCGAGGTGGCCGTCGCGATTCAGATCCAGATAGACGGTCACGCCCGCCATTCCCGGCTCGCCTGGGTTTTGGACGCCATTGTTATTGAGATCGTCGAACACCTGTCCGCTGATCGTGCTGCCGAAAGGCGGCGCCGTGAACTGGATCGCCTGGCCGGAGGCAATGTAGGGGCTGGCCGCATTTTCGGAGATCAATATCCGGTCGGCTCCCTGGGTGCCGCCGGCTTTGATGCCGGTCGTTACGATAGGCGATGTCGTGGCGTTCAGCGTGGAGTAGTTGAAGGTGATCGAGGAGGTATTGAACCCCGTGTTCAATTGTAAGATTGCCTCAAAAGTGATGGGCGGCGAATAGTAGTCCCTCCAGGCACCCACCTGGTTCCATTCGATGACGAGTTGATTGTCGACCCCGCTGCCGTTGAGTTGCTGGAATTGGCCCATGATCTCGGGGGCATTGCCGGGCAGTTTGTTGTTGAACAGGTCCGTCCACAGCGGCGCGATCGTCGGCAACGCCGGACCGGCTGTCAGGTCGGTATTCTGATAGGCAAGATCCCCTGCCCCAAGAGTAATCAGGCCCTTGGAGCTGACGAACAGCGAGTTTGCGCCCGTATAGGTTTGGCCGTAGAAGTTGAACTTGTCGCTGCCCAGGTTCACGGCCGCATAGGCGTCATCAGCGCCTTGCAAGATCGTGAAGACGCCGGGTTGGCCCGGCTGCAGGTTGATGTTCTGAAAATTTGCGGTGTAGGCAGAGTAGCCGTAGCCGTCGGGCCCGCCGATGAGGTTGCCACCGCTCAGTAGACGCCGGTCTTCCAGCGCCTCTAGTTGGAGATGACCTTTCATCCAGGCCGAATTGAACTTCTTGCGGACGGGTCCCGCTTGAATGATACGCATCTCGACGCCCCTCTCTTCCCAAATGACCGTGCGGGATTCGGCACTTGGTCAGGTTTCCAACCTGACCGGACAGATTGGGAAATCTGTCCTACGCCGCTGCCGAATCAAGCCCGGTGATATAGCCTCTATATCCAGCAGCGCACTGGCAGAGTCCGTGGACTCGTGCCCATTTCGCGCCGCTTGCTTAGCGACAACGTCCCGGATAAACGCCTGCGGACGCACCGCACACGCTGGTTGTGTCGAACGAATTGATCGGGACTGTGAAGTTAGATCGGACCTTCACCAAGGGACGGGACCTTGAGATGGTGCGCACAAAAGGGGCAGCGGTGATTACGCCACCGGATGTGCTTCTTCCTTGATGCGCGCCACGCGGAGAAGGACCACTCTGTTCTCCAAACCATTCAACGACATCGACTTGACGGGATTACCTCTGCTCTCTTTTCTTCCGCAAGGATCAATAGGGGGGGCCAACGCCGCCGGGGATAGGGAGAAGAGAAATCGAAAATGGGAACCGGGGAACTGCTTCAGCGGGGAGATGGGATTTCCGCCATTTAGACCGTAGCATTCGCTCGAGGCAAAGACAAACAATTCTACGGAAAATGACGGTAATAACGCGCAGGGTTCTTGCCCGACTAAAACATTCGTGCGATATCCAGGGCAAGAGCGCTTGCCGGCCCCTAAATCCCATCTCCATCGACCATTTTCAACGATAGAACTTCTTGTGGCGTAACTGGATCGTTTGCATAGACACTCGCCAACGTGGCGTTCGCCATGTATCGGGCCGTAAGGTCGCGGATTTCCAGGAGCACGCGGCGGAAACGGCATACAGCCGACTGGCTGCAGATTTCGGGACGCCTGACCGAGACGCAGCCGATGGGGGCCAAAAAGCCGTCAAAGAGGGGTACGACCTGGCCCATGGTAATCCTCTCCCGACTCTGCGCCAGGTAGTATAGCCGCCCTTCCGCCCCGGACTGCTTATTGGAATAGGCCGCGCAAAATGCCAAGTAGCGAGAAGCAACCAAGCGAAGCGTGATTAGATAAGAGACTTGATCATCGGAAATGGTTCACGTTTTGTTCTTTAACCCGTTTCCGGGGTGAGCCTGGACCCATTGCTTCAGATGCTGCTTTAGAGCATCGAAATCTGCCGTATCGAGGTTTTCGATGGCTTCTGTGGCTTGTTTAACGCACGCGATGGCCGTCCTTTCCGATCCGATAGTTTTATCCTTCATATCGTAATCAGCAGACCATCGCTGCTGCTGAAGTGATTTGAGATCATGGCCCACGGCTTTAGCTATTTCGTCGTTGCAAAACATCAGAACTTGCTTAGCGAGATCGTGCCCTTTATATCTCTGGAGTATCTCGATTTCGGCGCGATCCAAAACTTCACAAACAACGTTATACAGAGCATAGTATGACCGACTGATCGCTGTTCGGTATCCGAGCGCAGTTGCAGGAATTTTTGCCCCTGGAGTTATAAAAAGGCGTGCAACTGCTAGGAAGTCTCTCGGATCATCCATCGGGCGCCGCGTTCATTAAAGACGGTAAGTTAAAGAGACTTGGCTGAGCGCCTCCGCGTCTATAGAGGAACGCCAGGCCTTCATGCAGGCTCGGTATTCACGAAGGAATTCATCCGGATGCGTGGTACAGGTTACTTGGACTGCTAGAGAAGTCTCTCCGGAGTCAGGATCTGTTTGCAATTGTATTTCTAGGGCCTTTAGCGACGAGAAGGCTTTTTTCACGATGTCCACAGCAGCTTCTGCCTGTGGGACGATATTGCTCCGCTTACAAAATTCCTCTGCCTCCGGCGCCCATTCCACTAGAGAATTACTTGGCAAGTTTCCGGCCGGAGAATCGACGTATATTCCTTCATGCGCAAATGACCAGATATGAAGCGTGTCATCTTCATCGCTTCTTGGCCA